>Ga0302320_10000731_pt1 | contig 77625 bp, 66 predicted proteins | sample Bog_T0_3_FD_202130 | JGI IMG/M metagenome (GOLD analysis project Ga0302320, IMG submission 202130) | Peat permafrost microbial communities from Stordalen Mire near Abisko, Sweden - Bog_T0_3 | ecosystem: Environmental > Terrestrial > Soil > Wetlands > Peat | place: Sweden: Abisko, Stordalen Mire... | reverse complement strand
GCCAAGTCTCAGCAACCCCCAGCGCCGGCCATATTCGGTCTGAAACCGCGATGAAAATCAGCGCGTGGGGCACCTATGTCCTACGCGCTTTTCCCGTCATTCCCGGCTTGTCGACGAATAAAACGGGTTAGTTACCCTCGAGTCCCGCCTGAGAAGATCGGTGGATGGACCTCAATGCGCCGCGGGCACCCGATATGAGGCCGGATCTGGTGGAACGACGGCGTTTTCCGCATGAGGCGTACCGGCTGGCACCCAATCGTAGGGCACCGGCTGGGCGCGATAGACGAAATTGCTGGAAACCTTTCGCTTCTCGCTGCCGATCACAGATCGCCCGAAATAAGGGCTGACATATTCCCAGACGATGTCGCCTTGGGGCGTCACCTGGAAGAAGCGCCCATTCATGCCTTCGTCGATGAACGTGTTGCCGTTCGGCAGGCGGCGGGCGTTGCTGATGAACGAGCTATGGAAACTCCAGGCAGGGCGACCGGAATCGTCGCCGCTATAAGACCAGACGATCTCCTGAGTCACCGGATTGATTTCCAACACCCGCGAAGCCGGAAAAACCTTCAGCGGCACCGGCGGATACCCGGCTTCGCCCTGGTTATCGAACACCAGCAGGTTGCCCGCCCCTGGCAGCCCAGCCGGGATCAGATGGGCGTCGTGCTGGCCGCTGATCTGATCCACCGGGCGCGGCAGCCCCGCCTTGGCGCCCGGTGCCGGCAACGCAAAATGCGGTCCCAGATGCCAGACCACCTTGCCGGTCTTTTTGTCGATGATCGCGATGAAGTTGGCGTTCCGCGAGTCGATAATGACGTTCTCGGGATGGAAGCGCTGATCGCCAGCATCGAACCAGTGGTTCGGCCCCAACGGCTTCATGTTGTTGACATGAAAATAGTCGGCGCTGGGCGACTTGCGGACCAGAGCCAGTTCGTCCGCGGAGAAGCCCAGCTCATCGAGGTGCTCGGAGGCGACCCAGCGCCAGACGATATCGCCGCCCGGAGCGACCTCGTAGATGACGTCATCCTGCACGCTGGGCAGCGTGAAGCCCGCCACGGGGTGGTCGAGACTGGCCAGAACAAGGGTGTTGCCGTTGCCGAGGCGGCTCCAATCGTGGTGCTGACGCGCGGCGCCGCCCGGCGCCTTGTCGCCCCATTGCCAAACAGTCGAGCCGTCCCAATCCAGCTCCGCGATAGTCTTGTTGCGAAACAGCGAGGCTTGGCCGGGCGTGGTGCCCGTAGCGGTGTCGGACACCGTCTCCGTCTGCACCAGCACATGGCCGGGCTTGCCACCGGTCAGCCGGGGATCGAGCAGCGTGCTGGGAAACCCTTGATGGTCCCAGCGATGCACCTCGCCGCCGGTCATATCGACAAGATGGGTCTTCTCATCGGCGCCACTGAACAGGATATAGCTGTTATAGGCCTTTTGCGGATCATAGCGGGTGGTCGCTGTTGGAAACACGCTGGGATCGGCGCGGACCGATAAGCTGGTCAGCAGAATTGCAACGAGCGCGTTAGAAGTCACAGCCGCCATCTTGGCTGATCCCGCTATGGCTTTGACAGAGCGCGTCTGGCCTGGCCTCGATTCACCACGATCCGTGGCGTCGTCGATAGCCGTTGCGGCAACGGTGTCGGTCCGAGTAATCACGTCGTAGCTCCTGCAGCGCGTCGTGCGCCGGATTGTGTTGGATCGAGGCGTACGGTCCGACCCGGCGACATGCCGGGCTGGTCAAGAGCAAAACCTGCCGTGCCTTGAGCTCCGCGTTCACTGCCGGGAACGTTTGGCAATTAGCGCCTGGCCCTCGACGACCTCGTGAATGACGCCATCTGTGGCATAAGGGGCAAGCGCCGCCTCTATCTCGCCGGCCGCTTCTTGCACCCGCGAAGGATCAAGCCCCGTCCAGGCGGCACCCAGTGACAACAGCCGGTCAACGAAGCGTTCGAGCGCCGTGGCGCGACGCTCGACCACTGAATGGTGCTCGATGGCGTCGAAGGGCGAAGCGAGCAACACGGCATCGTGGCTGGGCAACGACGCGCGTGACGAAGCGCCGAGCTTGTCCTCCGCGGAATACTTGGCGAGCACGCCGCGGTAGGCCTCCGTCCAGGCGTTGGCCGGTACGTCGGGCGATTTGTCGGAGAACAACACCACGGCGCCGCCCGGTTCGATCAATTCTTGCAGGCGTCGAAGCGTGTCTTCGCGGTCCATCCAGTGGAAGGCCCGACCGATGGTGACCAGGCGGAACTGCCCGATACGATGATCGAGATCGTAAGAGCTGCTCTGCAGGAAGGCGATATTGACGGCGGCCCGCGCGGCATTGCCGCGCGCGACGGCCAGCATGTCGAGTGATGGATCGATCGCCGTGACGTGGCCGGCGCGGGGGGCGAAATCGATCGCGAGGAACCCTGGGCCGGTGCCAAGATCAAGTACCCGGTGCGTGCGCTTCAAACCGGTCAATTCCGCAACGCGATCGATCAGGAGTGGTGGATAGGCCGGCCGCCCCGAGGTGTAGTACTGCGAAGCGTAGCGGAACCGCTCGGCCGTCTGCTCGACGGTAGGGGTGATCAGGCTCATCGATCTCTCGCTTGTTTATGCGTGAATACATTCTGGACCGGGCGCGCCGATCGTATCGGCGCAGCCGCCCACGGAGCCTCAACAGCCGGTCTACGAGCGGCGGCGTTGCCCGTGACCGGCTAGGTGGATGTCATCTGTCCGCGGCGGGGTGGCGCAAGCGACGCGCCAGCCGCTTGAGGGTCAGGGCCGAACCTTATGCTTATACTGTGGGATCTTGTCTCCTTCATGCTCGCCGGCGAGGATGCGGAACGCATAGTGGAACGGGCCGCTGGCGCCGGAGCCTCGGTACAGTTGCTCCGTCGTGTAGCCATAGCGGCGAAAGATGTTCACGACCTTCAGCGTCAGGTCATAGTGCCACTCGGTCTCCGGCGAGCGATGACCTTCGAGCGCCGAGCCGGGATTTGGGCACCAGGCGCCCGCGTAGCAAAGCACGCCCTTCGAGGCCAGGTGTTCCACGCCCTCCAGGATCGACTCCTTCGGCTCGATGCCCGCCACGATGTTCGAACGGACATTGCCTTTGCCGAAGATCTCGGCCGCCGTCTCCAGCGCCTTGACCCAGTGTTCCTGGCCGCCGCAGCGCTTCTGCTTCCCGGGGCAGATGGCCTTGTAGACATCCTTGTCCCAGATCTCGATGTTCATAGCGATCGTGGTGAAGCCAGCCTGCTTGTACTGCTCGATCACCTTGAGATCGAGTGGCGCGCCGATCACCGCGGTGCCGAAGATTTCCTCGACGCCGGTTTGGCCTTTGATCTCGTCGGCAACGTCGAGGTAGTACTCGACCTCGCGCCGCTCCGGGACGAAGCCGCCGGTCAGGTTGATGTGGTTGGCAAGCCCCTGCTTGTAGGCGGCCGCGTACACCTCGCCCACCTGCCGCGGGGTCTTAAGGAAGATGTTGTCCTTGCGATAGGCATCGGCGGTCGAGTTGATGTTGCAGAACTTGCAGTCATCCCCGGTCTGTTTCAGGTCGCACTCGTTGCTGAAGCACACCGTAATGCCGCCCTCCGGGGTGAAGGCCGCGATGTGGGAAAAGCTCTCGCCGTCGCTGGTGGTCAGATCGAGCAGCTTTGTGCGCTTGTGGAACTCGATCTCGGCTACGCGCTGCTTGCGGCGGTACAACACGGGTTTGCCATCTTCCACCTGCAAGCGGAACCGCGAATCCGGGTCCCACCTGAAGGCTGTGAAATGGCCATGGGGCAGATAGAACGACGCGGGCAGTTCGGTGTCGCCGTGGTGGTGCTTATCCATGTCGAAGCCGAGATGGATTTGCTCGGCATATTCGGTGCCGATGGGGAACCTCTTCAGATCCTCCAGATCCAGGCTGATACCCTCAACTCTTAGCGCGATCTGGAGCTCCAGCTCCTTGAGCAAGGTTTCTTGATCTGGGTTCAGCGAGGTCCGTTGGGATGAATCCCGCTCCGGCGAGCGGTCGATGGCCACGTTCATGTCGATTGTCTCCGTAGAGTACGCTTGTTACAAATGCACTGATCCTACAGCCGCGCCGCACGTCGCTTGCCTATGGGATGCGGAAGCGACCGCGAAGCCGCCGGACGGACCAGACAAGGCTCGGCATGCACGCGCCATCCCTCTTTCGATTGAAATCATGCGGCATCCAAGGGCTGAACGGGAAGGCCAGTCGCCACGCCATAGTCACACTATATACTGGCGTCCGTCAAGTCGTCCCACGCCCGGCCGGCGTGTCTATGAGGCCGCCCTCGGCAGCAGGTCGCAGGACCAGCGCGATCCGTATCACCTCTGCCGCGAGCGGCACTAGGACCATTAACAGCGCTTTCATCTTGTGCTCCACCATTCAGTACGTTACCGGACAGCGTTACGACAGCGCTATTGGGTCAAGGAGCTTGCAATGGAGGGGCGTCGGCGGCGGTATCGATGGCGATGGCCGCATGCTGGACGCAATCCCGTCTGCCCGCGACCGGTCCGGAGCATCCGTTTGCTTGCCGACGCTCCGGCCAGGCGCGCCGCCGCGTAGTCCTCGGAACAAAAAAGGCCCGTCCATGTCCACCACGGCGACAAACCTGAATGCACCAGCCTTCGACCTCGTGCAGCTCGGGAAAGTGCGCTCAGGAACGCAAACCGGAGCCATCCGCACCAGCGAGGGGCTGGAGAGCCAGCTCGCCTACCTGCAACAGACTCGCAAAGACCATGGCTATTCGAAGGCGGTCGAGACGCTGTTCGATCTGGTGCTGAGCTACATAGACGACGCCGAAGCAGCCGCCCGCAACGGCCGCAAGGCGGCGTGGGTCGGCGCGATGGCCTGGGCGCCGATTTTCTACGCCGCCGATACCATTCCCATCTCCGTCCCCGAGGTTGGGCGGCTTGGATCCAACGACGCCATGGCCGTAGCGGAAGACTACTTCCAGCTTCCCAAAGAGTCTTGCTCCATGGTCGGCGCCGTGCTCGGCGAATTTTATTTGCGCATGAGCCGAACAGTGAAGCGGATCGCGGTCTACAACGCGGTTTGCGAGCCCTTGAACGTCGGCTGGGAATTGCTGCGCGCCGAAGGCTTCGATGTGTTCCGCGTCGAGGGCGCAAACCGCCCCAACCTGGCCGACAACCCCGACCGCGTCGCACAGATCGAGCGCTTCCTGGCGGAGGAACTGGCGGAGCTCGGTATCTGGCTGACCGGCGGGACGATCAGCGAAACGCGGATCGCCGAGGAAATCAAGCGGTCGAACCGGCTGCTTGGCAAGCTCCGGCAAATCCTGCACCTGCGATCGGCGAACCCGCTCTACGTCCGCAGCCTGGCGACGATGTATTTGCTGATGGGAAGCGGGCATTATTTCGGCAAGCCGGAGCAGTTCGAGGAGGTTCTCGACCGTCTGATCGATGAACTCCAGTCGGCGGACGTGATCACGTCGAACCGGCCGCTGGTCCGCCTCGCCTGGGTTGGCGGTCGCGGGCAGGAATTCGGCGTCTATCAGACCGTCGATGATATGGGAGGAGCAATCACCGCCTGGCATTCAGGCGATGATTGGACGCGCGACATTCCTGAGGATCGGCCGCCGCTGGACGCGATCGCGCACCACATCGTCTCGAATCTCGGGGCGGGCTCGCCGACGCTGCGGCTCAAGCGAATCGAGGAGTCGCTTCCCGTGTTCGGCGCCACCGGAATCCTGCTTTACGGCTATGTCGGCTGCTCGTTCGGCGGCATTCACCGCGAGATCCGCGGCGACTACTTCCAAAAGCACGGCTACCCGAGTCTGGCGCTTGAGGGCTCTTTCCAGGTCGGGCCGCCGACCGGGCAGTTGCAGACCCGGATTCGCGCATTCATCGAGATGCTGTCCCGATAGCCGCAGGCGAATCATTGTCGTTCTAATCGCGGAGGCATTTGTGAGACATTCGTCCTGGCTTAAGACGCTGAGCGTCGCCTGCTCGATGGTCATGTCTATCGCACCTGCGTCGACGGCGCAGGATGTGCCACCGATCGAGGTTCGACTGGTGGTGGTGACCGCTTTCGAGATCGGTGAAGACACCGGCGACAAACCCGGGGAGTTTCAGGCCTGGGCCGAGGAGTTGCCGGAAACCCTCCCCTTCCCCGCCGGCTTCCGCCATCTTCGCTATGACCCCAAACGCAAGGTCCTGGCCATTTCGACCGGCACCGGCACCAACCGCGCTGCGACGTCCACTCTGGCCTTGGGCCTCGACCCGCGCTTTGATCTCAGTCACGCCTACTGGCTGGTCGCGGCGGTCGCCGGGGTCAATCCCGACGAGGGGTCAATCGGTTCGGCCGCCTGGATCGGGGACGTGGTGGACTCCGATCGCGCCCGCATCGTCGACCCGCGCGAGATTCCGGTCGGATGGCAGACCGGCTACATTCCGGGCGGCCGTAGCGCGCCCTATCAACTGCCGCTGCCCGCGGATACCAGCACGGTCTTGTTCCCGCTGAACAAGGGACTGCGCGACTGGGCCTTTGCGCTGACCCGCGACATCACGCTACCCGACACCGACGCATTGCGCCACATCCGCGCGCCCTATCTGGGCTACCCGAACGCCCAAAAGCCGCCCTTCGTGCTGACCGGCGAAGAGGTGTCCGGCCAGGGCTATTGGCAAGGCAAGCTGCTCAACGAGCATTATGAGCGCTGGACCGACTACTGGACCGGCGGCAAAGGCCGGTTCGTGATGACGGCCATGGAAGACAGCGGCGTGATAAATGCGATCCAGCGGCTTGAACAGGTCGGGCGAACCGACACGCACCGAATCCTGGTGTTGCGGACCGGCAGCGACTATTCGATGCAATACCCTGGCGAAGATGCTGTCACCAGCTTGCTGAGTGCCGACCCGGCCGGCCTGCAGGCCGCGCTCGCTGCCGCACACATCGTCGGCAGCCCGGTCGTGAACGAGATCGCCGGCCACTGGGACCTCTATCGCAATGCCATCCCAGGAGGCGTGCAGGACTGAAGCGCACAGCATCGTGTGCAGCGGTCTGGCGGTAGCGATCTGGGCAGATTGCCTCGCGCCGAGTGACACCAGTCTTCGTCGGTGGACTGATGCAATCGACGCGTGGCCCGTCAAGTACGGTTCAGCGGCTTGCCATCCGGGCCGTACGCGGCCCACGCATTCTTCAGTTCTGATGCTTGCAGCGCAGCATCGAGAAAGCGCGTATTGAACCATCCGTCTATATCGACCTGGTGGCGCAGCAGACCGAAAGCGCGCGCTTCCTCCGCCTGGCTCCGGTAATGCTCGATCAAGAACGGATCCAGCAGTGGGGAGTTGCGATATGCCAGGGCTTGACCGGCAAAATCCTCCCGGTAGATGGCTGCGGGAATGCCGCTGTTCGCCCACACGTCGAACAGCGCGTCGCGGTTCTCCTCCTGAGACGACCAGTGAGCGGCGCGCACAAAGCCGTTCACGACGCGTTGCACGATCGCTGGATTCTCAGCAACGAACGCCTCGCGCGCGAGAATGGTGCCATGTCGCTCGAACGCCGGATTGTCGCCTTTCGTACTATAGATGATTTTCGCGACGCCCTGGCGTTCCAGATGCAGCAAGTCGTAGGTGCCGAACGCGGCATCAATCTGGTTGGCGACCAGCGCGGCAGAGGTCGTCGCCGAGTCCATATTGATCACCTGCAGGTCGCGCTCAGACAGCCCGTTGGCTGCCAGTACTTTGACCGCCACGATATGAACGTTGGTTCCGCGAAAGATGGAAACCCTGCGACCTTTGAGGTCTATAATGCTCTTGATATCTGACGAAGCCGTCACGCCCAGATAACTGGGCGCATGGGATCCGCTCCCAACCAAGAGAGTTGTCTTCAGGCCGCTGGCGCGCCCGATCAATTGCGGCAGGTCGCCCTGGCTGCCAAAGTCGATCCTTTCAGATGCAAAAGCCTCATTTACCGTCGGCCCGGCGCCGTTGAAGAAGATCCATTCAAAGCGCACGTTAGGCAAATCAGCGAATTCCTGCTCGATGTAGCCTTTCGAATATGCGAGCCCAGCAACGCTGCCGCCAGTGGACGGACGATTGTTCGCTCCGACTGACGCAAAGCCATACCGTACAACCTGTGTCGCCTTGGCTTGCGTGGGCCGGGGAGCGAGCAACGCACCTGCCCCGAGTGCCGCGAATCCCCGTCGTCCCAACCTGTGGGTGACCACTCTGGCCTCATCGGGGTCGCGCCGATTCCGTTCCTGCAATGACATCTGCACCCTCCAGGGCCGGGAGCGCCAGCGAAGCGAGCCGAGCACGCATCGATGCTATTACACGCGACGGCGCTGTCAAACGCTTTCTCTACGCCCGGCCAGTGTTGTATAGCCGTGCTTGGCCGGAGGAGGCCAGCGGCATGAGAGGAGCCGACAAAATTCACCGCAAGCCGGATGGGCCGTAACACTCCACCCCGGGGCGCTGCTGCTATCTGTGGCGTTATTCCGTGGGCTGACGTCATGAGCGCCGCCCGACGGCGCATTCCCCACAACAACCACATCGGAAAGCCATACCATGACCGAACTTCGCCCGCTCGGGCGCACCGACCTTCGCGTATCGGCCATCACCCTCGGCACCATGACCTGGGGCCAGCAGAACACCGAGGCCGAAGGCCATCAGCAACTCGACTACGCGCTCGATCGTGGTATCAACTTCATCGACACGGCCGAGAACTACTCGATCCCCCCGCGCGCCGAGACCCAAGGCTCCACCGAGCGGATCATCGGCAACTGGCTCAAGGCGCGGCGGACACGCGCCAAGGTGGTGTTGGCGACAAAGGTCTCCGGGCCCAGCCTCAGCACGTACCTGCGGCGCGATGGCCGGCCGCCGAGGCTCGACCGCCGCAACATCCGCGAGGCCCTCGAAGGTTCGCTGCAGCGGCTGCAAACCGACCACGTCGACCTCTACCAACTGCATTGGCCTGATCGGCAGGTCCCTCTGTTCGGAGGAGGCAACCACGGCCCGGCGCGAAACCTGGAGCGCGACGAGGTTTCCATCGAGGAGACCCTTGCCGCCCTCGACCAGTTGGTGAAAGAAGGAAAAGTCCGTCACGTCGGGTTGTCAAACGAGACGGCCTGGGGCCTGTCCCGCTTCCTGCATCTCTCGGAAGTCGGCCGGTTGCCGCGCGTCGTTTCAGTTCAGAACGCCTACAACCTGCTTAATCGCACCTACGAAGCGGGCCTGTCTGAATTTGCCGCCCGCGAGCAGGTCGGGCTCCTGGCGTACTCGCCGCTGGCGCAAGGTTTTCTGTCCGGTAAATACCAGCGGGGCGCCCGACCGGCCGGCGCTCGTACGACATTGTTTGAGCGGGCGAACCGCTATCAGAAGCCGGGGACCGAAGAAGCGATCGACAAATACCTGGCTATCGCTCGCGACTTCGGCCTCGACCCGTCGCAATTGGCGCTTGCCTATGTGACGAGCCGTCCGTTCGTGACGTCAAACATCATTGGTGCGACCAATTTGGATCAGCTCAAGACAGATCTCGACTCGGAGTATGTAAAAATAACTCCCGAAATCGAAGCGCGTATTGATGAAGTGCATCAGCTTCACGGCAGCCCGGCGCCCTGATTGGGCCGGCTGAACGGAAAGAGGAGAGGACTTAGGTCCTCTCCGTCCTCTCCTCCCCCGCCGGTCTATTTGAGGTCGATCGTCACGCTCTTGACCTTGCCGGTAAAGGCAAACGGCGACTCATAGGATTTGCTGACCGGAGACCCGCTGTCACGGCCGACGTCGAAGGTTTCATTAATCGAACTGGCAAAGCCGCCGAACTGGCCGAAATGCCGTTCGCCGACCAGATTACCGTCAACGAACAGACGCCCGGTGCCGCTGGTCACTCTCGGCAAGCGCAGCAGCGACAGAACCTGCTTCAGCGGGTCCTGCTGATATTCGAAGACGATCTGTGCCTTCCCTGTTGGCAGCGGGCCGGATGCCAGGATGGTTTCACCCGCGTTGCCGAAGGTGTTGTTCTCGTAGACCAGCCGGCCATCCTTTACGTACAGGCTGAACCCGCCATAGCGCCCTCCCTCTGCCAGTATCACGCCTTGCGCATTGGCCGGCGGGAACTCAACCTCGGCGGTGATGAGATGGGAATGCGCCCCAAAGTCAGGTACCACCGCCAGCGGCAGCCGGCTGACCCCCTCACCGTATCGAAACGAGTTCTTGCCCGCCACCACCGACGGATAGTCCACCGGCAGCGGCACCAGCGGATAGACGCCGTTGCGCGTGGCCTCCTTATCAAACTCCTGCTGCAATTCCTTCAGCTTGTCCGGATTAGTCGCCGCCAGGTCGTGAGCCTCACTGAAGTCTTCCGAGACGTGGTAGAGCTCCCATTGGTCATTTTCGAACTTTCCCGCAAAGATCTTCGCCGGATTGGTGAACAGCTCCCACGGAGCGTAGCGTCGCGCGCCGGCCACCCAGCCGTCCTTGTAGATCGCGCGGTTGCCGAAGATCTCGAAATACTGCTCGTTGTGCCCAGTCTTGGCCGACGGGTCGGTGAAGGCAGGGACGAGATTCTTGCCTTCCAGCGGCGTCTGTTTCACGCCGTTGACCTCGGTTGGAAAGTCGATCCCGGCTGCCGCGTAGATTGTCGGCGCCACGTCGTTCACGTGGCTGAATTGCTGGCGCATCACCTCGGCCTGTGTGGTGTGGCCGGGCCAGGACACCACAAACCCATCGCGGGTGCCACCGAAATGCGACGCAATCTGCTTCATCCATTGGAACGGCGTGGTTGTCGCCCACGACCAGCCGGCAGCATAGTGATTGTCGTACAGTGGGCTGCCCAGATCGGAAAGATGGCTCAGCATCGTGGGGACGTCCTGCTTGGCGCCCGCCAAAGTGCCGAAATTGTTTTCCGATCCTTCCAGACCACCTTCCGCACTGCCGCCGTTGTCGCCGACGACGTACAGCACCAGCGTGTTGTCGGCCTTGCCTTCGTCTTTCAGCCCCTGCAGCAGGCGGCCGATCTCCGCATCCGTGTGCGACAGGAAGGCGGCGTACACCTCCATCTGCCGCGCGTAGAGCTTCTTCTGATCGGCTGACAGGGATTCCCAGGCCGGCAGATCTTTGGGGCGCGGGGTCAGCTCGGCGTTCGCGGGTATGACACCCAGCGCCTTCTGGCGGGCGAAGGTTTCCTCGCGCAGCTTGTCCCAGCCTTGATCGAACTGACCCTGGTATTTGTCGATCCATTCCCTTGGCACATGATGCGGTGCGTGTGTTGCCCCTGTCGCGAAGTACAGGAAGAACGGCTTTTCAGCGGCCACTGCATCGTGCTGCCGCACCCAGGCCAGCGCGTCGTTCACCAGGTCGGTGGTCAGGTGATAGCCCTGCTCAGGCTTCGTCGGCGGATCGACCGGCGTGGTGCCGCGATACAATCTTGGCTCCCACTGGCTGCTCTCGCCGTACAGGAAGCCGTAGAAGTATTCGAAGCCAAGGCCGGTTGGCCAATGGTCGAACGGGCCGGCCGGGCTGATTTCCCAGATCGGCGTATTGTGCCACTTGCCGAACGCCGCCGTGCTGTAGCCGTTCTGCTTCAGGATCTCGGCGACCGAGGCTGTCTCCTTGTGCCAGATCGTATTGTAACCAGGGAAGCCCGCTGGCACGTCCTGCAGGTTTCCGAATCCGGTCTGATGGTGGTTCCGGCCGGTCAGCAGGGCCGCGCGCGTCGGCGAGCAGATCGCGGTGGTATGAAACTGGTTGAAGCGAAGCCCGGCAGCCGCCAGCTTGTCCAGCTCGGGCGTCGTCGCCGGTCCGCCGAACGTGCCCGGCGCACCGAAGCCCACATCGTCCAACAGTATCAGCACGATGTTGGGCGCGTTGCCGGGCGCCTTCAGCCGTTGCGGCCAGTCGGGAACCGACCTGTCCCTTGTGACGTCCACCTTGCCTTTGAACGGCTGCTCCGGCTGGGGAAGCGCGGTGGGACTGGCGAGAGACTGCGACGCTCCCAGCCAGGCGAGCGCGCCGCAGAGCGCCGCGCCCGCAGAACGCAAACGGATTGTCATGAGTCGTTCCTTGTTACGCAAACGGAGGGCCGAGATGGCTATTTGGCAGCCGCCTCGGCCCGTTGATCGTGCCGCTTGTGGTTTGGTTTGCCGTTATCGCTGCCCGACGTGGATGATCCACAAGCGCGCCAGATCCGCTGCGTCGCCGGTCTGCACCGACCGGAAGGTTTGCAGCGCCTTCTCCTTCTCCCCGGCCGCGTAATACGCGATGGCGAGATGGAGCGTTGCTTCGTCGGGATATTTTAAGGCGCCCTTGGTAAGCCCCTGTTCGATCAACAGGACCGCTCGCTGCGGCTGACCGTAGCCCAGATAGTCGAGACCGGTGTGAACAAGGATCACCCCGTCATTGCCTGCAGCGGCTTTCTTTTCGCCGTCATCGATGGATTTCTGGTCGTCTACGGCCTTCTGATCAGCCAGGGCGAGCAGCCGCTTCTGCCGTTCGGCCTCCGGGCCACCGCCGAGCGCCTTGCTGGCGAAGCCCTGATCGAGCAGGGCCTTGGCCTCGCCGGGTAGCCCGGCCGCCAGCGCCAGTTCCGCCGCATCGGTGTATTGCCTGGTTGAAGACAGTGCGCCGACCGACCGCGCCAGGCGATACACATCGAGCGTCAGCCGGCGCGAAAACCCCGGCCGTGCCAGCAGGCGTTGGATCACATCACCCCAGTATTCCGGCTTGGGATAGACGGTCACCAGCCTCTCGAGTGCCGCCTGGTAGCCGGCCGTATCGCCCTGCTTGCTCTCGGCGTTGACCAGCAACTGGAGCTGCGCCTCGGTGGGCTTGCGGCCGGCCTTCTTTGCGGCTGCGATCTGCTCGTTAAGCGTGGCGGCGGCGGCAGCCCAATCCGCATTCGCATAATAGGCCTGGCCCAGCAGATTGAGCGTCGCATCATCGCTGCCACCGGCCTCCTGGTAGCGCTTCACCCAAACGACGGTATTGGGATAATCCTTCGCCTGGTAGGACAGCCCCGCCACCGTCTGGGTCAGCCGGAGCTGGTCCGCTTGCGCCAGCTTGCCCGAAGCGATCGCCGCTTCGAACGATTTGATCGCCGCCGGGTTGTCGCCAGTCCCCGCGGCGGCGATGCCGCGCAACTGCTCCAGCAAGCCCGTTTCCTTGGCCGATAACGGCGCCGCGACCTCGGCCTTCTTGATTTGCGCCAGGGCTTCCTTGAACTTCTTCTGCTTGATCAGCCCCTGGGCGGCCTGCAGGGGCTTGCCCACCTCCGGCCGAAGCGCGTCATCCTGGCCGGCGGCCCACGACGACGAAGCCGGGGCGGCGACAAGCAGCAAGGCGGCCAGCGCGAGGCCGCGATATCGCATGGACATGGTTGGCCCCCTCAATCCAGGAACGCTTCGTTGCCGATGAGGCCGATCTTGTTGACCCCCAGCCGCTGTGCCGACGCCAGCACCAACGCCACGTATTTGTAGCTAACCAGCCGGTGCGGGCGCAGGTGCAGTTCCGGCTGAACGGTCTCGGCGGCGGCCACACGGAGCTTCTGGTCCAGCGTCGCGGTGTCCGCCACTGCCTCGCCGTTCCACAGGATGGTGCCGTCGAAATCGACATCGATGGTCACCACCTCGGGCAAGACGATCGCCGGCGGTGGCGTTCCCGGCGGCATGTCCAGTTTCACCGCGTGGGTCTGGATGGGGATGGTGATGATCAGCATGATCAGGAGCACCAGCATCACGTCGATCAGCGGAGTGGTGTTGATATCGACCACCACGTCGGGATCAGCGGGGCCGTTTCGTCTGTAATCAATTGCCATGGCGTTGTGCCGCTTATCCTCGGGGTGGCGGTTCGGTGATGAAGTTCACTTTGGCGATACCCGCCCGCTGACAGGTTGCCACAATTTTGCCGACGAATTCGTATCGCGCTTCCTGGTCGCCGCGGATATGAACCTCGGGCTGAGGCTCCAGCACCGCCACCACCTTCATCCGCTCGAACAGGGCGTTGCTGTCGGGCACCAGCGCGGTGTTCCAGAAGATGTTGCCGTCCCGGTCCACCGAGATCGTGATGTTCTCCGGCTTGGTCTGGGTCGGCTGGTTGGTCTGCTTCGGCAGAACCAGCGCCACGCTGTGCGTCACAACCGGAATGGTGATGAGGAAGATGATCAACAGCACCAGCATGACGTCGACCAGCGGCGTCGTGTTGATGGTGGAGATGACCTCGTCCTCGCCGCCGTCTTCCGACGGCCCGACATGCATCGCCATTGTCAGGCGGCCTGCGCGATCACGGGCTTGGACCCACCGGCAGCGCGGATCCGCGGATTGCTGTGCACGCCGCCAAGCAGCACCGAGTGGAGGTCGGACCCAAAATGGCGGACCTGATCGATGGCCACCTTGTTGCGACGGACGAGCCAGTTGTAGCCGAGCACCGCCGGCACGGCGACGGCCAGACCAATGGCGGTCATGATGAGCGCCTCACCGACCGGACCGGCGACCTTGTCGATCGACGCCTGGCCGGCGATGCCGATGGCCGTGAGTGCGTGATAGATGCCCCACACGGTGCCGAACAAGCCGATGAACGGAGCGGTCGAACCGACCGTCGCCAGGACAACCAGCCCGCCCTGCAAACGGTTGACGATCTGGTCCACTGCGCGCTGAATCGCCTGTGAAACCCAGGTGCTGCGATCGATGTTCTCGACCAGCGTACCGCCATGATGGGCGACGGCGTCAGCGCCGGTGGCGGCCACCGCGCGGAACGGGCTGCGGTCCGGCAGGGCGGCTATGCCAGCTTCGACCGAGGGCGCTTTCCAGAATAGCTGGTTGGCTTTCTTGGCTTGCAGAAACAGCCTGGTTTGCTCCCACAGTTTGGTCAGCAGCACGTACCAGGACGCGGCGGACATGATAACGAGAACCAGCAGGGTGCCGCGGGCGACGAAATCACCCTGCGCCCACAAGGCGTCCAGGCCGTAGGGATTGTCCACCGCCTGGGTAACGACCCCGTCGGCCGCGCGGGCGGCGACGGGAACAAGCGCCGCGGCGATAGCCAGGGGTAGCCGGGTCAAAGCGAAGCTCATGTTACAACCTCTGAACAGAGAGAAGCGATTTCGGGTTATCCGATTTTCCAGACGTAGCGCAGCTTGGCCCAGGATTTCTCGGCCTTGCCGTCGACCGTTCCAGCCTTGAACCTGCAAAGCGACAGTGCGGCGCGGGCCGCCTCATCCAGACGCGGATGCCCGCTTGAACTCTCAACCTGGCTGTCCAGCACACTGCCGTTCACATCGACCAGGAACTTCAGCACCACGGCGCCCGTCTCACCCAACAGCCTGGACTGAGGCGGATACTCGGGCACGCGGCAGCTCTTGCCGACTTCGACGGTCGGGCCGACGCGCACCGCCGCAGGCGCCGGCTGGGCGATCATCGGCGGAGGCGCTGCCGGTGGTTGTTCCCGGCTCAGTGCAACGATCGCATTGGCCGCCGCCTGTTGCCGGACCTGGATTTCCGGCGGCGGGATGAAGGGCGGCGGCGGCGCTGTGAGATCGGGCGGCGGCGGCGGGACGTCGGCGTCCGGCGGCTTGACCTCTTCGAGCAGCTTGGTTTCGAGCGGCGCGCGCAACACTTCGACGACCTGGCGCCCCAGGCCGGTCACCAGCGCGTAGATAATGAGCGCATGCAGCACCACCACGACGGCGATGCTGGCAAGGCGTTGCGAGGGCGGGGGTTGGTCAGCTAAGTACATTGGAACGGCGCCTACCTTGTATTATCAACGTCCGGGTGCGTGGTGTTATACGACACACGCCCGTCCGTAGCTAGTACAATTGTTGGCATCGGCACTGCTGGTCCCGGAAGCGACGACGACGGCCACCGGGCGCGCCCGCCCCGACTCGGAACCGTTTGCTTGAGAAGCTTTTATGAGACTGTCGGTCGCCGTTCCGTTCTCGTAAATTCGATATACCGCGTCGTCGAGATATCGATTTCCGCACGCCCAACCGGCGGCCGGAGCCTGCGTTGGGCGGCAGGGTTGGGTGACCGCGCACCCCATCTTATGACGGACGGATCGTCGTATTTGGGTATACGGTTTCATGGCAGCCCGCTGCGGTAGTCTCTGGAACAGGCTCCGCCAGCGGGGCCTGGCGGAAGGACGCCCTTGCTGCCGCCCGGCAAACCGGTGTAACGAGTCGTAGTGTAGGGAGCAGGGCTGATTGCCAATATGCTTACACGCCGGGACCGTGGAATGGTGGCTGTGGCCATCATGCTTGACATTGCCTTCCATAGCGGGGGCAACGCCGTCGTGAGTGCATCCGAGATTGCCGAGCGAACCGGTACGGCACGGCGTAGCCTGGAGCCGTTATTGCAGGGTTTGTCTCGTGTCGGATTGCTCGAGAGCACGAAGGGACCGCATGGCGGCTACCGGCTCGGGCGACCAGCCCGCGTCATTAAGCTGTCCGATGTGATCGACCTGGCGTTGCGCAGCCTGGAGGATAGCAGTCCCAACCTCGAAGGACGCCTGCAACGCGCTGTTGTCGACCCGCTTTGGGCAGGGTTCGACAAGCTGCTTCAGGAGCGCCTCGAGGGTCTCACGGTGGAGGATCTGCTGCGCATGGCGGCCAAGGCTGGTCTGCGCAAGCGGGTTACCGAGCCACTCAACTTCGCCATCTGAGAGCGGGGCCATGACCAAGGCGCGAATTGCCAACAAGGTCGCGGACTTCACCGCGCGACGCGGGGAGGTTGTACCCTTGGCGCGTGAGGGTGCAAAGCCGACACCACAGGCACAGGCGCGCGGCCGGATTTACGCCAGCGTGCTGGACGTTATTGGTGGCACACCACTGGTGCGGCTGCCGCGCCTGGTCGCGACCCGCGGATTGACAGCGGACATCGCCTTGAAGCTGGAGTTCTTCAATCCGCTCGGCTCGGTGAAGGACCGCATCGGCTTGGCGATGATCGAAGCCGCTGAGCGGGCTGGCGAAATCAGGCCCGGCGTGACCACGATCATCGAGCCAACCTCCGGCAACACCGGCATCGCACTGGCCTGCGCGGCTGCGGCCAAGGGCTACGCGCTGATCGTGGTGATGCCGGAGGGCGCCTCGGTCGAGCGTCGCAAGATGCTCCGCCTGATGGGCGCCAAGGTCGAGAGCACGGCGACGAAGCTCGGTATGCCCGGCGCCATCGCCCGTGCCGATGCTATTCTGGCACGCACCCCCGGCGCCTGGATCGCACGCCAGTTCGACAACCCCGCAAATCCCGCTATCCACGAGGCAACCACCGCCGAGGAGATCTGGATCGACACCGACGGCGCTGTCGATATGGTCGTGGGTGGCGTCGGCACCGGCGGCACGCTGACCGGCATCGGCCGCGCCCTGAAGCCGCGGCGGCCCGGGCTGCACATCATCGGCGTCGAGCCGCAGGAAAGCGCCGTGCTGTCCGGCGACAGTGCCGGGCCACACCGCATCCAGGGCATCGGTGCCGGGTTCACGCCGGGCGTGCTGGACCGCAAGATGCTTGATGAGATTCGCACCGTTTCGGAACCCGATGCGTTTGCGGCCGCCCGCGCCTGCGCCGAGGTTGAAGGGCTGCCGATCGGGATTTCGTCGGGCGCAGTGCTCCACGTGATGCTGGACCTTGGCAGCAAGCCAGCCAACCGCGGCAAGCTGATCGTCGGAATTGCGGCGTCGTTCGCCGAGCGCTACCTCTCGACGCCGTTGTTTGCCGGTCTGTAGATCGCCCCTTTCAGGCGCTTGCAGTAACCCCTCTTTCGCACAGACGGGAAGGATCTATTCCCGCCCGAGGCGGCGTTCCAGCCACAGACTGTAGCGCGATCCTGCGAAGCAGAGCACGAAATACACCGCGGCGGCGAAGCTGAACGCCTCGTCGTAGAAACCAAGCCAGTTGGGGTCATTGGCGGAGATCCGCGCCGCGTTCAGGAAATCGAAAATCCCTATGACCACCACCAGCGTCGTGTCCTGCAGCACCCCAAGCGCCAGCGTCACGAACGACGGAATCACCGCTCGCAGCGCCTGCGGCAGAATCACCAACCTGATCGCGGCCCAGTCGCCCAGGCCCAGCGCCCTCGCAGCCTCATACTGGCTGCTCGGCAACGACTGCAGACCTGACCGGACCACCTCAGCCATATAGGCGGACACGAAGATGGTGATGCCGATCTGCGCGCGCAGCAATTGGTCGATCGTCACTTCCGGCGGCAGCATCAGGGGCACCAGCAGTGCGGCAACGTAGAGCACGGCGATCAGCGGAACGCCGCGAATAACCTCAATGAAGGTCACACAAAGCAACCGGACAAGCCCGAGCGTTGACTGCCGGCCCAGCGCGAGAGCGATGGCCAGCGGAAACGCGCCCGCCAGCGCGAGCAGCGACATCAGCAGCGTCAGCGGCAGGCCGCCCCAGGCGGCGGTCGGGACCGGGTGCGAGCCGATGCCACCCCGCATGATCGTCAGCGACAAGGTCAGGACCACCACCCACGAGATGATCAGGCGCTGGCCCCATAGCCGCGGCACGCCGCTGGCCGCGCACAACCCGAACAGCAGACCCATCGCGAGCAGCGGCTGCCATTGATCGGCGGGCGGGTAAAGCCCGAACAGAATGAAGCGCAGCTTCTCCCCGATGAAGGCCCAACAGGCGCCGCTGGCGCGAGCGCAGGTCTCCGGCGTGCCGGCCCAGGTGGCGTCCAGTACCGCCCAACGGAGCAGCGGCACAGCGATCCGGATGAAGACAGCAATGCAGCCAAGGGTGATGGCGATGTTGAGCGGCGAGTCAAACAGTCCCGTACGCCAGCGCCGTACGGTCGCCGACCACACCTCCGCCGCCGGCCCGGAGCGCAGTGCCGCGGCGTCGCTCATCTTGCGTAGCCTTGCAGCGCGAGTCGCCGATTGTACAGGTTCATCGCCACCGACACGAACAAACTCAGCGTCAGGTAAACGGTCATCATAATCGTTATCGTCTCGAACACCTGACCGGTCTGATTGGCGCCGGTGTTCACGACACTGACAAGGTCAGGAAACCCGATCGCCACGGCGAGGCTGGAGTTCTTCGTCAGGCTCAGATAGCTGGAGGTCATCAGCGGGATGATGACCCGAAGCGCCTGCGGAAGGATGACCAGCCGCAAGGAGCCCCAGCGGGTCAGGCCGAGTGCGGCGGCGGCGTCCCACTGGCCGGGTGGAATCGCCTGGATGCCGCCCCGCACGATTTCGCAGATTCCGGCCGCCGCATTCACCACGAGGGCGACGAGCAGCGCGACAAACTCTGGGGACACACTCATTCCGCCGGTGATATTGAAGCCGTGCAATGCCGGCAGCTCGATGCGGACCCTGGAGCCCGAACCCAGCGCGACGCCGGCCGGCACCAGGACGGAGATCGCCAGTACGCCGATGGCGTAGCGAAGCGACGGCCCTTGGCGACGGCGACGCCGGAGCCAGGCAAGACCGAGGAGCAGCAGCAGACCGGCGAGCATGCCGGGAAACAGCCAGCCCTGCCCCGACGGATCGCGAAGCGCCGGCAAGAACACGCCACGATTGGACAGCAGGAAACCATCGACCGGCTGCAGCGCCTCGCGGGGTCCCGGCAAGGCGTGGATGGTGGCGTTCCAGAAGAACAATTGCAGCAGCAGCGGCGTGTTGCGGACGACCTCGACGTAGACTTGCGCGAGGCCGGACAGCAGCCGGTTGCCGGACAGCCGTGCGACGCCCAGGGCAACACCCAAAACGGTTGCCAGGATGCAGCCGAAAATGGCCACCTGGATGGTATTGAGCAGACCGACGAGGATGGCGCGCGCGTAGCTGTCGCGCGACGAATAGCTGATCAACGACTCGCCGATTTCAAAATTCGCGGCATGGTTCAGGAAGGCGAAGCCGGGCACGATGCCGAAGCGGTGCATGTTCCCGAGCATGGTGTTGCCGAACAGCCCGAAGATCGCGACGGCTCCAAGCAGCATCCCGCATTGCGAAAACGGCCGGCCGCCGAACCAGCTCGCTATCGCTTTGGTGAGGCCGGGTCCCTGCGGACCCGGCCGACCCACGACGGTCACGGAAGCAGTCTCTCGCGCCTCAGCGGAACGGCGGCGAATAGAGCAGGCCGCCCTTGCTCCAGAGCTGGTTGTAGCTTCGATCGAAGCCGAGCTTGGTGCTCGGGCCGAGATTGCGCTCGAAGATCTCACCATAATTGCCGAGCGTCTTGATGATCGTGTAGATGAACTTCGGATCGAGCTTGGTCGCCTCGCCGATGGTTGGATCGACACCAAGGAAGCGCCGGATCGCGGGATCGTCGCTGGTCAGGAACTGGTCGACGTTTGCCTTGGTAATGCCGAATTCCTCCGCCTGGATCGTCGCGTAGACCACCCAGTTGACGATCTCAAGCCATTGATCGTCGCCATAGCGGATGGCCGGTGCCAGCGGCTCCTTCGAGATGCGCTCAGGTAGCAGCAGGTAGTCCTGCGGGTTGGCGAGCTGGCTGCGCCGGATCGTCAGATCGGAAGCATCTTGCGTCAGCACGTCGCAGCGGCCCGATGTGAATGCCTTGAGGAATTCGCTGGTATCCTCGATCACGACTGGCTTGAAGGCGATTTTGTTTTTGCGGAAGAAGTCCGCGATGTTCAGCTCACCGGTTGTGCCGGTCTGGACGCAAACAGTCGCCCCGTCGAGCTGGCTACCTTTGGTGATTCCGAGCTTCTTTGGCACCAGCAACCCCTGGCCGTCGTAGAAGATCACCGGGCCGAAGTGGAAGCCGAGCTTGGTGGCGCGGGTGACCGTCTCGGTGACGCCGGACAGCAGGATGTCGAATTCGCCCGACTGCAGCGCGCCCAGGCGTTGCTGCGGCGAGGAGGAGACGAACTGCACCTTGTCCGGGTCGATGAACACGGCAATCGCGAGGGCGCGGCCGAAATCAACAAAAAATCCCTGCCATCGACCGGCGCTATCGGGTGCAAAGAAGCCGGGGCCGGTGCCCACCCCGACCTTGATGGAGCCGCGCGCCCTGATGGCGTCGAGCGTGGTGCCGGCGCTGGCCGCTGTTGTCGCCAGAATTGCGGTGAGGATCGACAGTAGAGCCACTCGAACTGTTCGCCAGAGGGGCGTTGGTACTCGCTCGGACACAATGAAGCCTTTCAAGCCGGAGATCGGACAAAAAGTCGGGGAATGGCTGGCGCGACGCACTGCTACATCGCCGGTGCAGGGAAAATTCAATCGCCAGCGGTACAACGGCGCCGGTTGGCGGGTTGTCCATCCGCGTCATCACCCAGTGGCTGGCGGATCGAACAGCGCGCATGCAAACGTTATAGCCGCGTTCGCACGGCCCGGCAACGTATAGCCGGGTCGGCCAGCATGGCGCGCCGCGAGCCTTCCTTTCGTATTGACCTGGATCAACGACCCCACGCCAGCTTGACGTGTAGCCTTTCGGGCAAACCAGCCCTGCGGAGATTGCCGGATGGACTACGCAGACCCGAGCTGCGCCTATTGTCCGCCAGGCGTGCGTTCGTGCCGCCACGGCAACGCCGAAGCGCATGGCCCGGGATTCTGCCCCACCAAGGTGGATCCGGCCACCCAGGCCGCCGCGCTTGCGCTGTATGACGATCCCGAAACGCGGCGCGTCGCCTACGAGGCCGCGGTGGTGGAAGGCGAAGGCTATTGCAAGTGGTGCCGCGTTGAGGAGTTGGTCCAGTTCGCCAAACGCATGGGCTTCCGCAAGATTGGCATCGCCAACTGCATCATGTTCGTGGACCTCGCGAAGACGCTTTCCGGCATCCTGGAGAGCCACGGTTTTCAGGTGATTTCTGTCGCTTGCAAGAACGGTGCGGTGCCCAAGGAGGCAATGGGCGTCGCTGAGTCACAGAAGATACGCCCGGGGTCGTTCGAGCCGATGTGTAACCCGGTCTCGCAAGCGGAGCTTCTTAACGCGCATGGCAGCGAGTTCAATGTCGTGTTGGGCCTGTGCCTCGGTCATGACAGCCTGTTCTTTCGGTATGCGAAGGCGCTGACGACGGTGCTGGTGACCAAGGATCGCGTGCTGGGCCATAACCCGGTCGCCGCGCTACAGCTCGCCGATAGCTATTATAGCCGGCTTTGGGGTCCCGAGCGGCCAGACCAGACGCCAGCCCTGCCCGTTCCGGGGCGCCACGCAAAGCCCTTGGCGAAACGGAAGAAGCCGTTGTCGTGACCCTGGCCGACGGCTTTTGTCATTGAACTGTCGGTCGTGAGCCTGTTGTGGCCCTGCACAGGGCGGCCGGTGGGGGTAGCATTCCCTCCCGCATTGGCTCCTGAGCTGCTGGTCTCGACACAGCACGAGTAGCTCCGGTCTCCCGCCAGGCCGCAAAACGCCCGATCGTTGATCGAGAGCGATCCGCGGCACAAGACAATACAACGCCGCCAGGGCGTTTCACCCGGGTTTGACATTCCGCCGCCGTTGATTAACTTTGCCTAATCGCGCTGGCCCTGCCGGCCAGGCTCGTGCCCGGCGGATCATGGTGGGCAGCATTAGAACAGCGAAGGAGCGTTGAATGGCCAATTTCCGTCCCCTGCACGACCGGATCGTGATTCGGCGGCTGACCGCCGAGGAAAAGAGCACCGGCGGCATCATTATCCCCGACACCGCCAAGGAAAAGCCCAGCGAAGGCGAGGTTGTCGCGGTCGGCCCCGGTGCACGCGATGAACAGGGCAGGCTGGTGCCACTGGAGGTGAAGGCGGGCGACCGGGTGCTGTTCGGCAAGTGGTCCGGCACCGAGGTCAAGCTCGACGGCGAGGAGCTGCTGATCGTCAAGGAGTCGGATCTGTTTGGGATCATCGACGCCGCGGCCCCCAAAATCAAAGCCGCCTGACCGACTCCGAACACACCAGGACAAGGAACACACATAAATGCCAGCCAAGGACGTAAAATTCGGCTCGGACGCCCGCGCACGCCTGCTGCGCGGCGTGGATATTCTCGCCGATGCGGTGAAGGTGACGCTGGGTCCGAAGGGACGCAACGTTGTGCTCGATAAGAGCTACGGCGTGCCGCGGATCACCAAGGACGGCGTGACCGTCGCCAAGGAAATCGAGCTGTCGGACAAGTTCGAGAATCTGGGCGCGCAACTCGTCCGTGAGGTTGCCAACAAGACCAATGAGCTTGCCGGCGACGGCACCACGACGGCGACCGTGTTGGCACAGGCGATCGTGCGCGAAGGGTCAAAAGCTGTTGCGGCCGGACTTAATCCGCTCGATCTCAAGCGCGGCATCGACAAAGCGGTGGTCGCTCTGGTCGAGGAGCTTAAAGAGAAGTCCCGCAAGATCACCAGTCCGGCCGAGACCGAACAGGTCGGCACCATCTCCGCGAACGGCGAGACAGAGATCGGCCGCATCATCTCCGAAGCGATGCAGAGGGTCGGCAACGAGGGCGTCATTACGGTCGAAGAAGCCAAGGGCATCCAGACCGAGCTCGACGTCGTCGAGGGGCTGCAGTTCGATCGCGGCTACATTTCGCCGTATTTCGTCACCAACGCCGAGAAGCTGCACGCCGAACTGGACCAGCCCTACATTCTGATTCACGAAAAGAAACTGTCCGGTCTGCAACCGATCCTGCCGCTGCTGGAAGCGGTGGTGCAGTCCGGCCGCCCGCTGCTGATCATCGCCGAGGACGTGGAGGGCGAGGCTCTGGCCACTCTGGTGGTGAACAAACTGCGCGGCGGGCTGAAAATCGCGGCGGTGAAGGCGCCGGGCTTCGGTGACCGCCGCAAGGCCATTCTGGAAGACATAGCCATTCTCACCGGTGGCACGGTGGTCAGCGAAGACCTCGGGATCAAGCTGGAATCCATCACGCTTGCCCAGCTCGGTCGCGCCAAGCGGGTGTTGATCGAGAAGGAAAACACCACCGTCATCGAGGGCGCCGGCAAGAAGGACGACATCAAGGGCCGGGTGGCGCAAATTCGGGCGCAGATCGAGGAGGCCACCTCGGACTACGACCGCGAAAAGCTGCAGGAGCGGCTGGCGAAGTTGGCCGGCGGCGTGGCCGTGATCCGGGTCGGCGGCTCGACCGAGGTCGAGGTGAAGGAGCGCAAGGACCGCGTCGATGATGCGCTGCATGCGACTCGTGCCGCGGTCGAGGAAGGCATCGTGCCAGGCGGCGGTGTGGCGCTCGCCCGGGCATCGCTGATCCTGTCCAAGCTGAAGGCGGACAACGACGACCAACGCTTCGGCATCGAGATCGTGCGCAAAGCGGCGCTGACGCCGCTGCGACAGATCGCCGAGAATGCCGGCGAGGACGGTGCCGTGATCTCCGGCAAGGTGCTGGACAAGGACGAGTACAACTACGGCTTCGACGCGCAGACCGGCGAGTTCAAGGATCTCGTCAAGGCCGGCATCCTCGACCCGACCAAGGTCGTGCGCACCGCACTGCAGGACGCGGCCTCGGTCGCCGGCCTGCTGGTAACCACGGAGGCGCTGGTTGCCGAAAAAGCCGAGAAGAAGGCACCGGCTGGCGGTTTGCCAGGGGGCGGCCCAGGCGACCTGGACTACTGACGAGGCCTTTATGGTGCCGGCCGCGAAGGCCGGCACCATCGTCCGCTGCGGAGGATCTGGATGGGCGTGCAAGGCCGACTTGAGCTCCGTGGCGTGAGCAAGCAGTTCCGTGTTGCCGGGGCCGTTCTGCCAGTGCTGCAGGATGTCGATCTTGTCGCCACGGCCGGCGAATTCGTTGCGATCGTCGGCGCCAGCGGTTGCGGTAAATCAACCCTGCTTCGCCTGATCGCCGGCCTCGACGTGAACCATACCGGCGATATTGTCTGCGGCGGCGTCCGCGTCGAGGGTCCCAGCCTGGAGCGCGGGATCGTATTTCAGGAACCGCGGTTGTTCCCCTGGCTGACCGTGAAGGAGAATGTGGCGCTGGGTCTGCTCAACGCGCCTGTTGACGTTCGCACCAAGCGACATGCCATCGCCGAACACATCGCCCTGGTCGGTCTCACCGGTTTCGAGGGCGCCTATCCGCATCAACTGTCGGGCGGCATGGCCCAGCGGGCCGCCATCGCCCGCGGCCTGGTTGCGCGGCCTGGCCTGCTGCTGCTTGACGAGCCGTTTGGAGCGCTCGACGCGCTGACCCGCGCGAGACTGCAAATCGAGTTGCAGCAGATCTGGGCGCGTGAGGGCATCACCATGCTGCTGGTGACCCACGATGTTGAGGAGGCAGTCCAACTCGGCGATCGGATCATTGTCTTCGCGCAGCGGCCTGGTCGCATCGCGCATATTGTTCCGGTAGACGTACCCCATCCGCGCGTGCGGACCGACGAACGGCTGCTGCGCCTTCGGGCCGAAGTGTTGACCTTGCTTGAGGGCACCGCAACACAGCCAGAGACCCGCGCTGGTTCGGCCGAACCCGCACCCGCGCGCGAATGCAACAGTAGTATATTGCAATGCTCCGACGCGTTTGCGGATGGTCGGGCCGCGCTGCACCATTTGCCACGCGCGCTCGACCCCACCGGGTCGCCAGAGCGGCTGGTGAGCGCTGACTGAGACACGGCGGGCGTGGGATAGCGATTATACCGCAAGGTGATGACTCCTATTGTTATCGACGCTGCAGTATAGTATTTCCGTAAACCAATCGTGGGACGGCCGGCCCGGGCCGTGTTTGATCGGCCGCCGGCTTATCGAGGAGCGCGACCAAGGTGATGGCCATCCTTCCACCATGCGGTGGCGACCGACTGCCGGGGGGCCCTTCCCGTCAGGTGCATCCCCGCAGCACGGAGACCGCCGCCGTCTCGCGCCCGCGGCAACACCGCCTCACCCGATAGCGCCGCACTGCGGCGCGGCAAGACGATGACAGAATTGGAGAGGAAAGACTGATGCCCGCAACTGGCAGCACGCCCGGACTGAAGGGCAGGCTATGGGAAGAGCTGGCGCTGAAGGCCGAACTGATCACCGGTGGCGTTGCCATTACGCCGCAGGCGCTCGAGCTGGCCGCCCCCGGCGTCAGGTCCCAGGAACAAGTGCACAGCCTGTTCGAGATGGATTTCGACACGCATGATTTCGAGCTGCCGTCCGGCTACACCCTGCCCAATGGCCTGTCAGCGCCGTTCCGCTGGAATGCACGGTCGTCAAACGTCATAACAGCCGACCGCGATCGCACGATCCTGGTGCGCGACGGCCATGCCCACGGCGAGGTCTCGTTCCACCAGCGGCCGGGCTATTACGGTAAGCGCACATCCGACGGCCAGGCGATGGAAACCGTCGCCGTGCTGGCGCGCCACCGGGCGCTATTCGTCGCCTACAGCAACGAGTGCTCCTACAAAGAGAAGGGCGAGGACTGCCTGTTCTGCAACATCAACCACACCAAGGATGTCTATGGCGAACGCGGCGGCATCTTCTGGAAGACAGCGCAGCAGATCGGCGAGACCGCGGCGCAGGCGTTCCGCGAAGGCATCATCGACCACGTGACGATCAGCGGCGGTGTTATCCCGGAACGGCGCGAACTCGAGTACTACAACGACGTCGCCGAGGCGATTCAGCGCCACTCCGGGCGTGAAGACTTTAACGGTACCGCTGTGGTCGCTGCCCCGCTGGACCTGCGCCACATCGACCGCTTCAAGGAAGCCGGCTTCCGCACCACCGCGATGAACATAGAGCTGTGGGACAAGGGTTTTTATGAAACCATCTGCCCCGGTAAGTCCCATGGCAGCGGTGGCTGGGACCATTGGCTTGCCGCGCTGGAATACGCCGTCACGGTGTTCGGCCACGGCGGCGTGCGCTCCAACATCGTCGCCGGGATCGAGCCGAAGAAGAAGACCTGGGAAGGACTGCAGTATCTCGCTTCGAAGGGGGTGATCGGCACGTTCTCGATCTGGTGCCCGAATCCCGGCTCGGAACTGGAAGGGCACCGCGCACCGGAACCTGGCTGGTATCTCGATCTGGCGGAGAAGCTTGTCACCGCCTGGAAGCAGGCCGGCTTCACGTTCCAGCAGGTGTGCGACGCGAACGCGTCGTCCGACAGCCTGCAGCATGACATCTGGCGCATCCAGGACGAGCTGCTGCCGGCGTTTGCCGCCGCCGAGGCAGGCGTTGCAGCAGATGCCGCGTAACGTCCCGGCCGAAAGCACGTTGGCGTGTCGCAGACCCTTACCGGCACTGGCACGAAGCGCGACATCATTATTTGAATTGGAGCAGGCACCGTGAGCGAAGGCAACGCGAAACACATCGCCATCTACGGCAAGGGCGGCATCGGCAAGTCAACCACTACGTCGAGCATCAGCGCGGCGCTCGCCGATGACGGCTTCCGTGTGATCCAGGTTGGTTGCGACCCGAAGGCCGACTCGACCACTATCCTTCGCGGTGGCGAAGACCTGCCCACTGTGCTCGACACGCTGCGCGAGCACAGCAAGGTCAAGATCGGGGACATCTCCGCTGTCGGCTATGGCGGCGTGCTGTGCATCGAGGCCGGCGGCCCGGTGCCCGGCGTCGGCTGCGCCGGCCGCGGCATCAGCGCCGCCGTCGATCTGCTGCACGAGCTGAACGTGTTCGACGAATTCAACCCGGACTTCGTGCTGTACGACGTGCTCGGCGACGTGGTGTGCGGCGGCTTCGCGGTGCCGATCCGCGACGGCATCGCCGACAAGGCGTTCGTGGTCACGTCGTCCGACTTCATGGCGATCTTCGCCGCCAACAACCTGTTCAAGGCCATCAACAAATACGCGCCGTCAGGCGGCGCGCGGCTGGGCGGCGTCATCGCCAACAATATGCAGGCGCCATATGCCGAGCAGTTGGTGAACGACTTCGCCCGCCAGACGGGCACACGGGTGGTGGGCTACGTGCCGCGCTCCTCGGCGGTCGCGCAGGGCGAGCTGTACGGCCAGACCGTGATCGAATCCGCGCCGCATTCCGCGCAGGCGGAGGTCTATCGCCAGCTTGCGCGCTTCATCGCGACCGACGAATCCTCCACGATCCCGAAGCCGCTCAACGGCCCGGAGCTGAAAGTGTGGGCGCGCACCTGGGGCGACCGGGTGTTCAAGGAAGAAGCTGGCTACGTCACCGACGGCGCGGGCGTGTAACGTGGCACGCAAGGCCACGCTGTCCACGCGGGAGAAGCGCCTGCAGGCGATCGGCGCCTATCTCGGGCCGCCCGGCCCATTGCTGGCGGAGTTCGCCGCCGGCGAGATACCGCAGCGGATCCGCACCTTTGCCCAAGCCGCGCCGGACGACATCCTGGCGGCGCTGTCGGTGCTGAATGGCATCGACGGCGCCGCGACGGTCGTGCACGGGCCCGCCGGCTGCGTCGCCGCGCAGGCGCACACCGCACCGGACGGCCATTGGGCGGTCACTGGGCTGGACCAGCGCGATACGATTCTCGGCGCCGACGCAACGCTGTCGCGGACGATCCTGACGCTGTACCGGCGGCACACGCCGTGGGTGATCTTCATCGTGATGACGCCGGTGGTGGCGATCAACAACGACGATGCCCGGTCGGCGGCCGATTCGCTCAGTGCCGAGCTGGGGATTCCAATCGTCGTTGTGCGCACCGATGGATTCCACTCGCGGATCGCCGCGACCGGGTTCGATGCCGCCGCGCAGGCGCTGCTGGCGCTGGTACCTGCATCCGGCGGCGGCACCAACGACGACCTGGTGAACCTTGTCACCGGGCCACACGCGCTGGCCGGAGCGGGCGAACTCAGCCCATTACTGGCGGAGCTTGGGCTGCAGACGACAATCCTTCCGCGCGGCGCCGGCGCCGCGGATTTTGCCCGGGCGGCACAGGCCCGCCTGTCGGTGTCGCTGGACGCCGATGCCGGCGACGCGTTCGCCGCCGGGCTGCAGAAGGCACACGGTGTGCCGTTCTTGCACAACCCCGCGCCGATCGGCCTGGAGGCCACCGGGGCGTGGCTGCGCGCGGTCGGCGATGCAACCGGACGCGGCTACGCGGCGGAGCGTCTGCATGCCAGCAGGATAGCGGGGCTGCCACAAGATCTGCCGGACCGGCCGCTCGATGGTCTGCGCGTTCATCTCGCGCTGGACCCGAACGCGGCGCTGAGCGCCGCGGCGCTGGTGGCGGAACTCGGCGGCACGGTCAGCACCCTCAGCATCGATCACCTGGACAGTGCCACGGCGGAGCGGCTGCGCGTCGTGGCCGACCAGCATCCCGGGCTGATCCTGCATGTCGCGTCGAGCCAGCCATTCGAAGGCGCCGGCGTGCTGGCCTCGGGGCAGCGGCCGGACCTGTTTGTCGGCACGCCCGAGCGCGCCGCCCTCGCCGCGTCCGCCGGCATCCCGACCGTCAGCGTGCGGGGCGACGCACTAATCGGCTATCGCGGCGCCGCGCACCTGGCGCGGCAAGCCCGCAAGGCGTTGCGCAATCCCGCCTTCATCGCCCGCATCGCCGCCAGGCCATCGGTCTACGCGCCGTCCTGGTTCAAGCGCAGCGCCGACTGGCACATCAAGCAAGAGGTTCGATAAGTGGCGATTCCGCAGGAACGACCCGGCACCGGCTGCGCCCTGCACGGCGCGCTGCACAGCGCCACCGCGATCCCCGGCGTGGTGCCGATCCTGCACGCGACGCCGGGCTGCGGCGTGCAGTCCTATCACGGCGGGCTGGCCGCCGGATGGGCGACGCCGGGGCCGGCCGGTGGCCTTGCCGTGCCGGCCACTAACCTGTCGGAAAAGCACATCGTGTTCGGCGGCGGCTCCCGGCTGCGCGAGCAGATCAAGAACACGCTGAAGATGATCGATGGCCGGTTGTACGTCGTGCTGACGAGCTGCGCGATCGAGATGATCGGCGACGACGTCCCGGCCCTGACCAAGGAAGCCCGCGACCAGGGACATCCGATCCTGGAGATCTCCACGGCCGGGTTCCACGGCTCCGCGCCGGAGGGCTACGACCTCTTCCTGCGCGGCATCCTGGCGCAGCACGACGTGCTTGGGCCGGTCGGCCTTGAGGATCGAACGTTGGTAACGATCCTTGGCCTGGTGCCCGGACAGGACGTGTTCTGGCAGGCCGAGTTGGAGGAGTGGTCACGCCTGCTCGCCGGGATCGGGCTGCGCGCCAATCCCGTGTTCGGGCTCGCCGGCGGGGTGGACGGGCTGCGCGACCTGGCGCGGGCCGGCCTGACCCTGGTGCTGTCCCCCTGGGGCGCCGGGGTGGCGCAGGAGCTTGAGACGCGCTTCGGCATCCCCTGGGTCGATGCCGGCGGCCTGCCGGTCGGCGCCGCCGCCACCGCGGAGGTGTTGCGCGCCGTCGCGTCCCGGCTCAGGCGCGTGGCCGATGCCGGCGAGGCATTCATTGCGGCAGAAACCAAGCGGGAGGACCACTTCCTGCAGCGGCTGGCCGACGCCTATTTCCGGCTCGGGCTGCAGCGGGAGTTCGCGCTGGTCGCCAGCAGCAGCCAGGTCGTCGGGTTGGCCCGGTTTCTGGCTGGGGCCCTGGGCTGGCTGCCGCGCGTGATCGTGGTGACCGACGCACCACCCGAAGTGTTCCGTGGCACGATCGAGACGGCGCTTGGCGCGCTGGCCGACGACACGCGCATCCTGTTCACCGGCGACGCCGCCGAGATCGCCGACGCGGTGGCGGACAGCGGCGCCGAGATCGTGCTGGGACGCGCCTTCGACCGTGCGGCGGCGGCGCGGCTCGGCGTGCCGCTGGTCGAGGTCGCTTACCCGGTGCTCGGCCGGCTGGCGCTGGACAAGGGCCTGTCGGGCAACCGCGGCGCGCTGACGCTGATCGAGGAGATCAGCCGCGCCATCCTGGCAGCCGAGCCTCGGTAGCGGTCCCGGGAGCAACCAACCGTGCGTGCACCGGGCGCGAAACGCTCGGGAGGAAGCCGTGGGGCGGCATCAGCCCTGCTCGGGTAGGGAGGCGGTGATGGACAAATCTGCCTCGGTGCTGGCGGGCACCCAGACGGCCGGCACCAGCTGGCGACGCTGGGGGCCGGGCACAACGGTCCGCTATATCGCGGAGGCGGCGGTGCGCCAGTTGGCAACCGCGCCGCCGCTGGTGACGAGCCAGCCGATCACCGCTCTGCTGTGGCGCTACGGCGACGCGGAAACCCGGCTGCGCGAGACCCTGGCAGATCTGTACCGGGAGCTCGGCCGGCGCGGCATGAATGTCGGCTCGACGGGCAACGTCTCCGCCCGCACGGAAGACGGCATGCTGATCACGCCGTCCGGGGTGCGGGTCGATACCGTCGCGGGAGAGCGGCTGGTTAGCTGCAGGTTCGATGGGTCCTATGAGGGTCCCCTCCTGCCTTCCTCGGAATGGGAGATGCACGCTGCCATCTACCGCCAGACGCCGAACGCGCGGGTGATCGTCCACACCCATTCCGACTATGCTACCGCGCTGGCCTGCCTCGGCCTGAAGCTGCCCGGGTTCCACTACGCCGTGGCCGAGTTCGGCGGCGATGATATCCGGTGCGCGCCGTACGCGACGTTCGGCACCACCGCGCTGGCGGCGCTGGCCGCGGAGGCGATCGCCGGCCGCACCGCCTGCCTGCTGGCCAATCACGGCATGATCTGCCACGGAAGCGATGCAGACAAGGCGTTGCTGGCCGCGGTGCGGCTGGAGGCGCTGGCGCGGCAATATCTGATCGCCCGCACCGCTGGCAACGTGCGGCTGCTGTCGCCCAACGAGATGACAGCGGCACAAATCCGCTACCGGACCTACGGCGTGCAGCCGGCCGAGGCGGAAGCCATCGGATAGGAACTGGCGACAGGTCAGTTGGCCGCGGCCATGCCCGAGCAGGCCACACCCGACCGAGCATGGGACGCAAGTGCCGGACGCCGGCACTGATCCGACTGGGCTTCACGGAATGAACCAGCCGGTGCAACGGGCGCCATTGCACCGGCTGTCGTATCTTGGCGGCAGAGAGTTGGTTCGCCTTAATTTCGAACGCGATGCTTGTATTGCGGCAGTTTGTCGCCGTCGTGTTCGCCTCCGAGTATGCGGAACGCATCGTGGAACACGGTGCTGGCACCGAGGCCGCCAAACAGTTGCTCCGTCGTGTAGCCATAGCGGCGGAAGATGTTGGCGACCTTCAGCGTCAGGTCGTAGTGCCATTCCGTCTCTGGCGTGCGATGACCTTCGAGCGCAGAGCCGGGATTCGGGCACCAGGCACCTGCGTAGCAAAGCACCCCCTTCGAAGCCAGGTATTCGACACCCTCCAGGATCGAGTCCTTCGGCTCGATGCCCGCCACGATGTTCGACCGGACATTGCCGCGGCCGAAGATCTCGGCAGACGCTTCCAAAGCCTTGACCCAGTGCTCCCAGCCGCCGCAGCGCTTCTGCTTGCCCGGGCAGATCGCTTTGAACACGTCTTTGTCCCAGATCTCGAGGTTCATCGCGATCGTGGTGTAGCCCGCCTGCTTGTATTGCTCGATCACCTTGAGGTCGAGCGGCGCCCCGATCACGGCGGTGCCGTAAATCTCCTCGATCCCGGCCTGGCTTTTGATCTCGTCAGCAACGTCCAGATAGTACTCGACCTCGCGGCGCTCCGGGATGAAGCCACCGGTCAGGTTGATATGATTGGCCAGTTTCTCCTTGTGGGCGGCGGCGTAGACCTCGCCCACCTGCCGCGGGGTCTTCAGGAAGATGTTGTCACTGCGATAGGCGTCAGCTGTGGAGTTGATGTTGCAGTATTTGCAGTCGTCTCCGGTCTGCTTCAGGTCGCATTCGTTGCTGAAGCACACTGCGACGCCGCCCTCCGGGCCGAATGCGGCGATATGGGAAAACGTCTCGCCATCGCTGGTGTTGAGGTCGAGCAGCTTCGGCCGCCGGTAGAAGTCGATCTCCGCCACCCGATCCTTGCGACGATACAGCACCGCCTTGCCGTCTTCCTCCTTCAGGCGAAACCGGGAGTCAGGGTCCCACCTGAATGCGGTGAACAAGCCGTGCGGCAGATAGAAGGCGGCCGGCAGCTCGAAGCCGTCGTGATGGTGCTTATCCATATCGAACAAGAGATGGATCTGCTCCGCATACTCCGTGCCGATCGGAAACCTCTTAATATCTTCTTCGTCGAAGCTGATGCCCTCGACTCCCAGCCTGATCTTGAGTTCCAGCTCGTTGAGCAACGTCTCCTGATCCGGGTTGAGCGACGTCTGCCGGGATGGGTCCCGCTCCGGCGTGCGGTCGATGGCCACGTTCATTTCGATCTCTCCGTCTGGGTTACAGGGAACAAACTGAGTCGGCAGCCATCGCAAGTGGCCGCCCGACTTGATGCCGGCGGAACAAGAAGGACGTGGCGAGCGCTGCCGCCCGACCCGCGTCTGCGGCAAAGGACATGCGTATTTTGCCTATTCCGATCGTCACACGTCCGCGATACGTTGGTCAAGGACGGACATGGCGGCGGCGGGTCAACCCGAGTTCCAATACTTCGGCCGCCCGGCATTGTGTCCACCTCGCCAACGCCGAGCGCGCAACGGGCAAGCGAGCCAGACACCCGCCGCCGACTAGCCACGCTACGTACTTGTCGGTCGATAGTTCATACGCTAGCGTGGCGTTGTCGAAGGCTATGGGACCAGGCCACGGTTGCGGTGTCGCGCGGGCGGCGTTCCGACCGGCTCAAATCGGGGGAGACATGACGCTTCATCTTCACTACTGGCCCACACCGAATGGCAAGAAGGTTACGATCTTCCTCGAAGAGGCGGGTCTGGACTACAAGATCATCCCGTGCGACATCGGACTCGGCGATCAGTTCGCGCCGAATTTCCTCAAACTCAACCCCAACAACCGCATGCCTGTCCTGGTCGATGACGAGCCGCTGGGCGGCGGAGCGCCCATCAGCGTGTTTGAATCGGGCGCAATTCTGCTCTATCTGGCGGAAAAGAGCGGCAAGTTCTGGCCGCAGGAGCCGCGGCCAAAATACGACGTCGTCCAATGGGTCATCTGGCAGATGGCGAACCAGGGACCGAAGCTCGGGGAATATGGCCATTTCAAGCGGCTCGGCGACGCACAGGGTGCGCAGACCTACGCGCTACGCCGCTTTTCGGATGAGACGAATCGTCTGTATGGCGTGCTGAACAACCGCCTCTACGATCGGCGGTATCTGGCTGGCGACGAATACACGATCGCCGACATCATCTCCTATCCCTGGACCGTCAACTGGAAGGGCCAGGATCAGGACATCGAGGAATTCCCTTTTTTCAAGCGCTGGTTCCTTGAAATCAGCGAGCGCCCCGCGGTCCAGCGAGGATTGGCGGTCGGCAACGACCTGTCAGCCGGCGTATCCGCCCTGACGCCCGAAGAAGCCGAGCGCCGCGCCAAGCTGCTCTACAATCAGCGCGCGCGTCCCGTTGTTCCATAGCGGGCCGCCAAGCTTGCATCGCCACAGCATTGTCCTCACGCGCTCAAGCGCCTGGCCGATGGCTGCCCCCGATCGGCGGAAGAGCCACCGACCGGCCGACGCGATACGGCGTGTACGCTTTCACCACACCTGACTTTTGAAACGTTTTTCCGGCCCCGGTCACCGACCCGAGCCGCAAGCAAGGACTGAACCCAATGCCTGATTCAGCCAGACAATTGAACCTCAATCTGTTTCTCCTGGCCGGCGGCCATCACGAGGCCGCCTGGCGCTACGCCGGCTCCGATACCGACCGCTTGTATGATGTCGCCTACTATCAGGATCTCGCGCGTCGGGCAGAGGCCGCGAAACTCGACGCCGTGTTCTTCGCCGACGTTCCGGCGCTGGCGTTCGATGTTCGATTCACCGCACGTTTCGGGCTGGAGCCGATCACCCTGCTGTCGGCCATCGCCGCTGTCACGGAGCGGATTGGGCTCATCGCCACCGCATCGACCACCTATTCCGAGCCGTACAATCTGGCTCGGTTGTTCGGCACGCTGGACCATATCAGCAAGGGCCGGGCGGGGTGGAATATCGTCACCACCGGGTCCCCCGATGTGGCGCAAAACTTCGGACTGACGGAGCATCCGGCTTATGGCGATCGCTATCAGAGGGCGCAGGAATACCTGGACGTCGTCAGCAAGCTCTGGGATAGCTGGGAGGACGATGCGATCATTGGCGATCGCACGACCGGGCAATACGCCAACGCCGACAAAATCCACCCGATCAACCATGCCGGCCGCCACTTCCAGGTCCGCGGAGCGCTGACCACGCCTCGCTCGCCGCAGGGCCGCCCGGTCTATGTGCAGGCCGGGTCCTCGGAGGACGGGCGCGCCTTCGCCGCGCGATTCGCCGAGGCGATCTTCACCGCACACCAACGACTCGCAGACGCGCAAGACTTCTACCGGGACATCAAGGCGCGAGCCACCGCGCTCGGCCGGAGGCCCGAGCACATCAAGATCCTGCCGGGGATCAGCCCGTTCATCGGCAGCACCGAGGCAGAGGCGCGGAAGCTGGAGCAGGAGTTCAACGAGCTGATCCAGCCGGAGTATTCGCTGAACCAGCTTCACCGCGTGCTAGACATTGATCTGCGCGGCCATGATCTGGATGCACCCTTCCCGGTCCATCTTCTGTCGGAACAGAGTCCGCGCGCAATCGCCAGCCGGTTCCAGGTGGTGCGTGGCATCATCGAGCGGGATCGGCCGACGCTTCGGGAGCTGCTGCATCGTCTGGCGGGCGGCCGTGGCCATTGGGTCGTCGCAGGAGCACCGGACCAGATCGCCGACCAGATCCAAAGCTGGTTCGAAAACGGCGCGGCGGACGGATTCAACGTCATGCCGCCCTGGCTGCCGGGCGGCCTGGAGCTGTTCGCCGACGAGGTCGTTCCCATCCTGCGCCAGCGCGGGCTGTTCCGTACCGAATACACCGGCTCCACGTTGCGCGACCATTACGGACTGCCGCGACCGGACAGCCAGTATAGCGGGTCCGCTGGGGACGTGGCGGCGGAAGCAGGCCGCCTTCGCGCCTGACACCGCAGGGGGTAAGGCTTGACAGCCAGCTTTCCCTGCTAGCACGGTTGCGCGGCGTTGTTTGCTGTATACAGCTATGCCGGGGTGTGTCTCTAGGGCTGGATACCGGTAGCGTCAACGTGCCGAGCGGCCTCGCCGGCGGGCGGCGGTGCAGAGATGCGGGATCGCATCGACGGCTACGATTATCCCGCATGACGTGGATGGCACAGGGCGCTCCACGTGACCGGCCAAGAAAGGAAAGAGCCATGACAAAAGCCATTGACATCAAACCCGACACGAGCAACCTGGACGTTCGCCCGATCACGCCGGCGATCGGCGCCGAGATCCACAATGTGAAGCTGTCCGGCGATCTTGAGCCGAAGACGGTCGCCGCCATCCGCGACGCGGTTCTCCACCACAAGGTGGTGTTCTTGCGTGACCAGCAACATCTTGACGAGGCCGGCCAACAGGCGTTCGGCAGGCTCCTGGGGCCGATCGAGACCCATCCGACTGCGCCTGCCCTGTCCGGGACGGACTATGTCCTGGACATCGACGGCACCCGCAGCCGCGCCAACGCCTGGCACACGGACGTGACGTTCGTCGAGGCCTTCCCGCAATTCTCGATTCTGCGCGGCGTCGTCATCCCAGCCGTCGGCGGCGACACCCTTTGGGCCAACACAGTCGCCGCCTACCGCGATTTGCCGGACGTGCTGCGCGCCACGGCCGACACGCTGTGGGGACGGTTCAGCAACCTCTACGACTATGTCGGCCGGAACGGCAGCCAGTCGGCCGAGCGCGAACGCTACTACAACGAGGTCATCACCTCGACCATCTACGAGACTGACCATCCGATCGTTCAGATCCATCCGATCACCGGCGAGCGCGCCTTGATCCTTGGCTACCAGCTCGATCGCCTGATCGGGCTGAATCGCGCTGACTCGCAGCGGCTGTTCGCCATCCTGCAGGATCACATCACCCGCCCGGAGAATGTCGCGCGCTGGCGCTGGCATGTCGGCGACGTCGCGATCTGGGACAATCGCGCAACGCAACACAAGGCTGTAGACGACTACGGCTCGGCACCGCGCATCGTGCGCCGCGTGGTGGTATCCGGCCCGGTCTCCGTCGGCATTGACGGCCGCAACGGCGTCAACCGGACCAAGACCGCCAACGTCGCAAGCGCCGCGTGACCAACGAACCGACCCGCTCTCCGGGGCCGCAATAGGCGGCGGAGGTGGGTCTTCGCTCTCATCCTCAACCAGCACCGGACATCCAGATCATCCCTGACGACGTCATCCTGTTCCCCGGCCGCTTCAGCAAACTCGCCGATATCTACATCGCTGGCCGCCCCACCTATCCACGCCTGCTGGCGCGACGCGTCGCCGACCTGGTCGGGCTGGACGGCAGCCAGGACGTGCTGGACCTTGGAACCGGACCCGGCTTCCTCGCTCGGGACTTTCGGCCGTTTGCGCGTTCCGTGACCGGCATCGATCCGGAGCCCGAGATGCTGCGCGTGGCGGCCGCGGAGTCTGAGCGAGCGGGTGTCGACATCACCTTTCTGCGGGGCAGTTCAAATACCTTGAGTCCCAGCCTCGGCACATTCCGGCTCGTGACGATCGGTCGCGCATTTCACTGGATGGACCGGAGAGCGACGCTCAGGTCATTGGACGGGCTGATCGATGCCCTAGGCGCGGTGGCCCTGTTCCAGGAATCTTATCCGAACGTGCCCGAGAACGAGTGGTATACGACCTTTGACGCCATCGTGGACCGCTACGCGACGCATGATCCCGCAAAGGAGCAAACCGCCACGGCTAAGACGCATGAGGCGGTGCTGCTGCATTCCGCGTTCTCGCATTTGGAGCGGGTGTCTGTCCTGGAGGTGCGGCAAACGCCGGTGGACCGCATCGTCGACCGCGCCCTCTCGTTTGCCCGTTCCTGGTACAGCGAGGGCGGCCCCCGACCTGACGCCCTGGCGAAAGAGGTGCGTGCCGGGATTGCGCCGTTCGCCCGTGAAGGCGCTATCGAGGAAGTGCTGGAAGGAACTGCGCTGATTGCGCGGCGGCCGTCCGCGATCTAAAGACGCCCGATAACCCTGACTGGCCAGCAAAGCTGCGGGCTGACCAAGAGTAGACGTTGGCGGCTGGATTCTAGATTTAGCCGATTTGCGCGGCGGCGCACATAAGGCGCCGCCGCGCATCGCCATGACTCTCTACTGGCGGACGCGGTGCCTGTACTGGGGCATCATGTCGCCCTCGTATTCACCGCCGAGGATGCGGAACGCATAGTGGAACGGGCCGCTGGCGCCGGCGCCGCCGTAAAGCTGATCCGTCGTGTAGCCATAGCGGCGGTATATGCCCGCAGCCTTCAGCGTCAGGTCGTAGTGCCAGGCGGTCTCCGGCGTGCGATGACCTTCCAGCGCCGACCCCGGATTCGGGCACCAAGCGTTGGCGTAGCAAAGCACGCCCTTCGAAGCCAGATGCTCGATGCCTTCAAGGATCGACTCCTTCGGCTCGATGCCTGCCACGATGTTTGACCGGACATTGCCCTTGCCGAAAATCTCGGCCGCCGTCTCCAGCGCCTTGACCCAGTGTTCCCAACCGCCGCAGCGCTTCTCCTTGCCTGGGCAGATCGCCTTGAACACGTTCTTGTCCCAGATCTCGAGGTTCATCGCGATCGTGGTGAAGCCGGCCTGCTTATACTGCTCAATCACCTTGAGGTCGAGCGGCGCGCCGATCACCGCCGTTCCGTAAATTTCCTCGACGCCGGTCTGGCTCTTGATCTCGTCAGCAACGTCGAGATAGTACTCGACCTCGCGGCGCTCCGGGATGAAGCCGCCGGTCACGTTGATATGATTGGCCAGCCCCAGCTTGAAGGCGGCCGCGTAGACCTCGCCAACCTGCCGCGGCGTCTTCAGGAAGATGCTGTCCTTTCGGTAGGCATCGGCCGTGGAGTTGATATTGCAGTATTTGCAGTCGTCGCCGGTTTCCTTCAGATCGCATTCATTGCTGAAGCACACCGCGATGCCGCCCTCCGGCGAGAACGTGGCGATATGGGAGAAGCTCTCGCCATCGCTGGTCTTATAGTCCAGCAGCTTCGGGCGCCGGTAGAACTCGATATCCGCCACACGTTCATTGTGTCGATACAGCACGGGCTTGCCGTCTTCCTCCGTCAGGCGGAACCGCGAGTCGGGGTCCCATCGGAACGGCACGTGCAGGCCGTGCGGCAAGAAGAAAGACGCCGGCAGTTCGGTGTCGCCGTGATGGTGCTTGTCCATATCGAACAGCAGGTGGATCTGCTCGGCATACTCGGTGCCGATCGGGAACTTCTTCAGATCCTCCTCGTCGAAGGCGATCCCCTCGACGCCAAGTGTGATCTTGAGTTCAAGTTCCTTCAGCAGTGTCTCCCTGTCCTGGTCGGCCGGCGTCTGAAGCGACTTGTCCGGCTCCGGGGTTCGGTCGATAGCCACGTTCATTTCGCTCGTCTCCATGTGTTTTAGGAACGTCGGTAACCATGCTGGGCGGTCACTTTGCCAGCTTGGACAGGCCGAGTGGGTGAAACGCCGCCACAACCCGCTGTGCCATTGACAGCAAGAGGTCGTCCTCTATCGGTCGGCTTGACCACGTTGACGAGCCATCCCGCTCTGATTGATGCGGTACGGGCTTACCTCCGCGAATGCCTATAATCGCACCCGCGCCTCGCGTTGGTCAAGCCCGTATTACTGCCTACGGGCGTTGGCTAGAGGCGTATAGCCACTCTGTCCACCTGCAATCGCTGCCCGGCCCCTGCTCCTGAAGGCAACGCCTAGCGGTAACTTGCCATCGGTTCGTAACGGGCATATTGACACGCTGCACGCTTGTCGTATCGCCGCTAATACGGCAGTGTATGGTTATTCACGCCCGGTGCACGACGGCCGCCCTGAATCAAGGAGCCCATGACGAACTGGCTTGGGCCAGCCCCGCGTTGCCCACCGGGCTCCCTCCGCATTCGTTCGCGTGTGCGGTGCCCTTAGTTCCGGACTTAGCCGGCAGCGACGTTATACGCGTCGGTTGAAGCTTTGTTCACACCTTCCCCTCGTCACAGATCTGGAGTTCATCATGCCGCCTGATACCAACGTTCTTCCGGAGCGGACCCAAGGCGACACCAGCCTTCTGCTTCGCCAGCGCTACGGCGCCGCCGACGCGCCGTCCGACCTGCATCGGAATGAGGTCATCGCATCGCTCCTGACGCATCGTTCCGTACGCGCCTATCTGCCGCACCCCCTGCCGAAAGGAGCGTTGGAAACCGCGATCGCCGCTGCGCAGTCCGCGGCATCATCCTCCAACTTGCAGGTCTGGAGCGTTGTTGCGGTGGAAGACCCGGCCCGCAAGGCCAGACTGGCGGCGCTCGCCGGCGATCAGAAGCACATAACCCAGGCACCTTTGTTCCTGGTCTGGCTGGCCGATTTGTCACGGCTGAAGCGCCTGGCGGAAGCGCGCGGCATCGAGACTGCCGGTCTCAGCTACCTCGAATTGCTGGTCGTCGGCATCGTCGACACCGCGCTCGCGGCACAGAACGCGGTGGCCGCGTTCGAGTCGCTGGGCCTCGGCACAGTCTACATCGGAGCGCTCCGCAACAACGTCGGACCGGTCGCAGCCGAGCTCGGCCTGCCGCCGCACGTGTTGCCGGTTTTCGGACTGAGTGTTGGCTACCCCGACCCCACCCGTCCCGCCGCCATCAAGCCTCGTCTTGCTCAAGCGGCCGTGCTGTCGCGAGAGACATACTCGACAGCGGGCGAAGTGGACGCGGTCGCGCGCTACGAAACCACCCTTCAGGCATTCCAGCATGAACAGGGCCAGGCGGTCGAAGGCTGGTCGGCCCGGGCGATCGAGCGCATTCGCACGCCCCAGGCATTGCATGGCCGCCATCATTTGCGCCAGGCGCTTCACGATCTGGGCTTTGAACTGATCTGAGCGCGCTGCGGGCGCCCGCAACGTTCCTTCGCAACAAGAGAGATTTGCCATGTCCGTCACGGCGACCAAACCCAATGAACCGGCCTTCGACCTTGTCCAACTCGGAAAGGTTCGCTCCGGTACCCAGACCGCCGCAATCCGCACCAGCGAAGCGCTGGAGGGCCAACTTGCCTATCTGCGGCAGACGCGAAAGGACCACGGCTATTCGAAGGCGGTCGAAAAGCTGTTCGATCTGGTGCTGAGTTATATCGACGACGCCGAAGCGGCTGCCCGCAACGGTCGCAAGGCGGCGTGGGTCGGCGCGATGGCCTGGGCGCCGATCTTCTACGCCGCCGATACCATCCCGATCTCCGTCCCGGAGGTGGGCCGGCTCGGGTCGAACGACGCCATGGCGGTCGCCGAAGACTACTTCCAGCTGCCCAAAGAGTCATGCTCGATGGTCGGCGCGGTCCTCGGCGAGTTCTATCTGCGCATGGGCCGAACCGTGAAGCGGATTGCCGTCTCCAACGGGATATGCGAGCCGTTGAACGTCGGCTGGGAACTGCTGCGAGCCGAGGGCTTCGACGTATTCCGCCTCGAAGCGGCCGGTCGTCCGAACGCGAACGATGACCCCGAGCGCGTTGTGCAGCTCGAGCGCTTCATGGCGGACGAACTGGCGGAGCTTGGCGTCTGGTTGACGGACGGTGGACGGATCGACGAGGCACGGGTTGCCGAAGAAATCAGACGGGCAAACCGGCTTCTGGGCAAAATCCGGCGGATCCTGCACCTGCGCTCCGCCAACCCGCTCTACATCCGCAGCCTGGCGACGATGTACCTGCTCATGGGCAGCGGGCATTATTTCGGCAAGCCGGAGCAGTTCGAGGAGGTGCTGGACCTTCTGATCGACGAGCTCCAGTCGGCCGAGGTGATCCCGTCCAAACGGCCGCTGGTGCGTCTGGCATGGCTCGGTGGCCGCGGTCAGGAATTCGGCGTCTATCAAACGGTCGACGACATGGGGGGCGCCATCACCGCCTGGCACACGCCGGATGACTGGACGCGCGACATTCCCGAGGACCGGCCGCCGCTGGAGGGGATCGCACACCACATCATTTCCAATCTCGCGTTTGGCTCACCAGTGCTGCGCCTCAAGCGCATCGAGGAGACGCTTCCCGTGTTCGGCGCCACCGGAATCCTGCTCTACGGCTACGTCGGCTGCTCGTTCGGCGGCATCCACCGGGAGATTCACGGCGACTATTTCCAGAAGCGCGGCATCTCGAGCCTCGCGCTGGAGGGGTCGTTCCAGGTCGGTCCGCCGACCGGGCAACTGCAGACCCGCATCCGGGCCTTCATTGAGATGCTGTCGCGATAGCGACCGAGTCCGGACCAACGACCTCTCTCCCTCCGTCGGCGCTGGCCCTTTCGCCAGCACCGACGGAGAGCTCTGCTGACCGCTCACCCTCGTCACGCCAGGCCATCACCCTTCATGATCGACGACTCGCTTCGTGGCCCGGCGCAACGCGGGAGCGGCACGCGCCTGACTGCGCTGATCGTCGCCTGTTCGCTGTTCATGCAGGGGCTGGACGGAACAATCATTGCGACTGCGTTACCGGCCATGTCGGAGACATTGGGTGCCAGCCCGGCCGACATGAGCCTGGCCCTCATCGCCTATCTGCTCAGCCTGACGATCTGCATCCCCGCCAGCGGCTGGATCGCCGACCGGTTTGGCGCCTGCACCGTGTTCCGGGCGGCGATTGTCTTGTTCACCCTGGCCTCCATGCTGTGTGGTCGCGCCGACAGCCTGGCGTTCCTTGCCGCCGCGCGCGCCTTGCAGGGCGCCGGCGGCGCAATGATGCTGCCGATCGGGCGGCTTGTGCTGCTGCGCCGCGCTCCCCGGCACGAGTATGTCACCGCTATGGCCTGGCTCAGCACACCCGCGATGCTCGGTCCGGTGATCGGCCCGCTGCTCGGCGGCATCATCACCACCTATCTGGACTGGCGCTGGATTTTCTACATCAACCTGCCGATCGGCCTGCTCGGTATCGCGCTGGTGACGCTGTTCCTGCACGATGACGAGCCGCCGATCAGGACGCGCCTGGATTTTGTCGGCCTCCTTCTGTGCGCGGGCACGGTCGGCTGCCTGACGGTGGCGCTGGAGCTGAATGCCACAAGGTCGGGCGGGCATGGGTTTGCCGCGATCATGCTGGCCAGCTCGGCCCTATTTGCGGTTGCCTACTTTGCGCATGCGCGCACTCACCGCGCACCGTTGCTCGATCTGTCGTTGTTCGAGGACACGACGTTCCGCGTTTCGATGCTGGCCGGCATACCGTTTCGGCTGGGTGCTGGGGCGGTGCCGTTCCTGCTACCGATGATGCTCCAGCTCGGTCTCGGCATGTCGCCGCTTAACAGTGGCATCATCACCGGTTTCTCCTCGGCTGGCGCGCTACTGATGATGCCGGTGCTGCTTGTAGCGCTGAGACGCTTCGGCTTTCGCCTGACGCTGCTTGTCAATGGGGCGCTCTGCGCGGTGTCGCTTGCCGCCACCGCCGCGTTCCGGCCGTCCTGGCCGGTCGCTCTGATCTGTACAGTTCTGGTGGCCGCGGGCTTTTTCCGGTCAGTCCAGTTTACCGCGTTCAATACCATCGCCTATGCGGATATCCCGGAAGGGCGCAACAGTGCGGCCACCAGCCTGCAGTCAACGCTGCAGCAACTTTCGCTCACGCTCGGCGTCTCCGCCGGCGCCGCCGCACTGGGGGCTTCCATGGCAATCGGAGGTCATGCTCTTCCGACGCTGGCAGATTTCTCGGCGGCCTTTCTCTTCGTGGGCGCCGTGTCACTGGCTGCCTGCCCGCTGCTGCTACCGCTGCATCGGACGGCCGGGGCCGAGTTCAGTGGCCAGACAGTCGTCCCTGCCCGCGAGGTGTGATGCAGAAACGCGGAGCGTGACCGGTGGGCTCTCGAATGCCACGCCGGACCGACCGTCACCCGGTCAGGTCCGGCGCGGGCAATCATCCTTAGGCCGCCACCTTCTCGCCCAGAACCTCGACGAACGCTTCCAGGCGCGTCTTGATCTGCCCGGTGTCGCCCTGGGAGTAGTCACTGCCCAGTTCCAGAAGCGGGATGTTCAGGCTGTGGAACTTCTGGGCGAACTTGTTCTTGCTCATCCCGTAGCTGGGGCAGAACTTCAGATAAGTGTACAGAACGCCGTCCACCCGATAATCGACCGCCAAATCGCCGGCGAAGTCGATTCGTCGTTCCAGCGGGAACTGCCGCGCGCAAGGCGCCTGATCCAGGTACCCGTTGGCCAGCGCGAGCCAGGGATCGACCGTTTCATCCGTATCGTAGAAGAATGGCGACAGGCCTGTGCAGTGGTCCTCCACCACGATGCGCGCGCCGATCTCGTCCTCGACCAGGTCGAGGATGCGCCGGTCGCCATCCGCCACCACGCCACCGCACATCATCAGCCGAAGCCGCGGCACGTCGTCGTCCGGCGTGGCGCTCAGTCTCAGGTACACATCCTCCAGCAGAGGAATCAGCTCGGCCACATCGAGGTAGAAGAACGCCCTCGTGATCTCGAGGAAATCCCGCCCGGTCAGCGCCGGGTTATTCCGCTTGCGGAGGGCGGAGATGTCGCGGATCAGAGCGCGCGCCCGGTTGTACAGGCGGATTTGCGCCTGCACATCCTCGTCGTGGATCTCGCGTCCGGTCAGCGCCTCGATATCGCGCCGGAAATTCAGAATCTCCTGCCGGAAGAACGCCCGCGATGTGGCGCGATCGGAATTCCGCGGCACAATGTAGCCCTTGGAGGGCTTGTAGTAATTATCGATCGCCTGCGACGTCGCCCGCATCGAGTCGCAGGTGTAAAACGTAAACACTTGGTCTACCGCCTCGGTCTGCGGCGACTTCGTGGCGAACTGGCCGAGCACGCTCTTGGTGAAGTCGCAAAACACCGCCTTGGTGATGCGCTCGCCGCGCGATACCTGATCGACGTCGCCGCATTTCAGCAACCGCTGGAACGCTGCGCCCGATGCGCCGATCAGCTCGATGGGCGTGTAGTTGCAGAGATAGCCGATCTTCTTGACATCGGTCCGGGCGACGAAGGCTGCTTCAGCGGCAGCGATGCGTTCGGTAACATCGCTCAGATCAACGGTGTGGGCGCTGGCGGGACGGCCACGAATCCGCCGGCGCTCGGCGAGTTGGCCGTGCGCGTAGATCGCGGCCCCCAGCGCGCCGGCGTAGATCATGTCGATCCGGCCGGTGCGGATCGGAAAGCCGATCAGCGTCTCCAGCGCATGTTTCATGCCGACGTTGTTCGACACGCCCCCAGTGAAGACCAGGTCTTCCTCCAGCGGCACCTTGCTGACCAGGTTGCGGACCCGCCGCGCGGTCGCGAAATGCACGCCGGCGGCGACATCCTCGCGCGGAACGCCGCGCGCCCGCAGCGAGATGATCTCCGACTCGGCGAACACCGTGCACTGGCTGCTGATCTGCGGCTGCGTCTCGGCATGCAGCGAAGCCGGTCCGACATCGGCAATGGTATAGTCCAGCAGGCCTGCCGCCTTCTCCAGGAAGCGGCCGGTGCCGGCGGCACACTTGTCGTTCATGATGAACTTGGCGACTTTGCCGGTCCTCGGATCGACCTGGATCGCCTTGGAATCCTGGCCGCCGATATCGATGATCGTGCGCGTGTTGGCATTCAGGTAGTGCGCACCCATGGCATGACAGGAGATCTCGGTGACGATCTCGCTTGGAATGTCGGGGAACTGCAGGGCGACGCGGCCGTACCCCGTGCCCACGATATGCTCAATCGCGCGCCGCTCGATCCCGGAGAGATCCAGCAGCTCATCCAGCAGCTCGTTCGCCGTGTCCTGCATGTTGACCCCGGTCGGCACCTGGACCGCATAAAGCGCACCGTCGCGCAGCAGAACCGCCTTGGCGGCGCGCGAGCCGATATCGATCCCGAGGACCGTCCCGCCGCCGACGTCCGCCGCCAGCGATGGGTCGAGCACGTCCACAATTCTGGCTGCCAGTCCGCCTGGCAACGCGTTGCCGACCGTCATCAGACCAATGCTCCCTCATAATGCTTCTGTGCCAAGACGGCGGCGCCGAGCGCGCCAGCGTAGACCATGTCGAGCCGCGTCGTCGTGATCGGATGGCCGATCAGATCCTCCAGCGCACGCTTCATGCCGACGTTGTTGGAGACGCCGCCGGAGAACACCAGGTCCGGATCGAGTCCAACGCGGTTCACCAGGTTACGCACCCGGCGGGCGGATGCGTAGTGGATGCCGGCGGCGATATCCTCCCGCTTCTCGCCCCTCGCCTTCAGCGAGATGACTTCGGATTCGGCGAACACCACGCACTGGCTGCTGATATCGACTTTTCGCTCCGACTGAAGCGCCTTCTCTCCCAGCTCCTCCAGCTTGTAGTCGAGCAGCTCGGCGATCTTCTCCAGGAAGCGCCCGGTGCCGGCGGCGCACTTGTCGTTCATGACGAACTCGAGCACCTTGCCGTTCTCCGGGTTGATGCGGATCGCCTTGGAGTCCTGGCCGCCGATGTCGATGATGGTCTTGGTTGGGGCGTTCAGAAAGTGTGCGCCCATCGCGTGGCAGGAGATTTCGGTGACGATGCCGGTGGGAACCTCGTCATAGGCGATCGAGATGCGCCCATAGCCGGTGCCGATGATATAGGCGATATCCTTAAGCTCGAGTCCTGCCTGACGCAGCACCTTTCGCACCACGCGGTCCGCGGTCTCCTGCGAGTCCACGCCGGTCGCCGTGGTCGCGGTGTGCACCTCACCGTCACTGTCGCTGAGCAGCACCGCCTTGGCCTGGCGCGACCCGATATCCACGCCAATCGTCGGCGCGCTGCTAAGTCTGCCCTGGAGCTCCGGGGCAATCACCGCATTGGCTTTCATGTCTATCCTCTGATTTTGAAAGAACGTTGGGTATCGGGTGGCGGGACCATCAGCCTCGTCCGCCTCGGCAGGCTGCCATCTCAGGCGTCCTTCCATCGCGACAGGCGTAGCTCGACCCGGCGAAGCGCTACGTTCAGCAGCAGTCCTATCGCGGACAGCGTGATGATCCCGGCGTACATCTCCGGGATCTGGAAGTTGAACTGTGCGGCGTTGATCATGTAGCCGAGCCCGGCGCGCGCGCCCACCATCTCCGCGGCGATCAAGACCAACAAAGAAATGGCCGCGGAAAGCCTGACGCCGGTGAAAATGGTCGGCACGGAGGCGGGCAGAACGACCTTTCGGAACAGCGCCGCCGGGCCCAGCCCCATGGAGCGCGCGGCCTTGATCAGCAACGGATCGACGGTGCGCACGCCGGTCACCGTGCTGAGCAGAATAGGCCAGCTGGCCGCATAGACCACCATCGTTACCTTAGAAATCTCGCCGATGCCGAGAATCAGCGTGAACACTGGCAACAGAGCGAGCGGCGCGGTGTTGCGAAATACCTCGATCAGCGGATCCAGCACCTCGCCCAGGCGCCGGTTGGCGCCGATCAGCAGGCCGAGCGGGATCGCAATCAGAATGGCAATCGCGAGGCCACCGAAGGCACGCGACAGACTGGCGGCACCGTGCGCGGCCAGCGCTCCGGACTGCGCCAGATCCCACCACGCGGCGACCACGGTGGAAAATGGGGGCAGGAACACGGGATCGACCAGACCGAGCCGTGGTACGATCTCCCATGCCGCGAGCAGCACGGCGCGGGCGCCCAGTTGGCGGCCGGCCTGCCAGGCGAGCGCGGCAAGCCGCCTGGGGGTGACGAACGCCGGTCGGCGGTTCAGAACGGCTATGCTGGAGGCGAAGGACATGGGGCTGGCTCCGGGCTCCGGGCTAGGCGGCCGCTTGTGGCCGCAGCTGCTTCCAGATGTGATGACGCAATTGGCCGAATTCGGGCCGCGATCGCAGATCGTCGGTCCCGCCGTGGCCTGCGAAGGGCACGTCCAGTATGTCGATGACACGGCCGGGGCGTGCCGCCATAACAGCGACCCGGTGCCCGAGATAGAGCGCCTCGTCGATACTGTGCGTAATGAACAGGATCGTCTTGCGCGTTGCGGCCCAGATGCGCAGCAACTCGTCCTGCAGCATTTCGCGGGTCTGCGCGTCGACCGCGGCGAAGGGCTCATCCATCAGCAGGACGTCGGGCTCTCCGGAGAGGCTGCGCGCAATCGCCACGCGCTGCTTCATTCCGCCGGAGAGCTGGTGCGGGTAGCGTTCCTCGGCGCCGCTGAGCCCGACCAGGGCGAGGAAGTGGCGTGCCCGCCGAGGTCTTTCAGACCTTGGCACCCCTGCGGCTTCCAGCGCGAACTCGACATTGCCGAGCGCGGTTCGCCACGGGAACAGCGCATATTGCTGGAACACCAGGCTGCGGTCTGGCCCCGGTCCTGTGATCTTACGCCCGTCCAACAGGATTTCGCCTGAGCTTGGAACGGCGAGGCCGGCGATCAGGTCGAGCAGCGTCGACTTACCACAGCCGCTCGGTCCGACAAGAACCAGGATCTCGCCCGATCGAACCATCAGATCGACATCCTCAAGCGCGATCACCACCCCGCCCTGCCGCTGCGGGGTTCCGAATGTCTTGCCGACGCGGCAAACGTGAATCTTTGCTGACATGACAATCCCGCTACGGCTTACGCAGACTTTGGATAAGGACGTTGGCGGCCAGGTTGAGCCGCTACCGCTGCCAAGCGCTCGCGCGCCCACGCCGTTAGCTACAGCACTTGCGGACACCGTGTAAACCGCGGTTCAACGCCAGCGGCGTGTTTTAATGGGCTGCCGGGAACTCGTGAAGGCCCGACCGTTCGCAAAACGAGAGCGCTGCATCACTTAGACTTCCTCGACAAGCACAGAAGATACCGAGCGTCGACCGATGTCCTCACTGCGCGGCAAGCGCGTCCGCCATAGCATTGCGGCCGCGAGTAACCCGTAGAGCGGGACGAAGACCAGGAAGGCCGCCTGAATGCCTAACCAGCCGGCCAGGATACCTGCCATTGCCGGACCGGAGGCGCCCCCCAGGCTCGCCGAGGCCATGAACAGGCTTACGGCACGGCCCTTGCCCCCCACCAACGTACCCGCGCAGGTCGTGGTGACGAGATTGAGCAGCCCAAGGCCAAAGCCAAGAGTCAGGGCAAAGCTGAACAACAGCGGCACGAACGCTGTTACCGCGAACCCGATCAGGCTCCCGCCGGCGGCGGTGGCTCCGGCCAACAGCGTGCCACGAGGTGACAGACGCTGCACCAGCGCACCCGCAAAAAATACAGCGACGATAAAGGTCGCTCCCTCGCTGCCTGACAACAGCGATGCCGTGGCCGAGTTCAGATGCAAGTCCTGAACGGCGAGGACGATGATGAAGGTCGAGAAAGCCGTGAACGTCGCGGTCACCAGCGTCTCGGTGGCGAGACACAGGGCGACATAGGGTTGCCGTGCGAGCGACCATAGCTCGCTCACTCCCCGTGCGGCTCCGGCTGTCAGCCGCTCCGCCTGCCGTGGCCGCGGCGGCGGCGTGTCGATCTGGGTCATCAGCAAGTTCGCCAGCACCATCAACCCGATCACCGTGGCGAACACGACATCGAACGAGCCACCGCCCAGCAGCGTGCCAGCCAGAACCGGACCGAGGAAGCTTAGGCCGATCGACAGTGCCCCCTTGTGCCAGCCGACCCGCTTTGCGCCAAATCGCGGCAGGGCGTTGTAGAAAATCGCCGTCACCGCGTTGAAGCCTAGCGACCGAAACCCGGAATCGATGAACCCCAGCGCCGCCAGTTGGCCTGGGTTCGAGACCAGCCGGAACGATAGCACGCAGATCATGTCGGCCAGGCTCCCGAGATGATACGCCCACCGCGCACCGATCCGATCGACCACGAACCCCGCGGGGATCACAACCAGCAACGAGCCGATGCCTGAGGCGGCGCGGATCAAACCGACATCCGCCGGCGTCGCCGACAGGCTGAGCGCGTAGAACGGGATGGTGATCGACATCACACCGACAGCAAGACCGGTGGTCAGGCTGAGCGCCAGAAACACTGGCAGACGGCCCTGCCGCGACGAGGCTTCGAGCATTCGTGAGTCCTGTTGGAACCTGTAGCCGACTCTTGCGGCACGCCAGTCCAGGGTGGCGGGGCGCTGGCGCCACGCCACCCTTGCTCGCAGCAAGCGATCCGGCCGTTACAGCCTGGTTGCGACGGCAACGATCCGTGTGCCGCCGAGTGGAATCCCTTCCGGCGTGCGAAGCTTCTCGAGTTCGGTCTCGATCGCGGCACGCGCCTGGGAACGAATCGCCTCGGGCAGGTGCCCTAGGAAGTTGCCGAACGAACTGGCCTCTGAGAAGCGGATTGTGTCATCGCCGCTCGGCAAGAAATGCGCGTTCGGCAGAAGATCCAGCTTCGCGACGGAAAATCCTGTGAGCTTCAGGAGATCGTCGAGTTCCGTCGCGGTGACGGCATAGGGCAGGCCCAGGCCATCATCCGCGTCCTGGAAGCGGCGGAACGGCTCCCGTGCAAGCACCTCCGCCTTGATGGTCTGCAGCACGTTGCGATGGTCGCGGGAGCCGGTGGAGATACCCAGGTGACCACCCTGCTTGAGCACGCGAGCAATCTGTCGCAGCGGCTCCAGCTTCTCCGGAAGCCAGTGAAACACCGCATTCAGATAGACAGCGTCGAAGCTATCGGGAGCAAACTCGGTCAGGTTATCCGCTGTGCCAACCCGGAACCCGGCGTTCGGCACGCCCTTTTGTTTGGCAATCGCGACGCGCAACGGCAGCGGGTCGAGGCCTTCGACGCGGCCGGTCGGTCCTACCAGTTCCGCGACGTGACGGGCGAGCAGGCCGGTGCCGCTGCCGATATCCAGCACCCGGTGGCCGGGCTTGATGCCGAGCTCCGCGACCAGTGTCTGACCGAACCTGAACTGCCGGTCGGCGCTGGCCTGTTCGTAATGCTCCGCCAGATCGGCGGTATCCAGGGCAAGACTGAGGCGAGGCATGCTGTTGTTCTCCTTTGAGGCGATTGGTGCGACGATGGTGAGTCAGAGGTGCCCAGTCATGGCTCCTGCCGCGCCGGACGGCCGCGAAGGAGGCGGGCCTCCAGTAAAGCAGCGACCTGGTTCAGCAGGAAACCAACCAGTCCGAGCAGCACCATGCCGAGCAGTACCAGATCCATTTGAAATCGCTCGCGGCCGGCGATGATCAGCCCACCGATGCCAGGCCCGAGTGTCATGAAGTATTCTGCCCCAACGCTCGCGACCCAGGAGGCGATCAGCGCCAGACGGACCCCTACCAGGATGGACGGCATCGCCGCGGGCAGGAACAGCCGGCTGATGAACTGCCAGCGCGAAAACCGGAGCACGGTGCCAACTTCCAGCAATTGCGTGGCTGTGCTGCGGCAGCCCTCATAAGTGTTGACGACCGCCGGCGTCAGCGCTGCAAGTGCAATGAATACAACCTTGGCGCCGTCGCCGAAGCCGAACCATAGGGCAATCAGCGGGATCCATGCCAAGACCGCGATCTGCCGGACTGCATTGAAGCTCGGCATGACGACCCGGTCGGCCAGTCGTGAGATTCCCAGCAACGCCCCGAGGGCGATGCCCAGCGCGGCGCCACTGGCGAACCCCGCAAGATCTCGCCCGAGGCTCACTTCCAGGTGATAGATAAGATTACCATCGACCAGCTCGCGAAGGGCCGTCTGTCCGACGCACTCGACCGATGGCAATATGCGCGGATCGAGTTGGCCGGAATGGCTGCCAACTTCCCAGGCGCTGAGCAGCAGCAGCGGCAAGACTGAGCCACGCAGAAGGCGCACACGGGCAGCGGCTCGGGTCATAATGGTGCGACCAATGTGCCGCCGTCGGCAACCCGCCAACGCTGGAGGCGTCGCTCTACCAGTGCCAGGGATTTATCGAGTGCGAAGCCGACCAGCCCGATCAGCACCATGGCCAACACCACGGTGTCATACCAGAACATCTGGCGCCCCCAAACCAACAGGTAACCCAGTCCCTCCGATGAGGCCAGAAGCTCCACTGCAACCAGCGCCATCCAGGCATGTGTCAGCCCGTAGCGGATTCCGGTAAATACCACCGGCACGGCCGCCGGGAGGTGTAGCTTGCGCAGCGTCTGTAAGCGCGTCAGTCGCAACGCGCGCGCGACCTCTTGATAACCCGGCGGTATGTTCCGGATGCCGGCGTGTGTGTTCATCGCGATTGGCACGCAGGCCGCCTTGGCGATGATGATGATCTTGAGCGGCTCGCCGATGCCGACCAACAGCATCAAAAACGGGATCCAGCCGAGCGAAGGGACCTGCGCGATCGCGACGAACAGCGGCCTGATGTAGTCCTCGGCCCGACGGGACACCCCCATCCCTACGCCGATCACCAGACCGACCACCGCGCCGACGGCGAAGCCTTCTACGACGCGCAACAGGCTGATCGCGACGTGTGACGCCAGGTCGCCCGATCGCCACAAATCGACGCCGTTCTGCCAGACGTCCGCGGGCGAGGGCAAAATCTGCGGGGGCAGCCACGAACGTGCCGATGCCGCTTGCCAGAGCGTCAGGACAGCGAGAGGCAGCAGCAACCCAACCCCCGCCATGCGCACCGGGTGTGAGCGATCACGCAACGTGGCACCAGACAGGGCGACAGCGATGTCGCTCATCAGGCCGGGCTCAGCGGCTTGCCGTCGGTGCCGTAACTGGTCCACAAATCCCGCAGGCCGGTCTGCTGCAAGGCCACGTCGAGGAAGCGCGGATCGAACCACCCGGCGACGTCGACCGGGCGCCGCAACAGGCCGTACTTGCGTGAATCCTCGGCCTGGCGCTTGTATTGCGCAATCAGAAAGGGATCGAGCAACGGCGAGTTGCGATAGGCCAGTGCCTGACCGGCGAAGTCGTCACCAAAGATGGCCGCGGGAATGCCGCATTTCGACCAAATCTCGAACAGCGTATCCCGGTTCTGCTCTTGCGAGGACCAATAGGCCGCGCGTACGAGGGCGCTAACGACGCGCTGCACGATATCAGGATTTTCCGCGATGAAGGCGTCACGGGCCAAAATGGTCCCGTGCCGCTCGAACGCCGGGTTGTCGTTCTTGGTGCTGTAGATCACGGACGCCAATCCCTGCCGTGCAAGGTTGAGCAATTCATAGGTGCCGAAGGCTGCATCGACCTGGTTGGCAACCAACGCAGCGCTCGTTGTCGCCCCATCCATATTGATGACTTGTAGGTCGTGCTCCGACAGCCCATTGGCGGCGAGCACCTTCACTGCTGTCAACTGGATGTTTGTGCCGCGGAAGAGAGCGACCTTGCGGCCCTTTAGCTCTTTGATGGTCTTGATGTCCGATGCGGCGGGGACGCCGACATAGGTCGGAGAATGTGAACCGCTTCCCAGCACCATCGTCGTCTTGAGGCCGCTGGCGCGGCCGATCAATTGCGGCAGGTCACCCTGGCTTGCCAGGTCAATCTGGGCGTTGGCGAACGCCTCGTTCACCGCGGGCCCTGCACCCTTGAAGAAGATCCACTCGATGTGCACGTCCGGCGTATCGGCGAATTCCCGCTCGACATAGCCCTTCGCATGCGCGAGGGCCGCGGCGCTGCCACCGGTGAATGGCCGGTTGTTCAGGCCGATTGAGGCAAAGCCAAAGCGGACAGTCCGCGTCGCTTGTGCGCGCGCCGGGCGGCGGGCGACGAGCGCAGCCGCGCCAAGCGCGACTAATTGTCGGCGCACAAGCTTTCCGCCGCGGGATGCAAGGGATCCGGTTACTATCATGCCGCGCCTCCAGAACGCGGAGCGCAGACGTGACCAACTGCACCCGGACCGCAAGATATTACCCGCCCTCTGAATGTCAAATGCTGTTCACACTGCGCTGCCGCGTGTTTTGTTCGATCGCTTCCTATCCACGTGCGCCATGACATCCGCGCCAGGAATGGCCGGTGAGGGCGAAAGAGGGAGTAAGGGCAGGCTTGAACACAACGACGGAGACTGTCGGTTTTACGAATAGTTCGTCAGGGCGCGGGGCCCGGAACGCGCCCTCTGCGTTCTCGGCCTCTTCCCTTTCGTGAACCCCAACCTAAGGATCGCAGTCGTGCCTCAGGCGGTGGCCGCCCGGTCCGGCTGTGACACCGTGAAGCGGTTGATCGGGCGCCTTAGCCCCAGATTCTCCCGGAGCGTCGTGCCCTCGTACTCAGTGCGGAACAGGCCGCGTTTTTGCAGAATCGGAACCACCTGGTCGATGAAGTCGGTCAGGCCCGTCGGCAGAATCGGCGGCATGATGTTGAATCCGTCCGCCGCTCCGTTGTCGAACCACTCCTGGATCGCGTCGGCGATCTGCTCCGGCGTTCCCACCACGGTGCGGTGGCCTCGCGCGGTGGCCAGCGAGAGATAAAGCTGCCGCAGCGTCAGCTTGTTGCGCGAGGCCAGATCGGATACCAGTTTCAGGCGACTCTTATTGAGATTGGTGTCGCTCGGCAGCGGTGGTGCAACGTCGTCCAGCGAATAGCCCGACAGATCGAGCCCCTGGTATTGCCGCTTCAGGATGCTCCACGCGACGGTGGGATGGATCAGAGACTGCAGGAATTCATATCTCTGATTCGCCTCTGCCTCGGTTCCGCCGATGACCGGGAAGATCCCGGGCAAAACCAGAAGTTCATCCTGTGACCGGCCGTATTTGGCCAGCCGGGACCGTATGTCGGCATAGAACTCCTGAGCATCCTCGAGCGTTTGGTTGGCAGTGAAAATACCTTCCGCGGTCCGGGCGGCAAGCTCGCGGCCTGGCTCCGACGCGCCGGCCTGAATGATCACCGGGTGGCCCTGCGGGGGGCGGGCCACATTCAGCGGACCGCGGACCTGATAGTATTTTCCCCTGTGGCCAAGTTCATGGACCTTCGCCGGATCGACGTAAACGCCGCTCTCCTTGTCGCGGATGAATGCGTCGTCCTCATATGAATCCCACAGTCCCTTGACGACCTCGACGAACTCCTCGGCGCGGTCATAGCGGTCGGCGTGGTCGGGGTGAGCACGGAGACTGAAATGGGCCGAGACATCCGCCCCCGTAGTGACCACGTTCCAGGCGGCGCGCCCACCGCTAATGTAATCCAGCGAGGCGAAGCGACGTGCCAACAGGTAGGGATCCTCATAGGTTGTGGATGCGGTCGCCACGAAGCCAATGTTCTTGGTGACAACCGACAGTGCAGACCAGAGGGTAACGGGCTCGAAATGCGCTGCCTTGCCATCGCGGCTGATGATTTCTGGTTCGCCTTGGGAGTTCCAGCCGGCGGGGCTGTCGGCCACGAACACCAGGTCGAACTTGCCGCGCTCCGCTGCCTGCGCCAGTTCGATATAATGGCCGATATTGAGGCCGGCGTCGGCCTGGGCATCGGGATGGCGCCAGGAGGCGATATGGTGGCCGGTGGCCTGCAGAAAAGCACCGAGACGAAGTTTCCGATTATTTGCGCTCACGTTGAAAATCCCCTTCTTTGGTTTTGATGTCGCTTGAACTGCCGTTAGCAACATGCGGCAATGGGCCGATCAGCCTCCCTCCGTGAGGGGCCGGAACGGGTTCAGCGCGTTGGTGTACACGTCCTGTGGCCGCAGCCGGCCGATTGCCGGAGAGCCATTTTTCGCATACCAATCGATGAACCCGGCGAACGCTCTGTCATCGAGCAGACCGCCACGCAGCGGGACGCCGTACGATCGCCAGTAACGGACCAGTTTGTCGGTCTCGTGGCGGCCGCGCCGCAGAATGATGCTGCTGAAGCGCCTCGCGACCTCCTCCCGCGGCTGTGTCTGCACCCAATCGATCGCGCGCGCCGTTGCCTCCACGAACCGCCGTGACGCGTTTGGCGCGTCGCGAATGAAGTCGGTGCGCAGAACGTAGGCCGCCAAAGTGAGTACGCCGTACAGGTCATATTCGTTGGTGATCAGGCGCAGCCCGCCCCGCTCCAAGGCCATGTCGCGCAAGACTCCAGTGAGCACGACGGCGTCGATCTGCTTCTCTCGGAGCGCCTGCTCCGCGTTGAGCGGAGGGAGGACGACCTCGACCACCCGGGCGATCTCCTCGGCCGACGCGCCGTTGCGCTGCAGGTAGGTGGCGATATCGAATTCGTATTGCGCACCCAGCGTATTGACGCCGATCTTGGCGCCGATCAGGTCGCGGGCTTGCCGGATCGGACTGTCCGCCAGGACGTAGATGCCCGCCCAGGTCTGCTGATCGGAGCCGAGCGCGCCAACGACGGCCTTGATCTTCGCTCCCGCGGCGATCAGTCGGATGATCGACCCATTGAAAGCGCCGCCGAAATCCACATCGCGCGTCACAGTTGCCTGGATGTCCTGCGGTCCGCTGATGGTGTTGCCGACCCAGTTCAGCCGGATCGGCGCAAGATAACCAAGATCCTCGGCGAGTTCGGGGTACGTGACTGAGTATGCAACGCCCTGATAGCGAAGCTCCGATACTTCGATGGCGCCGGTGTCGCTTCCCGCGGACCAATATCGGCCTCGCCGGGCCGGCAACAGGTTGGGCGAGGCCAGAACCGCCGTGCCCCAAAGCCCTGTCGCGCCCGCTAAAAACGCGCGTCGTTGCATTGTGGGTTTCTCTCAGAATTAGACGCCGTCACCCCCGTTCTGCGAGGCCTGGCGATCACCGCCAGTCCCCGAGGCAACGGAAGAGCGGTATCGAGTGATACCTTCGACCCGAGCATCAAACTGGTCTGACCACGTTGCGGATGGCACAAGCCGAGTGCCATCCGCAAAAGAGTCGGTGCTATTGGCGAACCCGATGTTTGTATTGGGGCAGTCTGTCCCCATCGTGCTCGCCACCCAGGATGCGGAACGCGTCCTGCGCAGGGCTACCGAAACCAAAGCCCCCGTAGAGCTGTTCCGTCGTGTAGCCGTAGCGGCGAAATATGCTGGCGACCTTCAGCGTGAGGTCGTAGTGCCATGCGGGCTCCGGCGTGCGATGACCTTCCAGTGCGGACCCTGGGTTCGGGCACCAGGCACCCGCGTTGCAGAGGACGCCCTTCGAGGCCAGGTATTCCACACCTTCCAGGATCGACTCCTTCGGCTCGATGCCCGCCACGATGTTCGATCGCACGTTGCCACGGCCGAAGACCTCGGCGGCGGCTTCCAGGGCCTTCACCCAGTGCTCCCAACCGCCGCAGCGCTTTTGCTTCCCGGGGCAGATCGCCTTGAACACGTCCTTGTCCCAGATCTCGATGTTCATTGCGATCGTGGCGTAGCCAGCCTGTTTGTACTGCTCGATTACCTTCAGGTCGAGCGGCGCGCCGATTACCGCGGTGCCGTAGATTTCTTCAACGCCGGTGCGGGTCTTGATCTCGTCGGCAACGTCAAGATAGTACTCAACCTCCCGGCGCTCCGGAATGAAGCCGCCGGTCAGGTTGAGATGGTTGGCAAGCTTTTCCTTGAAGGCGGCCTCGTACACCTCGCCAACCTGGCGGGCGTTCTTGAGAAAGATGTTGTTTTGGCGGTAGGCGTCTGCCGTCGAGTTTATGTTACAATACTTGCAATCATCGCCGGTCTGCTTCAGGTCGCACTCATTGCTGAAGCAGATGGTGACGCAGCCCTCCGGTGTAAAGGCCGCGATATGGGAGAAGCTCTCGCCATCGCTCGTCGTGTGATCCAGCAGCTTCGGACGCCGGTAGAAGTCGATGTCCGCCAGACGCTCCTTGCGACGATACAGCACGGGCTTGCCGTCTTCTTCCGTCAGGCGGAAGCGGGAGTCCGGGTCCCACCTGAACGCAGTGAACAGGCCATGCGGCAGGTAGAATGCGGCAGGGAGATCGAACCCATCATGGTGATGCTTATCCATGTCGAACGCGAGGTGGATCTGCTCCGCGTACTCGGTGCCGATCGGGAACTTCCTTAGATCCGCCTCGTCGAAGGCGATTCCTTCTACGCCCAATGCAATCTTGAGCTCCAACTCCTTGAGCAGCGTTTCCTGATCCGCGTTGAGCGATGTCTGGTGGGATAGATCCCTCTCCGGCGCTCGGTCGATCGCCACGTTCATTTCAATCGTCTCCATATGGTTTGGTTGGCAACAGTCTTCGCGGAGCACGGTCGCGCCGCCCACCTCGAGCTCAAGATCGCCGGCTCAGCTCCACATTCTGCCGGGCCCTGCAGCGCCAGGACGTCCCGACGACAGGCATAGCCGTCCCAGAGTCGAGGGGCGGGTGCACGCGCATGCCGTTCCGGTTCGACCGATTCATGCCGCAGCCCACTCTCTCCCGCTCTCCGGACGTATTTCCTACCGTCGCCTACCGTCAGTCAAGCGTTTCATACACCCCCGGCACGTCTTATATCGATACGGCGCGGCCACGGGAGCTCCGACCGTCACCAGGCGGCACGAACCCTAAGGCGCTTCGGGCTGCAGCCCGGGAGGGCGCCCATAACCCACGCCCGGTGCCTTGCCTTTGTCTCTATAATACGCTAACGCGCCGTTGTAGGGCTTCGCAACGGCGCCCCGGATCACTGAGCTGGCGATGGACCAATCCGGGCCGCGCGAGCTTCCTTTCGGCCCTATAGGTTTAGGTATCGTCATGAAGTACACCCGGTTAGGAGCCACAGGTCTTACCGTCTCGCGCTTCTGCCTGGGGACGATGACGTTCGGCTTACAGACGGATGAGGCGGCCTCGTATGCAATCCTGAACATTGCCGCCGAGGCCGGTGTCACCTTTCTCGACACCGCGGATGTCTACCCGCTCGGCGGTGACCTGACGACGGCCGGAAGAACCGAGGAGTTCCTCGGGCGGTGGCTGAACGGGAAGCGTCACCAATTCATCGTAGCCACCAAGTGCGCCGGCCGCACCGGACCCGCGGCATGGGATCAGGGCGCGTCGCGGAAGCATATCCTCGATGCCGTCGACGCCTCCCTGCGCCGGCTCGGAACCGACTACGTCGATCTCTACCAGCTCCACTCGGACGATCCCTTCACCCCCTTGGATGAAACGCTCGAGGCGCTCGACACTGTGGTGCGCAGCGGCAAGGCCCGCTACATCGGCGTCTCGAATTTCCTCGCATATCGGCTCGCCCGGGCGATCGGGCGGGCGGAGCTGCATCGGCAGACCCGGTTCGCGTCGGTGCAGCCGCGCTACAGCCTGCTGTTCCGCGAAATCGAGCGCGAGCTGCTTCCGCTCGCCCAGGAGGAAGGGCTCGGTGTCATTCCGTACAATCCCCTTGCCGGCGGGTTTCTCACCGGCAAGCACAGGATCGGCACGGACCCGACACCCGGCACGCGGTTCACCCTCGTGAACGCCGCAGCGCGCTATCAGGAGCGTTACTGGAACGAGACGGCGTTCGCCAAGGTCGATGCGTTGCGCGCGATCGTCGCTGAAGCCGGGCTCTCGCTCACCGCCGCCGCCATCGCCTGGGTGCTCGCTAATCCGGCCATCACCGCCCCGATCATTGGCGCCAGCCGGCCTGAGCAACTCGCCGACACGTTGCCGGCGGTCGATCTTCGGCTAGACGACGCGACCAGGCAACGGCTGGACGACATCACCGTGGAGTATCGACGCGGCGATTCGGCACGTTGACGCGACGAGCGGCACGGTGCCGCTGCGACGCCACCGCCGATCCGGCGTTATTTGTGCGGGCCCATGCCTCACCAAGAGAGGGAGCACTGGATGACGGTTTCGAATCAGAAGGCGACGGTTGGCAGCACCGTCGATATCGTCACGGACCAGGGCGTCATCGACGGTCATCTCTTCCACCCTGATGAAACGGGCTCGTGGCCGGGCATGCTGCTACTGACTGATATCCGCGGCGTCCGGCTCGCTTTCCAAGCCATGGGTCACCGGCTGGCAGCGAACGGCTACGTCGTTCTCCTCCCCAACATCTATTACCGTGCCGGACGCGCGCCGGTCGTCGATCCGACGCTTCCGATCAACGACGAAGTCGCAAGGGCGCGACGCTCGGAGTTGCGCGCGACGCTGACACCGGAGGTCGTGCGGACGGATTTGGCCGCGCAACTGGATTACCTCACCAGCCAGAAGCAGGTTCGTGGGGACCAGGCGGGCGTTGTCGGATATTGCCTCACTGGCGCCTTCGCGCTTCGCGCTGCCGAGGATTTTCCAGAGCGGATTGCAGCCGCGGCGTCGTTCCACGGCGGAGGCCTCGCCAGCGATGCACCCGACAGTCCGCATCTCCGCGTGGATCAAATCAAGGCGCGTCTTTATCTGGGGTACGCGGACGAAGATCCGTCGATGCCGGCGGAAATGATCGAGCGACTGGAGACGGCGTTGCGCAAGGCCGGCGTTCCGTTTCGCTCGGACCTCTACACCGGCGCGCGCCACGGTTTCGCCATCGAGGACGGCCAGGCATTCGATCGAGATGCGGCCGAACGCCATTGGCACAACCTGATCAATCTGTTCCACAGCGCCTTCGCTCAGACGGCGTAGCAGGCGATGACCGTTTCATCGCAGAATGGCTTCCTGGTCGTCCACCACCTCGGACGGGAGTTCGAGCAGCTTGCTACGCCCCATCTTCCGGCTGGCGTCCGGCTGATCCGGTTGGCGCCAGAGCACGCGTGGTGGAACGTGCCTGATGAGGCGCGGGCGCTCGTTGCCGGCCCTCCCGGCTTGGCCGGCTCGGGTTCGCCGGCATCACCGGTCCCGGGATGGCCGAGGGGCCTCGCCTGGATCCAGACCCTGTCAACGGGTGTCGATGCCTATCCGCACTGGATGTTTGATGGCCCGGTTGTCACCTGCGGCCGGGGCCTGCACGCTATCCCGATTGCCGAGTTTGTGCTCGCCAGTATGCTCGCCGTGGAAAAGCGCTTCCCGGCGGTCTGGGTGACGGAAGCAGCGAGATGGCACCGGCCGACTCTGGGTTCGCTCCACGGCAAGACCCTGGGCCTGATCGGCTTCGGCGCTATCGGAGCGGCGATCGCCGAACGCGCCATCCCCTTCGGCATGAGGGTCATCGCACATCGCAGGTCCGGCGAAGCCCCGAGCGTCCCAGGCGTGGCGCTCGGGGACTTGCACAGGACCGTCAGCGAGGCCGACCACCTCGTCCTGGCCGTACCGCTGACCCCGGCGACACGGGATATTCTTGGAGCGGAGGCGCTTGCCGAAGCCAAACCCGGCGTCCATGTCGTCAACATTGCGCGTGGCGGCGTGCTGGACCAGGACGCGCTGTTGGCCGCGCTGGACGATGGTCGTGTCGGCTTCGCTTCGCTGGACGTCACAGACCCCGAGCCGCTGCCGGCGGGGCACAGACTTTACGGACACCCGAGCGTGAACGTCTCACCGCATCTGTCAGCCGGCGGATCGGCCAATACTCAGGGCTTCGTGAGCCTCTTTCTTGATAATCTCAATCGCTTCCTGGCAGGCGCCGATCTCATCGGCCGGGTCCTGCCGGATCGCGGATATTAGCCGAATGCGGTGACCGGTTTCAGGACGCCTCCGGCAGCCGCCCGGGCGCTGTCAATAGAAACATCGCGACGTCGGCGGCATCCAGGATACATGAGCAGGCAACGAGCAATGACTTCCCGATCCGCGTCGGCCACGACACAAGCGGGGTCTGCGGCGCCAGCCGCGACCCGGTCCGATCCCGCCGACGATTCGGACCTAAGCGGAGCACCCCAGATCCTGTGGCGCATATTGGGGTTCGCCTTCGTTTACCGCTGGCGGTTTGCGATCGCGACGCTGACCAGCCTGCTGGCGGCCTTCTTCAACCTGGCCATGCCGCGCCTGCTCGGCTGGTCGGTGGACCAGGCCCACACGCTGTTACGACAGGGGGCGGCCCACGCGGATGCGACGCTGTTGGCATTGGGCTACACCGCCTTTCTGTTGGTCGCCGCCGCCGCGCTGCGGGGCCTGACGCAGATGATCTCCGGCTTCCAAAGCGAGTATATCGGGCAGAGCGTCGGACGCGATCTGCGCCTCGCCTTCTTCGAGAAGCTTCAGCGTGTCGGCTTCGATTTCCACGACCGAGTGCATTCCGGGGATCTGATCACGCGCGGGATGCTCGACCTGGAGGGCGTGCGCGGCTTCATCGAGATGGGCTTCCAGCGCACCGTCTCGCTGGTTCTGCTGGTCGCGCTCGGATCGGCTTTGCTGATGTCGCAAGACCCGTTGATGGGGCTGCTCGCCATGAGCTTTGTCCCGCTGGTGGGCTGGCGCGCGGGGCGCATGGGTCTGCTGTTGCGCGTGGCGTGGACCAGGCTGCAGGAGCGCATGTCGGTGCTGACGCGCGTGATGGAGGAGAGCCTGCAGGGCATGCGCGTCGTTCGAGCCTTCGCAGCCAGCACCTTTGAACTGGAGAAATTCGACGCCGCCGGCGATCGTGCGCTGGAACTCTCGAACGACCGCATTGTCATCCGGTCCAGCGCGATGGCAGTAATCACCCTCGGCTACTATCTGGCGATCGCCTTGGTCCTGTGGGTTGGCGGTCAACGGGTGCTAGAAGGACGGCTAACGATCGGCCAGCTTACCGAATTCCTGACCTTGATGACGCTCCTGCAGCAACCCGTGCGCCAGATCGGCATGATTATGAATTCCTCGGCGCGCGCCGTTTCTTCCGGCCGGCGGCTATTCGAAATCCTCGACCTTGAGCCGACAATTCGCGACCAGAAGGGAGCACACTCCTTGGTGCTTGGCAAAGGCGTGTTGCGTTTCGAATCGGTGAGCTTCGCCTATGATCCGCAGGCGCAGACGTCGCCGACCTTGGACAACATCTCGTTCAGCGTCGGACCCGGTGAGACTCTGGGCATCGTCGGCCCCTCCGGCGCGGGCAAGTCGACGCTTGCGTTGTTGATCCCGCGCTTCTACGACGTCACGGCTGGGCGGATCACACTCGACCACCAGGATATTCGCTATGTCACGCTCGATTCGCTGCGTAACGCGGTTGGCCTGATCCAGCAGGACGTCTTCCTGTTTGACGACAGCATCGATCGCAACATCGCCTACGCAGACCCGGAGGCCGAGCAGCCCGCGCTGATCGATGCCGCCATCACCGCCCAGATCCATGACTACACGGCGACCTTGCCGCTGGGTTACGATACCCGGATCGGCGAGCGAGGCGTCAGTCTGTCCGGCGGGCAGCGCCAACGCCTCTCGATCGCGCGCGGCATGGTGCCCGAACCCGCCGTTCTGGTGTTCGATGATGCCACCTCGGCGGTGGACGCCGCGACCGAACACCAGGTGCGCGCCGCCTTGCGTGCGGCGACTTCCTCGCGGGCGACGATCATCATTTCCCATCGGCTTGGATCTCTGATGCACGCCGATGAGATCATCGTCCTGGACCGGGGAAGGATCATCGAACGCGGAACGCACGACTCACTAGTGGCGAGCGATGGTTACTACGCGGCGCTGTATCGATCGCAGAGCCACGGGCCGTCGCTGCCGGAGCCAGCCGCCCGCGAAGCGAGGGTCGCATGAGCGATTTCGGCGGCCGGGGTGGGCACCATCATGGTGGGCCGCAGGGCGAGATCGATGAGGAGATCTTTGCGCCCTTCGACGCCAACGTGTTCCGCCGCATCTATGAATTCGCCCGTCCCTACCGTATTGAATTCGCCGGCGCGATCGCCGCGGTTCTGGCGTTCGTCCTGGCTCAGCTCAGCATTCCCTATCTCATCGGTGCGGCGGTGGACAGCGCGGTTGGCAAGACCGGCAGCTACCCACTCGACGCGGTCCTGATCGCCTTCGTGGTCCTGATTGTGGCGAATTCGGTCGCGAACTATCTGCAGGAGGTAACAGCCGCGCGCCTGGCGCAACGGATCATCTTCGATATGCGACGCGCGATGTTCGCCCATCTTCAGGCGGTGTCGCTGTCCTTCCTGGACCAGACCCATGTCGGACGAATCATGTCGCGGCTTCAGGGCGATGTGAATGCGCTGCAGGAGTTCTTCGAGACTTCGATCGCGGCGACGGGCGATCTGGTGCTGCTGTTCGGAATCATTGGCGTGCTGTTCGTGATGGAATGGCGGCTCGCGCTGCTGACCCTGGTCGTGCTGCCCGCCATGACCGGGATTCGGGCGATCTGGCTACCGCAGGCGAAGGAGAAATACCGCCGCGCGCGCGATACCTCGTCAATCGTCAACGGCGCCCTCGCCGAGAACATCGGCGGCGTGCGGATCGTGCAGGGCTCCCGCCGGGAGGCGGTCAATCTGCGGGACTTCTCCGTCAAGGCCAACGACAATTTCGACGCGCAGGTTGCCGCCGCCCGGACATCGCAGATCATGGTGCCGACCGTGGACATCCTGACCGGCCTCGCCATGGCGGTGATCGTCCTGGTCGGTGGCCGGCTTGTGCTGACGGGCGACATGGATGTCGGCGTGATGGTGGCCTTTATCTTCTACGTGCAGCGCTTCTTTGATCCGATCCGAACCGTGTCGCAGCAATACACCATGATGCAGCGGGCAATGGCGGCCAGCCACCGGATTCTTGAAGTCCTTGATGTACCAATAGCTATCGGGGACAAGCCGGGCGCGATCATCTTGGAGAAGATCGAGCCTTCGGTCGAATTCCGTGGGGTGACGTTCGGCTACAAGCCTGGGCAGCCGGTGCTGAAGGATCTCAGTTTCCGGGCGGCGCCGAGGCAGGTCGTCGCGCTTGTCGGCCCGACCGGCTCCGGCAAGACCAGCATCGCCGCCCTGACGCATCGCTTCTACGACGTCTGGAACGGGGAGGTTCTGGTCGGGGGACACGATGTGCGCGATGTCACGCTGGCCTCCCTTGGGCGGAATATCGCCATGGTGCTGCAGGAGCCGTTCCTCTTCAGCGGCACGGCGCTCGAGAATATTCGCTATTCCAGTTCATGGGCGAGCCGCGCTGATGTCATCCGCGCGGCAAAGGCGGTTCGAGCCCATGATTTCATTATAAACCTGGCCGACGGCTACGACACGGAACTGGGCCAGCGCGGCCAGACCCTGTCGATCGGACAGCGCCAGCTTCTCAGCTTCGCCCGAGCCCTTCTGGCGGATCCGCAGATCCTGATTCTCGATGAGGCGACGGCAAGCATCGACAGTTTTTTGGAGGCGGAGATCCAGGCGGCGTTGCGGATATTGCTGGCGGGCCGGACAAGTCTCATCATTGCGCACCGCCTGGCGACCGTGCGGGATGCCAACCACATTATTGTGCTGCGCCACGGTCAGATCCTGGAACAGGGCAACCACGAGGATCTCCTCGCAAATGATGGGCTCTACGCTGACTTGTACAGGCGGAACTTTTCATCGTTCGACGAAGCGGCTTGACTGATCCACGTGTGGCTCGCCCCTTCGCTCACAGGGGAATCAGAGGGCTATTTATTACGCGGGGGGACCGTGGGAACGCCCTAGCCGGGTCGATCTCGGACCGGCCGTCATTCTACGCGCAGATGGGAAATATCCATTGAGCCACGCGCGCTATCCGGGTAAAGGCTTGGCAAATGGTCCCGCATCTGCAGCAGACCAAGGAGTCTGCGCCGCCGAACGAGTGTAAATGTTGAACGAAATCAAGCATCATCCCACGTCCAAGGAGCGCTGTCCTTCCCGCGCCTTGTCGGCCGGGGGGTTGCGCCGTCGCGCGGTCTTGGGCGGCGCTGCCGCGGCGCTCGGAATGACGGCCGGTCTGTCCGTTCGAAGCTCCGTCGTCCTGGCGAGCGGTCGCGGACCAGCACCCAATTTCGTCACGTCCCCGATCTGCCGCGCGGCCGCCGCGGCGGGTGCCCTGCCCGACTCTGCCGGGCCCCCGCGGCATATCCGGTTCGCCTATAACGGCACCGGCATCTGTACTGTTGCAGTACCGGTGGCACTGCACCGCGGCTTCTTCCAAAAGCACAACCTGGACGTCGAGTTCGTCCAGCTTGCCGGCTCGACCGATCAAATGCTGCAGGCACTGGCCACTGACAAGGCGGATGCCGGCGTCAGCATGCTGCTGAACTGGCTCAAACCGCTGGAGCAGGGGTTCGACGTCAAGCTGACCACCGGCTTGCATGGCGGTTGCACGCGCCTGCTGGTGCGGCGCGGTGCCGGCATTAGCGACATCACCCAGCTCCGCGGCCGCACGATCGGCGTCAGCAGCCTGTCGGGCACGCCGCGCAACTTCTTTGCCATCCTGCTCTCGGACAACGGGATTAATCCGGACACCGAGGTGAACTGGCGCGAGTTCCCCGCCGACATCCTGGGGCTCGCGTTGCAGCGCGACGAAATACAGGCGCTGGCTGATTCCGATCCCACTGTCTGGCTCACGCGCCTCCGCGGCAAGGGCGACCTGGTCGAGATCGCCTCCAACCTGTCCGGCGCCTATGCCAACCTGACGTGCTGCACGCTCGGAGTCCGCGGCGCGCTGCTGCGGGAGGATCGCGCCGCCGTCGCCGCGCTGACCCTCGCCATTCGCGAGGCGGCCGTCCACGTCCACACTGATCCCGACGACGCCGCGCAGGTGTTCTCGCCCTACACACCAAAAGTCCCGGTTACCGAGCTGGCGGCGATGCTGCGCACCCACACTCATGGTCACAACCCCGCCGGAGAAGCGCTGCGCCAAGAGGTCGTGAAGATCACGGGCGACCTCAAACGTGCCTCCGTCATCAAGCCAGGAACCGACCCGGTGAAGCTCGCAAACCGCGTGGTCGAAGACGGACTACTAAAACCCGACGATACAGGGCGGATCATTTCAGAATGAAGATCAGTGACATTGTCGAGCGAGTGCCCTGGCCGTTTGCCCCTCCTGGCCCGGTCATCGGATTCGATATTGGCTCGCGCGGCTCCAAGGGCGTGTTGCTGACCGCGGACGAGATCCTTACGACCTTCATCCCGACCGGCCTCTATATGCAGGAGACCGCCGACGACCTGCTGGCGCGGCTGCTGAAGCAGACCGGGCTGCGGCGCCGCGACATCGGTTTCATCGTCGGCACGGGCTATGGCCGGATCTCGCTGAAATACAAGGACATCCCCTATCAGGTGGTCACCGAGATCACCTGCCACGCCATGGGGGCGCACGCGCTGAACCCGCGCACGCGCACCATCATCGACATCGGCGGCCAGGACTCGAAGGCCATTAAGGTCGATCCGGCAACCGGCAAGGTCGTAGAATTCGTGATGAACGACAAATGCGCCGCCGGCACCGGGCGTTTCCTGGAAAAGGCCGCTGTTCTGCTGGGGCTGGAGCTGGACGAACTCGGCGGTGTGGCATTGGAGGCAACGGAACCGGCCCCGATCAGCAGCCAATGCGTGGTGTTCGCCGAATCCGAGATGGTGTCGCTGCGCGCGCGGGGCGAGCGCAGCGGCGACCAGGCAACGCGCGCCAACATCGCGGCCGGCATCCATTTCGCCTCGGCGCGCCGAGTGAAGACACTGCTCGGCCGTGTCGGAATCGAGCCCGATCTCGTGTTCACCGGCGGCGTCGCCAACAATGTCGGCATGTGGCACGCTTTGGAGGAACTGATCGGTGCCAAGTTCACGCGGAGTCCGATCGACATGATCTACGCCGGCGCGCTCGGCGCGGCGGTGCACGCGGGGAAATACCACGCCGCTGCGCTGCAGGTGGGCACAGCGAAGCCCAAGGTCGTTGCGGCGGTGGGTTCCGGCCGCGGCAAGCCAGCCTCACGAACACGGTCGAGGGACCCACGCCCCGCCGCTCTCGTCCGAATCGGGTGAAGATCATGGCGAAGACCCAGGCTGCCCGGACTCGCTCGGCAAAGCGCCCTGCCCCTTCGCTCAGCGCACCGCTGCTGCCGATCCACGCGCTGATCGAAGCCGAACAGAAGGCTTTCATTGAAACGCGGGACGACGTTAAGCGTGCCGGCTATTTCTGCGCCTACACCCCGCCGGAGCTACTAAACGCGGCCGGCCTGCGCCACGCCCGCCTGTTCAAGGCCGGCACTCCCGAGATCGTTGCCGAGGGCGAGCGTTTCACGCAAAGCGTGTTCTGCGATTTCAGCAAAAGCTGCATCGGCGGCTTCGATCAGACCGCCGGCGATCCGTTTTATCGCGCCGTTGACAAGGTCTACAACTTCCACACCTGCGCCTCGATGAAGCGGGCCTCGGAGGTGATCGAGCAGTTTGTCCCCACGACCCTGCTCAACCTGCCGCGGAACCGCGGCGACGCCGCCTCACGAGCGTTCTTCCGCGAGGAGATCGTGCATTTCCGCGACGACGTCGCTGCGCTGGCCGGGCGGCCGATCACGGAGGACGACGTTCATGAACAGATCCTGCTGTTCAACAAGGCGCGCCGGCTGCTGAAGAAATTCTCTGAGCTGCGCAAGCGGCCATATCCGCCGCTGTCCGGCAAGGACTTTCTTGAGCTCGTCCGCGGCTACTATTATCTGCCACCGCAGACGCTGCTTGCAGCCTACGAGAAGCTGTACCGCAAGCTGAGCCGCGTGCCCGACGATGGCGAGCGGCCGGTACGCCTGATGGTCTCCGGCAGCATCATGGCCGACGGCGACCGGCGGCTGGTGGAGCTGATCGAGGACGAAATTGGCGCGCGCGTCGTGGTCGAGGACCATTGCACCGGGCTGAAGCCGTTCACCCACACGGTGCGCGAGACCGGCGATCCATTCCAAGCCCTGGCGGACGGCTATCTCGACCAGGCGCCGTGTGCCCGGATGAAGCCGCTGGATGACAGCGTGAACCTCACCGGCGGGCTGGCGCAGGAATACGACGTCGAAGGCGTGGTGTACGTCTACCTGAAGTTCTGCGCCTGCTATGGGGTCACCAAGCTTGAGTTCATCAGCCATCTCCAGCAACTGGGAATCCCGGTCCTCGAGATCTCCAGTGACTACTCGTCCAGCGACCACGGCCAGCTCAGGACCCGGGTTGAAGCGTTCATCGAGGTGCTGACCGAGCGGCGCGGTGACCGGGTCGGCGACACCGTGGCCGCCGACTGAAACGCGGCAAGAGGAAGACATCCGATGGGAACCGTGCTCGAACTCGACCCCGGACACCGCGGCAGGCGCCGCCCCGTTGCCAGGACAAGGCGCCGGTCGCCGGAGAACTCCAAGGCGCTCAAGGCGCTGGACGTGTTGGCGCAGTCGCATTCGTTCGACGGAATTCAGCGGGAGGCGGAGGACGGCAAGTCGGTCATCTGGGGCGGCTTCAGCTGGGATTCACCGTTGATCTACGCTTGCGACACGATTCCGGTCGGCTACGACCAGCTCTGGGCCGAGGACAGCCGCAAGTCGGAGGCGATCGCCGAGGACCACTTCCAGGTTCCCGGCGAGTTCTGCTCGATGATCAAGGCGATGATCGGGCGCTTGCACACGGACCGTGACAGCAAGATCAAGCGCGTGCTGCATTTCGGTTCTGGCTGCGAGCCAATCAGCGCGGTGCTGGAACTCGCCAAACGCGACGGCTACGACATCCAGACGGTCGATACCGTCACCGCGTTCCGCTCAGCCGAGAAGCGCGACTACGCGATCGCCTTTCTGGTTCACGAGTTGCAGCGCATCGCGCACTGGCTCACCGGCAAGCCCGCCGACGAGGCACGCGTTGGCGAAGAGATCAGGCGTAAGAACCAGATCCTGCGCAAGGTCGGACGCACGATGGAGCTGCGATCGCGCCACCCGCTGTATGTCCAAGGCCTGGCGACGAAGCAGGTCATCATGGGGAGCATGCACAGCTACGGCAACCCCGAGGCGTTCAGCGCGGTGCTCGATACGCTGATCGGCGAGTTGGAGGAACTGGACAACGATCCGGCTCCGTTGCCGCCGACCTACATTCCGCTGGTGCTTGCAGGCAGCGTCGGCAACCTGCTGCTGTTTCAGGCGATCGAGGAGTCCAACGGCGCAATCCTCGGCTGGGTCTACCACGGCAGCCACGAGTATCGCGAAGATGTCCCGCCGCTCGAATCGCTCGCGCATTTCGTCCTGGATGCACAGGGCCGCGGGGATCTGGGCGAGGCGGTCGGCGCCTCGGTGGCCTATCGTCGCATTGCGGTCGAGGAAGAGGTTCGCAGGACAGGCGCGCGCGGTATTATTTCCTCGTCGATCACCGGCTGCCCGTATGCGAGCCTGATGCAGCAGCTCGAGCGCGACCACTTCAAACAGCTCGGCATTCCGCTGATCGCGCTCGAGACCGATGTACACCGGGAGCCGCCGACGGAGGAGCAGATCATGCGCGTCAAGGCGTTCATCGAGATGCTGTCGTAGACCACGAGGGCGCCAGGCGGCCTCGATCGGGAGGAAGCCCATTTCCGCGTTTGGATAGTGGGTTCGAGAGATTGAGGTGCGCCTGACGTGGCGCCGAGAGCCGAAGTCCGCTTCATAGCGGAGGCCGGACTTTACAGCTGCCGGCTTCGAATTGAAGCAGTCCTTCAGCCGACATCTGGGCAAGGGTTTTCACCAGATCGCCTTCGCGGATACCGGTCGCCACCGATAGGCGGCCCAGAGTGGCAGAGCCTGTCTCAAGTGCCCTGAGTATCTCCTGAAAGATGAGGGGATCGCTCCAAGGAGCCGGTTCGCCCTTCCCTCGCCGGCGAACCGTCTGTACCTGCAACGGGTGGAAGAAGGCCCGAATGTCCTGCAATGCATCGATGCTGGGCCGCGTAACGCCGGGATGAGGCGCTGGCCGATCCAGATTGTTGAGTTGGATCGCGTCGGGCGCGATAAACGTCGCGGCCTGCTTCAGCGCCGCTAGTTCCTCGGGACCATCGTTCGTTCCCGGCACGAGAAAAATCTCAAGCAGGAGCAGCCCGGAAAACCGCCGACGAAAGGCTGCGATACCGTCGATCACCGTCTGAACAGTCAGGCCCACAGCCGGTCGGCAAATCTCTTGGAACGCGGCTTCCGTTGCGCCATCGAGCGACGGGACGACGATATCGGCCTGGGCGAGTTGCGCCTGCACCGCCAGGTCACCGAGAAGCGTGCTGTTGGTCAGCACCGCGACCTTGTATTGCGGATAGTGCTTCTTCAGATGCGCGATTATCATCCCGATTCCGGAATGCAACGTCGGCTCGCCCGACCCGGGAAATGTCACGCAATCAAGCTCGGGCTCGGAGCCAAGATAATCGTCCAACTCCGCAAGCACCGCTGAGGTCGGCACCAGTTCGGCTCGGCTCAGCGTCTTATCGGTCGTCCACCCGCATTCGCAATAGATGCAATCGAGCGAACATGTCTTGAACGGCAAAAGGTCGACGCCAAGCGAACGCCCCAGGCGTCTGGAGTTGACCGGTCCAAACAGAAATCTGCCCATCACCCATCCCGCTTTCCGTGGTCAACAGGCCGCCCTTATGCTGCCCATCCGCGGCGCAGTCTAGGAGGCAGCGTCCCGCCAACGGAGGACGCGCCGGGAGCCCGCGCGGAGCAGCGAGTTCAGCAGGAATCCCCAGGCCGCGATCACGGTCACGCCCAGGAGCACGATGTCCGTGCGCAACATCTCTCGCGCACCCATGACGAACGTGCCGATGCCCGGCGACGCGCCGCCCATCAGGTATTCGGCCCCAATGGTTGCAAGCCACGAGAAGATCAGCGCCAACTGAAGTGCGCCCACGATCGACGGAACCGCTGCCGGCAGGATGATGCGCCGCAACAGTCGCCAAGGCCCGAAGCAGTAGAGTTGTCCGATTTCGCGCAGATGGGGCGGGACGCTGCAAATGCCCTCATAGGTCCCCATCACCACAGGATAAAAGGCTCCCAGGGCGATGAACACGACCTTGCCGAAATCGCCATTGCCGAACCATGCCGTCAACAGCGGGACCCAGGCGAAAATGGCGATCTGCCGAATCGCATGGAAGCTCGGTCCGACGGCTCGGTCTGTTCGGTGCGAAAGCCCCAGCACCACGCCGAGGATCAGCCCGAGCGTGATCCCCAGCAGCGCTCCCTCGGTGAACCGGACAGCGCTGGCCACGATCCCATCGATCAGGTCTCCGCGGATAGCCGCGTCGCCGAGCGGCGCCAAGGTTCGCCAAGGCGTAATCAGAACGTCGTCGCGCACCCACCCGTCATAGGTTGCGACGGACCACAGCACCAGAATGCCTGCTGGCAACACCGCCCCGCGCCACCGCTCGGACCAGACGGTGCGAGCGGTCATCACGATGCTCCCGTGCCGCGCCAGCGCAGGCAGCGTGCCTCAAGCCGTTGCAATCCGAAATCAAGGCTGAAGCCGATGACACCGACCAGAATCATGCAGACGATGACAACGTCGAGCTGGAAAATCAGCCTGCCCCACGACATCAGATAGCCGATGCCTTCCGCCGAGACCATCATCTCCACGATAACCAGCGAGACCCAGACATGGGAAAGCCCCTGGCGCAAACCGTTGAATATCGAAGGCAGCGCTCCCGGCAGAATGATGTTGACAATCCGGGAGCGTCGGGACAGGGCGAGGACCTGTGCAACCTCAAGATACTGTCCGGGGATATTTCGGATTCCCTCGGAACTCGTGATCGCGATCGGGATCAGGCAGGCCTTGACCATGATCACGAGCTTCAGCATCTCGTCGATGCCGAACAACTGCATCAGCAGGGGAATCCAGACCAGCGACGGAACCTGGGACACTGTCCGGAACAGCGGGCCGATCCAGATCTCGACAGTGCGCGAAAACCCCATCGCGACGCCGAGCGCGAGCCCAAGACTTCCGCCTACGACGAAGCCCTTGGCAACACGGATGAGGCTGATGCCCAGATTGGCACTGATGTCGCCGCCGGCGAGCATATCCCAGAACGTTTCGGCGATGGTGACCGGGGATGGAAGGATCTTTGGGGAAACCCAGCCATAGGCGCTCGCCGCCGACCAGACCAGAACGATCGCGGCTGGGAACATCAGCGGGCGGCTGAAGCGCCAAATTCTTTGGGCGAACCGAAGCACCGTAACCGGCGCCTGGCCTGTTCGGGACAGCCCCTGAGCCGTCGAGGCGGTTCCTGGAATCGACATGCTCATCGCGATAGCTCGCCCAGGGCGGCTTGCCGGATCGCGATGAAGCGGGGATCGCCGCGGTCGCGGGGATGCGGCAGATCCACCGGGATGATACGACGCACACGCCCGGGGCGTGGCGACAGGACGACGATCCTGTCGCTGAGAAACGCCGCTTCCTCAACGTCATGCGTCACCATCACCATGGTGATCCGCTCCCGGCTCCAGATACGCAGCAATTCTTGCTGGAGATACAAGCGCGTTAGCGAGTCAAGCGCGCCGAGAGGCTCATCAAGCAAAAGGATTTTGGGCTGGCTGACGAGGCCTCTGGCGATCGCAACGCGCTGTGCCATCCCGCCGGAGAGCTGCCTGGGAAAGGCCCGTTCGAACCCGGTCAACCCAACCAGATCGACATGCTCCCGGACCAGCCGCGCACGTTCCGCCGCAGAGCGCCCGGTCGCTTCGAGGCTCAGCGCGATGTTCTGCTCCACGGTCAGCCACGGCATCAACCGGTGTTCCTGAAACACGATGCCGCGTTCGAGTCCGGGCGGACCGATTGGCCGGTCGTCGAGCAGAATCTCCCCGTCATGGTCGCTGTCCAGCCCGACGATCAGCCGGAGGATCGTCGATTTGCCGCAACCGGAGGCTCCAACGAGGCAGATGAATTCCCCAGGCTCGACCACAAGATCGATCCCCTGCAAGACATCAAGTGACTTGCCATCAACTTCATACCGCTTGTTGACCCGGCGGAGCTGCAACGCGCCCCGGCCACTCGTCGCCGTGGGCTCGGATGGCGGTCGCAGCGCGGCGCGAGGCGATGATCCGCTGGCCGAATCGGGAGTGGCAGACAACCAGCCCGCCATTACATTGGAATAGGCACTGACGCGTGCCGTCCAGGACGCCGGAACCGAAAGCGACATAGGCTCACACTGAAATGGTGAAGTTGATGTCTGTCATGATCACCCGAAGCGTCATTGGCCCACTGGTGCGGTCGCCGCGCCCTCCTTGGCGGTCCAGAAGGACTCCAGGCCGAGATCGTGCAAGGCCTGGTCGAGGTATTTCGTCTCGAACCAACCGTCGAAGCTCGATGCCTTGCGGATCAGCTTGTGGTCGATGCCGAAGGCGATCAGCTTGCGATAGCTCTCGCGGATGGCGGGATCGATCAGCGGGCTGTAGCGCGCCGCGATGTCGCGTGAGAAATCCGCCTCATAATAGCGGCTCGGGATTCCTGTCCGGGCCTGAAACTCGATGAGTTCCTGACGGTTTTCGGGGAGCGAGGCCCACCAGGCAGCCTTGGTCAGGACTTTGACCACGCGCGCGGTGGCCTCGGGATATGTTGTTTCGAAGTGGTTTGTGACCAGCTCTCCCGCGATTGCTCCCTCCGGATCAGCCACTTCCGCAGAGCTGGCGATGATACGGACCCGTCCCTGATCGCTGAGTTGTTGGAGGACGGCGCCACCGACCACCGCATCCACCAAACCCGCCGTGAGAGCCGGCAGAGCCTCGGCGGACTGCAGATTGACCTCTTTGACGTCACTTTCGCTCAGTCCGTGAGCCGCCAGGATGCCGTCCAGCAGAACCTGGCCGTTGGTGCCTCGCTGGCCCACCACCTTCCGGTTCCGCAAGTCCTCGACCCGGTGAAGTGGCGAATCGGCGCGAACCGCGAGATAGAGAGGAAAGATCATACCATGGGAGACGGACACGACGCGGGCCGGAACCTGACCCGCCAATCCGATGATGTTGCAGATGCCGCCCGACCCGCCGAAATCGATGTTCCCCGATGCAAGGGATTCCGTTACCGCGGTCCCCGCGCCCGGAAAGTAGATGACCTCAAGCTGAACGCCATCTTTCCCGAATTCCTCGTCGAAGAAGCCTTTCTCCTTCGCGATCGAAGCAAGCCCACCCCCGGTCGGCTTGCCAAGCCCCCCGGTTGCCACTTCGCCGATGCGGACGATCGCTGGAAGCGTCTTGGTCTCCGCGCACTGGGCCGCCGGCAGAGCCGCAACGCCGAGCATGAGCAGTAGAGCGATCCGCAGAACCCGCATGTCTAACTCCTTGAGTCGGCGCTGATCGCACCGGCGGCAAGCAACCCTCAGCCGCATCTATGCCTGGAACGGTCGGCTCCCGTGCGGGAGCGTCCATCTGCCCCGTCGGAATCGGCCGCCAGTGCCGGATGAAGGCCTGTGCCGGACGAAGGCCTGTGCCGGACCTGGAATGACCGCTCAAGGCCAAGCCATACCACGTGGCTATGCGTTGTCAACGCGATAACCACGCCACGAAGCTGTTGTAAATGCGCTCACGGTGCGGCGTTGCCATCGCGCCGGCGTGGCTTGCGCTATCTCGATCGTCCGAGCTGGAAAAGCAATCATGCATAGGCCAGCGCGCGCGAAATGCCGGCTCTCTTTTCGAGGCCGCCCATAGACATTTTTGGCAAAGTCTCGGGTTAGGTCAGTTTTAGCTTGTGGTCGGGTATGGTTAGGCCGGAACATAAAATAGGCTAGCTGCGAACGCTGACTCATTGGCGAGAGCCCATCCATGCACCGTGAATCCGCGCCGAATCCTACGGCCATCTCCCGCAAGCTGCGGGCCGCCTGTTTTAGCGGCGCTTAGGCGCCAAGGCACATGAGGACTGCCTGCAACGGATAAGATGTCAGGACCCGTTGGCCGGGTCCCAGGGCAAGGATCACATGCAACAATCGCACGTCATTGAGATCGCTGGTCAGTTCGCCGGCTTCGCGGTCAGCCACGAGGGAAAATTCCGTTTTGTCGCCGTCGATGCGAGGGTCGAAGAGCTGGAGGACAGCCTGTGGCCATCGCTTCCCGCTGTGCGCCGGGTCGTTCGTCACGTGCTGACAACCGGTTACCTGCCCGCTGTGCCGCTCGGACCGCCGACGTGACCGAGCCGGTCGCGCTCGCGCCCGCTGGCATCGAGCAACGGCCAGCGTCCGTCGGTAAGGAGTGTTCGCCGTTGGCCTCAGCTATCGACTCCGGATTGCCACTGCTGGACTTGCGCCGCCTCGACGGAGGCCAGGCCGATCGCGGCGCGTTCCTGCGGGACCTTCGTGACGCAGCCCGAGAGGTCGGCTTCTTCTATCTGGCGGGGCACGGGGTACCGGACTCGTTTGTGGCCCGCGTGTTGGACGAGTCACGCCGGTTCTTCGCCCTGCCCGAGGCCGAGAAGCTCAGCGTGGCCATGATCCACTCGCCGCATTTCCGCGGCTACACGCGCGCCGGTCAGGAGTTGACGCGCGGCAGGCCGGACTGGCGGGAGCAGTTCGACATCCACGCCGAGCGCGAGCCGATTGCGCAAGGTCCCGACACGCCGCCCTGGACGCGCCTGCAGGGCCCCAACCTGTGGCCGACCGGCCAGCCTTCGCTCCGCGATGTGCTGCTGACCTGGCAGACCACGCTCACCGTCGTGGCGATCCGGCTGGTGGACGCGTTCTCGGACGCGGCGGGTCAGCCGCCCGGCATTCTGGCGCCGATCTACGAAGGAGCGCCGCACCAATCCATGAAAATCATCCGCTATCCCGGACAGACCGGGGAGAGCGACCAGGGCGTGGGCGCCCACAAGGACGGCGGGCTGCTGACACTGCTGCTGCAGGACAAGGTCGGCGGGTTGCAGGTGCAGCACGGCGACCGCTGGATAGACGCGGCGCCGCGGCCAGGCACCTTCGTCGTCAACATCGGCGAGTTGCTGGAGCTGGCCTCCAACGGCTACCTTCGCGCTACGGTGCACCGCGTCGTCAGCCCGCCGCCCGGCAGCGAGCGTCTCTCGGTGGCGTTCTTTCTCAGTGCCCGGCTGGACGCGACGGTGCCTCTGCTGAAACTCCCACCGGAGTTGGCAGCCGAAGCGACGGGGCCGGCCAGCGATCCGGAGAATCCACTGTTCCGCAGCGTCGGCCAGAACCACCTCAAGAGCAGGCTGCGGTCGCATGTGGACGTGGCGGAGCGTCATTACGCCGATCTGCTAACAGCCCCCGGGCAACTGGTGCCGTAAGCTGACGAATGAACGGCACCTGCACCCGCCTGATGGGAAGGCAGCGGGACCGACCAAGGAGATTCAACCGATGTCCGGCCGAAAGATCAAGCAGATCGCCATTTACGGCAAAGGCGGCATCGGCAAGTCCACGACCACCTCGAACATCAGCGCGGCGCTTGCCGACGCCGGCTACAAGGTCATGCAGTTTGGCTGCGATCCGAAGGCCGATTCGACCAACACGCTGCGGGGCGGAGAGTATATCCCATCCGTCCTCGACCTGCTGTCAGAGAGGCGGCGCGTCGATGCCCACGACGCGATCTTCCGCGGCTTCAACGGCATTTATTGCGTCGAGGCTGGAGGACCGTCTCCGGGCGTCGGCTGCGCCGGCCGCGGCATCATCACCGCTGTTGAACTGCTGAAGCAGCAGAACATTTTCGACGAACTTGACCTGGACATCGTGCTGTACGACGTGCTGGGCGACGTGGTGTGCGGCGGTTTCGCTGTCCCGGTGCGGGAGGCTACGGGATTCACACATTTCGGAAAACCGTTGCGGAACAATGGGTTATGGGGCGATAATCATTACGAATAGCGCGCTATTCTATAGCTGGAAATACTTCCCGGAGGACACAAGGACTCTGTTTCGAGCCGCCCGATTCCGGGCGATTGGGAGGCAAGTAAATTGTGTGAATGCCATAGGTGCGGGAGGGCATCGCCGAGCACGTGTTCACCGTCTCCTCGGCCGATTTCATGGCGATCTATGCCGCAAACAATCTCTTCAAAGGGATCGAGCGATTCTCCAATTCCGGCGGCGCGCTGCTCGGCGGCATCATCGCAAATTCCATGAACACAGACTTCCAGCACCGGATCATCGACGATTTCGCCGCGCGCACGAAGACGCAGATCGTGCAATATGTGCCGCGTTCGCTCGCCGTCACCCAGGCGGAGTTGCAGGGCAAAACGACGATCGAGGCGGCGCCGCAATCCGCACAGGCGGATGTTTATCGCGCCCTCGCCAAACGGATCGCCGGACACACCGAGTCGACAGTGCCGGCCGCGCTGGCGCCGCGGGAGTTGCGGGAGTGGTCGGCGAGTTGGGCGGACCAACTGATCGCGATGGAACCTTCAGCGCTCACAGGAATGGACCCACTTCTGCTCATGGAAGTTGAGCCATGTAGCGCGCGTGAGTTTGTGGTCAGGTGGCCGGATCAACCGGTAGCCGGTCTGCTCGGCGGCAAATTTTCCTTT
>Ga0302320_10000730_pt1 | contig 77687 bp, 67 predicted proteins | sample Bog_T0_3_FD_202130 | JGI IMG/M metagenome (GOLD analysis project Ga0302320, IMG submission 202130) | Peat permafrost microbial communities from Stordalen Mire near Abisko, Sweden - Bog_T0_3 | ecosystem: Environmental > Terrestrial > Soil > Wetlands > Peat | place: Sweden: Abisko, Stordalen Mire... | reverse complement strand
TTTACACAATAATGCATTATTACTTGCTACACAATTGCGGTTTTGTTGGCTTTTTGTCAAAATCCGGGGAAGTTAGGTTAGGGAATCTCCCGCGCAGTCCAAAAGCGCCAGGGGGCTGGCGCACTCCCAGACGCTGGAGCGAATGCCGGCATCTCCGGACTCCCATCCTGCCCTCATTCCCCTCGGCAAGTCCTTTTGCGCTAATTGAAATTTAGCCGGTTGCCGTGACGGCTGCGCTCGGCTTCGACCTGTTCGCGCAGCAGGCCGATTTTCAGCTTCAACAATTCGCGGTTTTCCTTCGACTGCTCGGACAGTTCGGATTCCAGCTCGGTGATGCGCAACTCATAGGCGCGGAGACGTTCGAGCAGCGGCGCCTGGACGGCTTCGAGGCGGCGGGCGAGTTCGGTCAGCTCAGTGGCGGCGGCCTGCTGGGCGGCCAGCAGCTCGCGGCGCTGCGCGGCAAGTTCTTGCACCACCGCATCCCGGAGCGCGTTCACCAACTGCGGCGCCAGGCTGGACTGCACGGAAGTCAAAAGCGCATTCACGCTCGGCGGAGGCGACCGGCGGGCAGCGCCGTCCAGCAGCTCCGCGATCAGCCGGTTCGCCTCCTCCGTGCCGTCGCGCTGACACACCGGACAGGCCACGGGCACCGGCATCCGTCCCCCGTCCGGATGGACATCAAAGGCGTATTTCTGCCCGCAAACGCAGAAAATCTTGATCGGTAGCGGCGACGGTTTCACCAGAGGAAGGATTTCTGTTCGCCCAGCAACCCGCCGCCATTCCAGAGCGTGACCCGCCAGGCAATGACCTGGCCAAAGTTCTTATAGTCCTCGCCTGCCAGCGGCACGGAGGTCCATTGGCGGAATCTTCCCGGCGCCACGTTCGTTTCCAAAGTGCTCAACCTGGGCGCGCTGTTGGTGGCCAGGCCGCGCAGTTCGATCGCGATTTTTATTTTTTCATCCGGCGCCTTCGCCGCCTTCCACAAAACATCAAAGCGGATGCCGGTGACATTGGTGGCGTGTTCGCGCAGAAAGAACTGATAGGCGTCGCGGTCGAACAGGCTGGGGGATCTGGCGTTGCGGCCCTGCTGGTCGAGCAGGAATGGCAGCACTTTGACTATCCGTCCCGTGACGGCGTCCGCGGCGGGGGCGGCGGCCACGGTGCCAAGCGAGAGCAGCAGGATCAAGAGTGCGCGCATGGCAAAACGATAGCGGGCAATCCGGTGAATTCAAACAAAAAGGACGCGCAAAAAAAAGCGCGGCTGCTGGGTCAACCACCCGTCATTTCGAGCGGTAGAAACTGAACACCTGCACGTGCCCGCTGCGAGGGTCGCGGTACACGACGGCGGTGTACTCGTGCGACAACGGACCGATGGTCGCGGTGGCGTGAATTTCGTAGGTGTTGCCCATGACGCCAACGTAGCTCCCGAGCTGGCCAACGATCGCCGGGTTGCCGCCGGCGGCGGCGGTGAGCAACTGGGCCACGGTGCGCGCAGGCGGATCGGATTCGCGCGCGGTTTCGATGGCCTGCACCGCGGCGGTGTCCAACCCCGGAAGGCATTGCAGCACCTTGTCATCGGCGGTGAGCAGGTTGACCTGGCCCAGGGAATGGGCCGTGAATACATCGCGCAAACCGAAAGCATAAGTGGCTTCCTGTCCAGGCGCATGGCCGAAACCAAGCTGGTGCCTGGCAAAGGGCGTGTTGGCCGCGGGTGCTTCACCGGTGTACAAGTCACGGGTCACTCCCTTGATGAGTTGCAGTTCGTCCAGATTGTCAATGGGCGCATTCTTGGCGTAATACGAGGGAGTAAGGCCGAGGTAATAATCGCTTTCCGCGCCCGCCGGACGCGTGTTGTCGTCCGGGTCAATCCAGTCCAGAATCGAGTCCGTCACCTCGGAGATGGCGCCGGCGTCCGCGCCCTGCGTGGTGAGCACCTGCCGGAGGAGCGGTTCATCGGCGCGGTTGATGTTTATTTTGCTTTCGCACTCTTCCATGGAAATTGTCACCGTTCCTTCGCCGATGGCAAAACCGGACAAGGATTCGGCGGCGAGCAGGGTGTTGGTTTCCGGACCGTCGCCGGGACCGCCGGCCCAGTATTGCTGCTTGGAGCTGAACCCCTGGCTGCCTTCCAAGTTAAGCCACCAGCAGGCGCGCTCCACGCCGCCGCGGCCAATCCAGTAAAACTGCTCATCGTCATTCGTGTTGGCGGCCAGCTGGGTTTCAACTTTCATCGCATAGGCAAACGCCCCGGCCATGATCGTCAGCACGGTGACGGCCACCAGGGCTATGAGCACGGCAAACGCCCGATCGTTGCTGGCAAGGGATATTTTCACGGGTGGGTTGGCGGCCTGCCCGGAGGTTGGATTTGGGGCAGCCCGCCTGGCCCGCCTGCCCCGCCTGGCCCGCTCGCGCCAAATTGCACAAAGCCCGGCATCATCTGCGACGGCACGGTATAGATGCGCGTGGCCGCGAAATCGGGCGCCTCTTTGCCCCGGTCGGTGTTGGCGCCCAGCACCAAGTGCACCCGCAGCATCTGCGGAATGGTATTGGTCTGGGTGTCGTCCCAATCGGTGAACCAATCCACCTTGTTCATCTGGTTGGTGCCCCACCATTCGATGCCGAAGAACTTGACGTTCCTGGCGAGCACCAGCGGATTTTGTTGCTCGTCTTGGTCCATGTCCATCAAGACGCGGCTTTGCCGCAAGATCAGGTCGGTCTCGCCGTCCGCCCCCTTCGCCAGCGAAAAGATGACGCGGCGCGCGCTGGCATCGGGCGCGCCGTCGGCGCCGACAAATTTATTGTGGCGCGGAAAGGTCTCCGGCAGGCGCGCCACAAAACTCAATAGCGGTTCCTCGCCGTTGACGAGGTTGAACCAATAATATTTTTGCGAGGCCTGAAACGATTCCACCCCCATCAGCGCATCGCCAATGGCGCGCAGCACCACCCGCTGGCGCTGGGCCTGCGCGGCGCTGTTCTGCCCCACCTCCGTGGCGCGCATGATCAGCGCCCAAGTGGAGTAAATGGCCGCGATAACCAGGCTGAACACCATCACCGCCACCATGATTTCGACCAGCGTGAAGGCGCGGCGGCGGGAGCGCCGGGCACCGTCCCGGCGCGTGGGCAAACAGTTGCCTCCTCGCCCCGGGCCGGGAGACCCGCGCTCCGGTTCATGGGCAGACTTCCCCGAACAAATTCGCGCATTGAACCCGTGAACCAATGCCAATCCAGAGCCTCGGTATTCCCAAGACGCGGCACCCGTTTCTCCCTCTCCCCGGGGGAGAGGGCTGGGGTGAGGGCGGGCGTTATTCATACTCGCTTCTCTCCCGGGTTCATGGAGAGGGCGGGCGTTATTCATACTCGCCTCTATGTCGGGTTCACAGGTCAGGGGGCGCGGTTTCAGCACGTCGGCCAGATCAGCCGCGGGATATGAAACGCCGGCAGTTGACAGCGGGTCCTTGCACTCCGGTGCGCGGCGCTGGCGGATTGTCGTTTGAAAGCTCATCGTCCGGTCAAGCCAATGCCTCCATCCAAGGAGCCGGGCGGCGATAGTGGCCGGTACAGCACAGTGGTCAGGTCCGAAATGATTTGGCGTTTGCCGTTGGCCTCCGTGATGGCGCATTCCACGCTGAACAAATGGTTCGATCGCACTTCCACGATGTTCACGAGATAGTTATAATCACGATAATCTTTGCCGAGCAGCTCCGGGTCGCCCAGGCTGCCCTGATAGGTGCCTTCCACCAGGCTGTTGGTGGCGGCGTAGCGCGCCAGCACCGGGCTGGCGTCCACCGACGGCCGCTGCAACCGCCGCACATTGTTCAGCGAAGTGGAAATCAGTCCCAAAATCGCGAACGCGGCCACAAAGAAAATGGCAATGGCGATCATCACTTCCAGCAGCGTAAAGGCGCGGTGCCGCAGGGCTGAAATATTCCCTTTCATTGGTCCACGGAGGAAGTCACCGGCATGCCGGTGGCATATTCCAGGGTGATTTTTTCAGCCCGGCCCTTGGAGATCAGCACAATCACCGCTTCATCGCAAGTGCCGTCCGAATTGAAGAAAACCTTGGCCCAGTCCGACTGGGTGTAGTCTTTCCGGAAAATGGCCAGCGCGCCGAGCTCGACCCCTTCGGGCAGCGTCGCCGAGATGGTCTTGCCCGAATGGACGTTGACGACCGTGCCGCCGTCCCCGGCAGTTCCGGGGGCGGCGTTGCCATCCACCTCGAAGCGCCGCTCGCGCGGATAAAACACCACCGCCGTCGTCTTATTGAAGACAATGGCCTGTTCCCGCGCGGAAAAACACACGTCCTGGACATCGCTCACGGCCTTGCGCATGCCCTCCTTTTGCAGCGCCTTGCTGATGGACGGCGCGCCCATCGCCGCCATGAGGCCAAGAATGGCCACGACAATCATGATCTCAATCAGAGTGAACGCGGCATTGACGAATGACGAATGGCGAATGACGATTAAAGGCAATCTCATTTAGTGGATGGAGGAGATCAGGCGGAACAGCGGCAGGAAAATGCTCAGCAGCAAAAACCCGACGCCGATGGCCATGACGATGATGAGCGCCGGCCCGATCATATCGCTCATGACCCGCAGGGCGATCTGCAGTTCGTTTTCGTAGGTGTCGGCGATGTTGTTGAGCGAGCCGGGCACGTCGCCGGTTTCCTCGCCAATGCGCACGAGGTCAATCATCAGTTGCGGGAACAGCTTGCTTTGGGCCAGCGGCTGCGCGAGCGTCTTGCCGTCCGTCACCGCCTCGCGCGTCTTGGCAATCGCCTCGCGGATGAGCCGGTTGGAGATGACCTGTTCGGTGATTTTCAGCGCCGCCAGCACGGGGACGCCGTTTTGCAGGAGGGTGCCGAGCGTGCGCGCAAACTGCGCGAACAAATTCATCTTGATGATGCTGCCGAACACCGGCAGTTTCATCCGCCACTCGTCCATCTTGCGCCCGCCCGCCTCGCTGGATTGGAAGCGCTTGAACAGGATGAACAAGGCCAGCACCACCCCTCCGGCGATGGTCATGCACCAAAAATTCGTGAAGAAATTGCTCATGGCGATCAACATTTGCGTGGGCATCGGCAGGGGAATGTTGAAGCCGTTGAAGATGACGATGAACTTGGGCATGACCGCCATCATGAAGAGGATCACCAGCAAAATGCCGAAGCAGACGACCATGATCGGATAAATCATCGCCGATTTGAACTTGGCCTGCACGTCGGCAAACTGCTGGAAATGCGACGCCATGCGGCGCAGCACCGGCACCAGCGCGCCGCTCTGCTCGCCCGCGCGCACCATGTTCACGTATAAATCCGAAAAGATCACCGGCTGCCGGGCCATGGCGTCCGAGAGCGCCCTGCCCTCGGTCACTTCCTGTTTCAATCCGCGGCTGACGTCGGCGGGGATGCCTTTGGTTTCCAGATGCGTCATGCTGTTCAGCGCCACCGTCAGCGGCATGCCGGAATTCAGCAAATTCGCCAGTTGCGTGGTGAAGGTGGCCAGTTCCTGCAGCTTGGGTTTGCGCTGCTTGTTGAACTGCGCCTGCATGCTCGGTGGCAGGAAGGCCGTCAGATTCACGCTTTTGTCCTTTTTCAGGACGGTGGTCGCGCTGACCTTCGAATCGGCCACGGCAATGGGAAACAGCCCGGAACGCTGAATCTGCATCAGCGCAGCGCTCCGGTCGTTCACTTCCAGCACGCCCTCGACGAGTTCGCCGGAACGTTTGCGGGCCTTATATGAAAACTGCGGCATAAAGTCCCTTATCTATAACCGCAAACGGCTGAAAGTTGCAGTGAAAAGTGATCCCTCATCGCTGCGTGGCGGCCAAAGCAGTGCGTACTGCGTGATATCTGTACCCCCCCGAGCCTCAACCCGGTAGTGTCTTGATCTGGCCTCGGGGCGCGGATTGTCTCATTGCGAGGCCGACGTTCGGCCCGCAGCGCGTGGGAAGGCGAAGACGCTTTAGGTATTTGCAGCGTTCTCGAGGTGGGGGGCAGGCTGCGAGTTGGGACCACTCGCGATCCGAAAAACTAATCGCATTGGGTCTGTGACCCGCAGCAGCCTTGCCCGTCAGAGCGCGGCTGACTTGCCCAAAACACCTCGCGAATCGGAGGTTGCTGCGGCTCACCGAGCCGCGCTCCGCAAATCAGGACCCTGCCCCCGCTCCGCTTCGTCGGCGTCATGGCGCCTGCTGCACTAAGCTCTGGAGCGTCTGTCCCGCGGGCTCCGCAAACCGATAATCCGCCAGATGGGAAACGGGAGTAGCTTCCGGGTTGATCTCCACCACCGGGGTGCCCCGTCGCGCGGCGGCCAGGATCGGTTCGGCCACATAGAAAAAAAGGCTGGTGGTGCCGACCGAAAAAAACAGATCAAAACCCTTCGCTTGCTCTTTTTGAAATGCGTCCAGGACATCCATGGGCAGGGTTTCGCCGTAGAGAACCACGTCCGGGCGCAGCAGCGCCTCGCATCGGGGACAGCGCGGCAACTTGGCCAGCGATTCGTATGTTTCCAAATGGACCCGATAATCGCAGCGCGTGCAGATGATCCGCCGCAGGTTGCCGTGCAGCTCAAACACGTTCCGGGAACCGGCGCGCTGGTGCAGTTCATCTATATTTTGCGTGGCAATGAAAACCTCGCGCCGGGGAGTTTGCAGCCCCGCCATGACTGCGTGCGCCGCGTTAGGCAATTTTCCGCGGATGCTCAACTCCAAACGGGCGAGATATTTCCAGGACAATGCCGGGTTATCCCTGAAGGTCTCCGCGCTCAAGACTTCCTCAAAAGGCAGGCCGTCTTCGGTCATCCCATCCGCAAAGGCGGCGGTGGCGCCCCGGAAGGTGGGAATCTGGGATTCAGCCGACACGCCCGCCCCGGTGATGAATAAAACGCGCTGGGCACGTTTCAAAAGTTCTCCCACTTTGGCGGCATCGCGGCTCATGTCTCAAGCAAGCAGTCGCGGATCAAAGGTAAAAGGCTCCGGTTTGCCGATCAGGATCTGTTTGAAGTCCGGGTGCGCGGGGTTGACCAGAAAATTAAACTCGCTGGGGATGATGGCGCTCGGCAGCGCCAGGACGGCTGAACGCGCAGCGCGCACCCAGCCATCACCAATCTGCTGGCTGGATGGCGACGGCGGTTCTACCTGCCAGGCCGCCGGCAGTTTTTTCAGCGAAAATTTTTCGACCAGCACATCCTCGAACTGAAGACGGAAGGCGACCAATCCAAACCGCACCGGCGGATTCAAATGCACCAGACTTTCCAACGCCGCCAGGGACTTGGTGGCGCTGGCATACACGACCGCCACGCCGCGCGAGTTCCAGCGGCCGCCGAAGTCGGCCGCCCCCTTGCCGGAAAAGGCGGCGGCGGCGTGTTTCGCCTTGACGATGCGCCACGCTGCAGGCATCAGGAATACACTCCCTGCTCAATGCGTCCGAGCAGATCCTCAACTTCGCGCGCGCCCACCTCCGTCTCGGCATATTCCAGCGGCACGGCGCCGCCCAACCCGAATTGTGGCGCGGTAAGCCAGCGGCGGGCGCCAGCCTCGGACTCCATGACTTCGACCGCCTTGCCCATCAGCCGGGCGAAGCGCACGACGCGGTCGGACTCGGCCTGACCCAAGCGGCCCTCGGCCTTCCGCCGATGCAGCGTGGCCTTTGAGATGCCGAGCATCGGAACGAGCTGCTCCATCGGCACGGCGAGACTAGCCTGCAAATCATCCAGCTCCCGCACCGGCAGCCCGAGCCGGAGAACTGCAATCAGCTTGGACGGGGTGAAATCAGAGGCCACGCTCTTAGCCGTCGGGCCATGCACGCAGAACTTGACCACGCCGTTGGACTTGGCCGCGCTCCACGGCCGACGCTTGCCGGCGTCGGGTGCGCCGATGATTTTCTTCGGCGGCTGTTTTGTCAATGTCACGCTCATTTGATACTATTATTAGTCTCAATTGAAACGGATGTCAACTGGCTTTTTCGGGGTGAAAGAGAGCGCTCCCCCGCGGACCTTCAACCTGTCCTGAGGCCTGCAACCACCCAAGATGAGCCCTCCCGGAGTCGGGCCAATCCTGAGCTATCTTTTGGGAACCGTCAGCGAACATTAATAGACGCTAGTTTTGCCACAGAAGCAACCGAAGGCCACGAAGAAGACAGGGCCCTCAACCTCCGTTACCTTCGCGACATTCACCCTGCCTTCTCCCCCGAAGGAGAGGGTTTTCACGTTCCCCGCCGTTTTGGAATTATCCGCAACTGGATAATCGAATAGCCTGGCCGGGCACGGCAAACGCGGGAGGCGGAGAGCCGGTTGATTCGCCCGGCGGGGGCACCGGGCCAGCATAATTCCGGGCTCAATCACGGAAGTCGTTTTGGAGGACGAGGCGGTAGCGCGCCTTGCCGGCCCGCAGATGGGCCATGGCTTCGTTCACCTTAGACATGGGAAAAAGTTCCGTGGTCGGGGTAATATTGTGCCGGGCGCAGAAGGCCAGCATCTTCATGGTCGTGGCCGGACTGCCCAGGGGCGAACCTGAAACCGAGCGCTGTCCCGTCAGCAACGTCATCGCGGGAATCGGCATGGGCTGCAACACCGCGCCCACCACATGCAGCCGGCCCTTGGGAGCCAGGGCGTTCAAATACGCGTTCCAGTCCAGCGTCACGTTCGCCGTAACGAGGATGAAATTCAGCGAGCCAGCCAGGGCGGCGAGCTTCTGGCTGTCACCCGAGGCCACCACGTTATGGGCTCCGAATTTGCGGGCTTCATCGGCCTTTTTCTCCGAAGACGTAAAAGCCGTCACCTCGCAGCCCCACTTGTTGAGGAATTTGACGGCCAGGTGTCCCAACCCGCCGATGCCCACCACGCCCACGCGATCCGTGGGCTTCACGCCAAACTGGACCAGCGGGTTAAAAACCGTGACGCCGCCGCAGAACAGCGGGCCGGCCAGGGCGGCGTCCACGCCCGTGGGAATCGGGATCGCCCAAGCGGCCTGGCACCGGACCCGATCGGCAAACCCGCCGTGCCGCCCGATCATGGTCATTTCCGCGGTGGGGCAGAGGTTGTGATCGCCGGCCATGCACGTTGGACAGGTCAGGCAACTGGCGGAATTCCAGCCCAAGCCAACGAGCTGTCCAACTTTCAAATGTGTTACGTGCTCGCCGACCGCCACAATCTTGCCCGCGACCTCATGGCCCGGCACAAAGGGGTAGGCGGACATCTGCCACTCGTTATCGAGCATGGAAAGGTCCGAGTGGCAGACCCCGCAGTAGTGGACCTTGATTTCCACTTGATCATGTCCCAGCGGGCCCGCTTCATAATCAAAAGGGGTGAGTGGGCCGCCGGCTTTGGCGGCGGCATAAGCATGGATGGTTGATTTCATATTTGGCGTCAATCAGCGTGTTGCTCCTCGCCAGAAAAGTACGCCGCGTTCCAAAACTGTCAAGCGAAGGATGACTCACTTGCGCGGGCCAAAGCGTTTCAGGAGCCAGCCGGCTGCCAGAGCAATGGCGAGGGTGCCCAAGGTCAGGTAGGCCATCACTTCCAAGAGGCTGGTGAGATCAGAGTTCATAGGCCCGTTCACTTGGCTGGAAGGGTTTGCGCATCCAACGCGAGGTTCAGGCACAACACATTCACGCCCGGTTCGCCCAGGAACCCGAGGCTGGGGGCGTCGGTGTTGGCGCGGATGAGCTGGCGCACCGTGTCTTCGTTCAAGCCGCGCGCCTTGGCCACTCTGGACGTTTGCAATTCGGCATTCCGGAGGCTGATGTGCGGGTCGAGGCCGCTGGCCGAGGCGGTAACGGCGTCGGCGGGGACGGGCGCATTGGTGGCGAGGCCATTTTGCGCGCGGTAGCTCGCAATGTTTTGCGCGATGGCATCATGCAGCTTTTGCGAAGTGGGGCCGAGGTTGCTGCCGCCGGAAGCGGTCGGGTCGTAGGCCATGCCATTGGCGCCCGCATCAGAAGGGCGGGAAATGAAATATTTGTCTTGGGTGAATTGCTGGCCGATGAGGCGCGAGCCGTGAATGACGCCGGCCTTATCCACGATCAAACTGCCGTAAGTTTGATCGTGAAAAGCCACATGGCCAATGCCGAAGACGACCAGCGGATAAACGCCGCAGCAGACCACGGCGAGGGCGAGAGTGACCATGACCGCGGCGCGGAGATCAGAGAATAGGTTTTTCATAACAAATTATTAGTCAACCACAGAGCCGGTGACCGGCAGCAGCCACAGATGAGCACAAATGGGAAATCTGATCCGAGAACACGGGACCGGAAAGTCCCGTGAACCCGCAGGCTGGAAAGCCTGCGCTACGACGACGGAATTCAGAGAATAAGTGCTTCATAATTTTACACGAGGTTTAGGGCGGTGATGAGGACATCAATGAGCTTGATGCCGACGAAGGGAATGATGACGCCGCCCAGGCCGTAGATGAACAGGTTGCGCTGCAAAATGGCGAGCGCGCCGATGGGCTGGAATTTCACGCCGCGCAGGGCCAGCGGAATCAAGGCGACGATGATAAGGGCGTTGAAGATGATGGCGCTCAGAATCGCGCTGTCCGGACTGTGCAAGCGCATGACGTTTAGCGGCGCGATGGCCGGGAAGGTGCCCATGAGCATGGCGGGAATGATGGCAAAATACTTCGCCACGTCATTGGCAATGCTGAACGTGGTCAGCGAACCGCGCGTGATGAGCAGCTGCTTCCCGATCTCGATGATTTCGATGAGCTTCGTGGGATTGGAATCCAAGTCCACCATGTTGCCGGCTTCCTTGGCCGCCTGCGTGCCGGTGTTCATGGCCACGCCGACGTCGGCCTGGGCGAGCGCGGGCGCGTCGTTGGTGCCGTCGCCGATCATGGCCACCATGCGGCCGCCCGCCTGCTCCCGGCGGATGAGGGCGAGCTTGTCCTCCGGCTTGGCCTCGGCCAGGAAATCGTCCACCCCCGCCTCGGCGGCGATGGCGGTGGCGGTGAGCTTGTTGTCGCCGGTGATCATGACGGTGCGGATGCCCATTTTGCGAAGCTGGGCAAAACGCTCCTTGATGCCGCCCTTGACGATGTCCTTGAGGTGGATCACGCCCAGCACGTCCGGGCCTTCGGCGACGACGAGGGGGGTGCCGCCGGAGCGGGAAATGGAGTCCACGGCTTCGGACACGAGCTTGGGGAACAGGCCGCCTTCGCGGTCAACGAAGATTTTCATGGCTTCCGCCGCGCCTTTGCGAATGCGCCGCAAAGGATGGCCGTTGACGGCGGCCAGGTCCACCCCGCTCATGCGGGTCTGCGCGGTGAAGGGCACAAATTGGGCGTGCGGCGCGGCCACGTCGCGACCGCGCAAACCGAATTTCTCCTTGGCCAGCACGGCGATGCTACGGCCTTCGGGCGTCTCGTCGGCCAGCGAGGCGAGTTGCGCGGCGTCGGCGAGGCGTTCGTTGGTGACCATGGGCGCGGGCAGGAACTCCGTGGCCTGGCGGTTGCCGAGCGTGATGGTGCCAGTCTTGTCTAGCAGCAGCACGTCCACGTCGCCGGAGGCCTCCACCGCGCGGCCGCTCATGGCCAGAACGTTGTGTTGCAGCAGCCGGTCCATGCCCGCGATGCCGATGGCGCTCAGCAGGCCGCCGATGGTCGTGGGAATCAAACACACCAGCAGCGCGATCAGCACCGGCACGGAGAAAACCGTCGCCGAATAAATGCCGAACGGTTTCAGCGTGATGCAGACGAGCAAAAAGATCAGCGTCAGGGCGGAAAGCAAAATCGTAAGCGCGATTTCGTTCGGCGTTTTCTGGCGGGCCGCGCCCTCGACCAGCGCGATCATGTGGTCCAGAAAACCCTCGCCGGGATTGATCGAAATGCGGATCTTGATTTCGTCGGACAACACGCGCGTGCCGCCGGTGACGGCGCTGCGGTCGCCGCCGCTTTCGCGGATGACGGGCGCGGATTCGCCGGTGATGGCGGATTCGTCCACCGTGGCCGCGCCCTCGATGACGTCGCCGTCGGCGGGAATGACTTCGCCGGCGCGAACCAGCACCACATCGCCTTTGCGGAGATCGGTGGCGCTGACTTCCTCCGCCTGTCCGCTCTTGCCGAGGCGGCGGGCGGCGGTTTTTACCCGCGTGCCGCGCAGCGCCTGGGCCTGGGCCTTGCCGCGGCCTTCGGCGACGGCCTCGGCAAAATTGGCGAACAGCACGGTAAACCAGAGCCAGATGGCCAGTTGCACGATGAAGCCGCGATCTTCGTGGTTGGTGAAAATGAAGACGGTGGTCACCACTGCGCCGACCAGGGTGACGAACATGACGGGATTTTTGACCATCAGCCGGGGGTCGAGCTTTTTGAAGGCGTCGCCCACCGCCGGGCCGGCGATGTTCCAGTCGAAAAGAGAGGGAGCTTTTTGGGTCATAAAATTGGTCGCTTTGAATTCTTGAAAATATCCGCGCGCGGCGTTATGTGTCCTGGATGTTGATTCAAACCATTCGCGAGTTGGACCATCAGGTGCCCTTTGAGCCGTATGAAATTCAGATGGTGAGCGGCGAACATTCTGCGGTCCCGCATCGGGATTTGATCCTGATCTCGCCCAGGGACAATTTTGTGAACATTGTGGACATGAAAGACCGGACGCATCATTTGAGCGCGCTGTTGATCGAGCGGGTATCGCCCATTCCCCGCAATGTCCGACGGCGCAAGGCGAAAAAGCGCGGTTGAGGATGGCTCTTGGTTGGCTGACGCGCATGTTTTCATCTTCAAAGTTGGAATTGCCGTTCCTGGCATCGGTCAAAAAAGTTTCCCCTGGTTCATCAAGAAGTGCTCGACGATCGGGCCGAGGGTCAGCGCCGGCAGGAAGTTCAGCGCGCCGACCAGCAACACAGTGCCGAGCAGCAAAATAACGAACGTGCCGCCCGACACGGGGAACGTGCCCGCGCTCACCGGCACGAGCTTCTTTTGGGCGAGCGAGCCGGCCAAAGCCATGATGGGGACAATCATGAGAAAACGCCCGATGAACATGGCCAGTCCGAGCGTGGTGTTATACCATGGGGTATTGGCGGACAGGCCGGCGAAGGCGCTGCCGTTGTTGCCGGTGCAGGAACTGTAGGCGTAGAGGATTTCGCTCAATCCATGCGGGCCCGTATTGTTCAAACCGGCCAGGCCCCACTGGCTGACCACCGCCCACGCGGTAAAGCCGAGGATGTCCACCGCCAACACCAGCAGCGCCAGCATGGCCATTTTCACCTCGAACGACTGGATTTTCTTGCCGACATATTCCGGCGTGCGCCCAACCATCAGGCCGGCGATGAACACCGCGAGCACGACGAACACCAACATGCCGTAGAGCCCCGCGCCGACACCGCCGAAAATGATTTCACCCAGCTGGATGTTGAACAGCGGCACGAACCCGCCCAGCGGCGTGAACGAATCGTGCATGGCGTTGACCGCGCCGCACGAAGCGTCGGTGGTGATGGTGGCGAACAGGGCGGAGTTGAAGATGCCGAAGCGGACCTCCTTGCCCTCCATGTTGCCATCGGCCACGGCGACGCCGAGCTGCTGGTGAATGGGATTTCCGGCGGCCTCCGCGTGCCACGCGATGAACACGCCCGCGAGAAATAAAGTTGTCATCGTGACCCAGACCGCCCAGCCGTGCGCCTGGTTTTTGGTCATGCGCCCGAGATACCACGTCAATCCGCTGCCGATGGTGAAGATGGACAGCATCTGCAAGAAGTTGGACAGCGGCGTGGGATTCTCGAACGGATGCGCGGCGTTGGCGTTGGTGTTGCCGCCGCCGTTGGTGCCGAGCATCTTGATGGCGACTTGCGACGCCATGGGGCCCTGGGAGATGTCCTGCTCATCCACGGTTTGGGTCACCATGACGGGCAGATTGGTCATGACCGGCTGGCCTTTCGCGTCGAGCTGCGGCACATCCATCATCACCGCCACGCCGTTGGTCGTCAGCGGATGGCCTTTGGCATCCAATTTGGGGGCCTGCACCGTGACCGCCACATTGGTGGTCACCGGCTGGTTTTTGTCGTCGGTTTTTTGCACCTGGATGGTGTAGGTTTCCAGGAGCTTGGCCTTGGTGTAGGGCTTGAAATTTTGAATCATGCCCTGCGACACCAGCGCGATCGCAAAGACGAGGCAGATGGGCAGCAGCAGATAATAAGTGACGCGCACCAAGTCCACCCAGAAGTTCCCCAGCAGGCGCGTGGAATGCCGCGCGAGGCCGCGCACCAGCGCCGCGGCAATGGCGATGCCGGTGGCCGCCGAGCCGAAGTTGTGAATCACCAGCGCGACCATTTGCGAGAGGTAGGACATGGTGGATTCGCCGCCGTAGCTCTGCCAGTTGGTGTTGGTCGTAAAGCTGATGGCGGTATTGAACGCCAGATCCGGCGACAAGGCGCCAAAGTTTTGCGGGTTGAGCGGCAGAAAATTTTGCAGCCGCAGGATCGCATAGGTGAACAGGCAACTCACCAGGCTGAACAGCAGCATCGCCCACGTGTATTGCAGCCAGTCCTGTTCCTGGCCGTCGCGGACGCCCATGATTTTATAGGTCACACGCTCGAGCGGTTTCAGCACTGGGTCGAGCCAGGTCTTGCCTTTGGCGTCAAGCACCTGCATGAGGAAAAGGCCCATCGGTTTGGTGATGAGCACGAGCACGCCCACAAAGAGGGCGAGTTGGAGCCAGCCGGAGGCATTCATAATCGTTAAAATTTTTCCGGATAAACCATCGCCACGAACAGATAGGCGAACAGCGCGAGGGCAATGAGGCCGACAATGATGTTTTCCATAAAATAAATCAGAGTTTTCCGCACCACTGGGCGTATAATTGCGAGGCCAAAAAGGCCATGGCCATAACGGCAATGTAAATCAGGTCAGTCATAGGTTTTCAATCTTGGAGCCTGCCTGGGCAACGACCGCTGTTTCCGACCGCCAGCCTGCCTGCGATCAGCCACCCCTCAGGTTCCGTCAGGCAAGGTTGCCGCATCCCGGTGACAATGGGTAGTTAAGAGACGGGCCGGGGACGTTAAGAAAGTGTTAAGACCGACCACCTAAAACCGAAGTCCGAATCCCCGAAAACCGAAAGAAATCCGAAGGCCGAATGAGGTGTCGGAGAGCACCAGAGCTGACGCAGTCCAAGACGCCGGCACTTTCCAATCGCTTGAATTCCAAAGCCCCTCAGTTTTAGTGAGGTTTTTTCCGCCGGGCTGGGAAGCCCGGCTCCACGGCCGGCCCCGAATGCTTTCGGGGCAGGCCAGGATGCCTGCCGCTACACCGCAATCAAATTGACCATCTTCTTGGGCACGATGATCACTTTCTTGATGGTCTTGCCGGCGATGAACGGCTGGACTTTTTCCGACGCTTTGGCGGCGGCTTCGATCGCCGCGTTATCCGCAGCCACAGCCACCTTGATGACATCGCGAAACTTGCCGTTGACCTGCACCGGAATCTCAATTTCGCTTTCCACCAGCAAGGCCGGATCGAATTTCGGCCAGCGAGCATAGCTCAAGGAAGGCGTTATTTGGCCAAAGGTGGAATGCAACCGCGCCCAGAGTTCTTCCGCCAAGTGCGGCGCGAAAGGCGCCAGGAGTTGCAGAAAGGTCTTCATCACCGGAGCCGGCTTGGCCGGCCACGTTATCGCCTCGTTGACGAATACCATCATGGCGGAAATCGCGGTGTTGAAACGCATCCCGTCCAAGTCCTCGGTGACCTTCTTAATGCAGGCGTGCAACGTCTTAAGTTGGGCGGGGGTGGCCTCGACATCGGCAATGCCGCCTTCCAGCAGAATCAAATCCAACAGCCCTTGGTTGCTTGGTTCCTGAGTGGTTGTCTCGGCTTGCTCAAAAGCGGTTTCCGAGTTTTCGTCCACGAACAGGCGCCAGACGCGGCCCAGAAACTTGTACACACCGGCCACGCCCTGTGTGTTCCACGGCTTGGTGTCTTGCAGCGGGCCCATGAACATTTCGTAGAGCCGGAAGGCATCCGCGCCAAACTCGACCAAAATATCGTCGGGATTCACCACATTGCCGCGCGACTTCGACATTTTCTGCCCGTCTTCGCCCAGAATGAGACCCTGGTTGACGAGCTTGAAGAACGGCTCGGGCGTAGAAACGTAGCCCAAGTCGAACAAAACCTTGTGCCAGAAGCGGGCGTAAAGGAGATGCAGCACGGCGTGTTCCGTGCCGCCGACGTATAAGTCAACACCGGGTCTTGTGGGGGTATTTGTGAAAACACCGCTGACAGTCTGCCGCGAACTCACATTCGCAGCCACGGAGTCCCCTCCCATCCAATATCTTTCCGCGTCTTTGCCGACGAATGATTGCTCGTTTTTCGTATCGAGATAACGGAGGTAATACCAGCAGGAGCCGGCCCATTGCGGCATGGTATTGGTCTCGCGCGTGGATCCGTCGGGGAGGGTCAACCAGTCCTTGGCGCGGGCCAATGGCGGTTCTCCGCCGGCCGTGGGCTTGTAATCTTCCAGCGTCGGCGGCAGCAAGGGCAACGCGCTTTCCGGCAGCGCCTCATGGTAACGGTTTCCGCCGTCATCCGTTTTCCAAATGATCGGAAACGGCTCGCCCCAGTAACGCTGGCGGCTGAACAGCCAATCGCGCAGTTTGTAATTGATGGTTTTCTTGCCGAGACCCTTTTCCGCGAGCCAGACGGCGATTTTCTGCTTGGCTGCGGGCGTGGGAAGGCCGGAAATGAAACCAGAATTCACAGATATGCCGTCGTCCGTGTAGCCCTGCCAATCCGCTTTGGGATCATTGGGCTGCACGACTTGAAGGATTGGCAAATTGAACTTCTTGGCGAATTCAAAGTCGCGCGTGTCCTGGGCCGGCACCGCCATGATGGCTCCGGTGCCGTAACTGGCGAGCACGTAATCGGCTATCCAGATGGGAATTTCTTCGCCGTTGACGGGATTGATGGCGTAAGCGCCGGTGAAAACGCCGGTTTTTTCCTTGGCGAGTTCGGTGCGTTCAAGATCGCTTTTGCGCGCCGTATGCTCGCGGTAATCCGCCACTGCCTGCCGTTGTTCTTCTGTCGAGATTTCGTCCACCAAGCGATGCTCCGGCGCCAAGACCATATAGGTCGCACCAAACAATGTGTCAGGCCGCGTGGTAAACACGCGGATTTTGATATCGCCCTCCCCGTGGCGGCGAGTCGGCAAGGCGCCGCCAGGCTCATTTTCCAAGGGTTCAGCGGCGCTCTGCCGAGTCGCCGCCACGACGAAATCAACCTCCGCGCCTTCGCTGCGGCCAATCCAATTCCGCTGCATTTCCTTGAGCGAATCGCTCCAGTCAATGGTGTCGAGATCGGCCAACAATTTTTCCGCGTAGGCGGTGATGCGGAGCATCCATTGCCGCATCGGCTTGCGCACGACCGGAAAGCCGCCCACTTCGCTCTTGCCGTCAATGACTTCCTCATTCGCGAGCACGGTACCCAGTTCGGGACACCAGTTTACCGGGGCTTCGCTTACGTAGGCCAGGCGTTTGGAATCACGGTAAGCGCGTTGGTTTTCCTTTGCCGCGCAATCAACCGGATATTTCAGCGTTTCAATCGGTTGGGCCTGGTTGGCTTCCGGGTTGAACCACGAATCATAGAGCTTGAGGAAAATCCACTGCGTCCATTTGAAATATCCCACGTCCGTCGTGGCGAGTTCGCGCGTCCAATCGTAACTGAAGCCGAGGCTTTTGATCTGGCGCGTGAAATTGGCGATGTTGGCCTCGGTGGTTTTGCGCGGATGCTGGCCGGTCTTGACGGCGTATTGTTCGGCGGGCAGACCGAACGAATCCCAGCCCATGGGATGCAGCACGTTGAAACCCTGCGCGCGACGATAGCGCGCAAGCATGTCCGTGGCCGTATAGCCTTCGGGATGGCCCACGTGCAGGCCGGCACCGCTCGGATACGGGAACATGTCCAGGATGTAGAATTTCGGCGGGGCCTTGCGACCCGCCACCATGGAATCGGCGCCATGACATTGGGCAAACGGATGGTTCTCCGGGATTTGTTCTCCCGGATTCCATGCGCGAAAAGTTTGCTGTTCGGCCCAGGCTTGCTGCCACTTGGGTTCGATCAGATGAAACGGATATTGTCTGCGACTGCTGGCCATAGAGCGGTAGATGCTACGCGAAGACGCCCCAGACTCAATCGCGGAATTGAGGAGCGGTAGCGGCAAGGTATCCCTGCCGGCCCCGAAAGCATTCGGGGGCGGCCGTGGCGCCGGGCTTCCCAGCCCAGCGGAAGAAACCTTACGCAAACGGAAGCGCGTTGAAATTTTCGTCCGGTGTAAAGCACCCCGCGCCATTCCGGGCGGCAGGGATGCCGCCCTTCACGTCAGGCAGGGATGCCTGACGCCACACCCGCAATTGTTTGCTCGCAACTTTTAGGCGTTTTCCGGTTTAATGTGGTCATGCAAGACGCGAACTTGAATTCCGCCAAACCGGGCTGGCTGCAAATCGTCCTCATTGGGCGGCGGCCAAAGGCCACCCTGGTGCGCATTATGGTGCTGACGGCAGTCTGCGTGGTCACCTTCAAGTTTGTACTGCTGCCCATCCGCGTCGAGGGCATTTCCATGGAACCGACGTATCACGACCGCCGGGTCAATTGCGTCAACCGGCTGGCCTATTTGCGGTCCGAGCCGCAACGCGGCGACGTGGTGGCCATCCGCTTTTCGGATCCGGGGAAATTTTCGGCGCCCCGCGCCATGCTGATGAAACGCATCCTCGGACTGCCGGGCGAAAGCGTTTCTTTCCACGGCGGACACGCCTACATCAATGGCCAGTTGCTGGATGAACCTTACCTCAAGAACCCCTGCGACTGGGAACATGACCCCATCCAGTGCGGGCCAGACGAGTATTACGTCGTGGGCGACAACCGTTCCATGCCCTTTGATTTGCATACGCAGGGGCTGGCCGGGCGTGATCGCATCGTTGGAAAAGTGCTGTTATGAAAATCGCCTTCCGCCTCCTGCTGCTGGCCGTGCTCGGCGGGCTGTGTTTCTGGCTCTGGACGGTCTTTTTTCCCAATCCGGAAAAGGTGGTGTTGGGCAAACTCTCCAGTCTTGCCGCCACGGCCTCAGTGGGCGCCGGCGAGGGTGCCATCAGCCGCGCCGCCAAAGTCAGCAACCTCATCGGCTATTTTTCCACCGACGCAGTCATCAGCTATGACGTGCCGGGCCTCGGCGCGCACACCCTGTCCGGCCGCGACGAAATCCGGGAGGCCGCGGCGGGCGGATTTGCCTCGCTGGCTTCGCTGAAGGTGCAATTCCAGGATGCCACCGCCCGGGTGGGCGCGGACAAACTGACCGCGGACGTGAGTTGCACCGCCCAAGTGAGCCCTGGCGACAGCAAGGATTTTGGCATCCAGGAACTGCGCCTCCAGTTCAAAAAAATTGACGGCGACTGGCTCATCATCCGCGCGGAAACCGTGAAGACGCTGCAATGATTCAGGTGGCGTGCCAGACGAGCCGCAATCCTTCCAGCGTCAAATCCGGCGCCACGGCGGTGATTTCAGGCAATTTGGCGGCGATCAATTTCGCATAGCCGCCCGTCGCCACCACCGGCAATTTGGGGGCGCGCAGTTCGCGCTTCAGTTCGCCGATGAGTTCGCGCACGAGGCCGCGATAACCATGCACCGCGCCCACCAGCATGGCTTCCTCGGTGCTCTTGCCAATGGCCGTGTGGATGTCCCGGATTTGGATCTTGGGCAGCAGCGCGGTTTTTTCGTGAAGATAATTCGTCATGACCGCCAGCCCCGGCGCAATGATGCCGCCGACGTAATTGCCCCGCCCGTCCACCACGTCGAAGGTGACCGCCGTGCCAAAATCCACCACCACCACCGGCGCGCCAAACCGCCGGCGCGCGGCCACCGCATTGACCAGCCGGTCGGGGCCGATGGAATTGGGTTTGGGATAATCAATGCCCACGGCGCGAATGGTTGCGGCATTGAGTTCGAGGGCGTCGAGTTTCCACGCTGCGCGGACAAATTTTTTGACCAAAGGTGTCACGCGGGGCACCACGCTGCACAGGGCCGCGCCCTCGATTTTGCCATTGCCCGCGAAATTCTTCAGGCGCCCCGGCCCGCCGCCCGCAATCCAGGCAAAGGTGGGAATGTCCGCCTGTTTCAGCACGCGCCGCCCGTCCGCCAGGCCGACGTGCGTGTTCGTGTTGCCGATGTCAAGCAGCAGGATCATTTCTCAAGCGTCACATCGCCGCCAATGACGCGTTCGAGGTGCCCGTGTTCGGTGCGGACGAGCAGCGCGCCGCTGTCGTCCAGTGATTCGGCATGGCCGCGGAATCGCCGGTCCCCGGCGTGCACGATCACGTTTTTGCCGATCGTCACGCAGGCGGCCTCCCATTCATCGGCAATCTCCGAGAATTTGCCCGCCAGCATCCGGGCATAATCCAAATCCAGTTCGCGCAAGATTTCCACCGCCAGCTCGGCGCGCGAGATTTCCGCCCCCGAGGCGACCTTCAGCGAGGTGGCAATTTTGCGCAATTCCGGCGGGAATCCCGCCGCGTCCAGGTTCACGTCCACGCCGATGCCAAGAATGACATGGCGCACGCGGTCCAGTTCCGCGCTCAGTTCCGTAAGGATGCCGGCGGTCTTTTTTCCGCCGAGCAGCAAATCGTTCGGCCATTTGATTTCGGCCGCCAGACCGGTGACGTTTCGGATCGCGCGGCGCAGCGCCGTGGCCGAAACCACCGTCAACTGCGTGGTCTCCTGCGGCTGCAGGCGGGGCCGCAGCAGCACGGAAAACCAAAGCCCCTTGCGCGTGGGCGACATCCACGCGCGGCCCAGCCGTCCGCGACCCTTGGTTTGCGATTCGGCAAAGACGACGACGCCCTCGCGCACGCCGTCGCGCGCAAGCTTTTCGGCCACGTCGTTCGTGGAGGTCGTCTGCTCAAAAACCTGGATGTCGCGACCGATGATCTGGGTCGGGCCAAGGCGGGCAATCAAGTCGTCCGCGAGCAGTGCGTCCGGTTCATCCACCAGACGGTAGCCGAAATGCGGGCTCGCCTCGATGTCGAATCCGACGTGGCGCAATTCCTCAATGCGCGCCCAAACCGCCGCGCGGCTGATGGCCAGTTGCTCCGCCAGTTGCGCGCCCGAAACCCCGTCGAGGTTGGCGCGCAGCGCAAAAAGAATTTTACCGTCCGTGGTCACAAGATTTCAACCCCAGCTGGACCGAGCTGGACAAAATGTACCGGCGCGCGGCCTTCAGGCCGTTTCCATTCGCAAACAGCCATGGCACGCGGGCGCCGAAGCGGGCTAAAGCCCGCGCTCCATCCCCATCTGTGTTCATCTCTGTGCATCCGTGGTTGATTCATGTTTCAAAATCCAGCCCGATGTCCACCGTGCGCGCCGAATGAGTGATGGCGCCGACCGAGATGAAATCCACACCCGTTGCGGCGATCGCGCGGATGGTCTGCAAAGTCACGCCGCCGCTGGCTTCGGTTTGCGCGCGGCCATGGATGATTTTCACTGCCCGCCGCAACTGCGCGGGCGGCAGGTTGTCCAGCAGGATGATGTCCGCGCCCGCCTCGGCGGCCTGCGCGGCCTGCTCCAAAGTGTCGGCCTCAACCTCGATCTTCAATTCTGGGAATTGCTTGCGGGCGCGGGCCACGGCGGCGGCGATGGCGTTCGGCTTTTCGTTCCGCAGCGCCACGAGGTGATTGTCCTTGATGAGCACCAAATCGTACAAGCCCATCCGGTGATTTTTGCCGCCGCCGCAGGCCACGGCGTATTTCTCAAAGCGCCGCCAGCCCGGGGTGGTTTTGCGGGTGTCGAGAATGGTGGCGCCGCTGCCCTGGACGGCCCTGGCGTACTGCGCGGTGGCGGTGGCCACGCCCGAGAGACGCTGCACAAAATTCAGCGCCACGCGCTCGGCGCTTAACAGGGCGCGGCTGGAACCGGAAATTTTGAGGAGCGGCGCGCCGGCCTTCACGCGCTGGCCATCGCGGGCGAATTGCCTGATTTTGATCCCCTTCCGCCGCGCGTATTTGACCGCGGCCTCTTGGAAGGCGCATTCGGCAAATTGGAGGCCCGCGGCCACCAGCGTTTCGCGCGCGTTCATCAGCGCCACGGATTGGGCCCCGGGCGGAACGGTGGCCAGCGTGGTTACATCGCCGCGGCCGAGGTCTTCGGCGAGCGCAGCCCGAACGGAGCGGCGGATTTCGGCGGCGTCAAGTTCCACGCGCACAAGATGACGCGGAACCCGAAAAGGAAAAGCAAAAAGACGAATCTCACCAATATTCTTCCACGTGAATGGTGACCGGCGCGGCGCCGCCTTTGGCGGCAAATCCCTTTTCACCGAGCAGCGCCGTGGCCAATTTGACCATGTCGGGATTGCCGCACAGGAAGACTTCCGCCTTGGCCGGATCCAGAACCACGCCGGATTCCCGCTCCAGCACGCCGTGCTCCAGCAGCGCCTGGATGCGCCCGGTATAGCCGATGAAATGCGGATCCTGATCGGGCCGGGTGATGCTGGGAATGTAGGTGAAATTGGGCCGCAGCCGCGCCAGACTTTCGAGTTCGCCGCGATAGCCCAGATCCCAGCTGTAACGCGCGCCATGCAGAATCACGAACCGGCGCTGGCCGTCATTGACCAGCAGGGTGCGCAGCATGGAGACATAGGGCGCCAGCCCGGTGCCGGTGGCAATCAGCACCACCGCCTTCTCCGGCGGCACGCGATCCAGCGTGAAAATGCCGCTGGCCTTCGGGCCGAGAAACACGCGGCTGCCGTGACTCAAGGCAAACAGGCGCGGCGTAAGCTGGCCGCTGGTGATGAGCGTGAGATAAAACTCCACGTACCGCCGCTCGACGCTGGCGGAAGCGATGCTGTAAGCGCGGCGGATTATTTTGTCGGGTGCGCTCGGCACGTCCTCGGGCGTGGATTCTTCCACCCGCGGCGCGCTGCCCAACAAGCCCAGCACGCCAAACTGGCCGGGCCGGAAGTCAAACAGCTCCTCATCGGGCCGCACCCGCATGATTAATAGCTGCGGGTTGATTTCCTCGCGACCAATCACGGTGGCGTTGTAAGGATCGGAATTGTTGGCGCTCATGTCGGCAAACGGTTTTACACGTGTCTTTTAATGCGGGACAAATCATAAGGATGTCGCGCCCTGACATCAACGAGCAAAAGGCAACAAAGTGGGAACCGGCTACGGCGCCATCTTGGTGACCAGCGATAAACCAGCTTGCCAGCCCGCCCCCCAATGCGGCATGAATGGGGTAGATGAATGCCAAAGCCAGACAACGGGCGGAGGTGATCTTCAAAGTCCGCTCCGGACAGCTGACGGCGACGGCGGCCGCGGAGGCGCTGGGCATCAGCTGTTCGCCAGCGTCATGCGCTGGCGGCGGCGGGAACGGTTGGGGCAGCCGGTCCGCCAGACACCTGGTCCGAAGAAGTCCACGCCGTTAAACTGGGCGGAGTTCTCCGCGCCTGCGGCAGTTGAATTCCGGACCGGTGCGCACGCCCGGCGCCGGCAGGTTGTACGAAAAGTTTGCCCCCCCTCGCTCTCCCGGCGCGAACTGGGGTGGCTGGTGCAGGATTACCGGCAGGATCAACTTGCCGTTATGAAACGCATTCAATGGCTTTGGTCGGGACCTGACAGTGGAGGCCACCATCCACGATTTGAATCACCGACCCCGCCGATGTCTCAACGGTCGGACCGCCTGCGCGGCCTTCCACGATGCCGCCCGGCGGCGGCGGTGGAACCTGCCGCAACGCAAACAAATTTTTGGGTGGCTGCTCCAGCGATTTGGAGCGACGATCGAAGAAACAGCCAACGGACATCAACCCAGCCCCGCCACTCTGTGGCGGGTCACTGTGGAATCCTGGCTCCGCTGCCAGGGCCTGATCGCCGTCCGCCAAAACAAAAATGTGTCAACCACTTTTACAAAAATTTGGTCTCAAAATTAAATTGGCCGCACAACTACGCACGCCACTATGATACGCACATTAATCCTCATGCTGACGGTGGCTTGCGGTTCCATGTGCACGGCAGATTTGGTTCAGCCTCAACTTCCAGATGAAGTGACCATCAACAAAGATGCGGGGCGCTGGAATTATGTGTTTGTGGCACTTAGGTTGGAGAGTGGCGAAGAGTTGCCATGTCCTGTGGATACCGGATCGTCGATCACAGTTTTTGACAAGACTTTTGAGCCGAAACTTGGAAAACGCCTCAAGACCGGGACAATGTCGATGGGCTGGACTAAACAGAAAGGTGGGGTCTATTCAACGCCCAAGCTTTTATTGCATGAAGCACTATTGTATCCAACTGGATTTTGAAGCGGCGAAAATGCGTTTTTTGGATCCCGACCATTTGGTTGCCACAGACCTGGGCAACGCCTTTCCGCTTACATTTAACAGAGGTCACATCTACCTTCGGCACGCTGGCCTGCTTGGGGGGACAAACACAAACGCACTGATTGATACAGGGTGGATGATTGACTTGGGTCGCCGGGCGTTTGGAGATGGGCAGCCGGGGGCATCTGCCATGGTTGTTGAGCCGGCGAAATCCGAAGGGGCGCGCCAAATCCAAAATACAACGACTGCCACGAATATGACTATCTCATTAACTGACCCCTTTTAAGAGGAGTCATCCAAGAACCACTAAAGCAGTCTTCGTAGGTGGGTGATGGATCGTTGGGCTTGATCAATGGTGCCGCACTCGACCGAAAGCACAATGTTCCGCTTCGCCTTCCGGCAAAGAGCCATGACCCTCGCCCAATCAATGACGCCTTCGCCACACGCGCAACCGACTGGGGTGCCGGTGACTTTGCCTCGCTCGGCATCGGATTGGGCGGGGGCTATGTCCTTGGCGTGCAAATGCACCAGATGATTCATGACTTTTGCAAGCCATTGGTAAGGATCATGGCCGCACAGGTAGCTGTTGCCGGTGTCGAAGTTTATCCCGATGGACGGGCTTTTCACCAGTTTGCGAATACGATCGAGACCGGCGGGGTGTTTGCTGTATTGCTGGTGCGGTTCGAGGCCGATTAGAATGCCTCGCGGTTCGGCCACTTTTGACGCTTCCATAAGCGTGTAGCGCATCAAGGTGTGGTCCTCGTCTTCGGTCGTCCACTTGGGCTTCGGACCTTCATCGGTGTTGACGACGGGAGCGCCGCATTCGGCGGCGAAGCGGATGGCCTGCTTGAGATATTCGACGCTGATTTCTGGTTTGCCCAGCGGCGTGTGCGTCGAAAGGCCGGAGAGTTTGACGCCGGCGCTGCTGCAGGCCCGCTGGATGCGCAGCGGGTCGTCGAGCATCGAGACGCTGTGGAAATAGCCGGCTTCACTGAGCAGTTCGCGACCCCAGTGAGCCATCGGCTCCACATACTCGTAGCCAAGTTCGGCGGCTTTGGCGACGCCCCACTCGAAGTTTTTGTCCGCGTGGCGGACGAATTCCAAGTTAATGCCGAGATGTATTTTTCCCATAAGCTGATTTCGTGGTCAAGGTTTTGAGGCTGCGTCCTCCCCGGTTTGAGATTTGGCGGCATACTGGATTCCTCCAAGAATGTGCTGCAAGAAAAGGGGTTCGCTGAAACTGCGCTCCGTGTGCCCCATGGCCGTGTACCACATCCGCCCATTGCCAAGCGAACGACACCAGGCAATCGGGTGATCGTGCCCCATGGTGCCGCCATGATAGGTGGATTCATCCACCGTCGCGAGGATGTGAGCGCACCCGCGCGGTGTGCCAGTAAAATTATACCATTCCTCGTTGCGCTCCCACCGGGCCGGCAATCCGGCGGTGGAGGGATGCCTGGCGTCCTCGATGGCAACCACGCCCTGCACGACGGCAGAGTGATTGGTGAAGGCACAGCAACACACCTCGCCATACCAAGTCCATTTATCCGCGCAGGCTTTCGGCCCAAAGATCGCTCCGTGAATGGCCGCCAGGCCGCCGCCCGTAAGCACATATTGCCGGAGCGCTTCCTCCTGATCCGAATTCCACACCTCCCCGGTGACGCTCAGCAAGACGACAGCTTGGTAGCGGGCCAGGTTGGTGGCTGTAAAAGCGCTCGAATCTTCAGTGGCTTCCACGGTAAAGCCATGCTTCGCACCAAGCTCGCGGATGGCGGCGATGCCGTTGGGGATGGATGCGTGCCGATAGCCCAGGGTCTTGGAAAAAACCAGCACTCGGAAGTCGGTCTTGGCCTCCGCTGCCGGAGAATTGGGCGATATGAGCACGAGCGCCACCAATGCCGCGAGCAAACCGGCAATGTACTTCAATAATGTCATGGGAATGGTTTGAAAGTTCTCCCCGCCCTTCACAGAGACCACGGCTGCCGCATCGGGCGGGCTTTGAGGCGCAAGTTCGCCGCTGCGTCATTCACGAACCGCTCATGTTTGAAATCGAACGTCAACTTGCGCCCGAGGCGGATGGCGATATCTCCGATGTGGCAAAGGGTATCCCCGCTGACGGCAGTCTCAATCGGACTGATGGTTTCCGCGCGGCTCTTCACGCAGTCGAGGAAATTGCGGGCGTGATTCTTACTCTGGATCAGCTTTATGCCAAAACTCTCCGGATCGGCGTGATTGAGTTCCGCCGGTTGCAGGTTGAGGTTGCCACGATCCACGTGAACCCATCCGTCCGCACCCTCGAAAGCGGTGCCGTGGCTCGTGATCTCGCGGTAACGCTGCTTCCACTCGTCCCCATGGAGGAACGGTTCCCCCGTCGGCTTGCCCATGTTCGCCCCGTTGGGCACGCCGACGAACTTCATCGTCACACCGCTGGCAAAAGCATAGTCAACCTCCCATATGGTCGCGGTGTCACAGACACCCTCGGCCAACCGGAAATTGCCGCGGCCTTCCACGACGACGGAGCCGCCGAGCAATTCACCACCGCCCCACAGTGCGATGTCGAGCGGATGAATACCCCAGCCCGCAATGAATCCCAGCGCATAGTTGGAATCAAACCACCAAGTCTTGAGACTGGGCTTATCCGTACACCGGTTTTCGGTATGCGGACGAAACGCGGCCGGGCCGAGCCACGAGTCGTAGTCCAGACCGGCGGGCGGCGGCATCGGCACGAGCGAACCGCCCGGCGCGCTGCCCGGAGCCCACACATTGATGTGTTGAAGCTTGCCGACCCGTTCGTTGCGAACCAATTCCGCGGCGAACCGAAAATTTCGCGAGGACCGCTGCTGCGTGCCGAATTGAAACACGCGGTGTCTGCGGTTAACCGCCGCCCGCAGCGCCTGCCCTTCCTCCAGCGTCACGCCGAGGGGCTTTTCGGTATAGATGTCCTTGCCGGAATTCACCGCCGCCAGCGAAGCCAGCACATGCCAATGATCCGGCGTGGCGATGAGGCAGGCATCAATTTCCTTGCGCGCGATCAGGTCGCGGAAGTCGTGGTAAGTACGGCAGTCCGGAGCCTGGTAATTATCGTCAACCAGCTTCTTCGCCAGCCCTAACTGGTCGGCTTTCACGTCGCACACGGCGACGACTTGACAATCCTTTTGATTCAAGAAATTTTGCAGGTCGCCGCGCCCCTGCGGGCCGCAGCCGATGACGCCCACGGTGATTCGATTGCTGGGCGCGACGGCTCCGTCCTTGCCCAGCACAGATGAGGGAATGATGGCGGGAAACGCGGCGGCGGCGAGCGCAAAGCTCGTGGTGCCAAAGAACTGCCGCCGAGTAATGGTGGAACCACTCTCTGCTTTCGACGTATTTGATTCGGACATGATGATGTTCCGGTTGACTATTTCAATTTGCCATGGTTGAACGCATGTCAATAAAACTTGCGCTCAGTTGCTTTCTCGTAATCATACAACAAATTACCGCCAGGTCTTTCACAATCGCACACTGGTAAATTTTGCAATTGCCAATATGCCCGCAAAACCCAGGACCGCACCGTGCCCGGCCATTTTTCTGGACCAGACGACGGCCTTTCATGCCGACCGCTGCGAGCCGTTGGTGCAGGCGGTGGCGCGCGGGGAAGTGAGGTTGCAGGCGCTGGCCCGCCGTGGCTATCCAGGAACCACGATGCCGGCGCGGATTTTGCCCGAACTTTCCACCGTCGGTTTCTGGGACGCTGCCACCCCTCAAAGCTGGGGCTTGGACTGGCATCGCAACGAAGGCATTGAGTTGACCTATCTGTCGCGCGGACAGCTTGACTTTGCGGTGAATGGACGATCTCACCCGCTGGCGGCCGGCTGCCTGACCATTACCCGACCATGGCAAATGCATCGCGTGGGCAACCCCAACGTGCGGGCGAGCCGTCTGTGCTGGCTCATTCTCGATGTGGGGGTGCGGCGTCCAAACCAAAACTGGCAATGGCCGGCCTGGCTGATTTTGTCACCGGCTGATTTGCGGCAGTTGACCGACATTCTTCGCCACAATGAGCATCCCGTTTGGAAAGTTGACCGTCAAATAGGAGATTGTTTTGAGCGAATCGCCGCCCTGGTCGAAAAGAAGGAACCCCCCAAAGTTCAAACCTGGCTGCAACTTTACTTGAATGAACTGCTGCTCTCAATCTTGGGGATGTTGCGATCACGGAAGGTGACTCTGAACGACAAACTCTCCACGACGCGACGCACGGTGGAGCTTTTCCTCGCCTCGTTGCCAGAGCACCTGGATACGCTTTGGACCCTCGATGAAATGGCTGCGCAATGTGGATTGGGCCGAACGCGCTTTGCGGATTATTGCCGCCAGATCACGAACGCCGCTCCCATGGAATATCTGTTGAATTGCCGAGTGGAAAGCGCGTGCCGGCGGTTATGCCACGAGCCGGGGCGAAGTATCAGCGACATCGGATTTGCGTGCGGCTTTCAAAGCAGCCAGTATTTCACCACGGTTTTTCACCGCCACGCGGGTCTTTCGCCGCGTGAATTTCGCAAACGGGATGGCCACGGACAAAACCAGCCGCCCATGCGATGATTTTGGCCAAAACCGCGTGTTTTTCCCGCGAAACCACGCTGTTTCAACCACCACAACTAGTAATATTGATCATTAAGGACGTTTAAATTGTCCGTTGGAAGATGATCAGAACTGGTCATGGAATGGCAAATAAGGTGTGGCTATCTTTACGCATCACATCAACAATGTATCTGTCGCAAAAAGAATCTATGCTCATGCGGAAAATACTCCTTGCTTGGTCGCGCTGGGCAACCGCGGTAGGCGGATATTGGCGCGTGCGCGCGCTGCATTTACGAAAGTCTCGCGCTGTTTTACCGCGTGGCGCTGCGCCGCACCGAGCGGCTGATTGGCGGCAAGATCGAGCGGCTCCGCATCGTCGGGGGCGGCAGCAAGGACGCCACGCTGAACCAATTCACGGCCAACGCCGTCAAGATACCGGTGCTGGCCGGGCCGACCGAATGCGCCGCGCTGGGAAACATCCTGGTGCAGGCCATCGCACTGGGCCACTTGGAATCGCACGAGGCGGCGCGCGAAGTGGTGCGAAATTCGTTTGCGCTGGAGCCCTTCCCCCCGCGGGACGCCGCGCAATGGGACGCGGCGGCCGCGCGGTTCGAAAAATTACTGAGTTGATTTGCATTCGCCGATTCCCGCCACTGAGTTAGATTATCGCTGTATGAGCAAGCTCGAAGCCGTGATTGAAGAATTGGAAACTCTCCCGCCAACCGGTTTGGCGGCCGCGGCGGATTTTATTCATCAATTGAAGACGCCCGATGCGGTGCGGCACAAGCACGCGCTGAACCGCGCGTTCGGCTGCCAGTCAATGACATGCGACCTGGCTCCAGGATATTCGATGCGCAAAAGTCTGGCCATGCCACCATCGTGCCCCAACTTCAGATCAAAAGGCAACTCTGAGTACCACGGGGCGCATGACAAAATTCTTCGCGGGCGTCCGCTTGGCCCTGGAAGGGCTCCGGATATTAGCCAGACACGCCAGTGTCTGGTAACGCGGCAAAAGTGAATTCGTCCTGAAGGGACGACGGAAACGGGAGAAGAAACCAAAGTGCCTCGTCCGCTAGACACCCTTTCGCGGAAAAATAGGCAAAAACCGACGATTGAAGAATTTTGTCTCACACCCAGTACCACGTTCCTAGGGGTGACCCTTTTATGGGCTTTGACCGCGAGCAAATGAAAACACGGGCGGCGGAACTCGCCGCCAAGGGCGTTTTCATTGGCACATCGAGCTGGAAATATCAATTATGCCGGGCTCGGCATATTCATATTATGCTGTGTAATTGATTGTGCCGAGTCCAACGGGCCGATTCTTCAAAACAGTGAGAAATCGCCCTTTTTTATTCTCTCAACTCGGCATAATTTTGAGCAGTAACCATGATAAATCGCCGTCAACGCTGTCCGAAACAGGGTATGCGCATCCTAAAAGGTTTCCGATTCATTTGTTTCATCGTACTGGTTGCGATGTACTCCCGGGGTGCCGAAGCAGAGGATTTCACCAACGCCATCCAGGCTTACCTGCAATATTATGTTCATGCCGAATTGCCTCATGGCTGCATTGTTGTCGGTCTGGTGGACCACCATGGACCCCGGGTAATCAGTTGTGGCGACCTGGATAACGGCACGGACCGGCAAGCCGACGGCGACACGGTGTTTGGGACCGAGTCCACCAGCTATCTCTTCTACCTGCTGCTACTGCAAAACACGGTCGCTCGCGGGGAGATGCAGCCGGATGATCCCGTCCAGAAATACCTGCCCGCGTCGGTCAAAATGCCGACTTACCACGGACAGCAAATCACCCTGCGACATCTGGCGCGGGAAAAGTCCGGGCTGTGCCCCACGTTGGGGGACGCCATTGATCCCCAACGCGCGAATGCTCCCTTCGAGGGCTTTACCGCCGAGAAGTTCTATGCCCTTTTGTCCGGCTGCCGGCTGACTTTCGCGCCGGGAACGACCCACTTGCATGGTGGCATTGATAGCGCGGTGCTGAATCAGGCTGTGGCCCTGCGAACAGGCATGGATTACGAGTCGCTCATGATCGCCCGGCTGCTGGGGCCACTAAACATGAATGACACCCGGCTCGAGCTCACACCCGAACGGGAATCCCGATACGCTCCCGAACAGAGCAGGCTTGGCTGCGCCATGCCGAGTTGGCGGGGCGGGGATTTGATTCCCATTGGCCGTCCCGTGTACTCGACCGCCAATGACCTGCTCAAAATGCTCTCCTCCTGCGGCATCACCTCATGCCGCTTGCGGCCGCTTTGGGACAACACCGTCGCCAATTTCGCTTTTGCTCCGCCACGCGTCGGAATGCTTCATAGCGGTGGAGGATGGTACGCCAACGGTTGCTTCATGGGTTACGACAAGGCTCGCCACCGCGGGGTGGTAGTCCTGGCCAATGCTTACGAACCCAGGCGCGAGCTCGCTATGCTGTTGCTCGAAAGTGAATGGCGATCCGACCGGCGGCCGGCTCCGATCAAGATCAAGCGCGAACTCTATCCTGCCTTTGCGGGGCAATATCAGCGCGAGCCCGATTTTGCCCTAGGCATGTTTGTGCTGCGGCAGTTTTTTCTCGATGCGTCCTGGACGGCCATCATGCTTCCGACGGGCCTGATCGTGGCGAGCGTGGCAGTGCTGCTGTGGCGAGCCAAGAGTCTGCGGAAACGATGGCTTATCCTGGTCGGATGGGTCCTGGTCGGCATGATTTTGGTCCCGCTCCTGCCGAGGTTGTCCGGCTGGATCTTCTGCACCCGGCTGCACCCCGGCTTTGGGATTCGTTATGAAAACGATCGACTTTTCGCGGAACCCACCGGGTCAGACCTGTGCGCAATTGAAGATTGGCCGAGCAACCAGGCCTGGGCACGAAAGGTGCGGCCGATAGATGCCTTGTTTCCTCCCGTGCCGGTCGAATTATTACTGACGTCCGAATCTAGCTGCTTTGAACGACTGAGCGGCGTGCCGATGAGGTTTGCCCGCGACGCCCGGGGGACGGTCACCGGTGTCGCCCTGAATTATCGCGGACAGGTCTTCAACTACCACAAAATCTCCGACACGCCGCCCAAGGCACCCGAATGCGTGAAGCCGCCCGTCGTTGTCGACCTCGACACGAACATCATGGACACCTGTGTCGGCCACTATGAAGTCGCCCCCGACAGCACGTTTCCCAACGGGCTGAAGGTGGCGGTCTGGCGCGAAGGCACTCAGTTATTTGGCTGCGCCCAGCCCCCCGGCGGCGACAACATACTGCTCGGTGCATACCCTCTATTTCCCGAATCTGAAACGAACTTCTTTGAAAAGATCACAGGCGACCGATTCCTATTCACCCGGAACGAACGAGGTGAGGTCACGGCCCTCACCCATCATTACACTGGCGCCACGATCATGTGGTTCCCGGATTGGGAGGCAAAGAAATTGAAGTGAACCGCACTATCCGTATCATTTGTAGGTGACCGACCAAATCACCATCAAGAAATTTCCGAATCTGCTCCGCTTTGGCGAGCGTGCTGGAAAGCCGAACGATCATTTTCTCAACGCTAAATTATTTGAGGATGTATTTCTCAAGACTTGCGAGCCATTCCGCAGCCAAGTCGGCCTGTTGGTGTTCGAGTTTTCCAGATTCCATTCAGCTGATTATAAGCATGGCCGGGAGTTTGTGGCGGACATGGACAAGTTCTTAAGCCAGCTTCCAAAGGGCTGGCCATACGGGGTGGAAATGCGTAACCACAAATGGTTGCAGCCGGATTATTTTGCGTGCCTTGCCAAGCATGGTGTCACTCACGCATACAACTCGAAGGCAAGTGTCAGGCAAGTGTCAGTTCTCACTATTTAAACCGGTTGACGGCGGCGGAAGGATTCTGGCCTATTCGTCGAAACTTTAAAAAGTGAGAACTGACACTTGTAATAATACCTGTCCAGACCACTCAAATGAATCCATGGTTTTCCATGCTTCACTGCATACAAGGCCGTTGTCTTCGATCCTCCACTCATAATAACGGCCAACGTGAAAATCGCCGTCCCATCCGAATCCCTGACATTCAATTCCGTCCTCGGTCAAAAGCGGTGCTGAAGCCACCGCACTCCACACGCCGGCGCGACTGCCATGCGATCCCCAGTTTCGCAAAGCGTCTGGACTGCGGCGCGTTCACCGCCGCCTTCGCACGCGCACCGTCAAGGGATTGTTCACGATATCACGACGGCAGTGTTCCGGGTTTTGCTGGAACTCGGGCAAGTGCGGAGGCCGGATTTCTACGCAGAGGCGCAATGCGGCACAGACGCGAAGGGAATTGAGGAGGTTTAGCCGCAAGCAGGCACAATCAGGTTCGTGTTCAGTCGTCTGTCCCCATTCGCCTGCCATCCGACCCGTGTTCACCCGTGACCATCCGCGGTTGATAATTCTCGAAATCGTTGCGCTTTGCGGCTTTGCGCCGTGGCGTTGGATTCCGACTGCGTGGAGGGTCTTGCGCCTGAAAAAAACTCAGCCAAAAAACGGCTTGACCGCGTCGCAAATTTGGTTAACATTACCTCCGCAATGTTGATAAGCGCCCCGCAAACTGTCATTCTGGTAGTCGTCGTAGCCGGCGATGCCGTTGGCGCTTGTTGAACGTAACAATTTGACAAAAACCCACGGCTGGCAACGGTCGTGGGTTTTTGTTTCACTCGCGCCCCTGCCGGCCACAACCGAAACATGAATACCTGGATAAATGGATGAGCGGCGAATGGATTGTTGGATGCAAGTCCCAGTAATCCGCCCCTCGACCAATCCAGCAGCACACGATGAGCAAGACAACTGAATCCGCAACCGCAAAGTCCAAACCCGCCGCCCCGCGCGCCGAGGTCGGCCCGGCCATGTTCGGGCGCGACATCTTCGTCGAGGCGCTCGAACGCGAAGGCGTCGAGGTCATTTTTGCCTATCCCGGCGGCGCGAGCATGGAAATCCACCAGTCGCTCACCAAGTCGAAGATCCGCACCATACTGCCCCGGCATGAACAGGGCGGCTCCTTCGCCGCCGAGGGTTATGCGCGCGTGACCGGCAAGGCCGGCGTCTGCATGGGCACCAGTGGGCCCGGCGCCACCAATCTCGTCACCGCCATCGCCGACGCCTACATGGATTCCTGCCCGCTGATTGCCATCACCGGCCAGGTGAGCCAGAACATGATCGGCCGGGGGGCGTTTCAGGAGACGGACATCATCGGCGTGACCCTCCCCATCGTCAAACACAGCTATCTCATCACCGATATCAACGATATTCCGCGCATCGTCAAGGCGGCTTTTTATATCGCCCAATCCGGCCGCCCCGGCCCGGTGGTGATTGATTTTCCGAAAAACATCCAGCAGCAAAAAGCCCAGCCGGTCTGGCCCACGCTCGCAGAAGTCAAAAAAGGCCTGCGCGGTTACACCCAGCCCGATTTGAAGGCCGACGACATCGCGCTGAACGAAATCATCGGGCTGATTGAAAAAGCCGAACGCCCGGTCCTATACGTCGGCGGCGGCATCATCAGCAGCGGCGCGGCGGAGGAACTGAAAAAGTTCGCCGAAGCCGCCAACATTCCCGTGACCACCACCATCATGGGCATCGGCGGGTTTCCGGAAACGCATCCGCTTTCGCTCCGCTGGCTCGGCATGCACGGCGCGGCCTTCGCCAACTGGGCTGTCAACGGCGAATATGAATTGCGCAAGGATTTCAACGCCCCGATGGTCAAGCTCAAGGACGGCGCGGATTTGCTCCTCGCCTTCGGCGTGCGCTTCGATGACCGCGTGACCGGCAAGTTTGAGGAATTCTGCAAGCACGGCACGATTGTCCACCTGGACATTGACGCCTCGGAGTTGAACAAGAATCGCAAGGCGAATTTGCCCGTGGTGGGCGACATCAAGGATGCCTTGACCCGCTTGAACGCGCTCCTGGCGGCGCGGCCCTTGGCCAAAAAACACACCGCCTGGCTGGCCCAGATTGATGAATGGAAGAAGCAGGGGCCCTTTGCCTATCGCATCACCCCGGAAATCGCCACCAGCGACCACATGGTGGACCACATGCAGGGCAAGGAAAGCGAAGTCATCCTCCAACAAATGGTCATTGAAACGCTCTATGAACTCACCCAGGGCGACGCTTACATCACCACCGGCGTGGGCCAGCACCAAATGTGGGCCGGCCAGTGGTATAAATACAAGTTCCCGCGGCAGTTCGTGACGAGCGGAGGCCTGGGCTCCATGGGCTATGGCTACCCCGCCGCCCTCGGCGTCAAGGTTGCGCATCCTGACAAACAGGTGATCGACATTGACGGCGACGGCTCCTTCCTGATGAACATCCAGGAACTGGCCACCGCGCACGTCGAGAAGATCGCCGCCAAGGCCATCATTCTCAACAATCAGCATCTCGGCATGGTGGTGCAATGGGAGGATAACTTTTATCACGGCAACCGCGGCCACACCTACCTCGGCGACCCCAAGGAACGCGCCGCCATTTATCCCGACTACGTGCGCGTCTGCAATTCGTTCGGCGTCAAATGCGAACGCGTGATGTTCAAGCGCGACTTGCGCGCCGCGATCCAGCGGATGCTCGACGCCGACGAACCGTATGTGCTCGACGTCATCACGCCCTACACGACCCACGTGATTCCGTTCATTCCCGCCGGCAAAACCGTCGCCGACATGATCTGGAAACCGTAGGCCATGGCCACAAACCGGTTTGCCATCCGCGGCAAGGCCATCAAGGACGAATGCCAAATGACAAATGACGAATCAATGCCGAAGCTCGAATGACCTAATAGGCGTGGCGGGTAGGTTTCGTCACTTGTCGTTGGGGCTTCATTCGTCATTCGTCCTTGACCGGCCCTTTTGGGCTTTTACCAACGGCGAAGAGTCCCCCTTGCTGATTTGTAACCGTCTGGTGAAGGCTGGTCCCACTCCGGGCTTGCCGGTGACGCCGCGCGATGCTAGTTTCCGGCCACTAATTAAACTTATGAAAAAATCTCTATTGCTTCTCTCGTCGGTTTTTTGCGCACTGCAACTGGTTGGCGCGGGCGACCTCACGGGCACCATCACCTTGAAAGGCACGCCGCCCGCTGAAAACAGCTTTGCGTCAAAGATGCAAGACGATCCGAATTGTGTGGCAATTTACGCCGGCAAATATCCTACCACGCATTTTTATGCTGTCGGCGCCAATGGGGAATTGGCGGACGTGGTGGTTTACCTCAAGGGCGTACCCAGCGCTTCCACCGGTGCGAGCGCGGGTCCGGTTACCATGGATCAAAAAGGCGCGCTGTACACGCCGCAAATCCTTGCCCTTCAGACCGGCCAGAAATTGATCGTGAAAAATTCCGACACCTTTATTCACAATGTCCACGCCCTGCCGGCGGCGAATCCTGAATCCAATCAGGTGCAGATGAATGGCGGTCCGGATCTGACTTACACCTTTGACAAGCCGGAAATGTTTCTCAAGTTCAAATGCGACGTTCACCCTTGGATGTTCGCATGGGTCAGCGTGTTTGATCATCCGTATTTCGCCCTCAGCGGCGCGGACGGCAAATTCACCATCAAGAATGTGCCGCCGGGCAAGTACACGCTCGAAGCCGCGCACCGCAAGCTCGGCGTGCAGACCGCCGAGATTGAGGTGAAGGCGGAGGGCGCGGCGCAGAACTTCACGTTTGAAGTGAAATAAATCATTCGCCAGCCACGACCGCGGCGCGAGCAGCCCTGCAGAGGCCGTTCCGTTTTTGAGTTTAGATGGCGGCGCTCTGCCGAGACGCCGCTACGAACGCGCAAACCTGCGGCGGTAAATCCGTTTTTGAACATGAACCAGCAATATCGCCCCGCGCTGTTTTGGTTTGCCGTGTTGAACGCCATCACCACGTTCCTGCTCATCGGCCTCGGCGGCTTGGTGACCAGCCACGAAGCCGGCATGTCCGTGCCCGATTGGCCGACGACCTACGGGTATAATATGTTCCTATTTCCCGTGGATAAATGGATTGGCGGCATCTTCTATGAACATTCGCACCGCCTGCTGGCCTCGCTGGTGGGCCTGCTGACGACCATTTTGGCCCTCTGGCTCTGGCTCCAGGACGTCCGCAAATGGCTGCATTGGCTGGGCATCGCCGCGTTTCTGCTGGTCATAGCGCAGGGCATATTGGGCGGCCTGCGGGTGCGCTGGCAAATGGACTGGCTCGGGGTGCCGCACGGCGCGGTGGCGCAGACCTTTCTGGTGCTCACCGCCGCCCTTGCGCTCTTCACCAGCCGTTGGTGGATTGAGGCTCAGAACAAAAAACAAACCCCGGTTCCCCGCGGGCTGCGCAGACACATACTCTGGGTCACGGTGCTGATTTTCATCCAGCTCCTCATTGCGGCCACCATGCGGCATCAGCACGCGGGCCTGGCCATCACCGATTTCCCGCTCGCGTACGGCAAACTCTGGCCAGACAGCAGCCCGGAAGCGATTGCGCATTACAATGCCACGCGTCCCCCCGGAACCATTGGCAATCCTATTACCGCGTTTCAAGTGGACCTGCAGATGGCGCATCGCCTGGTCGCGTACGCGATTTTGCTCGGCGTGGCGGCCGCGGCCATGCTGGCGCGCAGAAAACTTGGCGGCGGCGATGGACTCAGCAAATTCGCCTGGTTCTGGCTGGGCTTGCTGGCGCTGCAAATTCTCCTCGGCGCGGCGACCATCTGGTCGAACAAAGCGGCGGATGTAACCACGCTGCACGTGATGGTGGGGGCCTCGGCGCTGCTCACCGGCGCCCTTTGGTGTCTCGTGGCGGCGCGGCGCACGCAGCGGAGTGCAACCACGGATGGACATGGACGATCAGATGGGCAGGCGGCTCATGCCGGATAGGAGGCCTTGGTGGTCGCGCAGACGTTCGCTCCACCGTTTCAGGTGATCCAAGGATAAATCCAGCAGTTTCATGGTATCCTTGAATTCCGGACGCTCAAGAATTTGCGGGCGATCCTGGCTATGCGCGATGAAATTGGCCACCGTGACGCAGGCGGCGATGCGCTCGAGGTCCTGCGCCTGCTTGGGCTCATGATGATGCCGCACGGCGGCGATGATTTGCGCCGGCAATTTCCAACGTTCCAGCAGCGCCGCGCCCATTTCCGCGTGAGTGCAGCCGAAGAGCTCGTGCTCCCGCGCCACGGATGCGGCGTCGGATGGTTTGCGGTACAGTTCCGGCGCCCCCGGCAGTTGCTCCTGACCCAAAATAACTTTCCCCAGGTCATGCAACAACCCCGCGGTGAACAGCAGATTGCCGTCCGCCCCCGTGGATTCCCCTACGAATTTCGCATTGAAGGCCGTGACGACGCTGTGGCGCCATAGCTTGGCCGCATCCACTCCAGCCGGCGAGGGATACGGGAAACATGCGCTGCCGTTAATCATGGCCACCAGCAGGTAAACCGCCTGATACCCCACGCGACTGACGGCTTCCGCCACCGAACTCACTTCGGATTCCTGGCCAAAATACGCGCTGTTACAGATGTGCAGAAGTTTTGAGGTCAGCGCCGGATCAAAGGCGATGATTTCAACGACCTCATCAAAATTCGTGTCCACGTCGCTCAATTTGGGGAGCAGCTTGGGCAGCAAAGTCGGGGACAAGGGCAAGACTTCGACTTTATCCAGATGTTTACGAATGTTATCCATGAATCGGGTGCGCCCGGGCGCCGCCGCGCCAAACTTTCCGCCAAAATGGGGCCTGTTTCAATCTATTTCGCTTCGCGCTTCAGTTTTTCCGCCGGCGGCCGATAAGCAACTGTTGGCATTTACCCACTGGCTCAGCCGGCGGGTGCCATACCTTGAGATTCATGAGCGACCACAGCCGATTGTTAAAGCTAGCCGGGCATTTGCAGGCGGAGATCCACGCCGCGCGCGCCGGCGACACCCAGGGCCAATTCCCCATTTTGGACTTGGTCGGCAATCTGCGTGACGAAGCCTCCGCCAGCCCCGAAATGTCCGTCCTGGCCACCGGCTGCTCCGAAGCTTGGGAGCGCATCGTGAGGATGGTGGAATCTGGCCAGCCGTTTACGGTGGCGGATATTTACTGGCTGCAAGAATTGCTGGCGCGGGTGCAGGCGCTGACCGGCCTGGCAGGCTCCGCCGCCGCCAAGACTGCGACCTCGCCGGCCATGCCGCCCGCAAGTCCTCCGGCCATCGCAGCCGCCGCGGATGCCGCCCTGCCGGCGGAAGAAGCCCCGCTGAATCTGAATCTCACGGCGGACGCGGATTTATTGCGTGAATTCATCAACGAATCGCGCGAGCACCTGGACAATATCGAACAGGGCGTGCTGGTGCTGGAAAATTCCCCTTCCGACGCCGAGGTGCTCAACACGATTTTCCGCGCCTTCCACACGTTCAAGGGCGGCGCCGGTTTCCTGAACTTGGTTCCCATCAACCGGCTGGCGCACGTGCTGGAATCGCTGCTGGACCTGGCGCGCCAGGGCAAACTCGCCATCGACGCCACCGTCATTGAGCTGATTTTGCGCGGGCGCGACGTGCTGAAGAAGTTTCTGGACGAAATCGAAGGCCAGCTGGTCGGGACGCGTCCGCAGGCACCCATCACCATTCCCACCGCCTTGCTGAAGGCCGAGGTCCAGGAGGTCATTGAATGCAAACCCGACGCGCCTGCCAGACCCGCCGATAACTTCGAGCAGAGAGCTGCCGGCCACGACGCGCAGATTCTGGCAGGCGACGACTTGAAGATTCGGGCCGAGGCCGCTCCCGTGGAGCCCGTTGCTTCCGGCAGCGCGGTGGTGGATGCCGCCGCCGAAGCCGCGCGCGCGAACGCGCCTGCCGCCCCCGCCGCCATGGTGAAGGTGGACACCGGCAAATTGGACGGACTGCTCGACCTGGTTGGCGAAATGGTCATCGCCCAGTCACTGGTCGGACAGAACTTCAGCGATCTGACGGGACTGAATCCGCAAGCGATGCGCAACATTGTCCAGCTCGGCCGCATCACCAAGGAATTGCAGCGGGTCAGCATGGCTCTGCGCATGGTCCCCATCCGCGGCGTGTTCCAAAAAATGACCCGGGTGGTGCGCGACCTCGCCATCAAGCAACAAAAAAAAGTGAGCTTCACCACCAGCGGCGAGGACACCGAACTGGACCGCACCGTCGTCGAGGAATTAAATGACCCGCTCCTGCACATGATCCGCAACTCGATGGATCACGGCATTGAACTGCCGGCAAAGCGGCTGGCGGCGGGCAAGCCGGCCGCGGGCAGCCTGGCGCTCCGGGCCTATCACCAGGGCGGCAACATCGTCGTGGAAATTGAGGATGACGGCGCGGGTTTGAACCGGGACAGAATTCTGAACAAGGCCGTTGAGCGCGGGCTGGCCAGGAAAGGCGAGCCGCTGGCCGACGAGGAGATTTTTCAATTCATTTTTGCGGCCGGATTTTCCACCGCGGAAAAGGTCACGGACCTGTCCGGCCGCGGCGTGGGGCTGGACGTGGTGCGCCGCAACATCGACCGCCTGCGCGGACGCGTGGATATTTCGTCGCAGCCCGGCCTGGGCGCCAAGTTCAAGATCACGCTCCCACTGACCCTGGCGATCATCGATGGCTTCATCGTGAAAGTCGGCGAGGAACGTTACATCCTGCCCACCTTGTCCGTGCGCGAGTCCTTCCGGCCGCAACCCGGCATGGTGTCGCGGGTGCAAAACCGCGCGGAAGTGGTCAATGTGCGCGGCCGCATCATTCCGCTGCTGCGGCTGAACGAGCTGTTCGGCCTTTCCAGCACCTCCCGCGAAGCCACCGACGGCATCGTGGTGGTGGTGGAGGCGGGTTCCGATTTGCGCTGCCTGCTGGTGGACGGACTGCTCCACAAGCAGGAAGTGGTCATCAAAAACTTGAACGACATGCTGGTTCACAAAAACCAGCTGCTCGCGGGCGCCGCCATATTGGGTGACGGCCTGGTGGGCTTGATTCTCGACGTGAACGCGCTGGTACACTTGCAGGGGCAGCCGCAGGCCACGCGGACCGCCTGATCGCCCTATTTGCGCTTCCACCAACTGGTCGTGCGCTTGGGCTCCGCGCCCGCTTGCGCCGCTTGGTTCTGCTGGACGAGCAATCGGCTGCGGGCGGATTCCAAGGCAATGATGAATTCATCGTAGCTCAAAAAACGTTCGGCGGGATTCTTGGCCAGTGCCTGGCACAGGGCGTCGCTGGTGGGCTGCGAAACGTGTTGCGCGCCTTCCAGCTCATTGGGTGGTCGCAGCGGAGTATAGACGTGCGCTTGCACCACTTCCTCGGGGGTGGGGGCATCGAACGGCACCTGGCCGGTCACGGCGTGATACAGCGTGGCGCCCAGGCTGTACATGTCAGACAAAAATGTTTCCGGCTCGCGCTTGATTTTTTCGGGCGCCACGTAGTACGGCGTGCCGCGGGTAAATTCGGCGGTTTCCATCTCCGCATCGGTTTTGCGGGCCAGGCCGAAATCCACCAGCTTGGGTTCGTGATCGGCGTTGAACAGAATGTTGCCGGGTTTGATGTCGCAGTGCAGCATGTCGTGCTTGAGCGCCATGTCCAAGGCTCCGGCTATTTTGATGCCCACATCGAGCACCTGCAATTCTTCCAGTTGCCGGAGTTTTTCGATCCGCGTGTCGAGGCTGCCTTGATCGGCCAGTTCCATCACCAGATACGTCTCGCCCTCCCACTCGTCGAACGTGTAAATGTGAATGATGTGGGTGTGATTCAACTTGGCGCAGGCGCGGGCTTCGCGGACGAAATTCTCCAGGGCGTTAGGCTCCGATTGAATCTCTTTTTTGGTCAGCTTGACGGCCACAAAGCGCTCTAGCATCGTGTCCCATGCGCGATACACCGTGGCCATGCCGCCCGAGCCGACCTTGGCGCGCAGTTCAAACTGCCGCAGTTGCATCGGCATCATGATCGCATGCCCGCATTTCTTGCACGGCTCGGTGGCCAGCGGCGGCAGGTCGCCGGGGATGAACGTCTTGGTGTCGCACCCGGGACAAGTGACCATTTTTAAGGGTCTGCTAGGTTCACTCATATGAGTGAATTAAATCTAACACCATCCTTCAATGACACAATAGAGAAAATGCGAGTCTGCTGGCAAAGCCGGCCGAAGGCGTCCGGCGCGCGACCCTTTTCGCCTCCCCCCAGTTTGTCTCCCCGGTGTCTTTTAATTTGAGTCAACTCGGCTGATTATCGGCGTTGATTATTGGCGTTGACAAACCGGCGAAAATGGGCTTTAATAGAGCAGTTGAAATGAACACGACGTTCTGTAAACAAATTAAGCTGCATGCCGCGGTCAACGTAGGTCTGACCCGTTGGCAGCCTATGTCCTGCCGGTCTGGCGTCGTGGGAGCGAAGAACTAACAAATTTAACTAAAGATTTTTCCAAAACCCGCGATTGCCAAGGCAGTCGCGGGTTTTTGTTTTGACCCGCCAACCAAAGAAAGCAAAAGAGTAAAAGTATGAACCAGACGAACCACAAATCGCCGGCGCAATTGGGGCCGGAAACGCGCTTCGAGGGAACACCGGCACCGCCGGCCCCGTTTCGCGCCAACTTGGAAACGGAGTTCGAGCGGCTCAAGAACCGCCTGCTCACCGAAACGCTGCTCAGCGCCGCGCGGCCGGAACTCAACGCCGCCATCCGGCGCGCGGCCAATGAAGCGGCCGCGCTCGCCTGGGTGACGTTTTATCCACTGCTCATTTTTCCAGCGTTGTTCGAGGAAAAGCTCCGCCAGGTCCTCCGGCAGGCCGAGCGCCAGGCTCGTATTTACGCCAACAGCCGCGAACTGGTGGCCGCCAAATGAGTCCGCGCGCGTCAACGTGGGCCGAGGTGGTTTGTCCGGGCGATTAGCATTCTGGCACGTTGACTGTAATCCTTCTTCACGGCTTCCACCACCCACTGTTCCTGCTCCAGGATTTGGGTGATCGCCTCCGCTTGGCCGGCGCCGAATTCCAGCATGATTCTGCCGTCCGGCTTGAGGCGCGGCCTGGCCTGCACGGCCAGCGCCCGATAAAAATCCAGGCCGTCCAGGCCGCCATCCAGCGCGGCGCGCGGATCAAACTCGCGGACCTCCGGCTCCAGCGTGGCGATTTCAGCCGATGGAACGTACGGCGGATTGCTGATGAGGAGATCAAAGGCGCGCGGGCAGTCCGCCCGCGGCCAGCCTTCGCCATCCAATGCCGCCAGACCGTCCCCTTGCAAAAACTCAATCTGGTTCGCCACCTTGTGGGCCGCCGCATTCTGCCTGGCCAGTGCCAGCGCGTCCGCGGAAATCTCCAGCGCGGTGATTCTTGCGTGCGGACATTTCGCGGCCAGGGCAATGGCGATGCAGCCGGTGCCGGTGCCAAAATCCAGGGCGGCGGGAGCGCCGGCCTCCGGCACGGCGGTTTCCGCTGGTTCGCCGATCCGGGCCGGAGGCCGGCGGGCCAATAAAAACTGCCAGCCCAGCTCCGCCAGCAACTCTGTTTCCGGCCGGGGTATGAGGGCGTGACGATTGACCGCCATTTCCAGTCCGCAAAACGAAATGGAACCGACGATATGCTGGAGGGGCTCGCGCAGCCCCCGCCGCTTGACCAGTTCGCGCAGGGCGTCGGTTTCCGCAGGCGACAGCACGCGGTCGAAATTCAGGTACAATTTCATGCGCGGCAGCCGGAGCAGATGCGCCAGCAGCAATTCCGTCTGCAGGCGGGGCGTCTCGACATTTTTCTTGCCGAGGAACTCGGTGCTTTTTTGGATGGCTTCGAGGACGGTCACGGGCACAGGTTAAACGGGCGTTCCGCGCCGCGCCAGCCGGCAGTGTCCTGATTGCGGAGCGCGGCTCTGTGAGCCGCGGCAACTCCGCCGGTCGAAGCGCGCAAAAAGTGGGAGTGTCGCGGAGTTCGGACCTGGCGGCGGCTCACCGAGCCGCGCTCCAAAAGCGGATGATGCAAACGCGCCCTACCGCATTTGGATCAGCGCGTTCACAAAATCCCAGTTTTCCTGCATCTGTTCGTCGTACAGTTCCAAGTGCCGGCTGCCGAGCCCCAGCAGCTCCAGGGCGCCCTGCAAATCCGGGTGCGCGACGGCCAGGTTGTCCGCCGGATGCTCGAACCGGTGCGCCAGGCCATCGCCCACGCAAACGGCCGCGGCCATTCGTTTGGCGGAGCCTCCCGAGGCGGCCTGGTGATGAAAGCGCACGGCCTGCACCAGCAACGCGGGCAGCTTCCAGGTTTCCATGAGGCACGCGCCGACATCGGCGTGGGTAAACCCAAAGGCGGATTTTTCCCGCTCCGTGGCGTTGGCGCCGGCGCTCACCGCCTCGTTGTAAAGCCGGCCATATTCGGCGCCTTTGGCCTGCGCCAGCACCACCCGGCCAATGTCATGCAGCAGGCCGGCGGTGAATAACAAGTTGCTTTCGCCATCGATATCGTCGGCGATAAACTTGCAGGCGAACGCCGACGTCAGGCTGTGCTTCCAAAGTTGCATGCCGTCAATCCCGGAGGCTACCGGCGGATTGAATGACTTGGCGCCAGTAACGGCGGAAACCAGCGCAAAAATCGTTTGGAATCCGACGCGCCCGATGGCCTCTGGCACGTTGGACACCGGCTCCCGGCCGCTGAAATAGACGCTATTGCAATAATGCAGCAGCTTCGCCGTCAGCACTGGGTCCAGGGAAATCAACTCGCCGACTTCTTCCAGTGTGGTTTGTTCATGACGCAAGGCGTCCAGCACCTTCGGCAAAACGTGCGGCGAAGGCGGCAGAACTTTGACTCCACGCAATAATGTGTAAACGGCTTCCATAGCAGTCCGTCCCGCCGAAACCCGGCCGGGACGCAGGCGAACTTGTCCTGCTTAGTATCAAGCGAAAAACTGAAAGAACGCAAGTCAGGATGTGCGAAAGCCAGAATTAAACGGGCGGAGGCGCGGATGCCTGGCGTGGAAGGCGGCATCCTTGCCGACCGGAAAAGGAGCGTGGGTTGAATTGCGCCGCGGAATGCTCCAACGCAGATTGGTCAACGCGAGGTTTTCTCCGCCGGGCTGGGAAGCCCGGCTCTGCGGCCGGCCCCGAACGCTTTCGGGGCAGGCACGGATGCCCACGGCTACACGGCGTCAGGTTGCCACTGCGACACAGCAGGAGCTGGCGCGCGGGCTTTCCGGCGGCGAAAATTTTCAGTGGGCGGCGGAACGGAAAACCAGTATGCTCCTTCCAATTCAAATCGAATGCCAAAGCCAAACTCACAGTCCAAGCCGCGTGGCCTGAAATGCCACGCTGGTTCGCCCGCCGTTTTAGCCCACGTCCGCCTCCGCACGCTCGCGCTGTGGCGCAGCGGGTCGGCGGCTGCCCTAAAATGCCTCCCCGGTCTGCTCGCCGTTCTCGTCGCGCTCCCACTTGCCGCCGCTGAACCAGCGGCCACCAATGCGCCCCCAGCCAAGCCCGGTGCCACCAACGAACTGGCTGTCATCCCCGACGCCTCTTATCGGCCGGTACACATCACCAATTCCGTGACCATCGCGGGCGAGCGCGTGACCTATAGGGCGGAGACAGGCATGTTGCCCGTCCTGAAAACCGACGGCACCTCGCGCGCGTCCGTCTTTTACGTGGCCTACACGCGCGAGGACACGACCAATGGCGCGGCGCGTCCGGTGACCTTCTGCTTTAACGGCGGTCCCGGTTCGGCGTCGGTCTGGCTGCACCTGGGCGCGCTGGGCCCGCGCCGCGCCAAAATGAATCCCGACGGCTCGCAGCCCGCGCCGCCCTTCGCGCTGGTGGACAACGAATACTCCGTGCTTAACGCAAGCGACCTGGTGTTCATTGATCCGGTGGCCACCGGCTTCAGCCGCCCGGTCAAAGAGGAAAAGCCGGCCGACTTTTTCGGCGACTCGGCGGATTTGGATTCCGTCGGCGAGTTCATCCGGCTGTGGACCACGCGGCATGGGCGCTGGCTGTCGCCAAAGTTTTTGTGCGGTGAAAGCTACGGCGTGTTCCGCGCGGCGGGGCTGGCGGACCACTTGCGCGGGCGCTACGGCATGTATTTGAACGGGCTGATCCTGGTGTCCGGCGTGCTGGATTTTGCCACGCTCGAAGGCGAAACAGGCAACGACCTGCCGTATCCCCTATACTTGCCGGCCTACACGGCGGCGGCGCATTTTCACCAGAAGCTCCCGGCGGATTTGGCGGCGAACCTGGATGCGGCGCTGGCGGAGTCGCGCGCCTTTGCGCGCGGCGAATACGCGGCGGCGCTGCAGGCCGGCGCGGAGCTGCCGGTGGCGGAGCGGGAAAAAGTGGTCGCGGAATTGGCGCGGCTTACGGGGCTGCCGGCGCGGGTGATCGAGGACAACCGGCTGCGGATTGATCCCGGGGTCTTCCGCAAACAGTTGTTGCATGACCAGGGACTTATTCTGGGAGGCTACGACGCGCGATTGACCGGGCGCGACGGCGACCCGGCGGCGACCGGACCAGCCTTCGACCCGTCGGCCGCCGCCACCATGGGAGCGTTTTCCGCGGGCATGAACTCGTACGTGCGCGGCGAATTGAAATTCGAGGACGATCTGCCATACGAAATTCTCGCCGGCGTCCAGCCGTGGACCTACACCGATCGCAACAGCTATCCCAACGCCAGCGACCGCCTGGCCTCGGTCATGAACCAGAATCCGTATCTGAAAATCCTCGTATGCGGCGGGCGCTGCGACCTGGTCTGTCCGATTGACACCATCCGCCACAGTCTGGAACACATGCCGCTGGCCGACGCGTATCGCCAGAATGTGATCTTCGCGGAATTCGACGCCGGCCACATGATGTATATCAACCAGCCGGATTTGCAGAAACTACAGACGGCCATCGCGAAGTTTGTACAATGAGATAGCGCAGACAGGTTGTCTGCTGTGTCGCTGGCTGCCTGCCTGAGGAACCTGCGCCTGCCTGCCGTTTGCCAGGGGGCGAAACAGCTGAACAGTCCGTTCGCGCCACGGGCGGGTCGCCGCCAAATTGGATTGAGAAACGGCGTGTCACCGGTAGATTTAAGCCGTGAAAATCATTACTTCAGTTGCCGCCATGCAGCGGCTGGCCAAACAATGGCGGCACGCGGGAACCCGCGTTGGCTTGGTGCCCACCATGGGTTATTTGCACGCCGGCCACCTGAGCCTCGTGCGCGAGGCGCGCCGGCAGGCCGGGTCGAACGGCAGAGTGGTCGTCAGTATTTACGTCAACCCAACCCAATTTGCACCGACGGAAGACCTCGCCAGCTATCCGCGCGACCTGCCGCGGGATTTGAAACTTTGCCGGGCGGCGGGAGCGGACGCGGTGTTCGCGCCGGACGACGCTGACATGTATCCGGGCAAGAGCCAAGGCCGCTACAGCACCTTTGTGACGGAAGAAAACCTGGGCCGGATCATGGAGGGCGCCGCGCGGCCCAGCCACTTTCGCGGAGTGACCACGGTGGTCGCCAAACTCTTCAACCTCGTGTTGCCGGACGTGGCCGTGTTTGGGCAGAAGGATTTCCAGCAGGCGGCCATTGTCCAGCGCATGGTGGCCGACTTGAATTTTCCCGTGCGCATAGTGGCGGCGCCGACCCACCGAGAGGCGGACGGCCTGGCCATGAGTTCGCGCAACCAGTATCTGGACGCCGCTCAGCGTGCGGAGGCGGTGATTCTGTTTCACGCCTTGCAGGCGGCGAAAGCGGCGGTGGCCAAGAAGACGATTCCCGTCGCGCCGCTGAAAAAAGACTTGCAGGAATTCCTCACCGCCGCCCCGCTGGCGCGACTGGACTACGTTGAATTTTTTGATCCGGCAACCTTGCAGCCCGTCCGGCAGGTGAAACGCGGCACCCATATGGCGCTGGCGGTGTGCTTCGGCAAGACCCGGCTGATTGACAACGCGCGGCTGTAAGGAACGTGGCATTGGCCATCCTTGCCTGTCGTGGAGCCGGGCTTCCCAGCCCGGCGGAAAAACCGCGCACAAACCAAAGCGCGTTGAAATTTTCGCACGGCGTGATACACCCGCACGATTTTTCCGGGCGGCAGGGACGCCGCCCTCCACGTCAGGCAGGAATGCCTGACGCTACGGTGGAGCGGTAACCTTGCAATATCCTCAATAAATACGCGGTTTTATCTTGACCCGGAGCGCCGCCACCGCTTTAATGAGGCCTGAAAGTTAACAATTAAACACCAAAAACACACTGATTGAATTATGGCCAAAGCACTGAGCAAATCACAAATCGCGGCTGAAATCGCTGAAAAGAACGCTATCACCAAGAAGCAAGCCGTTGAAATCCTGGAATATATCGCCGCACTGGCATACAAGCATGCCAAAGACACCTTCACGCTTCCTGGGCTGGGCAAGCTGGTGCTGGTCAACCGCAAGGCGCGTGTCGGACGCAATCCCGCCACCGGTGAAACGATCCAAATCAAGGCCAAGAAAGTCGTGAAGTTCCGCGTGGCCAAAGCCGCCAAAGACGCGATCCTGGGCGTGAAGAAATAATCCTGGCGCTCCATTTTCAAGGCACCCTGCTGAGGCAGGGTGCCTTTTTATTTACTGGCGCGGTCCGATTGGCGCACTGGGACAACTTTTCTGTCATCAAGCATGGATCTGAATTCTGGCCTGCTGCTGGGGGCAGGCACAATGGCCCAAAAAATATTTACTGAGCTCGAAATGGCGATGAAGCACCGCGTGATTGCACGCGGCCGCGTGACTCCACCGGGCGGGCGCTGGCGTGAAATAGCGGGGCTCGCCCTGGCCCTGACGTGGTCCTTGCCCACGCTGGCTCAAGCGGCGCCGGTTGAAGCCGGCCGGGAAATCCCCTTGGGACAACTGGGCGTCGGACCGGAGGTTTTCAAGGCGGCGGCGGATGCTTCCGGGACTTTCACCTGGTGGCTGCCGGCCAGGGCGGATGCATTTGTCCTGCCCAGCTCCGCCGGCGTGGTGGTGGAGGCCACGAACGCGCCGTTGCTGGCGTGGCTGAAGGAGGGTTCGCCGTGGGAATTGACCGAGCTGCCCGCCTTCGGTGTGCGGTACAGCGGGCGCACGGCGGCGGTCATCGTGCCGTGGCCGCATTACGCGGAGTTGGTGGTGGGCGAGCGCGTGGGCGTGCGGTTCAAATTTCCGGCGGGCCGGACGCAGGCCACGCCCTGCGAAGTCGTCGCGCAGTGGCGCGGGGCTGATCCCCTGGAAGTGGCTCGGGCCTTTCGCAGTTGGCGGGAATCCGCGACGAACACGGGGGGCATTCCCCGGCCCAACCCGCTTTCGGCCAAGGCCCAGGCTCTGCCCGCCGTGACCAATCTATTCGGCGCACCGCACATTTATCTTTGGGGGCCGGCCTGGTTCAGCCGGCACGACGTGGCGCGCGCGCGCTGGCCGGCAGCCGCGCGGACGCTGCGCAACAGCGCGCCGGACACCTTTGCCGGCCGGCTCGTCGCGAAGTTTTCCGCCGAGCAACGCAAGGCTCTCGACGAACTTTCCGTCGCCGAGTGGGCGGACAATTACCTGACGTCGCAGGTGGCGGAAGCGATTCAAGGGGCGCTGGCCGCGCCAGACCTGCTGCCGCTGCCGGCCGGCGCGGCGGCCGGCGCGGCGGCAAAGGAAAATTCCCAGGCGCTGGCGAAGGCGCTGGCCGGCCTGGCCAACGCGCCGGAAACGTGGGGCGACGGGTTTTCGCTGACCCTGCTGGAGGCGCTGCACGCGGCCGGATTGAAACACGCGGTGCTGCTGCTGAATGATTTCCTCGGCAGCACACCGCGTCCGGAGGTGGCGGCGGCGGCGGCGAAAATGGGTTTTCTCCTCGGACCCTACGACAGTTATCACACAGTTCACAACCCGGAGGCCGCGCCGGGCAACACCTGGGAGACGGCGCAGTTCGACCGCGCGGCGTTCGAAAACGGCCGGGTGCTGAACGCCGACGGGTACGGCAGCGCCGGCTTCAAACATACCGGGTTCCATTTTTCCCCCGCCGCCGCCTGGCCCTACGTGCGCAACCGGGTGAATGGCGCGCTGGCGCAAACGCCGTTTTCCGCGTGGTTCGTGGATTGCGACGCCACCGCCGAATGTTTTGACGACTACAATCCGCTGCATCCGGCCACGCGCGCGGACGATATTCACGCCCGGCGCGAACGCCTGCGCTGGCTGGGCGCGGAAAAGAAACTGGTGGTGGGCAGCGAAGGCGGCTCGGCGCTGTTTGCGGACGTGATTTGTTTTGGCCACGGCATTCAGACGCCTTACCTCGGCCATCTCGCGCCTGAATTCAAGGATCCGCACAGCCCGAGTTTCATTGGCAAATACTGGCCGCCGGACGAGCCGGCAAATTCCTTCAAAGCCATCGTGGTTCCGCCTTCGCTGCGGTCGCCTTATTTTGATCCGCGCGCGCGCATCCCGCTTTACCGGGCGGCGCTAGGCGACGAAGTGATCGCCACGCATCACTGGAGTTACGACTCCTTCAAATTCGGTGATGTTGCCGCGGAACGCGAGCTGATGGAACTGCTGTATATGGTTCCGCCGCTGTACCACCTTAATCGTGAAACGTGGCCGCAGCGCCGACCGCAGATCGTGAGACACTATGCGTTCTGGTCGCCGATCCACGAGCAACTGGCCGCTGCGCCGCTCACACAATTCGAGGTGCTGACCGCCAATCGCCTCTTGCAGCGCACCACGTTCCGACACGCAGCCGGCGACGTAACCATGACGGTGAATTTCAGCGATGAGCCATTGCTGGGCTACCCAGGCAGTTCGGCCACGGTGGCGGGGGCGTTGAAGTTTGCACAATCCATTTACGTGGTTGCAGGGCGGTGATTCACGGTGGCCCGGCTGCGAGTCGTTTATTTTTGGGCTTTCAATTTTTTACCATTGTTCTAGTTTTGCCCCATGATTTGCCGCATGAATCATCCATCCCGATTTTTACCAACCTGCCTGGCCGTGGGCGCTTCCGTGGTGCTGCTGGCCACCGCGCACGCGGGCTCGGTGAGCAAAGCGAAGACTGGCTTGCAGCTTTACAGCCTGCGCAACCAGTTTGCGAAGGATGTGCCCGGCACGCTGGCTGAAATAAAAGGCTGGGGCCTGAAAAACGTCGAGTTGGCCGGCACCTACCAACTCTCCACCGCACAATTCAAGGTGCAACTCGACGACTACGGCCTGAACGCGGTGAGCGGCCATTATGGGTACGATCAATTTCGCACCAACCTGGATTGGATCATCAGCGACGCAAAAATTCTCGGGCTCAAATACGTCGGCTGCGCGTGGATTCCGCACGGCGAACAGTTCGACGAAAAGACCTGCCGCGAGGCGATTGGGGTGTTTAATCATGCGGGCGAAATTCTGGCCCAACAGGGATTGAAATTCTTCTCGCACACGCACGGGTACGAGTTTCAGCCTTTTCAGCAAGGAACATTTTTCGACCTGCTGATGTCGGAAACCAACCCGAAATATGTCAGCTTCGAGATGGACGTATTCTGGGTGGTTCACGCAGGGCAGGACCCGGTGAAGCTGATGGAGAAATACGGCCACCGCTGGCAGCTCATGCACTTGAAGGGCATGAAGGAAAGCACTCCCACGGGCTTCTTCACCGGGCATTCGGACGTGAGCAACTGTGTGCCGCTGGGCCAGGGCAAAATTGATTTTCCGCCGCTGCTCCGCGCCGCGGCCAAGGCGGGCGTGAAATGGTATTTCATCGAGGATGAATCGGCGGCGTCGGAACAGCAGATTCCGGCGAGCTTGCACTATCTCGATACGCTCAAGTGGTAAGCCGGATCAACGCATGATCATTTACAATCTATTTCCCTTGCTGGCCGGCCCGGCGCGGGACTGGCAGCCGCATCTGGCGCGCGCCGCCGGGATGGGTTTTGACTGGGTGTTCATCAACCCGATCCACCTGCCCGGTTTCTCCGGCAGCCTGTATTCGATCAAGGATTATTTCCGCCTCAACCCGCTGATCGCGGACGCAGCGGACCCCAAGGTCGCAATGGCTGAATTCAAGTCCGTGAGCGCCGGCGCGCACGCGCTGGGTTTGCGGCTCATGGTGGATTTGGTGGTCAGCCATTGCGCGTTCGATTCGGACCTGGTGAAACAGCATCCCGCCTGGTTCCGGCAGGAGAACGGCAAAATCGTGCATCCTTCCTGCAAGGAGGGAAACGAGGTGGTGACGTGGAAGGACCTCGCCCAGTTTGATCACAAGCACAGCTCGGACCAAGAGGGTTTGTTCCAATATCTGCTCTCGGTCGTGGACTTTCTGGTGGAACTCGGCTTCGAAGGGTTTCGCTGCGACGCGGCTTATCAGGTGCCGGAACAGTTTTGGCGCCGGCTGATCGCGGAAACCAAGCAAAAGCATCCGGGCGTCGTCTTTCTGGCGGAGACCTTGGGGTGTTCGCCCCGGGAAACCGCCCAGACCGCGAAGGCCGGATTTGAATTCATTTTCAACAGTTCCAAATGGTGGGATTATTCCAGCGCGTGGCTGTTCGAGCAATACAACCTCACCCGCGAAACCTCGAAGTCGGTGAGTTTTGCCGAAAGCCACGATACGCCCCGGCTGGCGGAGGAGGCGGGTGGCAACCTGGCCGCGATCAAAAGCAGATACTTTTTCAGCGCCCTGTTTTCCGCCGGCGTCATGATGCCGATGGGATTCGAATTTGGGTTTCGACGGCGGCTGCACGTGGTGAAGACCCGGCCTCAGGACTGGGAGGAAACCGGCGTGGATCTGACGGCATTCATCAAGAGCTTGAACCGGACAAAAGCGGACAATCCGGTCTTTCAGGAAGACACCCCGACGAATATCTTGCCGTCACACAATCCGAACATTTTATTCATGTGGAAAGGCTCGTTCTCGGCCAATCAGGAGGCGCTGATCATCCTGAACAAGGACCCTCTCCACGAACAGCACTTTTACACCGACAATTTGTATCAATATGTGCAGGCGCCGGGGCCATTGACCGATGTCTCGCCGGAATACCCCCTCGATTATCTGCCCACGCCCTATGAATACGGTCTGCGGCCCGGGCAGGGCATCGTGCTCGTGACCGGCAAGGCTAAGACGTAATGACGCATGGCGAGGTGATGCGCCCTTCCGATGAACCTCAGGGCGAAATCAGTGTCAAGAAAGCTCGCCCTCACCCCTGCCCTCTCCCCCGGGGAGAGGGAGAAACGCACGCCGTCCTTTTGAGAAACTCACGACCGAATTGGCTGGACGATCATCCGGAGAACGTGAGTCGTCCAGCGGTGATTTCCTCTCCTGGGGGAGAGGATAAAGGTGAGGGCGGGCTATAAACTAAACACAAACTCCAAATTTAAACAACCAACCGAGTATGAATACCGCCCCTCACCCCTGCCTCTCCCCCGGGGAGAGGGAGAAACGGGTGCCGCGTCCTGGGAATACCAAGGCTCTGGATGGGCGCTGGTTCAGGGGTTCAATGCGTGAATTTGTTCGGGGAATCTATCAGGGCTTGGGAGATTCTCTGTGGCGCTTAACCTTGGGCGTCGCTCGCCGCCCACGCCTTCGCCATGCTCCGGCGCGGCGAGTCGCATTGCTGGGCAATTATTTTCATGCCCTATGGGCCTTTATGCTAGCTGCCGGAAAACGCCGCCCTGGTGTTTTTCAAGTTGGGGGCCTTTGTCCGATTGCCTGGCGCCGTTCCAATTCCGCCCGGAACATTTTGTAATGCCGCCGCAAGCGCATCCGATACGGCTCATCCAGCACCACCTGCTTGAATAAATCCAGAAAAACCGGGGCAAACTCCGACTGCTCGTTTATCGGGTCCAATTCGCCGCGCAGCGTTCCCTTGACGGAGTCTGGATCCCCCGGCATGAGCTTGCGGTAAAAAGACTCTTTTTCCCATCCGTAGCCGAGGCTGGCGAAGATCTTCCCGGGCTGGCCTTTGGAGATGACCTCCAAGAAGACGCGCCGGCAGTCGCAAGCGAGGTCGTCGCAGTAGTATTCGAGATAGACGTATTCATCCGAGGGCAGGTCCGATTCCGGGCTCGGGGCCGGGCCCGGTCGCGGGCCAATATGCACACACCGCACCTCACGCTGGGCAAGCTCGGGAAATAGTGAATGAAACGGGATCATAATAAACTTCCAGTGGGTGCATGGCGTTTGACGCGGTGAGTGTGTACCGCAAGCTTGGCGTCGTCAATTCCGGGTTCAGCCTCGTCCTCGTGGATTTTTCCAGTTTGCGTCGGACACCAGTCCGCCGTTGCGCCGAAGATTCACCCGGCGCTCCGGAGTTTTTCATTCTTCATTCGTCGGCCAGTTTGCGGCGAGGGCTGCGGCCCTATATACTGGCGGTTCCGGCATGACCGACGACCGCATTGAAGAAATCCGACGGCTCCTGCCCCAAGCCATGTTGCCCGACTGGGTGCGGCTCGGCGGCAGGATGGTCCGGCTTTTGCGGGACAAGCTTCACCCGCAGGCACACGAGGCGGTTTTGAGTCGCATCCAGGCGCAAGTCCGCGCGTCCGTGGGGTTGCGCGAGGAACGGCGGGTGAATGTCCCGCAAATCACCTACCCGCCCGATTTGCCGATCACGGCGCGCAAGGACGACATCGTGGCCGCCATCCGCGCGCATCAAGTCGTGGTCATTGCGGGGGAAACGGGATCGGGCAAGACGACGCAGATTCCCAAGATGTGCCTGGAAGCGGGCCTGGGCATCGAGGCCAAAATCGGCTGCACCCAGCCGCGGCGCGTGGCGGCGCTGACCATTTCGCGCCGGATTGCGGAGGAACTGAACGTGACCTGGGGCCGGGAGGCCGGCTGCAAAATCCGGTTTGACGACCGGAGCAGTCCGCAGACCTACATCAAGCTGATGACCGACGGCATCCTGCTGGCGGAGACGCAGGGCGATCCGCTCCTGTCGGAGTACAACTGCCTGATTCTGGACGAGGCGCACGAGCGCAGCCTGAACATTGATTTTCTGCTCGGCTATCTCAAAGGCCTGCTCGTTAAACGGCGCGACCTCAAGCTCATCATCACTTCGGCGACGATTGACACGGCCACATTTTCGCGCGCTTTCGACCACGCGCCCATCATCGAGGTATCCGGCCGGCTGTACCCGGTGGAAGTGATTTACGCGCCGCTGGACGAGGCGTCCGAGGAGCGCGGCGATTTGACCTACGTGGACGCCGCCGTGCGCGCGACGGAACAGATCATGGCCGGATCCGGCAGCGGGGACGTGCTGATCTTCATGCCCGGCGAGCGCGACATCCGCGAGACGGGCGATTTGCTGGCGGGCCGATTCGAGCACGAGGCGGAAATCATTCCGCTGTTCGGCATGTTGAGCGCCACCGAGCAGCAGCGGGTTTTCGCCGCGTGCGACCGGCGAAAAATTGTGGTGGCCACGAACATTGCGGAAACCTCGCTGACCATTCCAGGCATCCGCTACGTGGTGGACTCGGGCCTGGCGCGCATCAGCCGCTACAATCCGCGCACGCGAACCAAGCGGCTGCCGGTCGAAAAGATTTCGCAGAGCAGCGCCAACCAGCGCAAAGGCCGCGCCGGCCGCCTGGAGGCCGGCGTGTGCATCCGGCTGTATGCGGAGGAGGATTTCACGGAACGGCCAGCCTATACGCAGCCGGAAATCCAGCGGGCGAATCTGGCCGAGGTGATTCTGCGCATGAAGGCGTTCCAGCTCGGCGACATCGAGACGTTTCCGTTCGTGAACCCGCCGCCGCCCGCGGCGATTGACGGCGGCTACCGGCTGTTGCAGGAACTCGGCGCGCTCGACGAAGCGCGCCAGCTCACGACCCTCGGCGACAATCTTTCGCGCCTGCCGATCGACCCCACGCTGGGCCGGATGCTGCTGCAGTCGCAGCACGAACACGCCACGCACGAACTGCTCATCATCGCGGCGGGCCTGAGCATCCAAGACCCGCGCGAGCGCCCGCTCGACCAGAAGGATGCCGCCGCCGCCGCGCACAAGCGCTTTGCCGATCCGCAGTCGGACTTTCTGACACTGCTGAAAATCTGGGACGCGGTGCATGACGAATGGGAGCGGCTCCGCACGCAAAACCAGCGCCGGAGATTCTGCAAGGCGAACTTTCTTTCCTACCTGCGGATGCGTGAATGGCAGGATTTGTACACGCAACTGCATGACGCGCTGGAGGAACTGGGCCGCTTCAAACTCAACGAAAGCAGCGCGGACTATGCGGCGATCCACCGCTCGATTCTCACGGGCCTGCTCGCGCACGTGGCCACGCGCAAGGAGCGCAATGTGTATCAAGGCATCGGCAACCGCCAGCTTGCGGTCTTTCCCGGCTCGGCGCTGTTCGACCGCAATGAGAAGCCCAGGAAGTCGGGCGCGGCGGCCTCCGACCCGGCTCGTTCCAAATCCCGCCACCACCGCGCCGGGCCGGAGACCGGCGCTCCGCCCCAACCGCCGTGGATTGTGGCGGGCGAGATTGTGGAGACATCGCAGTTGTTCGCGCGCACGGTGGCGGGCATTGAGCCGGTGTGGATCGTGCAACTGGCGCCGCATCTCTGCCAGGTCACGCACCAAAATCCGCAATGGAGCGCCGCCGCCGGCAATGTGCTCGTGGAGGAAAAGACCACGCTTTACGGCCTCGAAATCCTTAAGGCCAAGGTTTCGCACGGAAACATCAATCCGGAGGAAGCCACGGAAATTTTCATCCGCTCGGCGCTCGTGGAGGACGATTTGCTGCCCGGAGGCGAGGGTGCGCCGGACCAGGAAAACGACGATGACGACACGCGCATTTTCACGGCCTCCGTCCGTCCGCCGCCCCTGCCGCCGCAGTATGCGTTTCTCGAACACAACCGCAAGGTGCGCCAAAAAATCGAGACGTGGCAGACGCGCATCCGCCGCCACGACCTCGGCAATCTGGATGAAAAGCTGTTCGCGTTCTATGCGCAGCGGATTCACGGCGTCTCCTCGCTCCACGAATTGAACCGGCTCATCCGTGACTGTGGCGGCCCGGGATTTCTGTGTGCCACGGAAGCGGATTTGACCGGCGGTCAGGCCTTGAGCTTCGATAGCGAGGCATTTCCGGATGCGGTGCCGCTCGGGGGCCAGCCGGTGGCCTTGAGCTACGCCTATTTGCCGGGCGAAGAAGAGGACGGCGTGACGGTCAAGCTCGGTTTCAGCCTGGCGCAAACCGTTTCCCAATCCCGGGTGGAATGGGCGGTGCCCGGCCTGCGCGAAGGTTTGGTGAACGAACTGCTCCGCGCCCTGCCAAAAAGCCTCCGACGCGAGTTGCAGCCCTTCCCACCGAAAATCGCGGAGATTGTCGATGAACTTCAGCCCGCCGGCGAGTCTTTGCAGCAGGATCTCGCGGCGTTCATCCGGCGACGCTATGGCGTGGACATCCCGCCGAACGCGTGGCTTGCCGACGCCATTCCGGCTCACCTGCGCCCGCGCATCGAAGTCATCGGCAACGACAAAAAAATCATCGGCGCCAGCCGCGACCTTGGCGCGCTCCGGCAAACGCTCGAACAGGTGAAAATCAAGCCCGTGCCGGATGATTCGGCTTGGACGCGCGCGGCGCAAGCTTGGGAACGCGCCAACGTCACGGCGTGGGATTTTGGGGATTTGCCGGCGCGCATCACGGTCAGCGAAAATGGACCGGTGCCGGTCTATGCGTGGCCCGGACTGGCCCTCGAAAAAGAGTGCGTCAGCCTGCGGCTGTGCCGCGCCGAAGACGCAGCCAGGCTGGCGAGTCTTGGCGGCATCCAAAAGCTGGTTGAACTGGCGCTGTCCAAGGATTTCGCGTGGCTGCACCGGGACTTGCGCGCCCTTGCTCGTTTCGACGCCCTGGCGGCTAATTTTTGCCCGGTGGATGAACTGCAAGAAACGGCTTACGAGAATTTGAAACGCCACCTATTGCCGGCACAGGTCTTTGATCCGTTGACCCGGGCGAGTTTTGATCAGGCGGTTCAGCAGACGCGCCGGGAAATGCCCGGCCTGGCGATGAAGCTCGTGGATGAAGTCGGCGCCATCCTGCGGGCGCGGCAGGAAGTTCAGCAGCGCTGCGGGCCGTCGCCCGTGCTGCCCACGACCAAGTCAAAGACGTTTTCGGATTTGAGCCAGATGCAGATCGCCACCAAGGACGCCGCGAAGCCGGCCCAACCTGCGAACGCCTGGGCAGCGGAACTTGAATCGCTGGTGCCGCGGAATTTTCTGGCGGCGATACCGTTCGTGCAACTGCGGCACATTCCGCGTTATCTCAAGGCGCTGGGCACGCGCATGGAGCGCGCCAAACTGAATCCGGTCAAAGACCGGGAACGCGCGCAAATGCTGGCACCCTATTTCGCAAGATTGAACACTTTCGCCGCCAACCGGCAGAAATCCGCCGAAGCGAGGCAGCGGCTGGAGGAATTCCGCTGGATGGTGGAGGAATACAAGGTTTCGCTATTCGCGCAGGAATTGGGCACCGCGTTTCCCATCTCGCCCAAACGGCTGGACGAGCATTTGGCGCGCATGGGTTGAGCATTGCCCCGGTGATATTCCTTCGCTTGACTGGCACCGAATGCGGTGGGATCATCCCACCATGAAATTGATTGCAGATTCACGCGGCCGGCTGGCCGCCAGGGAAGTTTTCCGGCCAGGCAAGACCTTTGAGGTCACTCCCCTGCCGGACGGCAGCATCCGGCTGATTGAGTTGGTGGAACGCGAGGTTCCAGTCGTCAAGCTGAAGAAAAACCGCGCGGGCGTGTTCTCCAGCCCGCGACCTTTGACCCGGGCAGAGGCCCAAGCCGCCATTCGAGCCGACCGGGATGATCAATGAAAGCCTATTGGGATTCCTCCGCCTTGGTACAATCCCTGGCCGAACCGGCGCTCCAACTGCGCTTGAAACAGGAACGCGGTTTCACCCGCCCGCACGCGCTGGCCGAAGCCTTCTCCGCGCTCACCGGCAATCCAGTGGCCCGGGTTGACGCCAACGATGCGTCCGCATTCATCACCAGCCTCGCCCGCAGCCTCGACTTCATTGAATTAGCCGTGCCCGAAATTTTGCGCGCTCTGAAAACGGCCCGTCAAAAAGGAGTCCGTGGCGGAAGGGTGCATGATTATCTGCACGCGGTCGCGGCGGAAAAGTCCGGGGCAAAGCAAATCCTCACACTCGATCGAAATGACTTCTTGGGGATCACCCGAGTGCCGGTCGAACAGGCTTAAAGCTACCGCGGGTCGCAGTAATCAGCCCGTTAAAGACGCAGCAGATTCACCCAGTTTGCCTTCGGAAGGCGGGTCCATGGCCCGCAGCAACTTCACACGTCAGAACGCGTTTGAAATGGAATCGAAGCGCTTTGGGGCTTGGGCGTTGCGGCGGGTCACCGACCCGCGCTCCGTAATTTGAAATTCTGTCTGCCGCATCTGCGGCTTGTAACTTCCCCAATTCCGACGATAATCAACGGCGACGAAAAAACCAAAACGGCCATGCTCGTGAAACCCGCGGACCTCCCCAGGCACAGCGAAGCAGCGCTTCAGCTGGCCATCGTGAACGCGGCGGCGTACGCCATTGTGTCCACTGATCTGGCGGGAACGATCACCAGTTTCAATCCCGCCGCCGAAAAATTGCTGGGCTGGCGGGCGGACGAGCTGGTCGGGCACGCCACGCCGGAGAGGTTTCACCTGCCCGGGGAGATGGCCGCCCGCGCGCAATACCTGTCCACCAAGCTGGGCCGGCCGGTGGCGGCGGGATTTGAAACGTTCGTCGCCGAAGCGCGGTCGGGACTGGCGAGCGAAGCGGAATGGAATTGTGTGCGGAAGGACGGCGGCCAAGTGCCGGTGCGGTTGTCCCTCACGGCCCTGCGGGACGGGGAGGGCGCCATTTTTGGGGTTTTGGGTGTGGCGCTGGACATCACGGAACGCCGCCAGACCGAGGCAAAATTGCAGGAGCGGGAGGCGCAATACCAACAGCAGCATTCGCTGCTCGAAGGCGCCTTGCAGGCCACGGCGGATGGCATTCTGGCCGTTTCCAGCGAAGGCCTCATCACCAGCTACAACCGCCAGTTCCTGGAACTCTGGCACGTGCCCCGGGAAGTTCTCGAGGCGCACGATACCCGGGCGCTGGCCGAGTACATCCTGAAACAGCTGAGCAATCCGGCGGCGATGCAGACGCGCATCCGCAATTTTAATGACGCCTCGAAGGCGGATACGTTTGACACGCTCGAATTCGCCGACGGCCGGGTCTTCGAGCGGTTCTCCCGGCCGCAGGTGGTCGCGGGCCGCGTCGTGGGCCGGGTCTGGAGCTTTCGCGATGTGACCGCACGGCACTGGGCGGTGGCGTCGCTCCGCGAAAGCGAGCACAAATTCAAAATGCTGTTTGAGTCGGCCAACGACGCGATCCTGATCATGAGCGAGGGCGTTTTTCTTGACTGCAATCAAGTCTCCGAAATCATGTACGGCTGTTCCCGCGAAAAAATCATCGGCCAATCGCCCGTTTATTTTTCCCCGGAACGGCAGTCCGACGGACGGCGGTCCGCCGAATTGGCGGCGGAGAAAATCCTGGCCACGCTGGCCGGCACGCCGCAGGACTTCGAGTGGATTCATGCCCGGGCCGACGGCGCGCTGTTCAACGCCGAGGTGAGCCTCAACCGGCTGGAGCTGCGCGGGCAGACCGTCATCCAAGCCATTGTGCGCGACATCACGGCGCGCAAACAGGCCGAGGCCGCCCGGCACGACGCGGAGCAGCTTTACCGCACCGTCGTCAACACATCGCCCGACGGCATCTGCATTTTGGACCTGACCGGGCGCATCACGTATTCCTCACCCAAAGCGCTGGAGCTTTGCTACGGCTCGGCCAAAGCCGAAGCGCCGGCGGAACGGGCCGCCCGGGAGCTGGTCAGCGAGCGGGACCGGGCGCGCGCCGACGGACTGCTCCGCGGGGCGATGGCGAATGGAGCGCTGTTGAACGAGCGGCTGGTCATCCGCCGCGACGACGGACACGAATTTGTGGCCGAATTGAATGGCCGGCTGCTGCGCGACGGCCTGGGGGTGCCGTGGGGAATTCTGGTCGTCATGCGCGACGTGACGGAACGCCAGCGGCAGGAAGACGAGCTGAAAAGCAAGAATGCCGAACTGGAACGTTTCACGTACACCGTTTCCCATGATCTCAGAAGTCCGCTCATCACCATCAAGGGTTTCGCCGGCGCCTTGCTGTCGGACGCCCAGGCCGGCCGCGGGGACCGGCTGAATGCAGATCTCAAGCGCATCGTTCAGGCCGCCGATAAGATGTCGGATTTGCTCAACGATCTGCTGGAGCTGTCGCGCGTGGGCCGGATCGTCAATCCGCCCATGAACATTTGCATGACCCAGCTGGCGCAGGACGTGGTGGAACTGCTGGCCGGGACCATTGCCCAGCGCCAGGCCAGGGTCACGGTGCAGTCCGGCCTGCCCGACGCCCAGGGCGATGCGCAGCGGCTGCAGGAAGTCCTGCAGAACCTGGTGGAAAACGCGCTCAAGTTTTCCGGGCCGGACCGCCCCCCTGAAATCGAGATCGGTTTCCAAACCATCGGCGGGCAGATCGCGTATTATGTCCGCGACCAGGGGCGGGGGATAGAGCCCCGGTTTCAGGAATCCATTTTCGGCCTGTTCAACCAACTGAATCCGCGCTCCGAAGGGACCGGCATCGGCCTGGCCCTGGTGCGGCGGATTGTGGAATTTCACGGCGGCAGGGTCTGGGTGGAATCCGCCGGCGCCGGCCAGGGCGCAACTTTTTATTTCACTCTGGCCGGGTGCAAGGCACTATCTGCGGAGCAAGATAGTTAAATCACGATTATGAGCCGCCGCGCCCTGAACATCCTGCTGGTGGAAGACAACCCGGATCATGCCGAACTGGTGCGGCGCGGTCTGGAACATTTCCCGCTGGCCAATTTGCTGCATCATGTCGAGGATGGCGAGGCGGCTGTGAATTATATTTTTGGAACCGGGGTCTGCTCGGATCGCGCGCAGTTTCCCGCCCCGGACCTGGTGCTGCTGGACTTGCGCCTGCCGCGCATGGACGGGCTGGAAGTGTTGCGCCGGGTCAGAAGCCATCCCACCCTGCGACAGCTGCCCGTCGTGGTGCTGACGACCTCCGACGCCGAGCGTGACGTGGCGGCGGCTTTCGCGTATCGTGCCAACAGTTTTATAACCAAGCCGGTGGATTTCCGGCGGCTTTCCGAATTGATCCATGATTTGGGATTTAACGGGGAGGCGGCGAAGCAGCCGTCCCCTCGCGACGGCAGCTCATGAGGCATATCCTGCTCATCGAAGACGAAAGGGACCACGCGGACCTGATCCGGCGGGCGCTGGCCAACGCCTCGCCGCCCTGCCGCATTTCCCACGTGGAAACCCTGGCCGCCGGCCGCGCCCTGGTGGAGGAGGATCTGCCCGACCTGGCCCTGGTGGATTACCGCCTGCCCGATGGCAGCGGCAGTGAATTTGTGATCTGGGCCGGAGACCGGCTGCCGGTGATTTTACTGACGGCCTTCGGCAACGAACGCAACGCGGTGGAAGCCATCAAGGCGGGCGCTCTCGATTACGTCATCAAGTCGCCGGAAACGTTTGCGGACATGACGCATCTGGTGGATCGCGCGCTCCGCGACTGGAAAAACCAGCGCGAACGCAAGCAGGCTGAATCGCGCCTGGAGGCCATCAATCATCTGCTCGCCACCATGGGGCCCAATTTCGCCGAAAATGCCACCCGCCTCATCACGCTGCTGGCCGGGGAATTCGGCGCGCAGTTCGCGTTTTACAGCCAGATCAACGGCGCCAAACTTCGCGCCGTGGCCCAATGGCAGGTGGAGCCCCAGCTGGCGGACTGCGTGCGCTGCGGCTGCGCGGCCTGCGCCGAGACGCTCAACTACGCCGCCGGCCAACTGCAACACCTCGACCCGGCCCGGGGCAACCCGCTGGCGAATCCCATCACGCTCTGCGTCACGGAACACCACGCGCATCTCGGCCACGTCGTCGAATGCCAGCAGGAGCCGGTGGGCATCCTGTGCCTCTTTTTCAACCGGCCCTATCAGTCCACCGAAGCCGACCGCCGGCTGCTGGGAATATTTTCCGCCGCCTTGGGCGGCGAGGAGAACCGCAAACGCACCGACGCGGAACTCCGCGCCAGCGACGAGCGCTACCGGCAGATCGTGCAGACGGCCCATGAGGGCATCTGGGTGACCGACGAGCAGGATCAAATCACCTTTGCCAACCACCGGCTCGCCAAGCTGCTGGGCTATGCGCCGGAGGAGCTGACGCGCCGGCCAGCCCGCGATTTTATTGAGGCGCCTGAGCTGGCGGACCACCAATATCGCTTGCAGTCTGCCCGCCAGGGCCAGTCCAGTCAGTTTGAGCGCCGGCTCCGGCACAAGGATGGGCATGAGCTGTGGACCTGGGTCTCGGCCTCGCCGCTCTTCGACGACAACGGCAATTACCGCGGCGGCTTCGCCATGTTCACGGATGTCACCGAGCGCCGCCATCTGGAGTCCCAGCTGCGCCAGGTGCAAAAGCTCGAATCGGTCGGCCAGCTCGCCGGCGGCATCGCGCACGATTTCAACAATATTCTGGCCGCGATCATGATGCACTTGAGCCTGCTGCATCAGAACCCCAGCTTGGATGAGGAAACCGCCGAGTCGCTGAAGGAACTGGAGGTGGAGACCAAGCGCGCGGCCAATCTCACGCGCCAACTGCTGATGTTCAGCCGCCGCTCCGTCATCCAGCCGCGCATCGTGGACTTGAACGACCTGGTGCATAATCTCCTCAAGATGCTGCGCCGTTTGCTGGGCGAGCACATTACCATCTCGTTTGACAGCCAGAACCCGCTGCCGCCGGTGGAAGTGGACATCGGCATGATCGAGCAGGTGTTGCTTAACCTGGCCGTGAACGCCCGCGACGCCATGCCGAAGGGAGGTAAATTGGCCATCGCCACCGGCCAGGTGGAGCTGGACGAGGAATCCGTGAAGCTGCATTCCGAACGCCGGCCCGGCCGCTTCGTGATGCTCATCGTGGCCGACACTGGCGTGGGCATGGACGAAGGCACGCTGAAGCGCATTTTCGAGCCGTTTTTCACCACCAAGGACATCGGCAAGGGCACCGGCCTGGGACTGCCCACCGCCCACGGCATCGTCAAACAGCACCATGGTTGGATTGAGGTTCAGAGCCAATCCGGCCGGGGCAGCACGTTTGAGGTTTATCTGCCCGTCAAGATCCAGCGGTCCGTTTCGCCCGACACCGCTTCCCCGGTTTCGCCGGTGGTGGGCGGGCGGGGCACCCTGCTGCTGGTCGAGGACGAGGAGATCGTCCGCCGCCCCATTGGCACTTACTTGCGCAAACTGGGCTATCATGTCATCGAAGCCGCCAACGGCAACCAAGCCTTCAATCTCTGGCGGCGGCACCGCGAAGAGATTGAACTCCTGTACACCGACATGGTCATGCCCGAAGGCGTTTCGGGCCTGGAACTGGCGGAGAAATTGCGCGCCGAAAAACCGCAGCTCAAGGTCATTATCTCCAGCGGCTACAGCACTGAATTCAGCCTGCAAGGCGTTCCCGCCAACGCCGGCTATATCTACCTTCCCAAACCCAGCCCCTCCGCCACCATCGCCGCCGCCATCCGGGATTGCCTGGACAAAAAGTAAGCGCGGGCCGTGGGTTTCAACCCGCATTCCGAATTCCTGGAATTCGAGGTTTAATACCCGAAATCCGAAATGAGTTTTCCATCGTCTGGTAAAAATGGGTGAAAGCGCGCGTCAACCGTCTGATACGGGTATCGGCCTTGGATTGCGTTCACGACCAGAAGGGTTCGACCGGGGTATTTTACGGCGCTCAGCTTGACCCCGCCAAGGCCGGGACGGGTGTAAACAAACTTCCCGGCCGTTCGGGTGAGATGGTCCCCGCCAACCAGCGTGAAGCCAGTGGATTTGGGGTTGTTTCTCATTCAAATATAGACCAGGCAAGGAGTGATAAAACACGCCGCTTAACGATCTGAGCCGCGCAGGACTCGGGAGGTCACCACGGACGCGACAGATCGCATCAGACGGCCTTGGCTCCAGAGAGCGGGTTAGGCTGATGGCGTCTCATGCAATAAACCCCGGTCCCTGAAAACTCCGGCAACCGTCCGTGAATCCTCGACCGTAAAGCCGATGCGCCCCCAGCTTCCACGCAAAAAGGCCACAAATATTTTGTCCCGGGTGGGTCGCTTCCAATCTAGCGGAAACCAAGTGAGACCATCACTCGTGCCCCACAGATTCCAACTTGCGCGCACGCTGGATGGCAGCCCGACGTTGACTCGCACAATCCGGTCAATCGGGACGCGCCTATTGCAAAATGGAAAGTAGTTGCTGAAAGTGACGGCCTCGTCACTGATTTCGATGAGCTTGTCTTTATATCTGGTGGTCATAGCGTCATAATGACAACTAACGGTAAGGCAGCAAGCCATGCCGGGTTGCGGCTGTCAACCACGGAGGCGGACTGGCAGCTGCAATCGACGGCGGCTCCAGAGATTGGTTGCGGTTTTGCGGATAGGACTTTGAGTTACGACTGACCCAAAGCCGGGATGCTCGAATGACATGAAGGTAATTTAGAGGCTCTATGATTGCCGGTGCTGCCAGCTCTTATAGACCGCCTCGAGGCTGTAACCGTCGGGATCGAAAACGTTTGCAGCGTAATAACGGGGATCGTAATACAGGCGCGCGCCGGGCTTGCCATTGTCGGTCGCGCCCGCCGACATTGCTGCCTGGTCATGGATAGCAGGGTGCGCAAGCAACGCCCAAGTGGCCATGCCCGAGGCCACGCACGGGTGACTTTTGCAGTTGGTTGGTGCCATGCGTTTAAGAAGAAAGCGCACATGCGAATTCCTGTCAAAGATTTCCAACGAAACAAAAATCTCAAAACCAGCCGGCGCGGATTTCGCTCCTCCGCGACCGCGAATACTGCGTTAAAAGTGACGGCCAACCGTGGCCGAAAGATGGCAGATCGTGTTCGCTCACGCGCCAGCTCACCGCGCTCCGAAAGTGCTGGTGAACTCCGTTCCGGGATGCAGGGCAGGATCGGCTCGCTGCGCGCGGAACCGGGTTGTCCGCTCTTTTCAGTTACATGGCGCTTTCCATCCTGAAGGGATTGGACTCATTCAGTCCACCATTGCGCCGAGAGCCTTCGGGGCTGCGCCGGGTGCGGCATGTCCAAATTGAATTTAACCTATAAAATGTCCCGTACGGGACATTTTACAGGTTACGCTGCGGAAGCCAGGAAACAGATCCCTCAACCTTGAAAGGGTGGGAGCATTCGACTCACACGTCGCGTAAGCGATGCCAACTAGAATTGAACCGAAGGATGGTTGGGATGACTGCGATTCTTTTCAGTTGGGAACTTTTACAGCTCCCAGACCGTTGTCCGCTATGCAGCGTCACGCCGGCGGGCTCGCGGCGGAGTCCGCCTTTACTTTCGTGGTTGTGATGGCCACGCCCCAGTGACCGATGTGCAGTTTGTCCGCGACCACGAGCCGGAGAGTCCGGTAAATGCCGGAGCAGTGGAATACCGTGAGTCGGCAAATCGCGAATTTCCGGTATCGCCAACTCATCCCGCTTCCCTAACAATTACGGCCATGTCTGATTCTCTTTATGCCATCGGCACGGACCGGGGCTCCACGCAATTGCCGTGGGACGGCCGGCCTGCGAGGCGTCTGGCCTGCCTCGGCGGCCAACTGGATTCCCGGTTCTCCCTGAGGTTTCGAGCTTCAGGCTTGCTTCATCATTCGTCCTGCGTCCTTCGTCCTTCGTCATTATCCTGATGTCCGCGCCGTCCTTCATCATCGGCATTGATCTCGGCACCACGAACTGTGCCGTGGCTTTCGCGAATCCCGCCGAAGGCGCAGCTGCGCGAATTGCTGACTTCGCTGTGCCGCAGTTGCAGCGGCCCGGCGAAGTGGCGGCGCTGCCGCTGCTACCGTCGTGCCTGTATGCGGCCGGCGAGCACGAATTGCCGGCAGGCTCCACGCGCTTGCCGTGGGGTGAATCGCCCCGGCTGATCGCGGGCGCCGGCGCGCGCTGGCAGGGGGCGCGCGTGCCCGGGCGCCTGGTGGTCTCCGCCAAGAGCTGGCTCTGCCACGCGGGCGTGGACCGTTCCGCGCCCATCCTGCCTTGGGGGGCTCCCGCCGGGGTGACAAAAATTTCCCCCGTGGACGCCTCGGCGCAATTGCTCGCCCACATCGCCGCGGCCTGGAACCACGCCTATCCCGACGCGCCCATCGCCCGCCAGGAAGTGGTCATCACCGTGCCGGCCTCATTTGATGAGATTGCCCGCGCGTTGACCGTCACCGCCGCCCAACGGGCGGGGTTGGAGAAGTTTTCACTCGTGGAAGAACCCCAGGCGGCGTTTCATGATTTCACTGCGCGTCACCGGGGCGATCTGGCGGCGGCCTTGCGCGACGTGCGGCTGGTGCTGGTGGTGGACGTGGGTGGCGGCACGACGGATTTCACGCTCATCCAGGCAGGCGTCACGCCGGAGGGGCCGGCCTTGCGGCGCATCGCGGTGGGGGAGCATCTGATGCTTGGCGGCGACAACATGGATGCGGCCCTCGCGCGGCTCGCCGAAGAGCGGCTGCTGGCCGGCGGAAGGAAATTCAGCGCCGCGCAATGGACGCAATTGCTCCAGGCCGCGCGCGACGCCAAGGAGTCACTGCTCGGCGGCCACCCGCCGGAACGGCACGGAATCGCGGTGGCGGCCGAAGGCAGCCGGTTGTTGGGCGGCACTGTGTCCACCCAGTTTCAGCGCGACGAAGTCGAACGCGCGATTCTCGACGGCTTCTTCCCCGCCTGCGCCCCCGAAGAAATACCGCGGCGCACCGCCCGGATGGCGCTGCAAGAACTGGGACTGCCGTACGCGCAGGATGCCGCCATCACCCGCCATCTGGCTGCGTTTCTGCGCCAGCACGCCGCCGCCGGTTTCGCCGCGCTGGGCTGCGCCTCTTCACCCCACGATTCACGCCTGCCTCTCCCGCTTCCCCGCCCCGACGCAATTCTTTTCAACGGCGGCGTTTTCAATTCGCAGGCCATTTCCCGCCGCCTGCTCGAAGTCCTTTCCGCCTGGTGGCCGGAGTCCCCGTCCATGCAAGTGCTGCCGCACGGTTCGCTGGATCTGGCCGTTGCGCGCGGCGCGGTTGGCCACGGCCTGGTGAAACGGGGATTGGGCCGGCGCATCAGCGGCGGGGCGGCGCACGCATTTTACGTGGGGCTGGCGGCCGAAAAGGGGAGTGCCGCCGCGCGCGCCATCTGCCTGATTCCGCGCGGCCACGAAGAAGGCCAGCCGGTGGAGCTCCGCAGCCAGCCATTCGAGTTGACGCTGGGCCGGCCCGTGCAGTTCCCGCTGTTCTCGACCACCTCCGACCGCATCGACCGGCCGGGCGAGGTGGTGGAGGTGGCCGAAGAATTCCGTTCGCTTCCGCCCATTCATACGCTGTTGAGGACGGCGGACGCCCGGCCGCTCACCGTGCCGGTACACTTGCGCGCGGTGCTCACGGAACTGGGCACGCTGGAATTGTGGTGCGTGTCACAGGCCGGCGACGAACGCTGGCGCCTGGAGTTTGAACTGCGCGGCGCCGCGGCCCGTGCGGCGCTGATGGTGACGGAGGCGATGCCCGCGCGTTTTGCGGAGGCGCGCGCGGCCGTGGAACGCGTGTTTGGGCATAAGCCGCTGCCGGTCGGGTCCAAAGAAGTGAAGCAACTGCGGCGCACGCTCGAAACCACCATCGGTCCGCGCGAAGACTGGCGGCTGCCCATGTTGCGCGAGGTCTGGAGCGCGCTCCAAGCTGGAGCGCGAAACCGGCGGCGATCGGCGGAGCATGAGCGGATTTTTTACCAGTTGGCCGGCTATTGCCTGCGTCCGGGCTTCGGCTATCCGCTCGACGAATGGCGCTGCGAACAAACGTTTCGATTATTTGCGGACAGCGTCATGTTTCACTCCGAGCCGCAAGTGTGGAGCGAGTTTTGGATCCTGTGGCGGCGCGTCGCCGGCGGATTGACCGAAGGCCAGCAGCAGGAATTGTGGCAATATCTCAAGCCGCACCTGGCCCGCCGCATTCCGCCCGCCGGGGCAAAAAAGTCCGCTAGCTCAGGCGCCGGAGCGCCGGCCTCCCGGCACGGCTCGGTTCAAAAAAGAAGCATCAGCGAGCCGGGCCCGGAGACCGGCGCTCCGCTGCCCAGATTAAAAGGCGTGCAGCCGGAAGGTCTGGATGAAATGGCGCGCGCGGCGGCTGCGCTGGAACATCTGGACCCGGCGGAAAAAATCGAACTGGGCAACTGGATCAGCGAACGCTTGAAAAATCCAGATACCGCGGCCGGTCCCTGGACCTGGGCGCTGGGCCGGCTGGGCGCCCGGGTGCCGGCTTATGGCAGCGGCCACAAAACGGTCCCGGCGGATCAGGCGGCGGCGTGGCTGTCATCGTTGTTGGCGACGGGCTTGCAATGTGTGGATGGCTCCGCGTTTGCCGCCGTGCAATTGTGCCGTCTCACCGGCGACCGGTCCCGCGACCTCGATGAAGAAATCCGCTCGCGGACGATAGAGGCCTTGAAAGCCGCCAACGCCCCCGCCGACTGGCTGCGCACGCTCACGGAGGTGGTTGAACTTGCTGCTTCTGATGAAGCCCGCGTGCTGGGCGACACTTTGCCCCTCGGGCTGCGGCTGCGGTAGCGGCAGGCATCCGTGCCGGCCGCGGAGCCGGGCTTCCCAGCCCGGCGGAAAGAACCGTGCGCAAACCGAAGCGCATTGAAAATCTCGCACAGCGTAAAGCGCCTCACACTATTCCGGGCGGCAGGGATGCCGCCCTCTACGTCAGGCAGGGAGGCCGGACGCCCCGGCTTTGCCCCGCCAAGCCGAGGTTCGGCGCCGGCTCGAAGGAGGGGTTCTGGAAACACGCCGGGTCGGAGACCGGCGTTCCAATGCGTCGCCGTGCTAAACTGAGACTCTTGCCCCCGGCTTCAGGGGGCAGCCGGCCAGGAATTGTTCCGCCGCCAGTCGCTTTCCGCCTTCGCGCTGCAGTTCCAGAATCCGCAAGGAACCTTGTCCGCAGCCAACGACCAGGCCGGTTTTATCCGCCGAAAAGATGACGCCCGGCGGCCCCGCTTGTTCCATGACTTCCGCTTTCCAGACTTTGAGCAAAAGCGGCTTGGGTTCCGCCGCCAGGAAGGTGAAAGCGCCGGGCCACGGCGTAAAGGCGCGCAGCCGGTTCCAGATTTTTCGCGCCGGCAGGTCCCAGTCAATTCGCCCGTCCTCCTTCTTGATCTTGGCGGCGTAGCTGCCGCCTGCCAGCGGCTGAGGCTGCGGCACAATCCGGCCGGCCACATAATCAGGAATGGTTTGCGCCAGCAAGTCGGCGCCCAGTTGCGCGAGGCGGTCGTGCAAAGTCTGGGAATCATCCGTGGCTAGAATCGGGGTGCGCCGGGTCGCGAGCACTGGTCCCGTGTCGAGACCGGCGTCCATTTTCATGATGGTGACGCCGGTTTCCGGCTCGCCTTCCGCAATCGCCCATTGAATGGGCGCCGCCCCCCGGTATTTGGGCAGCAGCGAAGTGTGGACGTTCAGGCAGCCGTGGGGCGGCAGCTCCAAAAGGGACTGGGGCAGAATCTGGCCGTAAGCCACCACCACCATCAGGTCGGGCCTGAGTTCCCGCAACTGGCTGGCGAAATTTTCCTCCCGGGCCTTCAGCGGCTGCAGCACGGGAAGCTTCAAGGCTTCCGCCAGAACTTTAACCGGCGAGGGCGTGAGCCGGAGGTCGCGGCCCTTGGGCTTGTCCGGCTGCGTGACCACGGCCTGCACGGATAAGCCAGCGGTATCCGCCAGTCGCCGCAGGCTGGCGCACGACAATTCCGCCGTGCCCATGAAAACCACGTTCATTTATGATTCAAACGGGCTTGGGCGTGAGTTTGAACTCCAGTATGTCGGCGAAGGGCACGGTCACCTGGCCGGTGGGCGTTTCCAGAATCGCCTCGGCCGCGCCCACCTGCTTGATGCACTCCACGGGGATGGTGGCCTTCAAGGTCTTGATTTCCATCGAGAATTTCAAGGCGTCGCCCTTCGGCTCGCCGATGAAACCCGCGAATTTGGTCTCGATGAATCGCTTGTTGAGGGTGAATTTGCCCCGCGAAAACACCTGCGGCTGCGGCTTCTTTTCCTCCTGCGGCTGCTGCCACGAGGCGGAGACAATCTGAATCTCGTCGTGCGCCGCCGCCGGCCCGCCCCCGGGGGCGGGAGCGCCGGGAGCACCCGGAGCGGCCTCCTCGGGCGCGGTTTCTTCCACCGGCGCGGACTGGATGGGCTGCGCCAGGAAAACAATCGGCCCGATGATGGGCAGCACCGCCGACAGGCCCACCACCAAGGGGACGGGCTTGCCGCGCACCACGGCCACCTCATAAGCCGCATAGAAATTGGCGCCGTAAATGACCAGCAATATGAACAGGCCGAGCGACGATTGAAACAGTCCGCCCAGAATGGACGGATGCTCCGGCAGCCTCACCGTCTGCTCATATTTGGTTTTGATTTCCGGCTTGGGCGGCCGCTCGGTTGCCGTCGGCAGGATGAATGGCTCCGCCAGCGACCGGTATTTGGGGTTGGCGGCAAGCTGCTTGAGCGTGTCCTGCGAGAACTGCGGCCACGTAATGTTCGTGTAGCTGTCCGTCGTGGTGTGGATCATCGCGTCGTAATCGTCAAATTTGACGATATCGCCGGAGAAGGACGTGCCATCGGCCAGCGAGAGCGTTTCCGCCGCGAAAACGCCCGCCGTCAGGCCCAGCCACAGGCTGAGAAAAATCAGGAACTTGCGCACGACGCCTTTCTAGCAGACCGCGCCCGCGGGCGAAAGCAAATTATTCCTTGATCCCCCCCAAGGCCAAAACGCGCATGAATTCCGCCTCGGTCAGCGGCGTCACCGACAGGCGCGATTGCCTGACCAGTTTCATTGCCTGGAGCGCCGGGTCGGCCCGGATGATGTGGAGGGGCACCGGACTTCTCAACGGTTTGACCGGCTCCAAATCCACGCAGGCCCAGTCGCCTTCGGTGGCGGTGGGATCGGGATACGCCTCCTTCGCCACGCGCGCCAGGCCGACCACCAGTTTTTCGCCGCCGCTGTGATAAAAGCAGACCGGGTCGCCGCGCTTCATCGCGCGCAGATTGATCCGCGCCTGATAATTGCGGACGCCGGTCCACGCCGTTTTGCCATCGCGGACCAACTGCGTCCACGAGTACGCGCCGGGTTCGGATTTGACCAGCCAGTAGTTCATGTACCCATTAAACCACGGATGAACCCGGCGCGGCAAGGCTGCAAGCCGTGCGGAGGCGAAGCGCAGCGGCGGTTCCGGCTGAAAGAATGAAGAAAATGAATATCCAATCACGCGGCAGCGCAACGCAGGTAGGCTGGTCTGGAAGAATTCGCGTGTTTCGCGTCATTCGCGGTCCAAAAACCTTTTTCCAGAAGCAGCCTTTTTTGCGCTGCCACGATTGGGCCGGCCTTACAGGCCTGCTGAATTATTCGGAATGGATTCCTGGGCCTCCCTGCCGGCGCACAAATCGGCTCAAAATTCAGGCTTGCCAGGCGCGCCGATTGGGGTATCCTCATCAGACTTTCGGATGCGAGCGTAGCTCAGTTGGTAGAGCATCACCTTGCCAAGGTGAACGTCGGGAGTTCGAATCTCCTCGCTCGCTCCATTTTTTTGTAGTAATAAGGGTCTGTTTTGCTGTGTTTTTTAGCGTTTTTCTATAATAGTCCAGCATCGGACTTGTGGCAACCCATCCAAGCGAAAAAGCCCAAAAAATGGCCAAGTGTTAGAATGGCCGTTAGAACGAATTCCCGCTGGCGTTCGGGCTTGGCTTGGTGCCCGAGGACGGGTGAACGCTCCCGGAAGCGTTCAGGGGTGTTTTGGGCTAATCTGACCCCAACCGACCGCCCCGATTGCTCCGGGAGGTTTCCGACTTCAATATCCGTGACCTTGATGCCGCTTGTCACTGTCTATGGCCATACGCTGTGCCGATTTGTTTCCAACTGGGAAAGCAATGCTTCTTTCGGCCAGTAATCTCGGTAAACGCCAAAATCTATGGATGGAAATGATGCCGCTTTGAACTGTCTTAAGGACAACCGCACCAGATTGCTGGACACTTCTTGAACCTCCTCGAAACTTGGCAAGCGAACAGAACCCTTCGTGTCAATCACTACGTCGGTCGCTCTTCTCGCCATGTAGGTTCTCGTGTAATCGTCAGGAGGCCACCCGAATGAACCCGATGAATTTGTGGTCGGCCCACGCAAATCCACGATGAAGACCAAAACCGACGTGTCATCGTCATCAATGCACAAATATCGTTTGCCGTCGGCGAAGGGATAGATAAATAAGGGAGCATCGAAAATGTCTCCCCACAAGCTGAACACTCTTGAATTCCCGGCGTAAACACCATATTCGTTGTCGTTCCAAGGCATCGCAAAAGGCCGCTTGGCCACAGCCATCACTTTCCCGTCTGAGTCAAGCGTCACGGAGTGCTTTCTCAACAACGCTGGTGCTGACAGGAGAATGACGATGCACGCAATGATGATTATGGTTCGTTTGCTCATCATTCAGGCAGCTTGTGCCCGGGTTTCGTGTCGCCAAGAGAACAAGTCGGTAGCTGCCGAATTCGGCCAAGTGTGTAAGCCCCGCCATCCGGACAAATCGGCACGATGTTCGACCAACGAGCTGGCAAAAACGGGCTTAAATCCTTCCATGTGGGCATGTCGTCGGGGGCCTTGTGGTTTTCCAGTGCCCATTCATTTTTGGCGGCATCAAATTGCCGCAAAATATTGATGCACGGGGCTGCCGACCGGGTCGCACGTGCCCGGATAAAATTGGGAACTGCGATTGCCAAGACAACCGCAGCCATCGCCGCCAGAACAATGAGGAACGATTTGGACATTCAGTCAATGATGCATGGCCATTGCCACCAAGTGCGGCTCAAGCTCCGCCATAATAATCTGGTAGAAACGGGAGTTCAGGAGCACGGTGCTATTTTCTGGCAAACCGTAGTTAAGTTGCAGAGCACCTCGCTCGAAAATCTGCACCGTTAAGCAAAGGATATTGGACATTCGGTCCCGGGTGACGCTGTTGGCCTTTTCGCTAGCATCCGCCCACATTTGTTCGTGTTGCAAGCATTCCTTCGGATGGGCTGCCAATGTCGCCTGAACACTGTCAAAAATTTCTTGGCTTTGCTCGCCCGTCAGTTTCACTTCAACGCTCCTCGTGCGAGCGTACCTCCACGTCGTGTTTGCCACCGGTTGAGTCATTCCCGCACCTGCGACCGATTCACCCTCTCGAATCACAAATTGCCACCGTGCCAAGTTCCGAGCTTGCTCCCCCGAATGAGAGATTAAGAGTAGCCTGCCCGGAGAATATAATTCCGGACAAGGGGCACCCTGTTCCCTGACATCCAACAACTCGATTTCAAAGCGGATTACTGCATTGGCTGGAATCTTTCCGGGAATCCCCATTTCACCATAGGCAAGGTGGGGGCTGACAATCAATTCACGTTTGCCGCCGACCCGCATTCCTTCGATGCCCTTGAGCAAGCCTGCAATGGAGTGGCGTTCTGACAAGTTGAGGACAGCCGGATGTCCCTCGGCATACGTGTTCCAGAACTCCTCGCCACGGTTCAGAAACCCTCGGACGTGGACCACAACCACTTTGGTCCGTTCCGCAACAGAACCGTTTCCGAGTTCAATATCCGTGACCTTGATGCCGCTCGTCATAGTTTTGGTGGAAAAACAAAAATGCTGGCAAAGGCGATTGCCACACTGATGACGTTGCCCGCAAACAACAGCCAAAAGCCTCGTTTACCAACCACCTGCTGCTTGGCATTAAACTCAGAATTGATATGGACCCGTGCCAGGTCGGCCCGCGCCGCCCGCGTGACCGGCGGCAGCGCGTAGGCCACGTTGGCGAGCACGTCAAACAAGTCGCTCTTTTCCGCCTCAATGATCTTCTGCATCTCGGCCAGTTGGTCGTGGCCAAAACCCTTTTCCGCCAGCCCTTGGAGCAACTTAGCCCGCGTGTCCGGCGCACTCCACAACCGGCGCAACTCGGCTTCGCTCTGGAAGAAGTCCGGCAACTTGCCAAACAGCAACTCCATGAACTGCTGCGCCGACATCGGCGTGCCGTCCGGGTGCCAGAACGTCGTGGCCATCATGTGCTGGATGTTGCGCTCCTTGCCGTCCGCCAGCTTCACCTTGATCTTTTTCCGTTTACCGCAAATGCAATGAATCTGGCCGCAGACCGGGCACGGCTCTTTAAGACATTCACACGGCGACTTGCCGCACACCGGGCAAGGTTTCGGCGGCGGCACTTCACACACGCAGGGATAGCAACCGCACTTGGGGCATGATTCCGGTTCAACCGGTTCGCCGTCCCATTCCGGGTCCTGAAAATGCAGGTGCGCCTTCACAAAATCATAGATCGTGAAATAGTCCTTCCCGTCAAACAGCCGCGTTCCCCGCCCGATGATCTGTTTGAACTCGATCATGGAGTTGATGGGCCGCATCAGGACGAGGTTGCGGATGTTCCGGGCGTCAACGCCCGTGGACAGCTTTTGGGACGTGGTCAGGATGGTGGGGATGGACTTCTCGTTGTCCTGAAAATCCCGCAAATGCTGTTCCCCAAGCTCCCCGTCATCCGCCGTGACCCGCTGGCAATAATTCGGTTCCGTGCTGGCTTTGAGTTGGTTGATAAGGTCACGCACCAGCAGCGCGTGGGCCTGATTCGCGCAGAACACCAGCGTTTTCTCGGAAGGGTTGATCTGGGACAGGAAAATTTCCACCCGCTTCTTTTCCCGTTCCCGGATTTCAATGCTGCGGTTGAAATCCGGCTCGTCGTACAGCTTCCCGGCCTCAATTTCGCCCTCCACCACCTGATCATCCGGCGTGAAGACGTAGTAATCCAGCGTGGTCTGAATCTGCTTCACCCGGAACGGCGTCAGGAAACCGTCATTGATGCCCTCTTTGAGAGAGTAGATGAACACTGGTTCCCCAAAATAGCGGTAGGTGTCCACGTTGTCCTTGCGCTTGGGCGTGGCCGTCAGGCCCAGTTGCACGGCGGGAGCGAAGTATTCCAGGATGCCGCGCCAGTTGCTTTCATCGTTGGCCCCGCCCCGATGGCACTCGTCAATGACGATGAAATCAAAGAAGTCCGGCGGGTATTCCCCAAAGTACGGGGACGGTTTGCCGTCCTTGGGCGGGCCGCTCATAAACGTCTGGAAGATGGTGAAGAACAGGCTCCCGTTCTTGGGCACCTTGCCCTTCTTGCGAATGTCCTCTGGCGCAATCCGCACCAGGGCATCTTCGGGAAAGGCGGAAAAGGCGTTGTAAGCCTGATCTGCCAAAATGTTCCGGTCAGCGAGAAACAGGATGCGCGGGCGGCGGGTTGGTTCCCCGCTCAAATTCCAACGACTGTAAAACAGCTTCCACGCAATCTGGAACGCGATGAACGTCTTGCCCGTGCCCGTGGCCAGCGTCAGCAGGATACGCATAATCCCGTAAGCAATGGCCACCATCACCCGGTCAACAGCGGTGTCCTGATAATAACGGCTGGGGTGCGAACCGCCCTTGTCCTCGAAGGGGATGGCGGCGAACCGGTCACGCCAAGCGTCCGGCTTGGGGAACGTCATGGCCCACAGTTCATCCGGCGTGGGGTAGGCGGCGATCTCGCCTTCCTTGCCCGTCAGCATATCAATGGCGTAAATGCCCTGGCCGTTGGTGGCGTAGGTGTAGCGGACGGCGAGTTTGCCGGCGTAGTTTTTGGCCTGCGCCACGCCCTCGGTCAATGCTTCATCCCAAGCCTTGGCCTCATTCACGGCCAGCTTGGTGTTGCGATATTCCAGGACGTAATCAGCGGTCAGCGCCTTACCGCGTTTGCCGTGGCCTTCGATGCGACCGGGGGAAATGGGATATTCGCGGCGGATGCGGCTGCCCTCGACGACGCCCCAGCCCGCCGCCTTCAGCGCGGGGTCAATCAACTCGGCTCTGGTTTCGGCTTCGTTCATGGCTGCTCCTTGCCGCCTTCCAAGGTCTTTTTGACGTGCCGGTCAAAGTCGGATTCAAACAAGCGGTCTTGCACGACGCGGTATTTTTCAAATTCACTTTCCGCAAACGCTTTCGCCACGTCCTGACTCACTTTGCCGGGATGATCGAGAATATCCCGCTCGTTAAATTTGAGGAATGCGTTCAGTTTTCCCGCCCAATCCGCCATCGTCATGGGAATATGGCGTTCCGCTTGATCCTCGGCATAATCCAAATACATCGTCACGATCCGGTCCAGCGCCTTCAATTCCTTCTCCGTGAGATAATTCTTCGCCACGACGACGTCCGGCTTGATGATTTTCCCCTGCGGCGCGTTTTTCCAGGTGGTCAATCCCATGCGCTCCTTTTTGCTGTCCGCCCGCCCCACGATCAACTCGGCGGCCGTGCGGCCATGAATGGCAAAATGCAGCTTGTTCTGCACTGTGGCAAAAAACGTCTGCGTCGTCTCCGCCGCCGAGTCATAATCCATCGCCGTGGCGTAAATGTCCGTGATTTTCTGGTAAAACCTCCGCTCACTCGCCCGGATTTCGCGGATTTCCGCCAGCAGGTTTTCGTAATATTCCTTGCTCAAGAAGGCCCCGTTTTTCAACCGTTCCTTGTCCAGCACGTAGCCGCGGATGGCAAAGGCGCGCAGCACGCCCGTGGCCCATTGCCGGAACTGGATGGCACGAGCAGAATTCACGCGGAAACCCACGGCGATGATGGCATCGAGATTGTAGAATTGAGTGTTGTAGTTTTTCCCATCGGCGGCAGTTATCCGGAATTTCCGGATAACTGAATCTTCCCGCAATTCCGTGTTGGCAAAGATATTCCCCAAATGCTCGTTGACGGTGCGCACGTCGACCTCGAACAACGCGGCCATCAGCTTCTGCGTCAGCCAGACGGTTTCGTCGGCCACGCGGACTTCGATGCCGTCCTCGCCGGCCTGCCGGGTGAAAATCAGAAATTCGGCCGTGCTGTTGCG
>Ga0302320_10000729_pt1 | contig 77783 bp, 63 predicted proteins | sample Bog_T0_3_FD_202130 | JGI IMG/M metagenome (GOLD analysis project Ga0302320, IMG submission 202130) | Peat permafrost microbial communities from Stordalen Mire near Abisko, Sweden - Bog_T0_3 | ecosystem: Environmental > Terrestrial > Soil > Wetlands > Peat | place: Sweden: Abisko, Stordalen Mire... | reverse complement strand
ACACGGCCTTCGGAGAACAATGAGGCGGCCCGGGAGGCGACTTTTCGGCAGATTCCTTACCGAAACATCGGAAATCCGCCCGCGGCTGCTTCGCTGCAAAGAAATCGGGCACCTGCGCAGAGGTTCCCTAACCGAAACAAGCCCGGCAACACTGAGCAATGAAGAGATTCTTCGTTACTCGCGCCACCTCATCATGCCAGAAGTCAGGATGGAGGGGCAAAAGAAGTTGAAGGCCGCGCGCGTCTTGTGCGTGGGCACCGGTGGTCTCGGATCGCCGTTGGCTCTGTATCTGGCAGCGGCGGGGGTAGGCACGCTCGGCCTGGTCGATTTCGACGTGGTCGATTACACGAATCTGCAACGCCAGGTGCTCCATTACACGAGTGATGTCGGCCGTTTGAAGCTGGACTCGGCCATCGACAAACTGAATGCGATCAATCCCTTTGTCGAGATCAAGCGTTTCGATACTTATCTGAATAGTCAGAATGCGCTGGAAATCTTCAAGGACTTCGATATCATTGCCGACGGCACGGATAACTTTGCCACGCGCTATCTGGTCAACGATGCCTGTGTGCTTAGCGGCAAACCCAATGTCTATGCGTCGATCTTTCGTTTTGAAGGCCAGGCCAGCATCTTTGCCACTGAAGCTGGTCCCTGCTATCGCTGCCTCTATCCCGAGCCGCCGCCACCCGGATTGGTTCCTTCCTGCGCCGAAGGTGGAGTGCTGGGCGTGCTTCCTGGATTGCTAGGAACTATTCAGGCAACCGAAGTAATCAAGCTGATCCTTGGCGTGGGCGAGCCGCTGATTGGCCGCCTGGTGCTCGTTGATGCTTTGGCCATGCGCTTCCGCGAGTTGCGCGTGCGCAAAAATCCGGAGTGCCCGGTCTGTGGGACGAATCGCACAATCAAGGAACTGATCGATTACAACCAGTTCTGCGGCATTCGTGGCGAAGAGGCAGAAGCGCAAACGAGTGCTAAGATTCCTGAGATTCAGCCCGAGGAACTCAAGCGCCGTCTCGACGCCAATGAAGACATTTTCGTGCTCGATGTCCGCGAACCGCACGAGTATCAAATCGTCAACATTCATGGGCATTTGATTCCACTGGGTGATCTGCCGAAGCGTATCCACGAACTCGACTCGAGCCGCGAGATCGTCGTGCATTGCAAGAGTGGCGCACGCAGTGCCAAGGCCGTTGATTTTCTGCGGCAATCAGGATTTAAGCGTGCGACAAACCTGACCGGTGGCATCCTGGCCTGGGCGGAAAGGATCGACACCTCGCTTCCGAAGTATTGAATTGTGGCACTGAATAGGGGATCTCGGACCGAACGCGAAACTGAACGGAAGCGGACCTTCCTGCTATCGACAATGCCCTATGACTCGGGGTACATTTCTATGGCAGCCTGCGCTCAAGAGAATTGAGTGTGCAGCCGATAGGAACGTCACAATGCTGACGGCCCGCTTTCTGTTTGTTCGATGTTGTCGCCTGGATCGATGGATTCTCCATGGTCGATGTCGACTCCCCGTCTTATGTCTTGTCCTCATGGCAGTGACTGCTCTGCCCGGATCGTTGGCGGCGCAAGTTAAGCAACCAAACGAGATAATCAAGTTCCGATTGAGCGACGGCTATCTGATTGTTGTTCAAACGATCATCAATGGCACGGGTCCCTACAGTTTTCTGCTGGATACTGGTACCACCCGCACCGTGATCGACCCCGACCTTGCGCGGCAATTGCAGACCCCTGCGATCGGCGAGGCCTCCATCACCACGGTCTTGCATGTGCGGCAGGATAAGTTGGTGCAACTCGAAAATGTGGCGATGGGTGAGGCTTCAGTTCCCGATCTGGGAGCAGTCGTGGATAAGCTGGCACGGCAAAAGCTGCTGGCTCCCGGCATTCGCGGCGTACTGGGAGAGGATTTTCTCTCCAGATTCGATATTCTCATTGACTATAAGAAGCGACTTTTGCGCATCGGAGACCCCCCACCAGCGGGAGAACGATCTCGATTCGAGACGATCGGCCAATATCGTGGCTCCCCTACGACCAACCGGTTGTTGATCGGTGTGGATTTCGTGGATGTGAGTGGAGGCAAGTTGCAGTTGCAGTTGGATACCGGCGCAAAAACGCTGGAACTGTTCCCGCCCAGCCATGATTCGCTTGCGTCCCAGCCTTGGGGAGGATTCATGGCGACCAGCAACGGGGCAAATGGAATGATCATCCATTCCGATATCACGATCAAAATTGGCACAACGTTGATTCGCAACCTGGACGTGGTTCAGTCTCGCCGTTCAATAGCCTTCGACGCAGTGGGCCTGCTGCCCGCGTCCATCTTTCATCGAATCTATATTAGTCACTCCGGTGGTTTTGTGGTGTTGAATCCTGTCGAGTAACAAGCTGCCAGACCGTGCATTTCCTTTGGCTTGTCACAGGCAATGGCACCGGGGCCCCGCATCGGGTCCGAAGGCAAAGGGAGAGCGGATCGCGGACAAGCGGCCTCTGCAACTGCGAGACCGCTTGTCTCGCGGATTCTATCCCTTGGCAAACATATGCTTCATGCACCGCAAGGCCTGACGGGTGCGCTCTTCATTTTCGATCAGTGAAAAGCGAACGTGTCCGTCTCCATAGTCGCCAAACCCGATGCCCGGAGATACGGCTACCTTCGCCTCGGTTAGCAGGAGCTTTGAGAACTCCAAGGATCCGAGTTTGCGGTATTGCTCGGGAATCTGTGCCCACACGAACATGGTCGCCTTGGGAGAGACTACCGGCCAGCCCATCTTGTTCATTCCTTCAACGAGAACGTTGCGGCGCAGGCGATAGGTTTCGCAGATCTCGTGGACGCAGTCCTGCGGCCCCTCGAGGGCCAGAATCGAAGCCACTTGAATCGGCGTGAAGGTCCCGTAATCGAAGTAGCTCTTCAGCCGTCCCAATGCGGCAACCAGCACCGGATTGCCGACCATGAAGCCGACGCGCCATCCCGGCATGTTGTAGCTCTTGGACAGGGTGAAGAACTCCACGGCGACATCCTTGGCCCCGGGAACCTGCAGCACACTGGGCGGCTTGTATCCGTCAAAGGCGATATCGGCATAGGCCAAGTCGTGAATCAGATGAAATCCATATTGACGGGCCAATTCGACGAGGCGGGCCAGGAAGGGCAGCTCCACGCACTCGGTGGTGGGATTCGAGGGGAAATTGACGATCAACGCCTTCGGGCGCGGGGTCATGCGCGGAATCAGGTCTTCCAACTGGGCAAGAAACTGCTCCTGGTCGTTGATCGGGACGCTGACCACGTGGGCTCCGGCGATCACCGGGCCATAAATATGGATCGGATAGCTCGGATTGGGCACCAATACCGTGTCGCGGGAGTCGAGAATCGCCAGGCACAGGTGGGCGATGCCCTCCTTCGAGCCGATGGTGACGATGGCCTCGGTATTCGGGTCCAGATCCACGTCATAGCGGGTTTTGTACCAGTTGCAGATCGCTTTACGCAGCCGGGGAATGCCCTTGGAGACCGAATAGCGGTGGGTGGGGGGCTTGAGCGCCGCCTCAACCAGTTTATCTACGATGTGTTTGGGGGTGGCCCCATCGGGGTTGCCCATGCCAAAATCGATGATGTCTTCGCCGCGACGACGCGCGCTGGCCTTCATCTCCCCGGTGATATTGAAGACATAAGGAGGGAGGCGCTGGATTCTGCTGAACTCTTCCATCGAAATAGTGTAAGGCACTTGCGGTGCACCAAACCACCTGCGGCTGGAACAAGGAGCGGCATGGGTGCTTTCTGCGGCACTCCTCACAGTTGCCTCCTTCCCCAAGAAAGAGCAGAATGAGGCCGTGCGAAAGCGTGTTCTGACGATGGTTCTGGCTGCGGTTGCCGGGGGCTGCTCCCTGCAGGCGATTCCGCAGTACCATGACCGCGATAGTCGTGGGGCATCGAAAACTTCCGCCAGCGCGCCCTCCCCTGAATTACGCGTGGACATCAATGTCGCCAGTTTTGAGGAACTGCTGAAGGTTCCCGGCATGACGCCGGTGTGGGCGGCGCGCATACTCCGCTACCGGCCTTATCGAACCAAGCTGGACCTTGAGGAGAACGGGATTGTGACCGAGGCGGTCTATGAGCGAATCAAGGACTCTGTGATTGCCCATCGGATTAAGAAGTAAATAGAACAAAGGGATGCAGATAACAGCAAGAGAAGGAGTCCTGAAAAGGGCAAGGCGGACCGGAGCCCGCCTTGTCTGTCGATCTGTTCCGATTGCGGTCTAGTGACTTTCGACCGCCACCGCTTCAGGCAGCTTTGCGCCCATCGCCTTCAGGAGCGAACTCACAATCACGTAAAGCGTGGGGATAAAGAACAGGTTGAGGACCGAGGATAGCACCATGCCACCCACAATCGTGGTTCCGACTGAGCGACGTCCGAGGGCTCCGGCGCCGGTCGCGTAGACCAACGGCAAGATTCCCAGGATGAAGGCGAAGGAGGTCATCAGGATGGGACGCAAGCGAAGCTCTGCCGCCTCGATGGCCGCCTCAGCGATGCTGCGGCCCTTGCGGCGCAATTGTTCGGCGAACTCGACGATCAGGATGGCGTTTTTGGCCGAGAGTCCGATGAGCATGACCAGCCCGATCTGACAATAGACATCGTTGATCATGCCGCGCGACCAGACTGCGGTCAGAGCGCCCAGCACCGCCATGGGAACGGCCAGCAGGATGATGAAGGGCAAGACGAAGCTCTCATATTGCGCCGAGAGGGTCAGATAGACAACCAGGAGGCCGAGACCGAAGATGAGCAAGGTCTTTCCGCCGGATTCGATTTCGTCCAGGGTCAGCCCCGTCCAACTGAAGCTCATGCCGGGCATCAGGTTCTTGGTTGCCAGTGCCTCCATGGCGGCCAGTGCTTCGCCCGAACCTTTGCCCGGAGCCGGACTGCCATCGATTTCGACCGCACGGAAGAGGTTGTAGTGGGTGATGACCGGCGGACCGGAACTCTCCGTCAGGCGTACGAGGTTGTCGAGGGGAACCATCTGACCGGTATCGGAGCGCACATAGTAGTTGTGCAGATCGCGGGCCGACATGCGGAACGGCTGATCCGCCTGGACGAAAACGCGGTAGGTGCGGTTGTTGTAGTCGAAGTCGTTGACGTATTCCGAACCCATGAACACCGACAGCGTGGTGGTGATCTGCGAGAGCGGGATATTCATGGCCTTGGCTTTTTCGCGGTCGATGGTCACCAGCATCTGTGGATCATTGGCCGAGAAGGTGGTCTGCAGGCCGGTCAGATCTTTGCTTCCCCGACTCGCGCCGACAATCTGGTGAGCCACGCGGTCCAGATCAGAAAGGGTGTTCATGCCCGAGTCCTGCAGCATGAACTGGAAGCCGCCGTAGCTGCCGACACCCTGCACCGCAGGCGGCTCGAACATGGCAACCAGGCCGCCGTTGGGCGCGAAGAGCAAGCTCATCAGTTTGGGGTTCAGGTCGGCGACAATGTCGGCCGCGGAGTGTCCTTTGCCCCTGCGGGTGTCCGACGGGGTGGTGCTGAGGAACATCATGCCGGAATTGGAAGCGCCACCCGAGAGGCTGAAGCCCATGATGGAGAAGGCTCCGGCAATGTCCTTGTTCGTAGAGATAATTGCTCCGGCGCGGTCGGCCAGGGCTCCGGTATAGGCCAGCGACGATCCCGGTGGGGCCTGAACGATGACCATGAGGTAGCCCTGATCCTCCTGGGGAATGAAGCCAGTAGGAACGCGCTGATAGGTCCACACGGTTGCACCCAACCCGATAAAGAAGAGCAGCAGGAGCAGGTACCGCACTTTGAGAGCCATATGGATGGACTTGGCATAAGTGCTGGCCGTCCAGCCGATAAATGCGTCTGCGCCGTGAATGAATCCTGCAAAGGCCTTTGAGAGGGGGCGGATGTGGAGGAAGTCTAGCTGGTGGGGACGATCTTCTTCGCCGCGCAGGAAGAGCGCCGAGAGCGCCGGAGACAACGTCAATGCGTTGAAGGCCGAGATGGCAATGGCAAACGCGATGGTCAGTGAGAACTGCCGGTACAGAATGCCGGTTGTGCCGGGAAAAAACGACACCGGGACAAAGACGGCGATCAGTACGAGCGACGTCGCGATGACCGCGCTGGTGACTTCTCCCATAGCCCGCGATGTGGCCTCATGCGGGTCGGAGTGTTCCATGGCGATGTGCCGCTGCACATTCTCGATGACCACGATGGCGTCATCGACGACCAGACCGGTGGCCAGCGTGATGCCAAAGAGGGTAAGCGAGTTGATCGAGAAGCCGAAGAGCTTGATGAAGGCGAAGGTGCCGATCAGCGAAACCGGAATGGTAACGGCCGGAATGATCGTGGCGCGCCAGTCGAGCAAGAAGAGGAAGATGACCGTGATGACGATGAAGACGGCCAAGCCGAGGGTCTGGACCACTTCACGGATGGAGTCGCCAACCACCGTCGTGGAGTCAAACGCAACGGCGTATTTCAGACCCGGCGGAAAGCTCTTGGAGAGTGTCACGAGCGCTGCTTTGCAACGGGCGTCTACATCAAGGGCATTGGCATTGGAGAGCTGCAGGATGCCGATGCCCATGGCGTCCCGGCCTGAATATTTCAGGTTGGAGCTGTAGTCCTCGGCGCCGACGACGGAATGGCCGACGTCTTTCAGCAGAACTAGGCCGGAGGATGCATTCTTGACGATGATGTTGTCGAATTCCGCGGGGCTAGTGAGTCGACCGACGACGCGCACCGGAATCTGGAAAGCCTGCTTGGAGTCGGAAGGCGGCTGGCCAAGCTGTCCGGCGGGAATCTCGACGTTTTGCTCAACGAGTGCGCTGACCACGTCGGATGCCGTAAGGTTGTGTGCGGCAAGGCGTATCGGATCGAGCCAGAGGCGCATCGCATATTTCCGCTCGCCGAAGATGACGACGTCGCCGACACCGGGGACGCGCTTGATGGCGTCCTTGACATAGACGTCGAGATAGTTGGAGATGAACTCGGGGGAGTAGCGCCCGTCTTCGGTATAAAAACCGGCTCCGAGGACGAAGGCGTTATTCGATTTGGTAATGCTGATCCCGGTGGCGTTGACAGCCGAGGGAAGACGGCCGGAGACGCTGGCGACCCGATTCTGCACATCGACGGCCGCGATATCCAGGTCATATCCGGTATCAAAGGTAGCGGTGATCGAACTGTTGCCGCTGTTGGTACTGGAAGAGCTGAGGTATCGCATCCCCATGACGCCGTTGATGGATTCCTCAAGGGGAAGGGTCACGGCTTTTTCGACCGTCTCGGCATTGGCGCCAATGTAATTGGTGGCGACCGAGACCTCTGGCGGCGCCAAGTTGGGATACATGGCGATGGGGAGGTTGGGGATACACACCGCACCGGCCAAAATGATCAGCAACGCGCAAACCGTGGCAAATACAGGGCGGCGAATAAAGAAATCAACGAACAAGGTAGCCTTCCTTTTCCCCCGCGCACTTCGGTCCTTCTCTCTCCGGGGACAGTTGACTCATCCAGAGGCAGAAGGGGCGGATCTTAGCGGGGTTTCCCGAGCATTTCGATCAAGCTCCTCGAATCAGGCTCAATCGAGTTTCAATGAAACAGCGCCAGCGACAATGAGCCCTTAGGAAGGGAGCAGCATCACCGGCATTCCATTCACCAGGAACTGGGTACTGGACACAATCACCCGATCACCCGGCTTCAAACCGGAGGTGACAGAGTAAGTATTGCCCACTGTGTCGCCCAGAGAGACTGCGGTCTGGCTCGCGACGGTCATTCCGTTCATCTGCTTGGCGACGAAGACAAAGCTCTGTCCGCCCTGCCGTATCACGGCCAACACCGGCACAATCGCCATGGGCGTCGTGCTCCATACGACTCGGACCTTGATCATTTGCGCGTTCCGCAGCAGTTCCGGGCTGGCGTGTACGGGAGCCTTGACCAGAATTCCCTGCAAGGTGGAATCCACCTGCGGCGAGAGAAAATCGATCGACGACTTCTCGATGAGCTTGCCGGAGTTGTCCATCAGTTCGACGGGGAGGCCCCTGCGAACCTGGCCGGCGCGCTCCGTCGGGACGTAAATGTAAGCTTCCAGGTCTTTATTCTCGTCGACTGTGGTCAACATGGTAGCCGACGATGCGTAATCGCCCACATGCACCGGAACGTCGCCCACTACGCCGTCAAAGGGTGCGCGGATCGTGTAGTAAGCGAGTTGCGCTTCCTGCATCTTGCGCGTGTCCGCCGCCGATTCGAAATCGGCCTTGGTGTTTTCATAGGTCTGGTTCGCCTGGTCCAAGGTGTCACGGCTGGTGACTCCGGCCTCGAAGAGTTTGCGCTGGCGCTCAATCTCGGTGGTATTGAAGTCGAACAGAGCCTTCTTCTGGCGTTCAGTGCCGCGTGCGGCGCTGACCATGGCCATTTGCTGGCTGGGGTCGATCTCCATCATCGGCTGACCCGCCTTGACGTGCTCGCCGGAATTGACGCGGATCTGGATCAGCCGTCCACTCACCTGGGGCTGCAACGTAGCCGAACGGCGCGATTTGACGGTGGCCACATATTCACTTGACTGCGGCACCGGGGCCAGTGCCACCAACGCGGTCTGCACCGGCATGGCCTGCATCGCGGGGCCTGCCGGGGCCGCCTTCTTCTGGCATCCCGTTGCCACGAGCCCTATCAGAACCACGCAACTCACACTTGACATACACTTCATCGCGCTATTTCTCACTCGATCTATCCTCTGTCCAGACCCTATCCGTGGTATGCCCGGGTCTTATGCCTTCAATTTGTATCGGATTGATTCTACAGCCGGGAACCGCCCAAACCAGGACTCACACGCCCCAAACACAACGGCCACATTCGTTCCCTAAAAAGAGAAAGCAATGTGTGTGCAATGGCCGTCCAGCTTCGCTTTATTATGTGACGTGCAAGCCGCTCTGATTGACGCAAAAAAGCAAAAGGAGATCGATTTTTGACGGACCGTGCAAGCTCCCGGTTTGCATGAATTTCACCATATCGCCCCAGGTCAGCGTTTGCACTGGCGGGGTCGCGGGCGGGGAGGGCATCTACGTTGCCAACTGCCTCACCTCTGGCTACCAGAATGATGCGAGTAACGGCGTCCTGACCGGTCAAAATCCGGATACGTATTTGGAGCCTGACACCGGGCAGACCATGGAGGCCTCGGGCGGTGTGGCGCCGATTGATATCCATTCCCATTTTGTCCACCGGACCAGGCGTGCGCGCTCGTTCAACTGCAACAACGCGATCAGCAAAAAACACAAGGAAATGGAGTAGAGAATGTAGATCGGTTGATTGATCAAACGCGCGAACTGGTAAGCAAAGGGGAGGGAAAAATTTGTGATCCAGAAGATCCAGCGCGATGGTGCTTTGAACTTTGCAGCCCCTGAAGGCCACTCCCCTAGGTCCTCAAAGATCTGCGGCCCCATCGGTAAGCATTCACCACTCTGGTTTCGCGTTGGAGGAATGCAGGATTCCAGCTTCGTGATTGCAGGCGGGCAGGCGCCGGAATGAAGGTGATCTCGCCAGTCCTTGACACGCCCCCTGCTGGTCCTGTAGCCTCGGCTCGAAACGATAACGTTATTCATAAAGGTGCGCCATGCTTCTGAGACGGTCTCTATTCAATTCGGTTGATCCGATTCAGCCCTGCCGTGGAGTGGGCCAGCACTGCGCTGGAACTGCGTTCTTACGGCGCATCGCCTGCGCGAATCGCGTTGCTGCCGGGCTCACACTCCTCCTCTTGTCGATCTCGCCGGGTGCCTTCGGGCAAGCGAACAGCCAGCCAGCCAATGCGGAGAAAGGCGCCTGGGTCGGGGACTCGCCGGCCATAGCGCCCGCCATGGCAACAGACCTCTCTGCTCGGCTGAAGCGCAAAGACCTTCGCCGCGCAATTGAAAAGGTTGCAGACTGGGAGTTGGAACGAGCCAGGCCACATTTCTCGCAGCAATGGACCTTTGCCGCGCTTTACACTGGCTTCATGGCAGTGCCAGAGGAAGCAAACGGCAAGAAATACCGCGCAGCGATGCTGGAGATGGCCAAGAGCTTTCAGGCTCAGCCCGGCCCGCGCGTTGCTCATGCCGACGATCTCGCTATCGGGCAAACCTATCTTGACCTCTATGCGCGAACGCAGGATGCTGCCCTCCTGAAGCCGATCCGCGAGCGTGTGGATGCTCTGATGCAATTGCCGGATGATGCGCAGAAGCCGCTCTGGTGGTGGTGCGACGCGTTGTTTATGGCGCCGCCGGTGCTGGTCAAGCTGAGTCAGGCGACCGGCGAGCGGAAGTATCTCGACTTCATGGACCATGAGTGGTGGATCACTTCGGACTTGCTCTACAGCCCGAAGAACGACCTGTATTTCCGGGACAAATCCTTCTTTGCATCCCACGAGGCGAACGGGAACAGCATCTTCTGGGCGCGCGGCAACGGTTGGGTTTTCGCGGGCCTCGCAAGGGTATTGGCACAGATGCCGGCAGATTATCCCACGCGTCCCAAGTATGTAGCGCAGTTTCGCGCCATGGCGAAGAAACTTGCGTCGCTGCAAGGAGCGGATGGACTATGGAGACCAGGCCTGCTCGATGCCGAACACTATCAACTCCCTGAAAACTCCGGATCCGCCTTCAATACGTATGGCTTCGCGTACGGGATCAACGCAGGGATTCTCGACCGCAAGACCTATAAGCCGGTGGTCGAAAAAGCATGGAAGGGACTTCTCTCTCATGTTTACGAAGATGGGCGGCTGGGTTGCATTCAGCCGATTGGCGCGGCTCCTGGGGCATTCGTTGCTGACTCCAGTTACGTTTATGGAACAGGGGCGTTTTTGCTGGCGGGATCTGAAATCTATCATCTCGCGCGCTGAGACGCCATCACGGTCAGCGGGTCCGTCGGGCAGTTTGTGATTTTCGCAGCCGAGCCACAAGCTCGGAAGTCTGTCTTGGAGTTGAGCCTCGGGCCATCGCCGGAAAATCAACTATTTCCTCACGGGGCTGGCGCAGGGCTCAGACCAATTCACCAACATTGGTCGGTGGATTTCAATTGGAATATGCGCATTGTTCTGCAGCGAAACCAGAGTTGGTGTATCCCGAAGGCAGGAAAAAAATTGACGCGACCATCAGAGAGCGGCGACCTTGTACGAAACTCACCGGGTCACAGGAACTCTGGCATCGCTCTACGAAAGGAAATCGAAGATGAAGGAAGTGGTATACGTCTCCAATGATGGAACGCCCGTATCGTCTCCGGAGGCCGGGGTGCAGCGTCAAATCCTGGCGTTCAATCCCCATCTGATGCTCGTCCGCCACCAGTTCGAAAAAGGATGGCAAGGCGCACGCCACAAGCATCCGCACGATCAGATCGTTTATGTCACGCGCGGTTGCATCCTCTTCACTGGAGCCGAGGAATCGGTCGAAATGCATGTCGGCGATAGCGTCGTGATTGCCGGCGGGATCGAGCACGAAGCGACAGCATTGGAAGACTCGGAAGTGCTCGATATATTCACTCCGATGCGCGAGGACTACGCAAACTGAGTGGATCCTCTCTGGTTTTGCGGATCGTGGTTTTACCCGTCGGTTCCGTGAAGAGAAGATCAGCGATTCTGCGTAGTGTTCCAATGCCCGGCCTGTGAGGATGCAATCAGAACAGAGTCGAGGTGGCAGGGCCCAGGTAGTCTACCTTGATGTAGAGGCGTGCCGGTGCGGCGTCCGCGGGCAAGAGACTGCCCTGCAGAACATATCTTCCCTCACTCGCTACATCGGCAGTAAGGACGAGAGGATCCGTGGATGTCACCGTCCCGCTGCCCGTGGCGATGGCAGGGCTTCCAGGCATGAGCAACTCCAGATACACTTGCTGCGGCGAGTCCGCGTATACAGAGATATTGACCTGAGAGCCAGCGGCTGGCCATATCGCTCCAGCAAGGCGGGGGGTGCCGGAGATTGCTTTGCCTCCATAACCGAAGGTCGCATTGTTGTCGCCCAGGTCGTCGTCCATTTCGAACTGCTGGACAGTGCGCCGTCCCTGTGGGGCAAGGCCACCTGTGACACCCGCCGCACCCCAAACCGAGTACGAAAGAGGCGGTTGGTTGATGTAGACCCAACCATCCTGGTTCGTCCAGGAGTCATTGGGGCAGGTCCCGCTATAGTCATGCAACTGTGTGTTGGCGAAGAACGCGGTCGAGACCCAGGCGTCGTGCCACGAACTTCCATCGTTATTAATAGCCACGATGGCGCGTGCGCCCCGCTCCAAGACAAGAAGCTGTTGCGAATCTTGAAAGCGCACAAAATAGTCGCCGCTCTTGAAGGCAAGCTTCTGATGACACCACACCAGATTCTCAAGCCAAGGACGACTCGGGATATCGGTGGCAGAAGTGCTGCCAGCCCACGGTGAAACATTGCGGAAGAGATCTTCATAGTAGAGCTGTGGACTGCCATCCACCGTCATCGCTACGGCGTGGGCCAGGGCCGTTCGCGGATTGTCCGGATCGAGAGCAGGCGGAACCGCGTTGGTGGCGGTATCGTGATTGCTAACGAAAGGCACTGTTTTGAATCGGTTGGATTGCTGCTGGCTCGGCAAGCTTCCGACGTCGAAGAAGCCTCCCGACTGGACCATATTTGCCAAGGCAGAACGCAGAGCATAATCGAAAGTCCCGCATCGATTGAGCGTAGCGGATGCCCACGCGTCCAGAATGTCTTGCGAGCCGGTGATATATTCGCCAACCGCAAAATATTCGAGGTTGCTGCCCATCGCATTGTAGAGAAGATCCTCGACAACCTCTGGAGGATACCCGTCCACATCGTCGAAACGAAAACCATCGGCACCCGTCTGCTTGACCAACCAGGTGAGCCATGCCCGGGCATTGCTTCTGGCCGCACAGTTGGAATTGGCGTCGCCGGAGTCACTGCACCTTCCCTGATAACAAAAATCGGCGCCAAAATCATTCGTAACAGTGGGAGTCCAATCACCCTTGGGTTGCCAATGCTGCGGGTTGAAGTGGAAGTCGAACCAGTTGCGCGGCCAGCGACCGGTATGCGCACCCGCGAATCCCGTGGGCTGAAAGAGAGTGTATTGTTGGTTGTCTGACTGAAATGGAGAAGAAGGGTCCGGGTCGCCTCCTGCGCAATGATCCAGCACTATGTCCGGATAGACCTCCAGGCCGTTGGCGTGCGCAACAGCTACAAGGCGAAGAAACGAATCCATAGTGCCAAAGCGAGTGGTGATGTCTCCCCGCTGGTTCTTCTGACCAATGTCGTAGTAGTCGTAGGGAGTGTATCCCATATTGTTGGTGGCGTTGGTATCTTTGCAGGGCGGGGGCGTCCAGATGCCATCGAAGCCCATCGCGGCGAGACGTGGTGCCAACTTCGCCAGGTAGGTATACCAGTCATGGGGGTAATTGCCATTCCAGCAATTCCACCAAAACGCCTCAAGGACAACTTTCCCGTTCCAGGGATTGGACATGGCGTCTCCCTTTCACTCGTATTTCTTTCTTCAGCCTGGGATGTCTGGATCGACAGAAATCTTGTTGGTTCATATTTTGGATGAATGTGCTGGGGTACTCGAACAAAGCAGGGAAACACGTTCAGTATGCGCGAAGTCGTTGGGTGGTGCAAATGAAATATTCCAAACGATCTGGAAGCACTGCTCATGCAGAATGGGTGCCCCAGGTCTCGCTTTTGAGACCTGGGAGAGCACGAATCCAATAGGACTTCTTCCTTCGGACAGTGGCCCGAGACCGGATGATTTTGCGCCTTCCCATCTCTCAAAATCGAGACATGGGGCACCCAGCGGGTGGACAAGATCAAGCGGTCAGGGACTTAGTTGACCTTGGGCTCGTCGCGAGCCAGAATCACATGCAGGAAACGCGGTCCGTGAACACCCTTGATGCGCGTCATTTCAATGTCGGCGGTGGCGCTGGGGCCTGAGATATAGGTGGCCAAAGTGGGCGGTTGAGCGCAGCGGTCGAAATACTCGGGAAGCGTCTCAACGACGTGACTAGCGAGGAGTATGCACAGATGCCAATCCGGCAACAAGGTGAGTACGCGCCGACCTTCCTGTGCGGAGTGGTGCAGAATGATCGTTCCAGAGTCGGCCACGCCACAGAACGACGCGGTAACGACGCCTTCGGTCTTCTCGATCTCGTTCGCCGCAAGGCCGCGCCCTGCTCCGTGGCCGTCGTCGATCATCCAGTCAAATCCTGCCGCCCGCCAAGCACCGGGCAGGCCTGCGGGGACAACGAAGGTACGTTTGCCGCTGGCCAAAAGTTTGTCCTTGATGGTGGCTCCAAGTTGTTCGGGCGAACACTCCACCACCTCCGCCTCGTACTCCCGCAGCCGCTCGATCATCAATTGCAGGCATGTGGTGCGATCAAGTTTGCCGTGGCGGATATAGGCTTCGGCCAGAGGTGCGTGAGCTTTCGATTCCTCAGAAGGGTTCACGGCTGCAATCGCCGACGTGGAGACACGGATGCTTTTCAGGATTCTTTGCCGGGCTGAAGCTGAGGTGGTCATTTTGTCTCCTTGACCCGCTCGGCCCACCATTCATGAAAGGTCTGCTGTGGAAATCCGCGCAGGTCACGGGTCTGTGTCCATTTGCCGCCGACACTGGGCAGGCTGTGAATCCACCCGTCCTTGCGGGTGAACAGGCGTAAGCCAATGCGACCCATCCGCTGCGCAAGATGAAAACACCACGCCTGCGCGAAGAGTAGGTTCGCAATGCGCAGGCCGAGATACATGGGGTCGAAGATGCGCGACGTCTTCTTTCGCTCTTGATCGACCACCTGGGAACGCAGTTCGAGCAGCACTTCGGGGATGTTGATCTTGACCGGGCAAACTTCGTAACAGGCGCCACACAGCGACGATGCGTAAGGCAGCGACTGGGCAAACTCCATCTTCATCAATTGCGGCGTGAGGATGGCGCCGATGGGGCCGGGATAGACAGAGCCATACGCGTGGCCTCCGGTCTGGCGATAGACCGGGCAAGCATTCATGCAAGCGGCACAGCGGATGCACTTCAGAGTCTGCCGTTCGACCGGCTTCTTCAGAATGGAGGAGCGGCCGTTGTCGAGCAGCACGACATGAAAGCGCTGCGGTCCATCGCCGGGTGTGACGCCAGTCCAAAGCGAGGTATAGGGATTCATGCGCTCGCCTGTGGCGGAGCGGGCCAGCAACTGCAGCATGACCTCCAGATCCTGAAAGCGCGGCAAGACCTTCTCGATGCCGACGATCGTAATCATGGTCTGCGGCAAGGTAAGACACATGCGGCCGTTGCCTTCAGACTCCACAACCACAACCCCGCCCGTCTCGGCAATGAGGAAGTTGGCGCCGCTGATCGCTGTGGGGATGGCGAGAAACTTGCTTCGCAAATAGGCGCGGGCGGCATTTGTCAGCTCTTTCGGGTCATCGGAGAGATGCTCCAGACCCATGCGCCGGGCAAAGATCTCGCGGACCTGGCTGCGATTGATGTGCAGGGCCGGAACGACAATGTGCGAGGGCTCTTCGTCGCCGAGTTGCAGTATGATTTCGGCCAGGTCTGTCTCGTAGACCTCGACGCCGGACCTCTCCAGGAAGGGATTCAACTGAATCTCGACCGAGGTCATGGTCTTGATCTTGATGACTTCGCGGGCATTCTCTTGGCGCAACAAATCCAGAATGAGACCACGCGCTTCGTCCGCGTCGGCAGCCCAATGGACCGTTCCTCCGGCAGCGGTGCAGTTCTTCTCAAACTCTTCGAGATAGCTGTCGAGGTGTTCCAGAGCCTGATTCCTGATCGCCGAGGCTGCTTCGCGCAGCGCCTGCCAGTCGGTCTTTTCAGCGACCAATTTCCCGCGCTTGGTCTCGATGACATCGATGGCGTGGGCCACGTTCTTGCGCAGTTGCGGATTGCGCAAAACGCGCAAGGCTGCCTGCGGAAACGGCGGAGCCAGTCGCGGGTCTAACTCCGCGTGTTCGTGTTCGGGGAGACTTCGGGGTTGCTGAGCGCTCATGATTGCACCTCCGGCGAGGTTTCCGTGCAGGCCAAAATCTCGGCCAGATGCATGGTTCTCATGCCGACAAACTGGCGGTGCATGGCTCCTCCCATGTGCATCAGGCAACTGTTATCAAGGGCTGTGCAGACTTCGGCGCGAGCAGAAACGACGTCTTGCAATTTGGCCGCAAGCATGGCCGAGGAGACTTCGGCGTTTTTGACCGAAAAAGTCCCGCCAAAGCCGCAGCATCGATCCGCATTGGGGATCTGCACCAACTCCAGGCCGCGAACCTTGCCCAGCAAACGAAAGGGCCGATCCCCCAGATGCAGCGCGCGCACCCCATGGCAACTGGCGTGATAGGCCACGCGATGCGGAAAGTAGGAGCCGACATCGTCCACGCCGAGCCGGTCGACCAGAAATTCGCTCAGTTCGAAGACCCTGGGCAGCAGGGCGGCGAAATCCTCGCGGAGGCTGTCACTGCCCAGCTCTTCGAAGAGTCCTTGATACTGTTCGCGAATCATGGCCACACAGGAGGAGGAGGGAACGACCACTGTTTCTGTGTCCTGATAGAGGCGGACAAAGCGCTTGGCTTGCGAGAACGCTTCGCCGCGGAACCCGGTATTGGCATGCATCTGTCCGCAACAGGTTTGCCTGCAACTGAAGTCCAGCTTGACACCCAGCCGCTCCAGAAGGCGAGCCACGGCTTTGCCTGTTTCCGGGAATAGCGTGTCGTTGTAACAGGTAATGAAAAGTGAAGCCTGCATTTCGGCCGTCCATCGGAACCAGGGTGAGGCTCAACGGTGAATACTATTCGATAGGAAGATAGAACGTCTATTGCAGATATTTCTTCGCTTCCCCTTCTCCGACCTACCAATCAGGCCCTATTGATCCGGCCCTTAAATAGTGGGATTGGTTTCCCATCCATTCCGCGTTTTCTGCGGAATGGGTGGGAAACCAATCCCACTATTTAAGGGCCGGATCAATAGGATGGTCCGCAGTTCCGGCGAATGAGCGGATTCCCGGCAGAAGGAAAAAATTTCGATGAAGCTGGGCGGTCATGTCTCGAGATTGCTGATTCCTGTTGATTTTCGTGGGTAGGTCAGATGCCTCCGCAGGGGCGGGAGGGGCGACTGCTCTCTCAATGCCTACTTCATTAGAAATAATCTTTCCAATACAGAATAATCTCATTATAATTACCCTGCCAAATGAAAGCAGAAATCCTGTTTGCCGAAGCAATCTCCCTGCTCAAGGGCGGTACAAGGATGAGGAAAGCTGCTGCTTGGAAAAGCGAGAGGGTGGCAGATTGTCGAGCGGACTCAAAGCGGCGATTCCTCGGTGCGTCGCGATTGACCTTGGCGCGGGCAGCGGAAGGCTGATCGCAGGCGAGATGACCGGGGCGCGCCTCAGTCTAACGGAAGTGGCGCGTTTTGCCACGCCGACGGTCGATGACAGCCGCAGCGGGTACAAATGCTGGGATATCGACGAGATCGTGCTCCGGGTTCGCAATGCAATCGCCCAGTGCGCGGCACTCGGGTCGATCGCCAGCCTGGGTGTGGATAGCTGGGGCGTCGACTACGTGCTGCTGGACGAGGACCTGGGCCGGATAGGGCAGGCGATCTGTTATCGCGATAAAAGGACCGAGGGAATGATGGAACGCGTGCAGGCGCGTGTTTCCGCCCGTGAGATCTATCGCCGCACCGGCATTCAGTTTCAACCCTACAACACTCTCTATCAGTTGGCAGCGGCGGTGGAACAGGAACCGCAATGGATGAGCACCGCGCGCCATCTGCTGATGATTCCCGATTACCTTCACTTTGTCTTGTCGGGCGTTCTCTCCAACGAATACACCAATGCAACCACCACCCAGATGGTCGGTGAGAGCGGGGTATGGGACAAGGTACTTTTGCAGGCGGCCGGTTTGCAGAGGAGCCTCATGCTTCCGCCGGTGGATGCGGGAACCATCCTGGGTCAGACGGCAGTGGGCGCGGGTACGGCGAAGGTCATTGCGCCTGCCACGCACGATACCGCCTCCGCTGTTGCCGGGACGCCCCTGGAAAGTGCGGACGAAGCGTACATCAGCTCGGGCACCTGGTCGCTGATGGGCATCGAAAGCAGGATTCCCATCGCAACCGAAGAAGCGCAACAGATGAACTTTACCAACGAAGGAGGCTTCGAACACCGCTATCGCGTGCTGAAGAACATCATGGGAATGTGGCCGATTCAGAGGTTCTGCGAAGAGCAAAATGTCGGCGATGTCGCGGCCCTGGTGGCACAAGCGGCAAGTGAGCTCGCTTGGCGCAGCATGGTGAATCCCGACGAAGCGCTCTTCCTGAATCCTCCCTCGATGACTGAAGCGATTCAGACCTACTGCCGTCAAACGCGGCAGCCCGTGCCCGAGACAATTGCCCAGTTAGCCCGCTGCGTATTCGATAGCCTGGCGCTCTCTTATCGCAACGTGAAGTTGCAGATGGAACAGCTTCGCGGACGGAAGCTGTCCAGGATCCGCATCATCGGAGGAGGATGCAAGAACCGTTTGCTGAATCAGCTCTGTGCGGATGCCTGCGAACTCTCGGTGATCGCCGGTCCGGTCGAGGCGTCAGCGCTGGGAAACCTGAGCGCACAACTGATTGCACTCGGGGAGATCGAGAATCTGGATGCTGCACGAGCCCTGATTCGAGGCTCTTTCCCGATGGAAGAGTATCGCCCGCGGACGCCTGTGCCGGATGAAGCCCGACAAAGATTCAATAATCTTTTGACCATGACGTTTCGGGAGAGAGGGTAATGCGCGTGATTGAGAAGACAGTTGAAGACGCATATCGATTGGCAAAAGAGCGCTTCGCCTCGCAGGGCATTGACACAGACAAAGCGATTCGAGAGTTGGATGCAATTCCCGTGTCGATTCAATGCTGGCAGGGAGACGATGTTCTGGGTTTCGAGAACCCCAACGGCACTTTGACCGGGGGCATCCAGACGAGCGGCAATTACCCCGGTCGCGCGCGCAATGCCACCGAACTCAGGGCGGATCTTGATCTTGCTCTCTCCTTGATCCCGGGCAGCAAACGAGTCAATCTGCACGCGATGTATCTGGAGACAGACCAGCCCGTCGAGCGGGATGCGATCGAGCCGAAGCATTTTCACAATTGGGTCGAGTGGGCAAAGAAGAACAGTCTTGGCCTGGATTTCAATCCCACCTGCTTTTCGCATGAGAAGAGCGCGCAAAATCTGACGCTCAGCCATCCCGACCAAGCGATTCGCAGATTCTGGATCGATCACTGCATTGCAAGCCGCAAGATCAGCGAGTACATCGGGCAGGAGCTGAAGAATCCAGCCGTGATGAACATCTGGATTCCGGATGGATTCAAGGATCAGCCTGTGGACAGGCTCGCCCCGCGTCAACGGCTGATCGCAGCGTTGGATGAGATTCTGGCCGCGGTGAGGGGCGCGCACCATAAGGTGGCCGTCGAAGGCAAGCTCTTCGGCATTGGCGCTGAGAGTTATACGACCGGGTCGAACGAGTTCTATATGGCCTATGCCGCCACGCGGAAGACGTTGCTGACCCTGGATGCAGGCCACTTTCATCCGACGGAAAACGTGGCCGACAAGATCTCCACAGCGCTCTGCTACCTCGACGAAATTCTGCTGCATGTGTCGCGGCCGGTGCGATGGGACAGCGATCACGTGGTCCTGCTTGACGACCCCACGATTGCCATTGCGCAGGAGATCGTTCGTTGCAACTCGCTCTCCAGGGTGCACATCGGTCTGGACTTCTTCGATGCCAGCATCAATCGCGTGGCTGCGCTGGTGGTCGGTGCGCGCAACATGCGCAAGGCGCTGCTGCTGGCGCTGCTTGAGCCAGTGGCCCGACTGAAGGCCGCAGAGAACCAGTTCGACTTCACGCAACGCCTGGTTGTGATGGAAGAAGAAAAATCGATGCCATGGGCGGCAGTGTGGGAATACTATTGCGCGACCCAGGAGATTGATTACGGGAGCGAGTGGCTGCAATCGGTTCGCCGTTACGAAGAAAAGACGCTCAGCGAGCGGGGAAGATAGGCAGGCCGGACTCAATAGCGCAGTCTTGGTTTGTACAGGGCATGGTCAAGTCACTCGATCCGTGACCGCATTCTTCAAAATTCAAGGACGCGAACTGAGGGTGCCCCAGGTCTCGATCTTGAGACCTGGGAAAGTACAATCCATCCGGTCAAGGTACTAGCAAGATTCGTTGAAGGAGATCCAGTGATTTCTATTCTGTCGGGAATAGGTTGGCACATGGTTGGGGCTGCCTCTGCGTCTTCCTTCTATGCGCCCATTGCCAGAGTAAGAAGATGGTCGTGGGAAACCACGTGGGCCGTGGCGGGTCTGTTCTCCTGGATCCTCTTGCCCATCTCCGTCAGCATGGTTCTGTTGCCCCACTTCCTCGATTTTTACTCGTCGCTTGATTCCACTGTGGTTTTGAAGACGGTTCTCTTTGGCGCAATGTGGGGAATCGGCAACGTCAACTACGGCCTGACGATGCGCTACCTGGGGATGTCCCTGGGGATCGGAATTGCGATTGGCATAACACTCATCGTAGGCACACTGATTCCGCCCATGCTGCACGGACAGTTTCTTTATCTGTTCACCACCAAAAGTGGATTACTCACCCTCGCTGGCGTGATTGTGGCAGTCGTGGGCGTGGGAATCGTAAGTTATGCAGGCCATCTGAAAGAGATTCAACTCGGATCGAAGGCAGAGCAATTCAGCCTGAAGAAGGGTCTCATCCTCGCCGGCATGTGCGGCGTATTTTCCGCGGGCATGTCCTTTGCCATCGATGCGGCCAAGCCGATCGAAGCCGCGGCTCTTCATCTCGGCGTCCAGCCACTTTACGCGGCGTTGCCAAGCTACGTACTCATCATGGGAGGCGGAGCGCTGGTGAACCTGACCTACTGCATTGTGAGGCTCGCTACCAAGGAAGAGCTTTCGTTTCGGGAGGATTGTTCGCAGCCGAAGGACGTTCTATTCAAGAACGCAGCTCTGGCGGCAACCGGCGGGATCATGTGGTATCTGCAATTCTTCTTTTATGCCTGGGGAGCTGCAAACATTCCACAGCACCTCTCGTATGTGAACTGGATGCTGCACATGAGCGGGTATGTCTTGTGTGGAGGGATCGTAGGCCTGGCCCTGGGAGAATGGCGCAAGGTAAACAAGACGCCCGTCAGGGTATTGTGGGTCGGAATGCTGGTCATCATTGCCGCCGCCAACCTCGTCGGGCTGGGTATGGCCCTGTAGGCTTGGATCGGGGATACGCTCAGCCGGGTTCAGCTGATTCAAAAAGGTATTCTTGAAAAAGGAAGTGCTGCACACCAAGGAGCGCTGCCAAAAGCAGGGACGGTTCGGAATGGCGAAAGCGAAAATCAAACGGCTGTACTTGATCCCGATCCTTTCCAAGGCCCTGGATGTGCTTGAGTTGCTGGAAGAAAAGCACACGCCGATGGCTCTGGAAGATATTCATGCCAAAACGAAGATCTCGAAGACCAGCGTCTATCGCATTCTGAAGACGCTGGTCCATCGTGGCTACGTGGCACAGGCGCAAAACGGGGAGTACAAGCTGGTTTCGCGGCCGCGCAAGCTGCGATTCGGGTTTGCTGTGCAAAGCGCGGAGATGCCCTTCTCCATCGCCGTTTCTCAGAGCATGACGACCGCGGCAGCCGCATCCGGGGTCGAGCTTTTGATGCTCGATAATCGCAATGACCCGGAAACAGCCGTTCGCACAGCAGAAGAGTGTGTGGCCAAGCGGGTCGATCTGATGCTTGAGTTTCAGGTGGAGGAAGCTGTCGCCCCGCGCATTGCCCACATCTTCAAACGTGCGGATATCCCGCTGATTGCCATTGACGTTCCCCATCCGAACTCAACCTATTTTGGGGTCGACAATTTCGATTGCGGCTATGAAGCGGGATCGCTGCTGGCTCAGTTCGCACTGCGTAAATGGAAGGGTAAAGTCGATTGCGTGGTGGGCGTGGGTTTTGCGGAAGCGGGAAGCTTTGTTCAGGGACGAATCCTGGGTGCCTTTGATGCGATCCGCGAGCGCATAACCGATCTTCCGGAAGAGAGTTTCGTTCAGATTGAAGGCCGTGGTATGCGCGATTGCAGCCGCTTGGCAATGGAGCGTTTTCTCTCCGTTCAGCCGAAGGGTCGACATATCCTCATTGCGACTTCAACGGACTCGAGCGCTCTCGGAGCACTGGACGCCATACGTTCTGCCAAGTGCGAACAGGACTGCGCTATCGTAGGCCAAGATTGCATTCCCGAAGCGATTGAAGAGATGCGCACGGGCAAAAGCGCCCTGATCGGGTCGATTTCGCATGAAGCAGAGACCTATGGCCCCCGCCTGATTCAACTTGGAATTTCGCTCTTGCGCGGAAACTCCATCCCCCCCTACAACTATGTGCGCCATCGCGTGGTTACACCCGAAACACTTGGTACTGAGCTCGCTCTGGCGCTCGAAGTTTGAGACCCTAGTGCCGTGACCGCATGATTTCGTAATTCCGCCCACGAATTTGGGTGTCCCTGGTCTCGACCTTGAGACCAGGGAAGGCGCGAACTTATGCGGTTCTGGTATTTGTGCTGCTGGTTTTTGCGTTTATCCTGAAAAAGAATCTCCGTCGACCTCATGCGCCTTCAAAGCATTCAAGGCGCATGAGGTCCCGGCTGGTTATCGGAGGAAGCCTTCCACAAGGCCACCGTCGACCGGGATCAGGTGCCCTGTCGTGCAGCGCGCTTGTGGGCCTGCCAGATACAGGATTGCTTCGGCGCAGTCCTTGGGGTCAATCGGCACGTGCGTCAAAGTCCTCTTTGCATAAAATGCTGCCAGAGCATCGCGGAGTTCGTCATCGTTGGCGCCCTTGTGAAAAGGGATGTTGTACTTCGCAAGGGACGCCTTCACCCGGTCGCGGGGGAACATGGTTGAGCCCTTCACCACTGTGGCAGGGCAGATGCCATTGACGCGCGTTCTGGGCGCCATGCCCACGGCAAGTTCGCGCACCAAATGGCTCAACGCCGCCTTGCTGACGTCGTAAGCTTCCGAGCCGCGCTTGGGAACCACCGCGTTGGCAGAACTGGTGAGCACGATGCTGGTGTCGAGGCGCTGGGCAGCAAAGAGCTTTGCGGCTTCATCAGCGAGAAGATAGTTGGCCGTCACGTTGACCTCGAGGGTCAGTGCCCACTGCGCGTCCGAGATCACTCCATCGGGCGAGGACGGAAAGAGCGCCGCCGTATTGATCAGCAGGTCGAGGCCGCCGAATTGGCGCGCGGTCGCTTCGAATGTGGCTCGAATCGTTGCGCGGTTGCGGATGTCGATCGAAGTCCAACTGACAAACTCCTTCCCGACGAGTGCAGCGACCTCCGCGGCTACCCGCTCAGCGCCTGCCGTATCGCGATCGGCAACCATCACATGCGCTCCCCTCGATGCGGCCAACAGCGCGACTGCGCGGCCGATGCCGCTGCCTCCCCCGATGACCAGAGCGATCTGGCGACTGAGCTGCTTCTCTGCCGGTTGGCGGCGAATCTTCGCTTCTTCCAGAGCCCAGTACTCGATGCGAAAGGCTTCGCTCGGTGGCAGCGCGACGTAATTCTCAAAGACGGTAAACTCCTGCGCACCGGCGGCAGGTCCGGCCTGCGGGACATCCGCACATGCTTTGCCTTCACCTAGCGCGCCTGCCCCACGCATGACCCCGATGGCATTGAGATAGAACTCACCAGCCAGTCGCGCTTCTGTCTTGTTCTTTCCGAAGCTGAACATGCCGATGCCCGGCAGCAACACGATGGTTGGGCTGGCATCTCGCTGCTTGGGCGAGTCGGTCAGCGCGTGGGCGCTGTAGTATTGCGCATACTCATCGCGATAAACCGCCAATGCCTTGTCGATAAGGGCTGGAATCTCCTGCGGATCGCTCGCGGTATTCCAGTTGATAAACATGGGCCGAATCTTGGTGCGAATGAAGTGGTCTGGACAACTGGTTCCCAGATGTGCAAGTTTCTGTGCGCTTTCCGAGTTGACGAAATCCAGAACAGCCGCGTCGTCCGTGAAGCTCCCAATCCACCGCTGCTTTTGCGAAACCGCGCCGCGCAAGGACGGCATAACCTTGGCAACAATCTGCGAGCGGTCTTCACGGGTCTTCTCCCGCGCGCCGCCGAAGTCTTTGTGGCCAACTCGTTGAGAGTGGCTCTCGATGAACTGTCCAATCTGGTCGATGATGGTAATCGTATTCAGGTAGCATTCCCGCTGCGTGTTCCCCCAGGTGAACAGGCCATGACCGCCGAGCACGACGCCATCACAGCCGGGCGTATCTTGAACAATTTTGCGCAGCATCATGCCTAGCTCGAAGCCCGGCCGCTGCCACGGAAGCCACGCCAGTTTATGCCCAAACGCTGCATTGAATTCCTGCATCTTGGCGAAGCCGTTGGCGGAGGCCGCCAGCGCGATTCCCCAATCAGGGTGCAGATGATCCACGTGCGCGAAGGGCAGCAGCGCGTGAAGCGGAGTGTCGATGGAAGCCGCGGTCGGATTGTTGCCGAAGGCCACCAGCGGGTACAAAGGCACCATCGCGTCTTCTTCTGCTACGCCCTTGTATTGGGCTTCGAGGGCCAGCAGGCGATCAAGGTAGAGGGTTGCAAATCCAGAGCGTTTGATCGATCCGAGATCGCCACCTGAGCCCTTGACCCAGAGGACGTTGGTGGACCCGCCAGCGACGGGGTCAATTCCCGTGAGCTTGGAACTGGTATTTCCGCCGCCAAAGTTGGTGATGCGCAAGTCCGACCCCAGCAGGTTCGAGCGGTAGCGCAATAACTCCGGTGCATCCAGGCTCGAAGCAATTTGCTCATCCCATCTGTCTTCCAGGAAATGGAGCATTGAACTCTTCTTGGCGTCTGCCATGATTTCTAACCCTCCGAATTCGATTGAATCCTATGCCTTGACCGAGGTGAGAGCGTTCCCCCGGGAATAATTCGAGAGCACTTCGCTTCCCGATGCGGCCCTGTGGGGATGAGCCGATCAAGAATAGAAGCAGTTCCGGAATGACGTCCAGCTTTCTGTGGTTGCCTGGCAGGGCAATCGCATTTGGATCATTCTTTGAAAAAAGCGAAAAGGTAGGAAGGGTACGGGCTTTAGCCCGTACATATGCAGCCAAAATCGGCGGGGCTTTAGCCCCGAAGGACTGAACTCGCACAAGACTGCCTTCTTCAACTGTATCCCTCGGGGGCTGAAGCCCATTTTTCGGCATTGCTGCAATGTACGGGCTGAAGCCCGTACCCTTCAATGGTTCAAATGCGATTGCCCTGGGTTGCCTAGGCTCCGCACGAGCCTGATGTGTCGGGAAATCAATCGCAGTTGGCCGTTTCTAGTATTTCACATGAGAACTTATTTCCTTGCGGGATTTTGCAGGTCTCTTGCCGCGGTCCCGATGTTCGATGTTGCTCAGACGAACACGAGGGCCGTGGCTAAGCTGGAATGCAGGGAATCTTTGACCCTATTCAAGTCTGTCCTATGAGCGGCGATTCCCAGGCGTTTGCTGCAGGCAATCAACGGCAGGCCAATGTAGAAGTCGGAATTGCTTCAAAACTAGGATACAAAAGGAGATTTCATCATGACTGAAGAGAGCAATCGTAATGGGTTGGCGTGGTTCATTGCCGGAATCGGCGTAGGCGCATTGGTGGGCATTCTCTATGCTCCGAGGAGTGGGCAGGAAACCCGCACAGGGCTCGCAAATGGCGCGCGTGAAGGATCGGAATACCTGCGCAACCGGGCGCGTGGCGCGGTCGATGAGATGGGCAATTTGGTCAACAGGACCAAAGAGCATATCAATGACTATGTCGAAACCGGTCGCGAAGCAGTGGGTCAAGGACGCGAACGTCTCGGAGAATTTGTGGATCGGAGCAAGAGCAGGATTGTCGAACAGAAGGACCGGGTTGTTGCGGCAGTCGACGCGGGCCGGCAAGCCTATAACGCCAACAGCTAAAGTATTCTCGCGCGGTGCTGGATGCAGCGAACAGAGGGATTACCACCCCGGGAAAGAGCGCGAAATCCGCACCGCAAACCAGCGGAGCCCCTCAAGAGGTCAGGTCGATTCCCAGAATGTTTTGACCGGCCTGCAACCTCGCTCGTGGACGCCATTGGGACTGCTCGGACCGAAGTTGGTGTGTTCACGATAGACGATTGTGTCTATTCCAAACTGGGTCAGCTTCCATCCGTGTTCCTCCGCCTGACCATCCTGCGATCAAGCGGCGAAGCTCCGCATCGGGCCGTTCTCTCACTCGACAATGGATCAGCAAAGCGACAAACGCCTGAACCGGAACAATCACCCCGCGAACTGTGCTTTTGCTGTGAGGATGCATGAGCTTGATCGGCCAATCTGGATGCTTTCTTGGGACTGTCTCTCATTACCTTCTGACCATGCATCCGATGCCATGGATCGCTGGTCTGGGGGGAGGTGGTCTCTTTGCAGTGGCGGTTATTGATTCCTCCATGCTTCCGGTTCCCTTACCGGGCAGTGCCGATTTTCTTCTCCTATTCCTTACTACCCGTCCATTCCTCTCTGCAATGATCGCTTCGTCGATGGTGCTTTGGGCAATCGCTGGGTCAACGATCGGTGGCTACCTCACTTGGGCGGCTGGCCGCAAGGGAGGCGTTACGACGCTCGACCGGATTGTTCCGAAGCGGCCTCTGCGGCGAATCCTGCGCTGGACCGAGCGCAATGGAAGACTCTCCGTTGCTGTGGCTGCGTTGCTACCGCCACCGATTCCTCTGCTGCCGTTTGTATTGGCGGCCGGAGCACTTGGCGTACCACGCGGAGATTTCCTCCTGTCCTTCGCTGCGGCGCGCGCGTTACGTTTCAGCTTTATCGCCTGGCTGGGGTTCACCTATGGGCGTCAGGTCATTGGCCTCTGGCAGAGGTCCCTCCAGGGGTGGACCAAGCCAGTTTTGTACGTCTATCTCAGTTTGCTCGTATTCGGCGCCGCTCTTGCAGGTTGGCGTCTCGTCAAAAACCGAAGAAAGTCAACAAGAACGACCTACGCGCGTTCATAATATCGATGAAACAGATCGTGGTGTACGGATGAAGACACACCGTTTTGCTCGAGGCCTGCTTTGGCCCATCTTCTTGTTGCTCCTTTTGCTTGGGAGCGAGAGAATCCTGTTTGCTTATTCGGTCCTTACGCATGAGGAGATTGTCGATCTTGCCTGGACAACTGGGATCCTTCCTCTCTTGCAAGCTCGGTATCCCGGCCTGACCGCAGATCAGATTCGTGAAGCGCATGCCTATGCGTATGGTGGCGCGGTCGTTCAGGACCTTGGCTACTATCCTTTTGGCAACGCGGAGTTCAGCAATCTGGTTCATTACGCCCGCAGCGGCGACTTCGTTCTTGAACTTCTGCGAGAGAGTCAGGACGTCAATGAATACGCCTTCGCCCTTGGAGCCTTATCGCACTATGCTTCGGACCTGGCAGGACATCCCGCCGTCAACCAGGCGGTCGCAATCGAGTATCCCGCATTGCGTGCGCGCTATGGAAACTCGGTACGCTATGCGCAGAACAAAACAGCGCACCTGAAAACGGAATTCGGCTTCGATATGGCGCAGGTTGCGCGGAAACGGTACGCGCCGCAGCAGTATCACGACTTCATCGGCTTTGAGGTATCGAAACCTCTCCTGGAGCGAGTATTTCCCGTTGTCTACGGCATGAATCTGCAGGACATTCTGACCCATGAAAATCTCGCCATTGGAAGCTTTCGTTACTCGGTCAGCAAACTGATTCCCCACATGACGCAGGTCGCGCTTCAAACCCACAAGAAGGAGTTGATCCACGAGATCCCCAACTTCGCGAAGAAGAATTTCCTCTACAGACTCTCGCGTTCCGACTATGAAAGAGAGTGGGGAAGGGACTACGACAAGCCAGGTTTAGGGACCCGCATTCTGTCAACAATCTTGCGTTGCATCCCAAAGATCGGCCCGCTGAAAGCACTGGACTTCAAGAACCCTACCCCGAAGACTGAGGACATGTACTTCAAAAGCATCGATCTGACGGTCGATCAGTATCGAGCAATGCTGGAAGCAGAACGATCCAGATCGATCAAGCTACCCAATTTGGATCTTGATAGCGGCGACGTGACCCGCGCGGGAGAATATTCATTGGCCGACCAGACTTATGCCAAACTATTGGCTCAACTGAATGATCGGCAGTTCCTTCTTACAACCAGGGGATTGCGCGACAATATTGTTCAGTTCTATTCGGACCCGGCCGCCTTGACAGAAGCCAACAAGGACCCAGCTCAATGGAGCCGCCTTCAAGATTCCCTCAAACAGCTTGAGCGAGTATCTGTCGTCGCGCAATGAAATCAGAGATGCTTGAAATCCATGCAATCCTGGGCAACTTAGACTACGAACATCGCAATCCCCGCGGCAAACATTGCTGCCGTCGTGAACGCCACGACCCACCAGCCAAGGCGCGAGCTGGGTTGACCACGCATGATTTTTTTGTCGGCTGATACGGCCAGAATCGTGACCAGGAGAAAAGGTGCCAGCAGTCCGTTGATCACCGCAGTCCAATACAGCGCTTTCACCGGATTAATTCCGACGAAATTGATGAGGACACCGACCACTGTGGAAAGCAGGATAATCGTGTAGAAAGCGCCGGCATGTCTCAGTCGCTTGTTCAATCCCTGACGCCAGTTCATGGTTTCGGCGCACGCATAGGCTGCGGACCCTGCCAAAGTGGGAATAGCTAAAAGCCCAACGCCAACAATCCCTGCTGTGTAGAGCGTCGCCGCAAATCTTCCGGCGAGCGGCTGAAGAGCTTCGGCAGCCTGACGCGACGTTTCAATGTGGGTGATGCCATTGCGATTGAGCGTTACCGCGGTGGTCAAGATGATAAAGAACATCACCATGTTGGAGAAGAAAGCGCCCGTCCCGACATCAATCTTTCGCATCTGCAACTCTTGCAGCGTGGCTCCCTCGCGCGAAGCAATCGAATAGAGGCCAGCAGCCTTCTCCTCTTCGACCTCTTCGCTGGCTTGCCAGAAGAACAGATAGGGACTAATGGTAGTGCCGAGAATGGCGACCAGCATTCCCCACGCATCCCGCGTGTGCGGCATCGTTGGAACGAACAGATCATGGGTAACCTGGCCCCAGTGGGGGCCGACAATGAAGGCGGTCACGGGATAAGCAAAGAGCGCCAGGACAAGCCACTTGAGCACCTTCGCGATCTGCTTGTAATGGAGCTTGATGGTGGCCCATGTGATCAGGAGAGCGAACACAACGACGAAGACGTGCGAATTGAGGGGAACCAGCATCTGCGCCGCATCGGCCATCCCCGCCAAATCTGCTGCGATGTTGATCGTATTGGCAGCGAGTAGCGCCAGCACAAACGCACCCAGCAGCCACGCCGGATACTTCAACTTCAGGGTTGCGGCGAGACCTCGGCCGGTGACCATTCCGATGCGCGCACACATCATTTGCACTGCGGCCATCAGGGGCCAGGTGATGAAGGCAGTCCAAAGCAGGGCGGTGCCGAATTGAGCCCCTGCGACCGAATAGGTGGCGATTCCCGACGGATCATCGTCTGCCGCGCCTGTGATGATTCCCGGGCCGATGGATTTCAGCAGTGTGCGCGTCCACCGCATAGGGGTGGACAGTGGCTCGGATGCTTGGCTTGAACTATCCTTCGAAATCAAATGACCTGCTTTTCTGTTTCGAAAAAGGTGGAAATCGAGACAACAACAAGTCCACGCGGCTTAGCAGAATGCGCGAACAATCCAGAGAGGAGAGAGATTGTTTGTACCTTGTCCGCACCGCGCTGCAGCATCGGCTTTGTGAATTTGTCGGCCTGAAAAGTTAAGGGCGGTATCAAGCGGAGGCTCATCCGCACTTGCAAATTATTCCGTAGCCCGGAAAGAGCGGCTGTTCAAGATGGCTCACTCGGCGCGCTTTAGCTTGGAAAAGCAATAGATCCATGACCGTAAATCGATGAGCAATCCTGAACAGCAATCGAGTTCCATCCCTGTAATTCTTTGTACGATGGAGCGCCCCGTAGGCAGCCGGTCCGTGCGAAAGCAGCAATTCGTGTGGTGTTTGCGGGTCCGCTCGAAGTTGAACAATCCCGCGGTCATCCTCGTAACCAAGAGGGATTGACCGCGAGATTCGAAAGGTCAGAGAGTATGCCCCTTATTCAGTTTGCAGAAGTTCTCATCGTCGTAGGTGTTCTGCTTTGGCTTGTGAATCGTTTCATCCCAATGCAGTCGCAGATCAAATCGATTCTCAATGGAATCGTTGTGATCGTAGTCGTTCTATGGGTACTGCAGGTCTTTGGGCTTTTCCATTCGCTCACGAATCTGCGAATCGGAAACTAATCTAAAAATCTCCCCAAGGTTCGAGCGCGCCAACGTGACCCGAACTCAGTGGATGTAGAACACATGGCTACCAATGGGAGAAACGTGGAGGAGCAGATTGCGGTGCGGACCCGGTGACCGGGCCTGCACCGACGCTCCCTGCGCGACTTGCTTTCAATGACCGATAATCCCGGCAACATCGTGGATAGGCGCGTGTCTGAGCTGAAAATACATGACAAATCTCGATAAGGCAGCGCGCGGGTTGACGCGCTTCCTTTCAGATCAGTTGACTCCGCTCGCCCGACTGCGCAGATCGCGGGCTCGAGAGACATTCCCTGTCGCTTCGCAAGCATCCGCCAGAGTCCGATACAGGATTGCGCTGGGGGGCTGCAGATTGATTTGAGTATCCAACATGCGGACAACACTCTTGGGGTTGCCGGCCTTGGTGAGCGCCTTGCTGATACTCACCAGAGTCTTGGGATCCACAGCATTGCGTGACAAGATCGGCTGCTGGCTCAGTTGAACTAACTCGTCATCCTGCCCCTGCCGCTCGAAGAGTGCGGCGAGATGATCCAGCGGCCGGGTATCCGCTGCGCCTTCCGCCAGCGCGCGCAAGTAAAAGCCCTTTGCTTCGTCATTCGAGCCTTGAGCTTCCGCGGACATGCCGCGCTTCACATCGTCCAGCGCCACACCTCCCTGGCCCGCAGCGCCAAAAGCGGTCCAACGGTCGAAATAGTCCTCGGAGTGCTCGATGTGAATCGTCAACGCCGCATGTGCCGATTCTTGTGACCCATCTCTAGTCGCGGTGACAACCAAGCGATAAGTTCCGATGGGCAAGTTCGACGTATCCACAGTGTGCCCGGAAACAAGGTTTCCCGCCTTATCGCGATTCCCGGCGTCGATATCTTCATTCTCGGTGGTGGGCGCATCATGCGACGCAGTCACGGCGCCGAATACGTAACGCAGATGGACCTTCTCCGCAGCGGCGCTGTCTGCGGTCTTCGGTTCCAGCCACAACTGAAAGGCCAGCGGAAGCTTTTCCCCGGCGCGCAGATGGACGATCTGCGCAGCACGTGGTGTGAACCGCACTTTCGACGCACTGAAGGGAAGCTGATTGTCTGCGTCCGGAATAGCTGCCGGGCGCGCATATTCGAGCACGTCCGAGATTCCGATTCGCTGGCTCTTCACCACAGGAACGGTGATCGATGTTTGTTGTCGCGCGGCCACATGCGTGACATTGTTGGTCAGCGTGGCAATCAGCGTATAGGTTCCGGGAGCCAGGGGCAGGCGACCCTCCGCGGCAAAGCTTCTCTTTTTTGCCACTTCGGCCTGCGCAGCGCTGAGTTTTCCCAGAAGTGCATCTTCCTGCTCGTATACCGGCTTACCCGCTGCGGTCAGCAAAGAAGTGCGCAGCGTGAGATCGTAGTACAGACTGCCATCGGGGCGGCTTCCGAGAATGCTCGGATCAGGGGCAGAACCAGCGAGAAGATAGCTAAGTGTTTGCCGACCTTCATCGTCCCGGAACACCGCGGAGCTGATCGTCATACTGCGGTCGCCCGTAAAAATGCTGGTGGTCACATGCTCCCGCAGGCGATTGGCCTCCAGACCCTGCTTGGTGAGCGGATTGTCGGCCAAGCCATTGATCGTAGCCAGCATCATGTCCGAATCCATGGTCGGCTCAAAATGGTCGAAGTTCGCAGCCTCGCCGGGAATGAGTGTCATTGTCGTTTTTGCAACTTCATCTCCGGCAGAGTTGCGAATGAATTTGAGCGCCATCATATTGTCGTTCTGGGAATTGCCCGTGGTGACCAGAGCTACCGGCCCGTCTTGTGTCGGGGAGTATATGCGCCAGCTCTCTGCAGCAGAGTGCTTGAAGAAAAGTATGTAGAAATAAGGGGGCAGCGCCGGGCTGTTGGCTTCGTAAAACCAGATTTCCATGGGGCGGATATTTGCCTTCTCATGATAAGGAGCACGCTGCTTCGGGGGTCCGAGAACGATGTAGATGCGGCCCATCGCCGTTCTCCAGCCGTCCTCGTATTTCGCATTTCCGAAGTGCTCATTGGCGTAAGCGAGGCGTCGATAATGTTCTTCTTTGTAAGAGTTTGTCTCGGAGTTCGGATCGGGATTGCGCACGCGCCAAAACGCGTCGATGAAGCTCTCTCTCTCGGCATCGGACGCAAGCCCCAGGAAGAGCTTCTTCTCCTCACTCGTAATAATGTAGGGAACCTCTACTTCAATCCAGTGCCTATAGGCCGGCTCAAGTTGCTTGATGGATGTCGAAGCAAGAGCTGGAAAAGAGGAAAGCAGCAATGTAAGAAAGAGAATAGGGAAAATCAAAGAGCGAATCCGCAGCAAGAGGCGACTCCCATAAAACAAAATTGGGGAGGGAGAAAACTTCCCCCCTCCCCAATTTACCAGTGAATTGCGTTTAGAACTCGAACCGGATTGAGGCGCGAGCATAAAGCGGGCCCTGGAAGGCGGTCGGCTTGCCATAGTCCACGCTGGGCGCACCCGGAGAAAGATCCAGATTCTCGTTCACGCCGGTCATGCGCTGACTGTTGAAGAGGTTGAAGGCATCGAAGGCAAACTTGAGCGTGTACTTTTCGTAGAGTTGCACAGGGTAATCCAGGTGTCCATCCACCTGGACGGTAGGCTGCAGGTTGCCCTTGGTGCCGCGTCCGCCGATCGGAACTTCGCCTACGTTCCCGTAGATGGGATGACTCGCGTAGGCACTGAGCGGATTGCCGGAAGCATAGCGGATGTTCGTTCCCGACGTAAGCTTGTTGAGAAACTTCAAGTAGGAGTCTTTTGCGGCCGTGTACGCCAGGTTGGCATTGAAGACGTGACGGCGGTCCGTGTTCAGGAAGCCAGGCTTGGTCTGGTCACCCAAAAGCGAGATTGCTCCATTTGTGAAGTCGAAGAGAGAGCTGATGCCGGGGTCCGACTGGCCATTGTCGTTGCGGAAAAGGCCTTCGTAGTTACCCCAAAGTCTGGCGTAGCGATAGTTGGCGCGTCCCTGCCAGTGGTTCTTCAGGTTGCGGGTGAACTCGAATACCAGTTCCTGATAACGGCGGACCGGATTCGCGAAGCCGTCCGGCTTGCCGTCCGGGTTGCCGCCGGCTGCCGTGGCCAGGTTGGTGATGCAAGCGCCGTTATACGAGGTCCCGTCAAATTTCTGAAAGAGACCGCCGTTTGCGACGGAGGTGTCGTTGGCATAGGTGCAGCCGGGTACTGGAGCAACGTAGTTTGCAGCGGTGAGCTTCGCCTGCGCAGCGTTTGCCGCCCACTGCGCGGGGGTGTAAGTGACTTCGTTCTCGTTGACAGAGATGTCGGTCTTGGCGGTCGGGTTCGCAATGCCGCCGTTATAGAAGTTGTCGATCAGCGAGCCTTCCGGCGACTGAGAGCCAATGTCCTCGACGATGCGGCCCAGGCGGCGATCGCTGTAACGCACTTCGAGCACCGATCCGGGAATAATCTCCCGCTGAACGCCGAGCACGTATTCGTTCTCATATTCCATCTTGGTTCCGGGCAGAATCCCTTCCCCTGTGGAAGACGCGAATGAGGGGACACCAAAGCCGCCAGTAGCTGTCTTTCCGGGCAGTCCGTTCAGCAGGTGAGCTGCATCGGGAGCGACTACAACCGCACCCAAGCTATCCAGCTTCGCGGTTCCGTCGCTGTTCTTTGCGGGGGTAAAGTCGAGACCGGTATCGTCTTGCTCGTTGCCCAGTTGCCGAATGGCGGCATCCAGCGGCAGTACTAATGCGTAGCGGGCGTAGTTGAAGAAGACCTTGCTCTTCTGGTTACCAAACGGATCGATGTTGATTCCGACGCGAGGAGACCAGTTGTCGTTGAACAGATACTTCAACAAGGATCCTGCATACCACTGCTCTTCCCAGCGAAGCCCGGCATTGACAGTCACGCGCCGGTTCAACTGGTAGCTATCGTTTGCCCAGCCTACATGGTAGTGGCTTGAAGCTTCGACGCTCAGGCCTTTGTAGGTGCCGCGGTACTGCGAAAGATAAACCGGGCCGCCGTGGTAGATGGCGCAGTAGGTGCAGCTTGGGTCGGCGGACATGAGCCGATAGGTGGCATTCGTGAGTTGTCCGATCGCCGCGGCATGGGAGCCGAAGAGCGGGTGCATGTCTGCTCCGGCGGCATTGGCGCCGGGGATCGCGAACAGCGTGCCCGTACGAATGGGCTGATCAAGGAAGTTTGTGTGGTCGTAGGAGTAGCCAAGCCCAATGGTGTGTTCGCCCAGGAAATGGACCCTCTTCTCGGTCTCACCGTTGATGCTATAGTCGTCGTTCTTGGTCGGCTCGTATCCACCGATGTACGCCGTGACGAATGGCTGTACCGTGCGATCCTGGATTTGATAGTTGTCGTGCAGCGGAGATTCGTTGAAGTGATTGAAGTTGTACGTGTAGTACCCAATCGCGGTCCAGGTCGGGCTGATCGATGCGCTCACGCGGCCGACAGAATCCCGGCTGCCATAGTTATAGCGCGCACCCACCGAATCGGCGTTGCCTGCGGTAAGGCCGGTCTCCCATGTGGGGCCTGGGATCTCGTTGTGATGAGCCGGATCGCCAAATGTCGACGCTTCAATCTGCAGCATGTTCAGCGGCTGCCAGGTAAGCTTTGCCGCCCAGCTTAAAGTGGTTGAACTGTACGCATAGGGACCGTGCGACGCAAGCGGTGTCCCGACCGGCGCTTCCGCGATGTCCTGGACGAGCGTCGGGTCAAAAGCACCGAAGAAGAACAACTTGTTCTTGGTTCCGGGAACGGGGCCGCCAAGCTCAGCAGCCGCGTCGTACTGGGGATTGGAGAGGTAGTTGGGTTGGATGTAGTTGACCCAAGCGAACGACGAAGGCTGAACGCGGCTTGCGTACAAATCGCCCGGTCCAAGATAAGCAGCCAAGGCCCCATGGAGTTGCTGACCGCCCGATTTGGTTACGATCTCCACGATGCCGCCGTCAGCGCGTCCATACTTGGGTTCAAAGGCACCCGTCTTGACGTCGACTTCCTTGATGAATGCCAGATTGACACCCGTGCCAAGCGATCCGAAGTACCTGTTATATGTGCCCAGCCCGCCGAAAGCCTGGTCGGTGATCGTCACTCCATCCACAAGATAGAGGTTCTCAAGACCGGTAGCACCGCCAATCGAGGGATTCGAATTGCCCGTTCCGCCGCCACTGACCACGCCCGGAGCCAGCGAGAAGATCGCGGCCACATTGCGGGCGACTGGAAGCGATTCGTAGAGTTCGTCGGAGATCGGCGCGTTCAGCGAAGTGTTCGTGACGTCGATCTGCACGGCGCCTGCATCCACTTGCACCGTATCAGTGACAGCGCCCAAGGCCAGACGCACATCAAGGGTTCCGGTATGGTCGACCAAAACCTGGTTGTGGTCTGAAACGAATTTCTTGAAGCCTGCAAGCTCAACGACGACCTTGTAAGAGCCGGGGACAAGACCGGTCGCTGCGAAGCGGCCAGAAGCGTCGGTCTTTTCGACGTAGTTCCCCTGAGGCCCGCTAATGGTGACGGTGACGTTTGGCAATACCGCGCCGGCGGAGTCATATACAACGCCACCCAAGCCGCCACGGGTTGCCGAATTGCTTTGTGCCATTGCGCAAACTGCCATCAGCAGCATCAGAGCAAATACGAAAGGGCAAGTCCTGATCCAACTTCTCATGAATTCTCTCCAGAGCGGAACGCCGAGAATTCCTGTTAGATCTCAGGACCTCGCCATCCGCGCATCGTTCTTCGGCTGGCCAGTCCTTTGGGTGAACTGTTGCCGTAGTTTTCGTTGAATACTTAAAGAAAAACGTACCATTTATGCTGCTGTATGGAGCGCTCCCGAAAAACCGCCGGGACCATCTTGTGATCTTTATATGCAATCAGACTGCCAATCTTGGAAGTTCTGTCATTTCTTTGTTTTTATTGAAAGCAAATACCTTACCGGGGGTCCGGTATGGCTTTTTAGATTGCAGTTCTATGTAAATGTGGATAATTTTTGCTACGTCCTTATGGATGCCTGTAGTATCCAGGAAATTGGATCTTCGATTCTCTCTGTTTTAGGCGTCACTCAATACGCGTCTCTTCGCTTTTTCGGGATGTCTCCTCGAAACAACTTGAGTGATCCATGGCCAGGACCCCATGGGGCGATGTTCTCCCTGATAGGTAGAAGGTTCCCCAGACGCGAACGGCTGTCCTCCTCAAGCTGCAAAAACTTGACCACAATAGGTGATCGCCTACGCAACCCGCCCGCGATCTTGCTGACGATTCACATCCTCACTGCAAGCTGGTAATGCTGGCATGTGCCACAAGATTTTCCTGTGGCAGCGCCAGGCGCCCAGGCATGAGACGCAGGTGTCTTTCCGCCGCAGCCACATCCGGCGCGCTCAATGGAGCAGCCATGGCCCGCACGCCAAACTCACGACCGTCAGGCTATCTGGAAGTTGATCCCCGAGCTTGTTTCTGACCTTGACCAACCGAGGGGGTCGGCTCCACAGACAAAGGAGCGCGTTTAGCTCAGGGTTGCCAGGGCTTCTTCTGCCCAGATCATCGCCTCGGAATAGCAGCGGGCCATCTCGTCATTGTGCAGACCGGAAATCTGCAGAATGATGTCGCACTGCGCCCAGTCCCCCCGCTCGGTGCATTCCAGCCAATGCAGCAGGCAGCGTTCCTTGACTTCATGACTGAGCAGCGCGCCACGAATATCTTCCCGCAGTGGCAACTGTGGAACCAGATCGTCGATAGAAACGCGCAACATCGCCGGAACCATGCTGAGCATCCCCAGCAAATATTGCTCGGTCGAGTTCATGCCACAGAGGCCGGACGCCAACTCGCAAAACCTGCCGCGCACAAAGGCCATGCGCAGAATCTCCAACGACTGGCCGGAATTCATTTCACTGGTGATTGCCAGCGTAGCAATGCGCCGGAACGTCTCCTCCCCGACCACCAGCAGTGCGGTCTCAATGGAGCGGACTTCCTGGCGAATCGCGCAAATCGGCGAGTTGACCAGCCGCATCAGGCGATAGGTCAGCGAAGTATCCTTCTTCAACAAGGCGCTCAGTTGGTGCAAATCGAGCGGATCATCTTGAAGCATTTGCAGAATCTGAACATGAAACAACCGGTTGGCGGGAATGTTCCGGTTCTTCAACAGGATCGGACGGCAGAAGAAATATCCCTGAAAGAGCGTAAACCCCTCGGTTCGAGCCTGCTGATACTCCTGCGGCGTCTCCACCTTTTCTGCAATCATCGTGATTGCCTTGCCTTGCACCCGGGCCATCAATTCCTTGCGCTCCGAGGAGGAGCTGACGGCAAAATCAACTTTGATGTAGTTCGCCAGTTCGATCAGTGGGTCGAATTTGGGAGCGTAAACAAAATCGTCCAAGGCGAGACGGAATCCGGCCTTCTTCAGATGACGGCACGCGTCGATCAGTTCCGGAGTAGGTTCCAGGTTTTCGAGAATCTCAAGAACAGTCATATTGGCCGGCAGCACTTCCACCAACTGGTCGGTGAGAGCCTCTCGAGTGCAATTCACAAATGCCGGCAGGCCCGCCGTAAGCTTATCCAGGCCAAACATCACCGTGTTGTCGAGCATCGTCCGGGTGGCCATATCGCCATCGCCTCGGAAAGCTGCCTCCGGTCCCGCACGGAAGAGCAACTCGTAAGCATGAACCCGGCCGCGCAAGTCCAGAATTGGCTGGCGTGCGACATAGCGCAAACCACTCGCGTACTCGACGGGTAGACTCTCCGCCACCAAAGACCCAGCTTTAATTCTCTCCGCAGCCCGGCTAGTCATGCACACCATCCGATCCGATCATCGGCGGATATGAAAGAAACGTGAGCAAGTGCAGGAAATAGACACTGTTCCTGGGCGGGCCCGTAGGCATTCGACCGGCACATATCTAGAAACTATCCGTAAATTGGGCATTCAATAGCGATGCGCGGGTCAGGAGACCCGCACGACCGCCAGCCGGGAAGCAAGCACTACCGATTCAAGGAAAGTTCCTGGCAGCGAAGCGCTTCGAGGTGCGCGACAGCCGACCAGGGGCCAGAATGGACCCTTTACGCGATGGAGTTCAGTGCGGCATCCGCCCAGACCACTGCCTGAAAATAACACCGGACCATCTGGTCACGGTTCAGGCTATTCGATTGCACAATCGCATCCGAGGTCGCCCAGTCTCCGTTCTCATGGGACTCGAGCCAGTCCAGTACCTTCCGCTCTCGATTTCTTGTCCCGAGCAACGCCTCGCGGATGCTTTCGCGCAAGGGCAACGACGGGGTCAGATCCTCCATGGACACGCACAGCATCGCCGGCAAAAGGCTGAGCATGCCGAGCAAATACTGCTCGCCGGGATCCAGGGCGCATTGTGCCGCGGCAAGCTCGCAGAAACGGCCCCGCACGAACGCCATTCGCAGCACTTCCAGGGGCTGATTCGCGTTCATTTCATTGGCGATGGCAAGCGTGGCGATGTGGCGGAAATTGTCTTCGCCCACGGCCATCAGTGCCGTTTCAATCGATCGAACCTCTTGCCGGACTGCGCAAAGAGGCGAGTTCACCAGCCGTAAAAGCCGATAAGTGAGGGACGCATCCTGCTTGACCAGCTCGCTCAGTTTGTGGAAGTCCACCGTCGGGCTGTGCAGCAAATTGAGAATCTGGATGTGAAACAGGCGGCTGGTAGGGATCGCGCGGCTCTTCAGCAGGGGCGGATGGCAGAAGTAATACCCCTGGAATAGCTTGAACTCTTCGCTCTTGGCCTGCTGGTAATCCTGCTGCATCTCAATTCGATCGGCAATCAAGGTTGCCGTCTTGCCATTCATTTGGCGACGATAGCCTTGGCGCTTCTTTTCATCTGAGACAGAAAAATCGACCTTGAGATAGTTGGCAAGATCCAGAAGCGGCTCATAGCCGGGCATCCAGGCAAATTCATGCAGAGCAAGCCGGAAGCCGAGGTGCTTCAGCTTCTGGCAAATTGCAATCAAATCCTCTGCAGAGTCGGTAGCCTCCCGAACCTCAAGAATCGTAAGTTTGGGAGGCAAATGATCCCCCAATTTCTCCGTCAGCGCCTCGCCAGTGCAATTCACGAAGGCGGGAAATCCCCCCGTTAGCTCTTCCAGGCCAAAGTGAACAGAGGGTTCGAATCGGGGCGCCGCTGATCCAGTGCCGGCTTCTTGAAACTTCTCTTCCAGCCCATTGCGCATGAGCACCTGATATGCGTGCGCCTTGCCGCGCAAATCCAGAATCGGCTGCCGCCCCATGTAGCGCGGCCAGTCTCCCCACTCGGTCGAGATCGACTCGACGCTCTTCACACCCGTCGCTTGCGTCGCCATGCACACCGCCTCGTTTGTTCTATCGGTTCCACGCCCCAGCAACATGAGTTCCCGCCGCGAAGATCGACAGTTTCATTGCTGCGAAACTATGGGTAATTCTGCACTTGTACCTGCTTTACCCTCTCCGGTAAGGGTGAAGAAACTGGAGTCCGCTGGCCGGGAAAACCTTTCTGACGAAACCAGCGATGCCTCTCCGCTTCTTTGTCCACCCCATCCTGCCTCCCGATGAGCCATCCGGCAGCCCACAAGGAGACGTTCTTGCGTTCAGCTCCGCATGACCGGGTTTTCAACAGCAGGTCGTCCGCGAGGAACGAAAACAGTAAAAACGCAACTGTACCACGCGGAGATTCTCCTCGCACAGGGCAACTTCTGAGGCCCATGGGTAGAAGCACTTGAAAGCGAAGATTCGCCTTCGACGGATCGACGGGGACTTTACATTTCGCCCCATTCAAAGGCGAACAGATCTCTGCTCAAAAAGGAAATGTTCCCGCCTTTTCCGCGTTCTTGTTCTTCCCGAGCACCCCGAGGAAAACAGAACCGCGGGATTTCTGCTCGATCAAAAACGGGAAGTCCAAAAACGATCCGCGAACGAGACCGTGGGAGCGCGGCCAAATTTCCGGACGCGCTCCCGCTCCAGCCTGTCACCCCATGAACATTCCGCCGTTGACGTCCAGCACACTACCGGTAATGTAGCTGGCCGCATCCGATGCGAGGAACGCTACCGCCTGGGCAATCTCCAGATCCGTCCCGGCGCGCCCCAGAGGAATGGTCGCCATCATCGCCGTCCGCTGCTTTTCGTCGAGCACCGCCGTCATAGGCGTCTCGATGTAGCCGGGCGCGACCGCGTTTACCGTGATTCCCCGCGAGGCGACTTCCCGCGCCATGGAGCGGGTTAAGCCAATCAGGCCGGCCTTGGACGCCGCATAGTTGACCTGGCCAGCCTGCCCTGTCCGGCCCACCACGCTGGAAATGTTCACGATCCGGCCCCAGCGGTTCTTGAGCATGGGGCGCAACACAGCTTGTGTCAAAAGAAATGCACCGGTCAGATTGGTTTCCAGCACCCCATCCCAGTCCGCTCGTTTCATGCTCATCATCAGGCCATCGCGAGTGATGCCGGCATTGTTGACCAGGACCTCGACTTTGCCAAACCGGTCCAACACCGCCTTGGCCCCGGCCTTGATGGACTCCTCGCTGGAAACATCCAGCGAAAACGCCGCAGCCTGCCCACCGGCGGCCTCAATCTCGGCTGCCACCTCGGCCAACTTGGCCTCATTGCGGGCTGCCAGCGCAACCGTCGCTCCGGCCCGCGCCAACTCCAGCGCACAGGCCCGTCCGATTCCCTGGGATGCCCCGGTCACCAGAGCGATTCTTCCTTGCAGATTACCCATTTTGCCTTTCATCCTCCGGCACGCCAGAAGAACCAGCCTGCGCATACTTCCGAGAACATTATAGGGAGTTCGACGGATATGCGGGCGCGTTCGCCTCCCATCGAAGGCTGTTCGAAGGGGTTCCCTCAGAGTTCTATCGCTCAGAGTAAGTCTAGAGGCGGCAAGGTCGGCAAGCTGAAAGCTAGCAGCTAGAAGCTAGAGGCTGTCTTTGCTACCCCGTCGGCGTCACCGCGATGCGGGCCGGTCGCGAGGCAAGTGCGGGGCGCAGCAACTCGGTCGGCCAAATGTAAACAGCCAGACGGCGCGAATAATGCAACACCGGCTCCTTGCCTTCCAGCGAGATCCCAATCTCGGCCGCCAGATCGTTGCGCTCGATTTCGGCTTCGGCCTGTTCGAGCGGCCACGGGACGTAGTGGATATCCGCGCGGATCGCCTCACCCTCCCGGTTGCGGGTAAAGAGGCAATACCGTTCCATCAGGAAGTGTTCGAGGGTACCGCTGCGGCTCTCCATCATACGATGGGTCGGACCCAATCCCCGATAGCGCGCATGGAACTGGACCGGATGGCTGGAGAACAGACGTTGACTATAGAAGCTGAACTCGCGCTCCGAACGTTGTTCGTGGCGCATCTCCGCCCAGTGGTAGGGCAGATGGTAAAAGAGCCTTGCCGCGGCCACGGCTAGAAGGCTGCCTGCATCCAGGGAGAAATAGTAGACGCCCGGCACTCCCGTGCGCTGATCGCGCACATAGGTGCGCAAGCTCAAATCCGGAAAACGCCCCGCTCCGGGAAGCGCGGGAAAGCCCCGGATCCTGATCTTGTCCATCCAGAAAGGCACCGCACCCAGCCAGGCAGAGCCCTGGAAACTGTCGACAACCAGTCCCTCCGGAAGCTGGGACGCCAGCGACGAGGCTGGGACCGGCCAATGCGCAAACAAGAGGTCGTTCCAGCGCTGGGAGACTGCCCAGCGGCCCGAAGGCAACGGACGCGGCTTGTGCGACGTCCGCACTTGAAACTGCTGCATTGCCATCTCTCTCTCCTGCTCTCCTCTCATCCGACGCACGAGGACCCGGGAAAGATGCTCGTTTGTTCGAAGCCCAATGCCGTATTCTGTTCGCGAGCCCACGAACATGTCTAGTGAAACTTTAGCTCCACCCGCCGCCCGCAATCAAACCGACGTCTTTGCCGTTCACGGCGCCGAACCGGAGGTCTTGGCCTATGCCATGGCCAAGTATTCTCGGTCTGCGCTTTCCATGCGCGAGTCCCTCGCCGAGATCAGCTCGCAACGCGCTGAACAGTTCCTGAATACCTTTTATTTTCAATATGGACACCGCTCCATCGCCGATCTGGCCCACGTCGCTATGGCGATCGAGCGGCTCAGCCTGCTGGCCGCGATTGTGCTGGTCGACGAACAACGCTGGGACGGTCAGGAGCGCTCCACCCGTTACCAGAATTTCATGAAGTCCGGTTGGTTCTTCCCCGATTTCGGGAGCGACACCCAATCGGCCGAACTCTTCGCTAAGACCATCGAGAATCTGTTTGCGGTCTACCAGCGCACCACGGCTGCCGTCTTTACGGCCCTGGAGCAGCGCATTCCCTGCCCCGAGGCGATGAAGCCCGACGCCTACGCCCGCACCCTCAAGGCGCGCGCCTTCGACGTGGCCCGCTACCTGCTGCCGTTGGCTACCAATACCTCCTTGGGACAGATCACGAACGCCCGCACACTGGAGACCCAGGTGTCGCGGCTGCTCTCTCACCCTCTCGCTGAGATCCGCGATCTCGGCCTCAAGCTGCGCGAAGCCGGCACAGGGCCAGCCTGGAGCCTTCACGCCGATGCGGCTCAGGCTCTGGTGGAGAAAGTCGCTGCAGCCGATCCGGCCCTGGCCGACGAGGCGGCCAATCTGCTCACACGCGAGGTTCGCTCGGCCCCCACGCTGGTGAAATATGCTCAGCCCAATGACTATGAGATGTTGACCCGCGCGGAGCTGACGGCCTGCGCCCACGAACTGCTCAACGGGCTGCCCATCGCCCATGCGCCCGTGGTCGACCTGGTGGAACGCACCGAGACGCTGGAAGTAGAGTTGGCAGCCACGCTGCTTTATTCTGCGAGCCACCACTCCTATCGCCAGATCCGCGACCTCGTGGCCGCCTTGCCCGAAGCTCGCGTTGCGGAGATTGTCGAGCTTGGCCTTCGCCATCGCGGCCGCCACGACGAGGCCCTGCGTGCCTTTCACGCCGGAGCAGCCCTGCGGTTCGACATCCTGATGGACATCGGCGGATTCCGCGACATGCACCGCCATCGCCGCTGTGTGCAGATCATTCAGCCCTTCACCAGCCTGCATGGCTTTGAGACGCCCACCTGCGGCGATCTGGCGGGCGACGTCAACATTCTGGCGGAAGCGGGGATTTTGTCTGACTTCCAGTCGGCGATTGAGTCCGCCCACAGCGCCAGCCGGGTGATCGCGAGCAGCGGTGCACCGGAGGGCGCGGAATCTGCGCTCTATCTGCTGCCCCTGGCGACGCGCATCCGCTCGCTCTTCAAGATGGATTTTGCCGAAGCGCAATACATCTCGGAGCTTCGTTCCGGTCCGGCAGGCCATTTCAGCTATCGTCGCGTGGCGTGGGAGATGTATACCGTTTTGGAGCGCCAGCACCCGAGTCTTGCCAAACACATTCGGGTCACCGACTTCACCAAGCCTATCGACCTGCTGCAGCGCTGAACAGGCTGCGGAAAAAGGCTGTATCTCGCCAAAAATCCTGAAATACGTCCCTCGGTGGCTAAAGCCAACGCTGATTTGATTGACCTTATCGGCACGGCTAAAGCCATGCCCCTTCAAAACCGATGGCAAAATCGAGTTTTCCGCAGCCTGTTAAGCCGTTGCCGTCAGGGCGTTTTCATTCCAAGCGTGAACAATATCTTCCGTGCTCCATCCTTGAATCGTTTTTTTGATTCAAGGATGGGATGCCGCAATTCTCAATTTTGTCTGCAAACAGTTCCATCGAAAATGCGATAGGAGTGCAGTCTCCGCTCCGCTATCCCGGAGGCCAACTCATTGACCTGTTTCCCAGCAGATGCACGTGAAGATGATCGACGGTCTGGCCGCCGTCCGCTCCCGTGTTGATCACCACGCGAAAGCCCTTATCGAGCTTCTTGAGCTGGGCAATCTGCGTCGCAGCCCAAAGCAGATGGCCGAGCAGCGGGCGATCGCCCTGGTCACACTCAGCCATTGAAACGATGTGCTCGCGCGGCGCGATCAGCACATGCACGGGCGCCTGCGGATGCAGGTCGGCAAAGGCATAGCAAAGGTCATCCTCGAACAGAGCCGTCGAAGGAATGCTTCCATCAATGATCTTGCAGAATAGGCAACTCATGGCGCGTTCAGTGTACAGGATCGCAGGCACGGACGTAGAGACACGTCTGAGGCGCAGTCGGAAGTAGACACTGCGACAGGTTATGAGGCCGCATTCCACCTCGGAACGGTAGCACGAAGGAAGATTCCTTTGCGGAAACGGTCGCAAAAAGGGGACAAAAACGCGATTTTGCGGCTGTTTTTGCCCCGGAAATGGCCCGTCTTCTCTCCGCCCGCGACAATACAAAACACTGCAAACCATTCATTCAGAATCGCTTGCTCGGAACGCTACAGCCTCAAGAAGGTCAGTTTCAGGGGGGAGGGGGGTGAGGGGTGCGAACTGAGGGTACGGACAGACCCTGTGAATCAGCTCGCGCTGCGGTTGTTTGCGGTCACCCCAATTCTGCGCCAGGAGAGGCTAATTTCCAGCAACTGAAAAAAGACCTCCGATTCTGCCGCCAGAGGAATCCACCTTGCCTCTCTTTTGTGCAATTGTGAGCAGAAATCTGGCCCGGGGGCCCCTACTCTGTGGCCACGCGGCCGGGGTGTGCAGAAGCATCCGGTTGCTTGATACCGAGGTAAATCCCGATGCCCACCACACAAGAGAACCGCCAAACCGGGGTACTGCCACCTGCGGATGAGAGTGTACTCAAGCCCGGTGACGAAGAAAAAGATTGTGGCAGCAAGCCGGAATGTGAAAAGAAAGAGATCGAGGAACTGCAGGCAGAAGACCCCGGCAACCAGGGCGCTTGATGGGAGGCGGGTGAATTCCCGCATCCGAAGCCTCCGGGTCGCCTTTCCTGCGGCGGCCGTGTCCCATACTGGTGGAATCCCAAAACATCGATTCGATCCCATTCCTGAACAGGTCCGAAGGGCGGGGCCTGCATCCGGGGAACAACTCCGCGTTCCACCGGATCAGCGCCGGGGACGGCTGCGATTCCCAAAAGTGGTCTCCCCACGGGTAAGAATCCCCTAAGTGGCCCAGATTGGATGGGATAGCCTGATTTTTGTTGCGGATTGCCTTTCTGCTCTGCTCTCGACGCATAGTCTGCAGAGAGAGGCAGAACCCGATGAGCCGTCCCACACTGGCTTTGGCCATGATCGTCCGCAATGGCAGTGCAGGTTTGGCTCGCTGTCTGCGAAGTGCCCTGCCCGCAGTGGACAGCATCGTGATCGGGGATACCGGCTCCACCGATGACAGCATAGCCATCGCGCGCGGGCTGGGAGCACAGGTCTTCGAACTGCCCTGGGAGGATGACTTTTCCAAGGCCCGCAACACGGTTCTTTCCCAGGTGAAGACCGACTGGGTTCTGTGGATGGATGACGACGAGATGCTGGACCCCGGCGGCGCCTCCTGGATTCCGGCATTGCTGGACCAAAACGAAAAGGCTGTGCGCCCTGTGGACGCCTTCGAAGTGTGGCGCTGGAATTATGTCTTCAGCCTCAACAGCCGCAGCGGCGGCCTGATGGCGGAGCCGAATCCTGGTCGATTGCCCGATTCCGCACCCTATCCGGCCTATACGCGTTATCTGAACACGCTGCTTTTTCGCGTTCGTCCCGGAGTGTACTTTGAGAATCCGGTTCATGAGACAGTCAGCAAGCGAGTGCTTGCGATGGAGCTCCGGGCCGCTCAAGCCCCTTTCGTGATTCATCATTTCGGTTTTGTCGAGGGGCCGGAGAAGTTGCGGGAAGACAAGAATGACTACTACTACAAACTGGGACTCGAGAAGGTCCGCAACCATCCCGAAGACGCCTGGGCACAATACGAGATGGGCCTGTGCGAACTGGAGCATCGCAAGAACCCTGCGGCCGCGCTGGCCTGCCTGGATCTTGCGCTGGCCCTGGACCCCGAGAATCAGACCGCTCGCGTCTACGCCGGGATTTGCCTGACCCGTCTGGGGAGATTGCCGGACGCACTGGACGGCCTGCGGCACGTTCTGGCCAAAGGGGCATGCACACCGTTGCTGGCCGAGGCTCTGGGCGACATCTACTTTCAAATGCACGAGACGAAGCAGGCGGCTGAGTGGTATCGGCAAGTGGGAGACCTGCAGCCAGCCGGGCAAATCGGAGTCTCGTCGCTGGTGGAATGCAAACGCGGAGCGTGCCAAGTGCGTATGGGCGAATTGGCTGCGGGTATGGAGCGCATCCAGGCCGCGGTCTTGCGGGAACCGCTGGCCGGCGAGTTGTATGAGATCTGGGCTGCCGCCGCGCTGCAGGCGGGCGACCCCGCCGGCGCTTGCCGTGTGGCGAAACAGCGGCTTGCCGTGGGCAAGGCGCCGGCCAGCAGCTTCGTGGTGGCCGCAGTGCTGCAAGCTCATATGGGCCGATGGGACGACGCTTTGGCGATCCTGCTCGAAGGGCAGAGAATCTACCCGGACGATGTTGCCTTGCGACGGGAAGTGCAGACGGCGCGGCAAAAGGTTGAGGCGCTACCGAGCGGCGACGAGGCGAGGACGCAGTTCACCCATTCCTAGGTGGGATATTTTCCATCAGGGTGGCTATTTGCTCCCTGCTGAATCGGGCCTAAGAAGTGTGGTGGCTTCCCACCCTTTCCGCAAAAAGCGCGGAAAGGATGGGGCACGGAGCTTTGGTCGCGGAGCGGACGCTCCCTACTGAATGACCTCGAATTTCTCCATGGGGAGATTGCAGACCGGGCAGCGCTCGTGTTCCTCGGGATCTTCCGAGGTATACCCGCAGACCGGGCAAACGTAAAAGTCCTTTGCTTCTCCGAGCCATGAGCCGTCTCCGGCTTCCTTCTTTCCGGCCTCCAGAAGGGCGATCGCCTCGCTGTAGAGTCGGGAGTGCGTCTTTTCCGCTTCCAGCGCCCAGGTGAAGGTGCGGACGGCCTCGGTGTGGTGGTGCTCGGCGGCTTCGACGAGGAAGCCCGGGTACATGGTTTCGATCTCGTAGTTTTCGCCACCCAACGCGGCCTTGAGGTTTTCGAGGGTGCTGTTGACCTTGACGGGATGAATCTCGCATTCGGCGCGTGCGCCTAAATGACCAATCACCTTGGCATGGTTGGTGAGGTGGATCTGTTCGGCCCGAGCAGTGGCGCGAAACAGGCTGGCCACTCCCTGCAATCCTTCTTCATCTGCCTTCGCGGCAAAGGCGCTGTACTTGGCATGGGCATTCGATTCGCCTTCAAAGGCAGCGAGCAGGTTTTGAAGGGTGATTGTGTTTTCCGCAGTGATTCCAGACATGTGATTCCTCTCCAACTCCGATCAAGAGACTACGGGCCACTTCCCCGCCCGGGCTGTGATGCAGACTACATTGGTAGCCACCCGCCCTACTCTTTGCAAGGGCGTAGGGCCGCCCGCAAAATAGAGAGTGCAATTGTGGAGCGGTTCCACTTTGACAGCTGTTTCACAGCCAAGGACGCAAATACCTGTAAGGATATAAGTATGGCAACTTTTTCGAAGACCGATCCCCCCGCGCAAAGCCCTTCGCGCACTCGTATTTTTGGAAGAATCAGGCTGGGCGCCCTGCTGGCGATGACCGTGCTGCTGGTTGTTTGCGCGGTCTTCTCGTGGGTGACGCGCGACGCCATGGTGCAACTTCAATTCCTCAGAAAGCAGGGCGGCGTCGGAGTCAAGAAGGCCCTCGTGGATCTGAGTCCCTGGGAGACGGCCCAGGCGCTGGCTCCTCTGGCGGTTTCAGCGGAAGAGATTGAATACGCACACAACGCGGCACGGCTTGCGGATCACGAGGTGGACCAAGCGTTCGCCTCGGCGCTTCGGATGGCACGTCTGCAGGCGGAGCATCGGGTGCTCACCGGAGACGCACTCGCATTGTCCCAAAAAGTTGCCCAACTGCAGCAGCTTGTGAAGCAGGACCAGGCGCTGGTCGCCAGCTTTGCTCCGAAGGCCGCGCCGGACGCCAAAAGCGGTGCGGCGCAGGGAACAGACAGCGCGAACCAGGACGATCTGGAGATTGCGAAAGCGCAGTTGGGGTTGGAATCCGACGAATTGGCTGAAGCGCAGTCGGATCTGGAGCGCGCCTCGGGAGACAACAGCAGCCAGATTCAAGGCGAACTGGCGGCCCACGAAGCCACGATGAAGAAGTTCGACAGCGAAGTCGCAGGCGATGGGCAAGTCGCCGTATTGTCCGAGAAGCGCCACGGTACGCTCTCGGCGCGCATCAAGGCATGGTTCAGCCAGCGCAGCCGATATCAGTTGCTTCAACAGGCGCTGCAGCAGACGCACGCGGACATTGCGATGCTGACCGGCGAGCACAAGGACCTGGAAGCCAAGGCAAATGCCAGCAAGGTGACAGCTGTCGGCCAGACCGGCGACCGTGCGGCTGCGCTGGCCAACCTCAAGGAGAGGAGCGTAGAGCGGCAGATCCTGAGTATCCTGGACGACCGCATTCAAACCGAGCAACAGCTTGCAACGATCTACAGCAAGTGGTCGGCGCAGGTGATGCTGCAACATCGCATTGTGTTTCACATGATGCTGCAGTCGGCGATGCTGATTGTCGTGGTTGGCCTGTGCATGTCGTTGGGCGACGCTCTGGTTCGCCACCTGATGTCGCGCCCATCGCTGGATCGCCGCCAGGCGCAGACGCTGCGCAGCATTTTGCAGTTGAGCGTTCAGATCCTGGGTGCGGGCATCATTCTTCTGATTGTCTTCGGGTCTCCACAGCAAGTGCCGACAATTTTGGGATTGGCCACCGCCGCCCTGACCATCGCGTTGCAGGATTTCATTTTGGCGTTCCTGGGCTGGTTTGTTCTGGTGGGGAAAAACGGAATCCACGTGGGCGATGCGGTGGAGATCAACGACGTTTCGGGCGAGGTGTCCGAGGTGGGCCTCTTCAGCACCACCTTGCTGGAGACCGGCGATGCCACGGGCAAAGGCCAACTGACCGGGCGTCGCATCAGTTTGCTCAACAGCTTTGCCATCCGCGGCAAGTACTTCAATTTTTCTACCTCCGGACAATGGCTTTGGGACGAGATTACCGTCAGTATTCCCGCGAGTGCGGATTTCCATGCCCTGACGGAGCGCATCAGTCAGGAGGTGAGCGCGGAGACCAAGGAAAACGCAGCTCTTGCCGAGCTGGATTGGAAGCGCGGGAGGAAGGGCCTGAGCGAAATACCCCTGAGCGCGGAGCCGCTTTTGAGCATGCGCCCCACTTCCGGCGGGATCGAAGTGGCCATTCGCTACGTGGCGCGGGCGACTGATCGTTTCGAAGTGCGCAATCGGCTCAACCAGAGGCTGATCGACCTGCTGCACCAGCCGGTCGACGAAGCCACAAAGACCTCTGAGGCCGGTGCCGCGCATTGAAAAGCGCGCGCTGGCTTCCTTAAAGTGATTGCAGGAGTGAACAGATGAGCGATGGCCGCGAAGAGCGCGAGGAACAGGAGAAGCGCCGCGAGTTGGAGAAGTGGCAGGAGAAGGACGACCGCGTCGAGCGCCGGGAAGAGGACCGGTGGACGCCGGAACGGCCGGAGTCCTGAGAGAGGTTCCGAATCTGCCTTTGAAAGGACGCGGCTGGTTGTCCGCCCAAGGATTGTTGAATGGCGGCGACGAAGCCCAGAACTCAGAATCTCAAGCTATCCAGCCCCGATCGGCACCGTAACCGCATAGGTTCGTGTTTTCCCTGGTCTCAAGATCGAGACCAGGGGCACCCGGCGAAGTTCCGGTGGCACACGTCTAAGGAGTACGCCTTGAGGAGGCAAAGCCGGATGGAACAACTTTCCACTCCGAGAAGGCCACAACGAACAATACGACGAGACTCACGATTGGAACGATCATCAAAAGTGATAGCGCTGGAGAAAAGCCCGCCTTTTTGTAAATCACCCAGTACGGAAGAACAGACGTCACGAGGAAAACCGGAAAGATAATAAAGAGGACTAAGAGATGCCAAGGTTGAAGCAGTTCGCCCACAGTTGCCTCCTGTAATCCGTTTTAGTTACGCGCAATCGTAGCACATGAATTGGCGAGCCGAATCGACTTCACCCGGATCAATCGCTGAGCCAAAAGCAGGTCGATCATTTGGGTCCAGGGTGGATAGTCGCCAACCTGAAAATTACAAGACAGTTCACCCCGCTGACAACCAAGTAAACCCGCCGGGAGTGGGGCGCCTGCGACCATTCTCTTGGGTCGGGCGGACCTGAGCCACCCGCCCGCAGAGCAAAGCCTTTGGAGTGAATCAACCTTAATCCGGCAGTTGAATCGGTGAGATGGTTGAGAACAGCTGGTTTCATGTACGTCTTATCGCACCGGGGAAATCGCCAAAATACAGGTCCACTTCGGCTTCGCTCAGTGCAGGCTTTCGACTCGCTTCGCTCGCTCAGGATGACAAGTTTTTGAGGTAAATTAACGAATCGACACACGAGCAATTGCGGTTTTTAGGATCAATGGACCAATCCCCAGGGCAATCGCATTTGAACCATTGAAGGGTACGGGCTTCAGCCCGTGCATTGCAGCAATGCCGGAAAATGGGCTTCAGCCCCCGAGGGATACGGTTGAAGAAGGCAGACTTGTGCGAGTTCAGTCCCTCAGGGGCTAAAGCCCCGCCGATTTTGGCTGCATATGTACGGGCTAAAGCCCGTACCCTTCCTACCTTTTCGTACCCTTCCTACCTTTTCGCTTTTTTCAAAGAATGATCCAAATGCGATTGCCCTGGACCAATCCCGAGCTCTCGTTCAAGAACGTCCCCGCTGCGTTTACAATTGCAGCGTCAAGAAAATCAGGATGGGAATCCTGGTTGAGACAACGTGTGCTTCTGCCAAGTAAGGAGGCGTCTCATGAAGCGCGAACCTTCTTTCTTCCTGGTGATGCTGGCTGCGATTTTGAGTACGGCAACCGTATCGGCACAGCAGTCAGTAAACGACGCCAATCCTCTTTATCGCGCTACTTCCATCCGCACCGGCACGATTATTTTGCCGCCGATTCCCGATGAGCCCTTCTCCGCGACGGCGCTTATTCAGGATCGACAGGTGCTATCCGATGGCTCGGTATCGGTCACCCGCAACGTCAATTTGATTTGCCGCGATTCTCAAGGCAGGACACACGGGGAGATGCGCCCCCGCATGCCGGATTCCGACAGGGGGATGCCCCCACTCTCCGAGGTCCATATCTACGATCCGCAAACGGGGGTGAAGACCACCTACACCATTGCAAGCCACGTCGCAACGCGGCAAATTCAGTTCCGGCACATCCAGACCGACAACACAGCTATCACTGCCAGTCCCGGGGTGGAAGTGGAAGACCTCGGATCCAAGATCATCGACGACATCGAAGCTAGAGGCACACGTCGCACGGTTCTCGTTCCCGCCGCAATCGGAGGAACAGGAGTACCGATGAAGGTGTTCGATGAGTTCTGGTACTCCGAGCAACTGCACGTGAATCTTTTGCTGATCCACAACGATCCGCGCCTTGGAGTGCACATGGTTTCGCTTACCAATATCAAGCGCGAGGAGCCCGACCCCTCCTTTTTTGAGGTACCGGAGGGCTATAAGATCGTGGATGTAACGCCGACGGAAGACTCGCCTGCCGGTCGAGTTCTCGAACGGGCTGGAAGACCTACGCCTTAGCGAGGGCAAACAGACTGACACCTCAAGGTTGTCTCTCAAAAGACCTCGCCCGAGCCAGCTTGAGGGAGCACCGAAACGGGCGGGTGGCCCAGGCCCCAGCGAGGGACCGGGGTCACCCCTACGAAGCGCTTTTCTTGCCCAAACCAGATGCAAGAAAAGCGGCCCTCCTTGGGTGGGAGGGCCGCTTTTCTGTTTCAGGATCACCGCAGGCTACGGGGTTTCGTTGCGGGCCATGGCCTTCTGCGTCAGCACCTTGTGGGCGTTGTCTTCCAGAGCCTGGGCTTCGGGAAGGAAGGTAAGCGCCTTCTGGATCATCGGGTCCCAGTCGGCCATGATGCGCAGACCCTGCAACTGGCCAAACTGGCTGGTGACGATGCTGTCTTTGATCTTGACCTTGAGCCAGTCCTTCACTTCCGACAGATCCTTCTCCGTCCAGACGATCTCTTTGCTGGTCAGGAACTGCTTGAAGTCGGCCATGACCGCGTCGTCTGCCTGGAAGTTCCTGTCCACCGCCGGGTGAGTGGCAAAATAGTGCGCGGCATAGTGGAAGAAGATCTGCTTATACAGCAGAGAGTCCTGGAACTTGTTGCTCTTGGGGGTCTCGACCTTTTCGTCCGGGGTAATGCCCCCACCGCCGTAGACGGTGCGCCCGGCGTCGGTCAGTTTTACCTCGCGATTGGTGGTGTCGGCGGGCTGCGCTCCGGCGTGGTTGTAGTAGTAGTCGTAGAGCGAAACACCCGTGTAATTGCGCTGGATGAGCCGCCCGGACGGGGTGTAGTAGTGATACGTCGTGAGGGCCAGGCCGGTGTTCTCGTTCAGGTTATACACGGTCTGCACCAGGCCCTTGCCGAAGGTGGTTTCACCCACGATCAAAGCCCGGTCGTGGTCCTGTAAAGCGCCGCTGACGATCTCCGCCGCCGAGGCGGTGTTGCGATTCACCAGCACCACGATGGGGAATGTCTTGCCATTGTTGCCACGGGTGGCGGCGTAGTTCTGATCCGGGTAGGCGCGGCCACGCTGGCTGACGATTCCCTGCCCTTTACCCAGCAGGTGATCGCAGACTTCGACGGCTTGGCTGAGCAATCCGCCGGGGTTGCCGCGAAGGTCGAGCACCAGGCCCTTGAGGTCGCCGAAGCTGTCAATGCCTTCGTTGACTTCCTGGGCGGTCGTCTCTTGAAACTGCTTCAGGTGGATATAGCCGATGCCGGGGCGGATCTCGTATTTCAGGTCGACCGAGGGATTGGGGATCTCATCGCGCATCAGATCGAAGACGAGCGGCTTGGCTTCGCCCTCGCGGACCATCGTGACCTGGACGTGTGTCCCTTTGGGTCCCTTGAGTTGTTTGGCGACGAGATCGCTGGTCTGGCCGTCGGTGGGCTTGCCGTCGATGGCCGAGATGACGTCGGCGGGGCGAATGCCGGCCCGGAAGGAGGGGGTCCCCTCAAAGGGGAAGACCACGTAGACCTTGCCGTTCTGCTGCTGGATGGTCATGCCGACGCCGTAATAGCGGCCGTGCTGATCTTCGCGCATCTTGGCGTAAGCTTTTGGATCGTAGAAGTTGGAGTGGGGGTCGAGGATCCGGAGCATGCCCGGAATGGCGCCGTCATAGATGGCTATATCGGCTTTTTCGCCGGTGATGGGCTCGGCGTAGTTCTGTTCGACGATGGAATAGACGTCGGTGAAGGTCTTGAGGCTGTCGCGCAACTGGCTCTCGTCGGCGGAGGATTGTGCTCCTACTTTGCGCTGCAAGACATTGCCGACTACCGCGCAAACGGCGAAGAAGAGGACGACGGAGAAAAGAGCGCGGCGGGCGCGGGGAGTCATAAGCGGGAAGAACCTCCAGACAGCGGATACGGCAAGCTCCCAGAAAGGCGCGGGCGGAGCGGTCTTAGGGCTAGAGTATAGCACCCGCATGTTTAGACGGCCTTGCTCAGATTCGGAAAGCGGAAGCGCGGATTCCACAACGGACAGACAGAAAAGGAGCGGTAAAGATGCGGAGTTCGGACGGTCCGTGCGCAGCGATCGGCAGGGTCGCGCCGATTTGCGGTCAAACTGATGAAATTAGCGGAAATCCCCCCGTTTCCGGCATTCCTTCGCCTCACTGCTCCCCAGCCATTTACAATGGCGTCTATACATCAGTGCCCGATTCGTCGCGCCTGTCTGTGCCTTGACCCTATGACTCTGAGAAACCTTCGCACTCCCGCGGCTTTCGTGTTCGGCACGCTGCTGCTCGCATGTTACCCTCTGGCGCAAACGCGTCCCGCCGCGCCTGAGAGCCCTTACGGCGGCAACACGGTCGAGGAGATCATCGCCCGCGTCAACGATCAGGTGATTACCCGCTCCGATTATGAGCGCGCGCTGAAAGAGATGGACCAGGAAGCGCGTCAGCATGGAGCCACCATGCAGGAGATTTCTGCGGCTCATCGGGACCTGCTGCGGGGTCTGATCGACCAGCAACTTTGGCTCTCGAAGGGCAAGGAACTGGGCATCAACGGAGAGACCGAGGTCATCAAACGTCTCAACGAATTGCGCAAGCAATACAACCTGGAAACCATGGAAGACCTGGAGAAGGCCGCCAAGGAACAGGGGATCTCGTTTGAGGACTTCAAGGCCAATATCCGCAATCAGATTGTCACCCAGTTGGTGATGCGCCAGGAGATCGGCGGCAAGATTCGGCCCACCCCTGGCGAGGTGCAGCGCTTCTATGAGCAGCACAAGCAAGATTATGTGCAGCCCGAGAATGTGCGCCTGAGCGAGATTCTGGTGTCCACGGGCGCCCCGGCCCCAGCGATGGCTGGAATGGCGCCGGCCGACGACCCGGCGAAACTGGCAGCGGCCAAGTCCAAAGTCGAAGACATTGAAGCCAAGCTTCACGCTGGCGGCGATTTTGCCCAACTGGCGCGCAGTTTCAGCGATGGTCCCACGGCCGCACAGGGCGGCGAAATCGGTGTCTACAAGCGTGGCGAGCTGGCCAAGATATTCGAAGACAAGACTTTCGCCCTCAAGACCGGCGATGTCACCGACCCGATCCGCACCAAGCAGGGCTTCATCGTTTTCAAGGTCGTGCAGCATGTGAAGGGCGGTGTTCCGGAGTTCAAGGACGTGGAGCAGCAGGTCGAGGAGACTTACTACGAGTCCCTGATGGAGCCGGCGATGCGCGCGTATTTGACGACCATGCGCGAACAGGCCTTCATCGACATCAAACCTGGTTACGTGGACTCCGGCGCCAGCGCCAAAGAAACCAAGCCGGTCTATAGTGCTTATGTTCCACCATCACCGAAGAAGAAGAAGAAGGTCGAGCGCACCCGCTTCCGCGAAAACACCCGCAGCTTCCGCCAGAAGTCCGCTGGCGCCCCGGCTGAAGATGCCGCTGCCCCGGCCGAGACGAAGGTTTCCAGCAAGGCGGCCAAGAAGAACGCCAAGGCGCAGACCGCGGCGCTCAGCATGAAGCCGGGCAAGAAGGAGAAGATCCGTTTCGGCAAGGCTCCCACCGAGACTCTGCCGACGGCTGCCGCCTCCCCCACCGAGGATGCTGGCGCGGCGCCGGCGCAGGTGGCCGAGTCCGCCCCGGAGCCTGTCAATCCGCTGGATGCCAGCAACAAGCCGACCGAGAAGTCGCGTTTCAGCGCCCGCGCCAAGGCTGCCAAGAAGGCCAAGTCCTCTGGTCCGAAGGTGGACACCATGGCGCCTGCCGCAGCCGACTCCGCCGAGGTAGCCGATCGCCAGACGCAGGCTGGTCCCCTTGGACTCGCTGGGGACACTGCTTCCAAGAAGAAAAAGAAGAAGTCGGCCACCACCGGGGACAAGACCCGCCTGACGGACAAGAAGAAGGCGGAAGCCCCGGCAGCGGACAGCACTCTGGCGCCTGCACCCGCACCGCAGCCTGCTCCGGCGCCAGCGCCAGCGCCGCAGCAATAGCATTTTCGCAGTGAAGATAAAGCGGGCCTGGGAGTCACCTCCCAGGCCCGCTTTGTCTTGCTGTGTGAAACGGATTGCAACTATTTTTTGCGATCCGCGATTCCTGCGGCTATCGCTGTGCATCCAAAGGGAATCAACCGTAGCGGAGCGCCGGCAGTTCGGAGGGATGGTATATTTGCATTGGCATTGGGCTTCCCCCCGACTCCTGCACCGTCTGCACCCCACTTCGTCCCCCTGCCGATTGCGGCCTTCGAGCAAGGCCCTAACCGCAACCGAATCGACCTGAAGAACAGCTTGCCGATGGTCCATCTTTTTTGGACCCGATGGTACCGAACTTTCCTTTACACCCTCGACACGAAAAGGGTCCGGTCGGCCGAAAGTGGAGCCCGCAGGTGAAACAGATGAGTTTTGGCAAGAACCTGATCGCGCAGTCCGCCATGAGCAGCGATCCTTGGCCGGTGCGGATCTTTCACAAGATTCCTCTCCTTGGCCGCGGCCCCACCAGCATCTTTTCTCCTCATGCAACGCCGGCCCACGACATCGACAGTCTGTCGGTCTTCGTCCTGTCGATCACCCTGGTCATCTTCCTGATTGTTGCGGGGCTGTTGCTTTACGCCCTGGTGCGCTTTCGGCGGCGTCCGGGCGACTCGCAACTGGAGCCCCGCCAACTTTACGGCAGCAATCAGATTGAGATTGCCTGGACGGTCGTTCCCTTCCTGATCGTGGTCGTGCTGTTCCTGACCTCGGCGCGGGTCATTGGAGTCACCGAGCGAGCGGTGAAGCCGGCCAGCGCTCTGGACGTGGTGGTGATCGGCCACCAGTTCTGGTGGGAGTACCGCTATCCCAAGTATGGAATCATCACCGCCAACGAACTGCACATCCCGGTGAGCGATCCGAATGCGCCGACGCCGACGTATCTGACCATGTCTTCGGCGGATGTGGTGCACAGCTTCTGGGTGCCGGAACTGGCGGGCAAGATGGACCTGGTGCCGAACAAGGTCAACACGATGTGGCTCGATCCGCCGAAGCCGGGCCTCTACCTGGGTCAATGCGCGCAGTTTTGCGGCGCGGAACATGCGCTGATGCTGCTGCGGGTGTACGTGGATACCCCGGAGCAGTTCGCCCAGTGGGTTGCCAATCAGAAGAAGGCGGCAGAGCAAGATGTTTCGGCAGCGGAGGGCAAGAAGGTCTTTGAGCACACCGCCTGCATCAGTTGCCACCGGGTTTCAGGGACGGTCGCCAGTGGGCAATTTGGCCCGGACCTGACTCACTTGGCGAGCCGCGCGACGATTGCCTCGGGCGTGGAGAAGAATACTCCCGACAACCTGCGCAAATGGATCGATGATCCCGACTCCATGAAGATGGGCTCCCTGATGCCTCGTATGCACCTGAACGATCACGAACTGGACGCGGTGACGGCCTACATGGCGACACTGCGCTGACAATTTTTTTGGGGGGCCGAATCGCTGAAGAACTTCCCTCGGGGGCTAAAGCCCGACACTTTCTTTCAGCTTCTTTCGGCACGACTGAAGTCGTGCCCTTTCAATGCTGAACTTTTACCATAGGCCTTGCGGCACGAATGAAGTCGTGCACTTTCAAAGCTGGACTTTCAACGCTGCACTTTCAAAGCTGGACTTTTACCATAGGTTCTTAAGGCTGGAGAAGCGAATGAGTGACACAACCATAGGTCTTCCACATCCAGAGGCTGTTGCCCCTCCCAGGATGCTTTGGCTGGACATCGTCAACTCCTGGATCACGACCGTGGACCACAAGCGGATCGGCATCATGTACATCGGCTATGCCTTGATCTTTCTCATTATTGGCGGCATCGAAGCGCTGGTGATGCGAGTTCAGCTGGCCGTGCCGAACAACAAGTTCGTCACCCCCGAGGTCTTCAATCGCATGTTCACCATGCACGGGACCACGATGGTGTTCTTTGTGGGCATGCCGATCCTCTTCGGCTTCGGAAATTACCTGATCCCGCTGATGATTGGCGCGCGCGACATGGCGTTTCCACGGCTGAATTCCTTCAGCTTCTGGGTCTCGGCCTTCGGCGGTCTGCTGCTCTATTTCAGCTTCATTGGCGGCGATGGCCTGTATGGCGCGGGCACGGCTCCGGATGTGGGCTGGTTCGCCTATGCTCCGCTGACGGCGCGCATCTTTTCTCCGGGACACAGCACCGACTACTGGATTCTGGGTGTCTTCCTGAGCGGCATCGGCAGCGTGGGCACGGCGTTGAACCTGGTGGTCACCATCACCTGCATGCGCTGCAAGGGCATGACCATGGGACGCCTGCCGCTGCTGGCCTGGATCTATCTGGTGGTGAGTTGGATGGTCTTCATCGCGGTGGGTCCGCTGACCGCCGCGCAGATCATGTTGCTGGAAGACCGCACCCTCGGCTCGCATTTCTTCGATGCCCAGGCGGGCGGCTCGGCCGTGTTGTGGATGCACTTCTTCTGGATCTTCGGCCACCCCGAGGTCTACGTCCTGGTATTGCCCGCCTTCGGCTTCGCCAATGAGATCATCCCGGTATTTTCGCGCAAGGCGATCTTCGGCTATTCGGCGATGGTGGGAGCGACGGTGGGCATCGGGTTCGTGAGTCTCGGCGTGTGGGCGCACCACATGTTCACGGTGGGTCTGGGACCGGCGGGTAATGCCTTCTTCACCTTTGCCACCATGGTGGTTTCCGTTCCCACCGGGATCAAGATCTTCAACTGGCTGGCCACGCTCTGGGGCGGGCGCATTCACTTTGTCACGCCGATGCTCTTCTCCATCGGATTTCTCTTTCAGTTTCTGGCGGCGGGCCTCACCGGAATCATGCTGGCGGTGGCGCCGTTTGACTGGCAGCTGGGCAACTCCTACTTCGTGGTGGCGCACTTCCACTACGTGCTGGTGGGCGCGATCCTCTACATGATCTTCGCCGCGTTCTACTACTGGTTCCCCAAGATGACCGGGCGCATGCTGGATGAGCGGCTCGGCAAGTGGCACTTCTGGCTGTTTACGCTGGGCTTCCACATCACCTTCGATCTGATGCACCTGCCGGGGATTCTGGGGATGCCGCGACGGATTTTCACCTACCAGGCCGACCGCGGCTGGGGCGATTTGAATTTGATCATCAGCCTTGGCGCCATCTTCCAGGTGATCGCTCTGCTGATCTTTGTGTGGAATATGGTGATCTCCTACTTCCAGGGCGAGAAGGCGGGTGCTGATCCCTGGGATGCTTGGACACTGGAGTGGACTACGAGTTCGCCTCCGCCGCACTATAACTTTGCGGTTGAGCCGGAAGTCGCAAGCCGCCGCCCGCTGTGGGACAAGAAGCACCCTAACGATCCAGACACCGCGTACGAATAAGCGAGACCCCTGGGATATGAGCACACACAGCACCATCATCGAGACGGACTCCGCCGAGGAATGGCGGTTGCCGGACAAGGGCCTGGTGGGCATGATCTGCCTGATCGTGGCGGAAGTGGCGATCTTTTCGATCTTCGTGGTCGCCTACATTTTCTACCTCGGCAAAAGCCTCGACGGGCCGACCCCGGCGCAGGTGCTGACGCTGCCCATCGTGGGCACGATCTGCCTGATGTCGAGCAGCATCACGGTGCACTTCGCGGTGACTACGCTGGCCAAGGGCAAGAGCGGCCTCAGCACCCTGTGGTTGGCGCTGACCGTACTGCTGGGCGGCATCTTTCTCGGAGGCACCGGGATGGAATGGCATGAGCTGATCTATGAGAAGGGCCTGACCATCAGCACCAACCTCTTCGGGACGACCTTCTATTCCCTGGTTGGGCTTCATGCCAGTCACGTTGCGATCGGGCTCGTCATGCTGATCGTGGCGATGCTCTTCGGCATTACGGGAAAGCTGGAAAGCAAGCACGCCCATCGCCTGGACATTCTGTCGTATTACTGGCACTTCGTCGATGGGGTGTGGGTGGTGGTGTTTCTGGTGGTTTACGTCATTGGGAGATAAGGAGGACGCTATGCAGACGAAGAACAAGAACCAAGAGAGCATCGCGGTCATCCATCTGCCCGCGCCGACCCCCTGGCCGATGATCCTGGCGCTGGGCATCACGCTCGGCGTGGCTGGACTGCTTACGCACGAGGTTGTCTCCATCCTGGGCCTTCTACTGGGCATCATGGCCGCCGTGGGATGGTTCCGCCAGGTCTTGCCGCATGAGCATCACGAGGAGGTGCTTGCGCCGGTTCCGGCCGTGAGCGCCGTCGAAGCCGAAGCCGCGGCTGTGCTTGCCGCTGTTCCCTTCGGAGATCTGCATGAGGAGGTCACGCCGCTCGCCAGCTACGGCATTGTGGCGGGCATCGAGGGCGGACTCGCCGGCGGACTGGCGATGACCGTCCCGGCTACCTTGTTCAGTTACTTCAAGTTTCACAGCCTTTGGTACGCGCTCAATCTGCTGGCGGCGGGCGGATTCACCAGTTGGGGCAACGCAAGCGACGCCTTCCTAAGCCAGTTTCATATCGAAGGACTGGTTGCCGGATTGGCCATTCACGTGGCGCTGTCGATTCTGATGGGATTGCTCTTCGGGGCCATGCTGCCCATGTATCCACGCTATCCGATTGTCACCGCCGGCTTCATGTTCCCGCTTCTGTGGACGGGCCTGGCCTATAGCGTGATGAGCATTGTCAGCCCGATTTTGAACGAGCGCATCGACTGGCTGTGGTTCATTCCGTCGCAGGTTGCGTTCGGACTGGTTGCTGGATTTGTAATCAATCTGCGCGTCAAGGTACGCACGGCGGAGTTCCAGGCCTTGCCGTTCAGCGAACGGGCCGGGCTGCATTTGAACCGGGGACCGAACAAACGGAACAAGGGGAAGAAAGCATGAGGGGCGCGCATCGCATTGGATTTGCTCTCGCCGGGGTGTTTTGCATGAGCATGGCGGGTTGCCATGCTCCCGGCAAGCCTGGTCCCGAGCCGGAGGTTGTGCGACCGGAACAGGTGACGGATTTCGCTGCGCTCTACAAGCAGAACTGCACGTCTTGCCACGGGGAAAATGGACAGCACGGGCTGGCGATTTCGCTAGGCAACCCGGTGTATCTCGCGCTGGCTGGCAGGACGGTTCTGATCGACACCGTATCCAAGGGGGTTCCGGGGCAGTTGATGCCGGCCTTTGCCAAGAGCAATGGCGGCACCTTGACCGACCAGCAGATCGCGATTCTGGCCGATGGTCTTATCTCCCGCTGGGGCAAACCGGAGGTGCTGGCGGGGTCGACTCCGCCGCAGTACAAGGCGACGCTGACGGGCAATGTCGACGAAGGGCAGATGAACTTCCACTTCTATTGCGCGCGCTGTCACGAGAGCCCGATCAAGCCTGCGGCGGCAGGGTTGAAGAATGCCTCGGTGGAGGCCGGTCCTCTGGTGGACCCCAGCTATCTGGCTCTGATCAGCGATCAGGGACTGCGCTCAACGATTCTGGCTGGCCGTCCTGAAGATGGAATGCCGGACTGGCGGAGTTTCGCACCGCAGCCTTTGACCGATCAGCAAGTGACCGACATTGTGGCCTGGCTGGCCTCGCAACGGAAATCGGCGCCGGGACAACCGTATCCCGAGCACCCCTGAGATCTGGACCGTGTCGGCTACTGGCAAGACTTGGTTGGGATTGAAATGCAAAACTTGGTCGAGATTGAAAAGTGTCAGGGCACGACTTCAGTCGTGCCGAATGAGCAGTAAAAACGTTTTGGGCTTTAGCCCCTGCGTCTTCTGGTTGTTTGGAATTCCGCAGCGGCTAAAGCCGGAGTCTGAATGAGCCACTCACGGCACGCCTGAAGTCATGCCCTGACACACATCAGCGAAGGGAAGACGGGTTTGCACGATGCTCATGCGATCGGTGAATTGCTCTTGAAAACGCGCGGGCGAGGACGCCCGCACAACAGCCGGTCAGGAGACCAGCGCTACAAACGGTCATTTTCCAATCATGCGGTTATCGCACGAGTTAGAAATTCGGAGAGATTCGATGAGTCATCCAAGCAAAGACCCGCAATCGCCGGGGCAAGATCACCAAGCGGGCGTTATTTCGACGGAGTGGCAGGGCAGTGAGCAGGAGAGGCTCGACGCCCGCCCCAGCGAGACCTCGCGCCGCACATTTCTCTTCAAGTTGGCCGTCGGATTCAACGCTCTGGTGGGCGTGGTGATGGCGGTGCCGATCTTCGGGTTCCTGCTCGGACCGGTCTTCAAGAAGCGCGACGATAATCATGCCTGGATCTCCTTGGGCAGCATCGCCTCGTTTCCCAAGGGAGAGACGCGGCTGGCCAATTACCTGAACCCTGTGACGGGGCCGTCGGATGGCGAAACCGCCAAGGTCGCCTGTTGGGTGCGCCGCACCGAGGAGGACAAGTTTCAGGTGTTCGCAGTGAACTGCGCCCATCTTGGCTGCCCGGTGCGCTGGTTTGCGCAGTCCAAACTCTTTCTCTGCCCCTGCCATGGCGGTTCCTATTACGAAGACGGCACACGCGCATCCGGCCCGCCCCCGCGCGGACTTTTCGAGTATCAGCACCGCACGCAAGGGGGCGCGTTGGAGATCTTTGCAGGAGAGATGCCTACGCTGTCGAATGAAGCCTGCGCGGGAAAAAAGCCTCTGATTCAAGTCACGTCAGCGAACGATGAGCGGAGGCCGGCATGAACGATTCCAAGCAGTCAGGTTTGAAGAAGGCTGGCCTGGGCGTCTTCAATTGGTTCGAGCGTCGGCTCGGGTTGGGCAGCCAAGTGGCCGAGATGTCGGGGCATCCCACACCGGTTTCCGCCGCCAGTTGGTGGTATGTCTTCGGCAGCGCCGCGATGGTCTTGCTGGGCTTGCAGGTCATGACCGGCATTTTGCTGGCTCTCGTCTATTCCCCCAGCGCCAGCAACGCGTGGCCGAGTCTGCAGTTCATCAATCACAATCTGACGCTGGGCTGGTTCCTGCGCGCGATGCACGGCTGGGGATCGGACTTCATGATCGCCATCGTGCTCATCCACATGGCGCAGGTCTTTCTCTTCGGCGCATACAAATTCCCCCGCGAGCTGACCTGGATTGTCGGCGTAGTGCTGTTGCTGCTGACGCTGGGGATGGCCTTTACGGGGCAGGTGTTGCGCTTCGATCAGGATGCCTACTGGGGCCTGGGCATTGGCGCCTCGATCACTGGGAGTATTCCCGTAGTGGGCGGGCCGCTGGTGAAGTTGCTGCTGGGCGGACCAATCATCGGCGGGGCGACTCTTTCGCGGTTCTTCACGCTGCATGTTTTCGTCATTCCTGGGATTCTGCTCGCCGGCGTCGCTGTCCATCTGCTGATGGTTCTGAAACTGGGCATCAACGAATGGCCCATGCCCGGCAGACTGGTCCGCAAGACAGACTACGAAAAGAACTACGCGGCGCTCACCAAATCCACCGGGGTTCCTTTTGTTCCGGACGCGGCGTGGAAGGACGCGGTCTTTTCGGCGGTCATCATGCTCTCGGTGATGGGCTGCGCCTGGTTCCTAGGCCCTATCGGCCCCACGGGCGTGCCGGATCCGACGATCATTCAGACCGCGCCCAAGCCCGACTACCCTTTCCTGTGGATCTTTGCGGTGCTGGCCTACCTTCCGCCGGAACTGGAAACGCCCCTGCTGCTGATTGCGCCTCCGCTGATTATCGGCGGGTTGCTGCTGCTCCCCTTGGTGGCCGGGGAAGGCGAAAAGCACTGGTCGCGCCGCCCGGTGGCGGTGCTGATGATTACGCTGATTGCGGTGGTGCTGGGCGTCTTCACCAAGTTGGGGACCTATGCGCCCTGGAGTCCGCAGATGGATGCGTGGTCCAGCTACACGGTTCCCGCCGAGTACCTTGAACATCGAACTCCGCTGGAACGGCGCGGCGCGGTGGTCTTCCAGGAGAAGCAGTGCCGCGATTGCCACTCATTGAATAGCACGGGTGGGCAGCGCGGGCCGGCGCTGGACAAGGTGGCGGCGGAGATGACCGAAGACCAGATCATTCGCCAGATTCTGCAGGGCGGCGGGAATATGCCTGCCTATGGAAAGGCGCTGAATCCTGCGGAGACCAAGGCGCTGACCAGCTTCCTGATGACTCTTCATGGACACCAACGTCCGGCGAAGGATGCCTCTCTGGGCACGATGCCGCAGAATGGAACTCATCCGGCAGCACCAGTCGCGGAGAATCCTCCCGCCAAATGAACGAAAAAAGATGAACGAAACTCAGGCAATCCAAGCGATTTTGGACGATTGGTCGCTGCCCATTCCTCTTACCTGCGGCATCGCGTTCTTCGCGGTGCTGTATTTTTTGGGCTGGCTGCGCATTCGCCGCACCCGGCCGGAGCAGTTTCCGGTCTGGCGGCTCTACAGCTTTGAAGCAGGAATGGCCGTGATCTGGCTTTCCATCGGGTCGCCCATGGACGGATTCAGCGATGCCCTGCTGAGCGCGCACATGGTGGAACATCTGCTCCTGATGGCCGTGGTGCCGCCGCTCGTTCTGCTGGGCGCTCCGGTCGTGCCGCTGCTGCGGGGATTGCCGCGCTGGGTCACGAAGCACATTTTGGGACCGCTGATCCGGCAGGGATGGCTTCGCGGGCTGAGCAAGTTCTTGCTTCGCCCCGTTCCGGCGTGGCTGCTCATGAACATTACGCTGCTGGGTTGGCACGTGCCCGCGGCTTACGACTTTGCCCTGGAGAACGAGACTTGGCACGATATTGAGCATCTCTGCTTCTTGTTTACCTCGCTGGCTTTTTGGTGGGTGCTGTTGCGCCCCTGGCCGGCCGAGCCGAAGCCGCGTCGCTGGATGGTGATTCCGTACCTGGTGTCGGCCGATCTGGTGAATACCGCGCTCTCCGCCTTTCTGGCTTTCGTCGGGCATCCGGTTTACAGCTATTACGTGAAAAACCCTAATCCCTTTGGCGTGTCGCTGACCGACGACCAGATGACGGGAGCGGTGGTGATGTGGGTCTTCGGGTCGATGGTCTTTCTGATTCCGGCGATGGTGATGACCATGCAGATGCTGCAGTTTAAGCCGGGGCGGAGGACATGAGCCAGGCGACCTGTCGCTTTGCAAGGAAAGCTTGTCGGCTTCCCATCCTTTTCACAAAAAACGTGAAAAGGATGGGACACGGAGATTCCTGCATCTGCAGGCTGCTGCTTGTCCCGGCTTGACTGCGCAGTTGGTCCTGCCTAGAATTAGAGAGGGTAAGCCCGTCGATTTTCGGGCGTAAACATTAGATATTTGAGGGATTCGGCAGGATGGAACGGGGTTCGATTCGAACCCGGAATGGGCTCTTGGGAGAGCAAAAACCATGTTAGAGGCGCGCGTCACTCCGCGGGAGCGGCTGGTACTGACTGCCATTATCGAGCAGTACATCGCCACGGGCGAGCCGGTTGCCTCGCAGGCAGTCGCTCATGCCTTTGCCGACCGGGAGGGCTTCAGTTCCGCGACCATCCGCAATGTGATGGCCACTTTGGCCGAAGATGGCCTTCTGGAGCAGCCGCACACCTCTTCGGGGCGAATTCCCACGGCAGCTGCCTTTCGCTATTACGTGGAGCAGAGCGGGACCTTGCCGGGGACCAAGCCGCTGAGCGATGCCCGCCGCGACCAGATTGAAGAGAGCTTCAACGGAGTCAGCAGTTCCAGCGAATATCTGGAACGGACTTCGCACGTATTGGCGCTGCTTTCCAGCGGTCTGGGTGTGGCGCTGGCCAGTTCCACCGCCGGGCAGGTGCTGGAACATATTCATTTCTCAAGACTTTCTACGGGCCGTGTGCTGGCAGTTTTGGTCACCCAGGCCGGGATGGTGCAGGACAGGGTGTTGAGTCTCGACCGCGAATTGAGTCATCTGGAGCTGGAGACGGCTTCGCGGTTTCTCAATGACAACTTTCGCGGCTGGCTGGTGGAACGCATTCGCGCGGAGGTGGTTCGCCGCATTGAGATGGAGCGGGAAGCCTATCGGCAGATGCTGACCTCGGTCGAGGAGCTGTGCAACAAGGGCGCCTTTGCTCTTTCCGAAAGCGGGCCGGCGATCTACGTGGAAGGGATGGCCAACCTGATCGCTGCCGAATCGGACAGAGAACGGCTGCGGCAAATGCTGCTGGCGCTGGAGGCCAAGCAGCGGCTGGCGGAGTTGCTGACCGCCTACGTGGATGGCCGCCAACAAGAAGTGCGCGTGGTGGTGGGCCTGAACGAGGCTTCTGCGGCGATGCAAGATATGGTGCTGATCGGCGCGCCGGCCCGGCTGGGCGGTTCGAGCCTGGGAACGGTCGCGGTAATCGCGCCCACCCGTATTCAATATCAGGAAATGATTCAGGCCGTGCGCTACATCGCGCGGCTCTCCGAACGCATACTGGAAGTTCCCGCTGAATAGGGCTGGGAAACACACACGGGGGAGTTCCAAAGAGGAATCTTCCGAGGCCGTCCCTGCGACAGCGCAGGAACCTCGTCCGTCATTGAAATTATCATGGGAAGAGCTACGAAAGACATTTGGGAGATTGCGCAGAGATATGGCTGATCAGGATGCAGAAACAACTGGTTTGGATACCCCAGAACCAGCCCCAGAACCGGCTTATGGCGCCGATGCCGTGGTTGAGCTCTCCGGAGACACCGTAAGCCGGACCGAATACGAACAGCTCCGCGCCGAGAAGGATCAGCTTGTGGACCGGGTAGCGCGTCTGCAAGCGGAGTTCGAGAACGCCCGCAAGCGCGGGGAGCGGGAAAAGCTGGAGTTTCGCGATTACGCCACCGGCAATATCGTGGAGCTTTTTCTTCCGGTCGTGGACAACTTCGAATTGGCGCTCAAATCGTCCGGGACGGCGGAACAACTGCGTTCCGGGGTGGAGTTGATCGTCAAGCAGATGGAAGGAATTCTCAGTCAACTGCAGGTCGTTCCGGTTCCCACGGTGGGGGTTGAATTCGATCCGCGCGTGCATGAGGCGCTGGGCAGCGTGGAACGCGAGGACCTTCCCGATCAACACGTGGCCGAAGAGATTCGCCGCGGATACAAGCTGCGCGAGCGGCTTTTGCGTCCTGCGCTGGTGCGCGTGGCATCCAATTCCAAACAGGCGAGCGAGTAAAAATTGAGCAAAGCAGACTATTACGACGTTCTTGGCGTGGGCCGCGAAGTCAGCGACCAGGAGCTGAAAAGTGCCTATCGCAAACAGGCGCTGAAGTATCACCCGGATCGCAACCCCGGCGATCATGCGGCGGAAGAGAAGTTCAAGCAGGCCAGCGAGGCCTACCAGGTGCTCAGCGACGCCGACAAGCGCGCCCACTATGACCGTTTTGGCCATGCGGCCCCTTCGCAGGGATTCAACGGCGGTCCCTTCGCGGGCGGCGTGGACATCAGCGACATCTTTGGCGACATCTTCGGCGAGATGTTCAATGTCGGTGGAGGGCAGCAACGCCAACAGCGACAGCAGCGCGGCGACGATCTGCGCTTCGACATGACCATCGATTTCGAAGCCGCCATCTTCGGCGTCGAGACCGAGGTGAAGATCCGCCGTCTGGAGAGCTGTGAGGCCTGCAAAGGGCGGGGTTCGACCTCTGGCCGGGGACCGGTTGCCTGTTCTCAATGCCAGGGGCGCGGCCAGGTTCGTTACCAGCAGGGGTTCTTCTCCGTAGCCCGCACCTGCGGAGCCTGCGGCGGAGTCGGTTCGGTGGTTGCCGATCCCTGCACTGTCTGCAAGGGCGAGACGCGCGCCCACAAGGAACTCAAGCTCAACGTCAAGGTGCCTCCGGGCGTCGAAGATGGAACCCGCATCCGTTATTCCGGCGAGGGCGACGCGGGGCGCTCAGGTGGTCCGCGTGGCGACCTCTACGTGGTTCTCTCTATCCGACCGCACGACTTCTTCGAGCGCGAGGGCCATGACTTGCACTGCGTCATTCCGGTGAGCTTTCCGCAAGCGGCCTTAGGTGCGGAGATCAAGATTCAGGCGATTGGTGGAGAGGTGCTGCTGAAGGTCCCCGAAGGCACACAGAGCGGCAAGCAGTTGCGCATACGGGGCAAGGGAGTTCCTTTCCTGAACGAGCGCGGCAGCGGCGATCTGGTGGTGCAAGTGGTGGTGCAGATTCCGCGCAAGCTGAGTCGCCCCCAGCGGGAGTTGGTCAACAAACTGGCCGAGTCTCTGAGCGTGGAGAACAAGCCGACTTCTCCCAGCCTGATCGAGAAGATGAAGGACCTGTTCAACTAAGCGTTTTCTTTTAACTGTGATCATAGGTTCCCCATTCTTGAATCGTTCTCTGATTCAAGGGTGGGAGGCCATAAATCTCGATCTCGGCTGTGAACAAGTAATCCTTGATCCGGCAGTAGGATCGATGAAATGGTTGAAAACTGCAAGTTGGACGCGCGTTTTATCGCACTTGGGAGATCACCGAAAAGGTGAGCCTGAAATTCACGAAAACGCAGGTCCCCTTCGGCTTCGCTCAGGGCAGGCTTTCGACTCGCTTCGCTCGCTCAGGATGACAAAATTTTGAGGTGGATGAACGCCTCAACCCACGGCCAACTGCTGTTTTTAGGGTAATTCGCACGGGACAGACGCGGGACCGAACGTCATGGCTTCTTTTTCACGAGAGCCTCAACATCCTTTGCCGGTTGCGCATCGACGTGAAAGCGCTTGTAATCGTAGTCCCGTTCGACCCCATGCTCCCGAATCCCTTTGACCAGTAGAAGCCGAGCCTGAAAGGTGCCTTCCCCGCCGGTCGGCAACCAGATCTCGCCATTTTGAGGAGCCTGGTCGAAATAGAAGTTGGACCCCTTTTCGACGCTCGCCAGAAGTCCTCCGCCGATGCGGAAATTGTCCGTGAAGGCGACTTCCATGTGGGCCACCACGAGGTCCGCTTCATCCACCCAGACCGTGCCACGCAGTTTTTTGGTTGCGTCTTCGGCAAATCCATGGGTTTTGGCATCCTTGCGGCCTGCAAAGTCAAAGACAATGGTGGGACGTCCGCGATAGATTTGGCGGTGGGGATTGCGCACCTCGACGACGTCGAGAATGCGGGCCACACTCAGCTGCTGGCCCTGCAGTGGCTGGTCGGAGGGGATCTTCTCCGCCTTCTCGACGAGCTTGGTGACCCGTTCGCTCTCCTTTTGCAGATCGTGATCGCTGAGGGGCTTCCCATCCTTCTTCACCATACGACCGATCTGGTGACCATTGACGAAAAACTGCTCGGACTCGACAACCTCGGTCTTCTTGACCTGCCCTTTCGGGTCGATATCCTGCGTGGTCTGAAGAGAGGTGTACGTGTAATTCTCGCGCACCTTGTCGAGGGCCTTCTGGTGCTCCTGGACCTTGATCATGAGGGTGCGGATCTCAGGAAGCGGGGCCTCCGCGGTCTTCTGGGCCTGGGCCAGCGGATTCAGGAAAAGGGAAAAGATGCAACCGGCACTGCTCATTTTTGGAAAAGTTCTCATGAGGAATCGATCCTTTGCAGGGCCTGGGTGTTGAAGTCGTATGCTGGAGATTGGGTTGAGCGATCTTCTACCGGCGCAGAAGCAGCCTGCTTGATTGGACCCATAATAACGGGAAAGGTCTCGCACTGCACGCAGTTAGATCCATGTTATAAGGGAAGTTCGGTATTCGGAGCCGAAATCAAGGACGGTAAATATGGGAAAGATCTTAATACAGTGGCTTCTGAGTGCGTGCGCACTTCTGGTGGTATCGGAGATTGTGCCTGGGATTCATGTGGAAGGATTCGGATCGGCATTGGCCGCAGCGCTGGTGATTGGCCTGCTGAACGCCACCTTCGGCTTACTGCTGAAGATCGTCACCTTCCCGATCAGCATCCTCACCTTTGGGATTTTTCTGCTGGTCATCAATGGGTTCATGATCGAGATTGCCTCAGGGATCGTGGGCGGCTTTCATGTGCGCAGCCTGGGAGCGGCCTTTTGGGGTGCGGTGGTTCTGGCGCTGCTGGGAATGGCGATTCGGGCGGTCACGAAGAACGATTAAGCGGACTGCAGGGCGCGAAGGAACAAATTCGAGGACTGCGGTGTCAAAAGAAGGTATGAACCTCGACCAATTGCGTGCAATGTTGGCCGCGCCCGTGGCAAGTTTGTTCTTGGTTCTACTCCTTTGCGCTATGGTGGTGAGCAGGCCGGCTGCGACGGGGTTCTTTGTCCCCGTTATCAGGCTTCACCACAACCCAAACGAGCCGACGGACTGCGACGGCCTAGCCGAGCTTATAAGGCTTACGGCCGACGAGAGAATCTGGATCAATGGAGAGGCCGTTCAGCGGGATCGATTGTCATCGAGAATTGCCGAAATCATGTCGAATAGGGCGGAAAGAATCGTCTATGTCGTCGTAGATTCTAGGTCGTCGTACGGTCAGTTTGCGTCTTTCCTGGATGCGGTTGCTGGGTCGACTCCTGAATTGCACACCGTGGTGGTCTCGGGCGAAGTGCTCAAGGCGTTTGAAAAAGACCACGATCTCTGCGACTTCGTTTATCCAGCAAAAGAAATCTCAGAAGCATCCGTCGGCAAGTATTGAGCCCTTTCGAGCTGGAGTGGCAAGGCTAGAGATTTGGCAAACGAATCGACAGTGAAGCGGCAGGTCCTTAGACGCGATCCACCCGTGCATAACGACAAATATCACAATCAAAAAGAGTTATTTGTCCACGGCTGGCGAAAGTTTTGTCTCCGCCTTGTTCTGCGCGCCGGATGCACTCGGAAGAAGAGGCTTCTTCAGCGTCTTGCTCTTGACAGGCGAAAACGGAGCCGAGGGCAGCGGGGTCAATGCGGGTAAAACCACTGGCCCATGCAGGGTCTGCGGGGTCCGCATCGCACCGGCGCTGGAGAAGCCGCCTGGTCCCGCAACGCGATTCGGCAAGGCAATTCCTTTCGCGGAATTGGCGGGCCGAAAGCGCGCAGAGATCCCCCAGCTTCCGCCCAGGACAACGGCAACAATTGCCGCCGCCGCCGCACCGCGCAGCAGATCATTCTGCACCCAGCGAGAGTCTCCGGCGCGTGAAGATGGCCAGGCAAGCACCCGCGACCCGGACCCTTCACGCCGATGGTCGGCATCCAGTTGGGCGAGCAGGCCGGCATGAATGCGATCTTCAAGGCCAGCGGGGGGCGGAAGCGTGGCGATCAATCGCAGAGTGGCGTCCACGGAAAATGGAGTGGCCTGGCTATTCTTGATCGCGCCAGACGTGGAATCGGAGACAAGGTTCTCTTGATTGTTCATCGTTGACTCCTTGCGTGGTTGAGCAGGTCGGCCATGAGGTTGCGGGCACGGAAGAGCCTGGAACGGACGCTGGACTCGGTGATCTTCAAAACCGCGGCAATCTCCACGCTGGTGAGTTCCTCAAAGGCAGACAGCAACAGAACCTCGCGTTCTTTGACGGGCAGTTTGTCGACACAGGTCAAGACATGCGAGTGGTGCTGAGCCGCAGCGGCGCGGCCCTCGGCGCTCAGTCCCTCTGCGGGCAAAACCCGCGCTAATTCGGCCACGTCGTCGGTTTCCGGACGGGTCTTGATTCTTCGTTTGCGATCCAGAACCACGTTCCAAACGATGCGGATGAGCCAAACACGGTGATCGCGGATCTCGCCCAGCTTCTCGCGATGGCGCAGAACCCGCAGAAACGCTTCCTGAACCGCATCTTCGGCGTCACCCGCGTTGCGCAGCACCGAATAGGCAACCCGATAAAGGGCGCCCGCATATTGGGAGACGAGGGCCGCAAGGGCCTCTTCTTCCGCTTGCGCGCGGGCATCTGCGACCGACGAGCTGTTTGCGTTCTCCATCCACCCCAAGAATACTGCCTGCCCGGTACCCATATACACCAGACGCAAGCAGGAGCCGCAATGCTCGCAGACTGTCAGACAAGGCGACCGTTAGTAAAGAATTGAGGTTAGGGCCGGCCGGGTGGCGTGCGAAGGCTGCTGCGGAGCGGAGCATATGAGTTCAAGATCCGAAGCACCAAAGCAGGGCGCACAAACAAAACTCGCGAAGCCTGGGGCCTCGCGAGTCGTTTTACATCCTGATTTGGAAGGCTGTTACTTGGCGCCCAGCTTTTGGGCTGCGATCGAACCGGCAGCACCTTCTTTGTCGGAATCCTTGACTTCGGCCCACAGCTTGCGAGCCTGATCCTGCTTTCCGGTGGAGGCGTACAGGTCAGCCAAATCCAACTTGGCCACACCCGTGGAGACTGTCTCCGAAGGCTTGGCAGCCAGTTGCGTATAGAGATCGATTGCCTGCGAGTCGCGAGCGGTTTGGTGATAGAGCCCTGCGAGGGCGAGCTTGGCGAGGTTCCCAACGTTACGGTCCCACGCATCGGCTGCGATCTTCAACTCGGATTCGGCCGAGGCGTTCTGGCCCAACTCCATATTGGTGATGCCGGCGAAATAATGCGCCTTGACGCCTTCCGGAAGCCATCCATATTGCTGGGCCACGGCTGCGAACTGGGCATTGGCGACCTTGGAGCGCTCGGTTGCGGTTGCGTAGACGCCTTTTTCGGCCGGAGCGCCGGGCTGCGCCAAGGGGCCGGAGTAGGTATCCATCGCCGCGCCCAGGGCGGTGTTTGCAGCGGAGGAGCGGAAGCTCCAAAAGACCAGTGCCGCGACGCCCACGACAAGAATCAAAACGGCGGTGACGGCCCAACGCACGACGCCAGAACGGTGACCACTCAACCAACTCACGCTGGTCGCTGTGGCTTGTGCAAAACTGTCTTTCTTCAGGGCATGACGGGTTTGAGTATCCACTTGGTCTCTTCTTGTCCTTCGTTTTTGAACTTGCAGGTGGGTCCGTAGACGCGGAGGTACCTTGACTGCAACCCTATTAGTCTAACAGTGCGCCAAGACGGGAGTCCACAACCGGTGGATTTCGCACTCAAATTCACAATTCACTTCTCCTGCCCCCGACGCGGGCGTTTCAACCAAAGAGCCCCAGGCGTCTGCGGGCACCTGCCTGTGCCTGCAACCACCTTTGCCTCTGTCAGCTCGAAAACACATCGGTATGGCCTGGGGAGCAAGCCGTTTGATTCTAGCGACGAGGAGAGGGCGTCACGGCGCTGTGCAGTGCGCGGATGCGCTCCATGGCGTCCGAAACAAGCGGGCGACCAAGAGGCGCTGCCGCCATTCCCTTATCGATGAGCGCTTCGACAAAATCCTCCACACTCTGATTCTTTTCCTGGGCAACTCGAATGACGGCGTCGGATACAGCAATGGTAATGATCATGGGTTTTTCCTTTGTGATCTGTCGCTATCAATTTCATCGGCAGGCGGAGCCAGTCGATGAGGGGGAATCCGAAACCATTCGCCAGATATTCCGCCCGAAAATCCCACTTTGCGAAGAATCGCCGCCGGGCACTTGCCCTTGCGCTGGGGGAACGATACGCTGGTTCTATGTACGAAGAATTCCATGTTGCCGACCGCTGGAACGGCGAAGATCTGCATTGCCGCTGGAAGGCCACGCAGGTGGCCATTGCCACTCGCCACGCTGACGCCGTAGACGTGCGGTTTGACGTCAATGAACGCCCCATGTGGATCGCGCTGCCTTGTACCGCCTGGATCGAGCAGAAGAAACGCTCCGGCAAGGTCATCACCGATCAGATCGCCATTCAAGTGGCAGGGCACTACCTGAAGCAATTGATCACCGAGGGCTACGACTCACGTCGTGAAATCTATACCATGACGGTCCCCGAGGTTTTAGAGGCGCTGGATGTAGTGGTGGCCGAAGCAAGGGCGCAGGGCGAGATGCCCCGGTTGCCGGTTGGGATCGAATCGTCCGGCGAGTAAGAGCAGGCTCTCCGTGCCTCATCCTTTTCCGCGCTCTTTGCGGAAAAGGGTGGGAAGCCCATGCAGCCGAATCCGGCTTCTGGATCGTTCCTCCTTACTCGTGTCGCAACGCCTCCATCGGCTGCACTCCAGCTGCTCGGCGTGCGGGAATCCAGGATGCGGCCAGGGTCACGGCCAGTAGCAAGACGACTCCCGATGCCATTGTGGCTGGGTCATAGGCTTTTATCCCATAAAGCATCGAGCCGATCAGCCGGGCCAAAGCCAGTGCGGCTGCTCCTCCCGCAACGATGCCAGCCAACGCCAGCCACGCGCTTTCGGTGAGAATCATCTTCCTGACCTGTCCCTGCTGCGCTCCGAGCGCTAGGCGAATGCCGATCTCGTTGGTTCGCTGCGCCACGGAATAGGCCATGATGCCGTAGACGCCTACGCAGGCAAGCACCAGGGCCAAAACGCCAAATCCCGCCGTGAGCGCGGCAAGCGTTCGCTCCATCTGCATGGTTGCATTGATCTGCTCCCGCTGGGTGCGCATGTTGGTGATGGGCAGGTCCCGGTCCACCGACTGAACCACCTGCTGGAGCGCGGGAGACAACGCTGCAGCCGGCAACCTGGTGCGGAGTTGATAGGTCATCCCGCGCACTTCCGGTTGCTGAATGTAGGGAAGGAAGAACTGCGCAGGCGGCGTTTCCCGCATGTTCATGTAGTGAGAGTCTCCGCAGATGCCTACGATCTGAATCCAGTCGCTCTTGCTGTCCCGGTCCGCCCGGAACCTCTTGCCGACAGGATTCAACCCGGGAAACCGGGTGCGTGCCAGAGTCTGATTGATGACACCCACCTTCGGCGATGTCGCGGTATCCTGCGAACCGAAGCTTCTCCCCGCTACGATAGGGATTCCCAAGGTTTGAAAGAAATTCACGCCAACTGTATTGGTGAGCTCCCCCTGGCGCTTGCCGGGTCGAAGGCTTCACCTTCCGGAAGAAAGTCCCCGTTGGATCCACCCTCGGTGATGTAAGCCTGCCACGCTGGCGCAACTGATTCTACCCCGGGAAGCGCGGCAAATTTCTGTTCCAGCCGCCCATGCAACCGTACATCCTCACCAGCGCGGTAACGCGATGCGGGCGGATTCACCTCAAAGAGCAACAGATTGTCCGCTTTGAAGCCGACGTCCACATGATTGAGAGCGTAAAGCGAGCGCAGAAACAGGCCCGCCACCACCACCAGCAAAGTTGAAAGGGCAATCTGAAATGCAACGAGCAGCCTGCCGCTCAACCCCTTGTGCCGCCGGGTCGTTGTCTGCGCGGTCTCTTTCAGGCTGTTACTCATTTCGAAATGGGCGCCCGTCCAAGCTGGCGCTATGCCAAACAGGACACCCGTCAGCAACGTCACTGTGGCGGCGAACCCGAAGACGCCCCAATCAAACGGCATGTTCAGCTGGCCTTGTTCCCAGGAGTTGCTCATCAAGTCGGGGATGAGATTGCGACCCAAATAACCCATCCCCAACCCAACCACTCCGCCCAAGACAGACAACAAGAGGCTCTCAGTCAGGAGCTGTCGCAAGATTCGGGCGCGACCAGCTCCCATGGCCAAACGGACGCTGATCTCGCGCTTCCGCGCCGCTCCCCTCGCCAGAATTAAGTTTGCGATGTTCGCGCACGCCAGAAGCAAGACAAGCCCCGTCAGCGCCATCAACACATCGATTGGCTTTTTGAAGATCTGATCGGTGTAATGCAACCCGCGACTGCCATCAACGAGCGCCAAACGGGGCATCGAATCACCACTCTCGATCGACATCGTGGCACGAACCGCCGCGTCCAGTTGCACAGACAAGGCAGCCTGGGCCTGGGACTCCGTTACATCCAGCCGCGTGCGACCCACAACATTCACCCACCATAGACTGGAGCTGTTGAGCAGATCGCCCTCCTGCCCTTTGGGGTCCACCAGCGGCTGCATGCAGAGCGGGATGAAGATATCGGGAGACTGCTGGACATTTTTGGCGCCGGTAAAGCCGGCAGGATTGACGCCCACAATCGTCACCGCGGTCTGGTTGAGGGTGAAAATCTGGCCAAGCACCGAAGGCGAGCGGTTAAAGTCTCGCTCCCAAATCGCATCGCTGATCAGAGCAACCGCTCCGGACGCGGAAAGATTGTCATCCGAGGGGTAGATGACCCGACCCAGTTGCGGACGCACCCCCAAACCCTCATAGAAATTCCCGGAAACCATAGAGACAACAACCCGCTGGGCAGCGCCGCGGACCGTGGCATTCATGCTGTCTTCTTTGAAGGCAATCAGGGTTTGCAGGGACTGATTCCGGTCCCGCAGCTGTTTGTAGACAGGATAGGAGAAGACCGAACTGGTTGTACCGTTCGGGCTGGAATCGAAATCCCCCCACATGGAATGCACGGCTTCCTTGCCGTCTCCATTCCAGCGCAGCATCCGCAATTGCTCTGCGTGGGGAACATCCAATCGGGCGTAGAGGATCTGTTTGGCAACCGAGAAGATTGCCGTATTCGCACCGATCGCCAGGGCAAGAGACGAGACAGCGATCATCGAGAAACCCGGGCTTCTGCGCACCATGCGCGTTGCATAACGCAGGTCGGACCGCAGTTCATCCAGCAAGCGCAAGCCGAGTGAGGCGCGCATATCCTCTTTGTGCAGGAGAGTCGGCCCGAGCGCGACGCGTGCATTGCGGGCAGCTTCGGTTGAGCTTTGACCGGCTCGAATCAGGTCTGCCGCCAACTGCTCCAGATGAAACGCAAGCTCGGTCTCCATCTCCGCTTCAAGCCGATTGCGATGCGCCAAAACCCGCAACCAGGAGCGCAATTGCGCAGCCAAGCTGCGGATCCCGGCTCTGATCCCTGATCCGTGATCCCTGTTCTCTGCCTTGCTCATGCCTCCTCCGGTCTCGCGCGAAGGATAGTCGAGATGACCCCAGACATGCGGTTCCACTTCTCGGTCTCCTCACCCAGAAGGGCACGACCCAGAGCGGTGAGCTGGTAGAACTTGGCCTTGCGGTTGTTCTCGCTTTCGCCCCACTCGCTGGAGATTGCCCCCTTATGCTCGAGCCGGTAGAGCGCGGGATAGAGCGACCCCTGCTGGATCGCCAGCTCCTCCCCCGAGATCTGCTGAATACGCAGCAGAACCCCGTACCCATGCAGCGGGCCAAGCGAGACCGCCTTGAGAATCAGCAGGTCCAGAGTGCCCTGCAGCAGATCCATTTGCTTTTCCGATTTTTCCTGAACCATACGGCTCTCTCCTTGCGCGTCTAGGAGAGAGAATATTGCGACTCTCCTAGATTGTCAAGGAGAGTTTCGCGGATCAGGGGATGAAAGCGGATCGGTTCGCAAGGGGGAAAAGAGTCTGAACTTGGAGAAATCGACAGGTAGTCTCTGGCGCTAGGCAAACAATCCAAGTGGCCACTTTCCGGAAAACACTCCGAAGTGCCCGCATTTCAGCCGCTCAGCCCAACAGGAGTCACGAGCGGCTTTCGAGGTCATCGATCCGGTGCTCGTGAAGCTCCATGACCCGCGCGAGTGTATCCATCGATTGAGCCATTTGGCCCAGAATTTGCTCCACCCGCTCCAGCCGTGCGAACCCGGCACGGTTTTCAACCGCCATCAGTTCGACGGATTGAGTCAGTGCCTCATGACGCTCTGTGAGTTTCTCCAGCCGTTCGTCGATTGTCATTTTTCCCCTTAGCGGAAGCCCTTTGCTTTGGTTGTGTCGATCTTCTCAGCTTTCCCATTCCGTGTCACGAGGGGCCTTCGAAATGATTCAAAATGTATTTATAACGCAGAAAGACCATCCTTTTCAGGATGGTCTTTCTGCTTACGAAATAATTGCCGGCGATTACCTAATCTCCCACACAGTCGCCCGTGCAGTACCATCGGCCCAGCGAGGCTTAACTTCCGTGTTCGAGATGGGAACGGGTGATCCCTCGCAGTATGGTCACCGGCAAACTTGAATGGCGCTTGGCGGGTGGTTGCCCGCAGCCTGTGCACGGCGTCTACACGTGGTCCGGAGGTTTACTCCCGGAGGCTGTGTAGGAACGCGCACTGCAATCTGGCGCCAAAAGTCTGCTGATTTTATCAGCTCTTTGTCGACTTCGAAATTGATTGGGTAACAGCTGTTTTCAAGCTTTTGTTACTTACAAGGCGTTGCCATGAAAAGTATCTCCGGTTGTACTGCGCGGAGTTAATTCTATGGACAAGCCGAACGGGCGATTAGTACTGGTAAGCTTCACGCATTACTGCGCTTTCACACCCAGCCTATCAACCAAGTGGTCTTCTTG
>Ga0302320_10000727_pt1 | contig 77841 bp, 74 predicted proteins | sample Bog_T0_3_FD_202130 | JGI IMG/M metagenome (GOLD analysis project Ga0302320, IMG submission 202130) | Peat permafrost microbial communities from Stordalen Mire near Abisko, Sweden - Bog_T0_3 | ecosystem: Environmental > Terrestrial > Soil > Wetlands > Peat | place: Sweden: Abisko, Stordalen Mire... | reverse complement strand
CGATAAACCGCCGTGCCGTAACGGATGGCGTCATACATTCCACCCGCTTGCAGGGCTTTCCAGCACCGTTCGCTGTCATCAAATGTGGCATTAAAGACGGTGAAATGCGTGTGCAACTGCGGGTCCAACTCACGCGAGCTGTTATGCACGAAGGCCGCGGCCACGAGATTGCCGGTCGTACGGTCACGCTGATTGCCCTGCTTGCGGACTCTGGTTGCGGCGAAGGTTTCCAACTCGCGGAACGCAATGCGCGCGGATTCCTCATGGGCTTCAACCAGGCGCTGGTCGTCCAATGTCACCGCCAGCACCGATACGGATTTGGGAGGTGCGCAGGTGAAATCGAAAAACACCCGGCGCTTGTTTTCTTTCTGCTGCCGTTGCGTCAAGCGTTCGCCAGTTTCAGGATTTCGATTTTCACAGAGCGCATGAAATTGTTCGCGGGTGACGGCATTGTTTAATCCCAATCGTTCCGCGCCCGTGCCGATCCACTGGCCGGGACGGATTTCACCGGCGGCGTAGTAATCGTTCTGCGCCAGATGCTCGTCGAAATAACTCTCGGCATCGGCCAGATTTTTATGAGCGACGGCGCTAAACATAGGGCGCAATCTTATCAGTCTTCCCAAAGGCTTCGCGTGCCAGCCACACAACTTTTAATTTCGTGCCTGCTTTCATTTACCGTTTTGTTATTTTACCCGACTCCGAATTGTCAAAGGTGTCGTTGGGACACAAAATGCATCCCCCGATGTTCCCACCCCATTGGCCGGCTGAATTAATTTATTCACCCGGTAATTTTATCGGGAATGGCCCGCGATGTGGTGTGTCACCGTCACCACTTGCATTGTCCCTCCACGATGTTTCTTATTTTTCATCTGCAATTGGAGAGTCTGCCGGAAAAGACCGCTGGTTTTGCGTAAACATTACACAAAATGAAGTGTCGTTTTATGCAGATAAATCCATCAAAACCCTTGACAAACAGTTGTTTTCAGGTAATGGATTATTACCATGAAAGCAACAACCATGACCTTGACTGAGAAACGCCAGACGATTTTTCCGCTGGACTGGTGCCGCCGGGAAGGATTGGAGCGTGGCGGTCCGTTGAACGTGTTCGACCTGGGCAAGGATGGTTTGTTGATCCGGCCGGTGAAAGCACCCGGAAAACGGGCCATCACAAAACTTCTGAAACAAACACCCGCGAGCAGGCATTCGGCCAGCCAGGCGGCAGCCATTGTAAATCAAGCGTTGCGCCGGGTGCGTGATGAAGACGGCCGTCATTGACACCGGCGTTTTTGTCGCGGGTGTCTTCTGGCGTCACGAGCCGCACCTGTGCCTGAAAGCCTGGCTGCATGGAATACTGCTGCCCGTGATGAGCGAGGAAATCTTTGCCGAATACGAGACGGTGCTGGAACGGGTGAAGCAGGAGCAGAATTTTGATACAGAAACCCGGCCGTGGCTGGACACCCTGCGAACATCGGCATTGTGGGTTACACCGGTGTTGTTGGAACAAAAGGTTTGTCGGGATGCCAAGGATGACAAATTCATTGAGACCGCATTGGCCGCGGGAGCACGCACGATCATTGCGCGTGACCGGGATTTGACCGTGTTAGAGAAGCCATTCGGCATTGCCATGCAAACCCCGCGCGTCTGGCTCGGCACATTGACCCGCACTCAAAGGCGGTTGCTGGATTGAACCAATCTCCCGGCGGTGCGGCCACACGTTAATTTGTGGGCAACACACCTGTGCATTGACAAAATTGTTTGCCCGGTCGAGGTTTGGTCAATTGAACAAAACATTATTGCTCAGACCGGGATTCGTGATGAACAGACGATACAGTCGCAGCACCGAGGTCAAAACAGATTCAGACGGCACAACCACTTTTTCACAAAATTTGGACCGGGAACAGCGGGTTATCACAACGCCGCCCAACGTCGCGAAACTTATTTTGCCGTCCCTTTTGAACTTTTCGCTCAAGCCGGATTCGTATAAGGCCAATTCGTCACCAACCGGCGACTGTTAAATCCGGCGCTTAGACTGTCCGGCTAGCCTCCAGGTATTCGGCAACCGGACAGACAAAGTGCCTCTCAATTGAACCTATACGGTAACGCACTCAGCATCCGTTTCTAAACCCCGCTCCATTTCACAGCCGTTCCATTCCACTCTAGTTTCAGAAACAGGTGCTCAGTGCGTCCAATCAAACCCATCGCCGGTTCCAGTCGGAACACATCCAGAAGGCATCCGTCATCACATTTCAATGCGTTCAGTCGAATGTGATTTCTGACGGCTTTCTGAAATTTGAAAGCCTGTAATTTTTGATGACACCATCCCCTACCAAAATCGGTAGTGAAAAACGCAACCAGAAACCAGGCAACTAAAAGCGACAAAATGCGACAACACATTTGTCACTTTTCGTCGCATCCACTCCTGAAGTTTCGTCGGCACTCGCCGCTTTTCGTCACTTGAATTTGTCGCCATTCGTCGCCCTTTGCCGCTACACGCGGCGTGATTTCATCTCACTTTAACTTTCACCTGCTCTCTTCCGCCGTTTTTCATTATCGGGCTATTCTGTCCGGCGATGACTGAAACGGCACATCAAAAACGCGGCGGCAAACCGTTCCACAGCATTTTGGAACCGCACTACGATTTCATCCGCGAGCTGCGCCAACGGCGCAAGACGTGGCAGGAAATCGCCGACTTGCTGTTGAGTGAAAAGGGCATCCGCGTCACGTTTCATGCTCCGTATCTATTTTACCGGCGCAGATTGAAGCGGGCGACCAAACCGCAATGGGAAGATGTGGAAAATAATTCCGAATTCCAACCCGCCCACCCTAACACGGCGGCCAGCCGGCCACAATCACGCCCATCGCCGTTGCCGCAACAATACGCTTTCAACCGTCCGAACCTTTCAAAAATTAACACCGACCAAGAATTCACATGAACACCAACATCACCAAACGCATCCACATCAATCCTCAATCCAAAGGCAGCCTCGGCAAAAGTTTCGAGACCGAGTTCCGCACCGCCTGGCTCGACTATCACGACATCCACTGGAACGGCTCCGACCTCGATGACCGGCACCATTCGTTTGCCGACCGCCATCGCGAACAGGTGCAGTCCTATGTTTTGGGCAATGACGACGACAGCAAATCCACCCTGCTCGGATTGTTTCGCAACGTATCGCGCAGTGACGCGCCGGTTCATGTCATTGATTGCCGGGCGCAGGCCGACGGCCTCATCGTGCAGGCGCTGGAGTCGTTGCAATTGCTCGAATCGCTCGCCACCCAGGGCATCCGGTTCACTTTCTTCCTGTTTCCCAGCGAGGACACTGAAAGCATGAACAATCTGCTGGAACTGTTTTATTTCGCGGGCGACCGCGTGGATTATGTGATTGTCCACAACCCGGCAAAAGTGAGGACGAACCTGTTCAAGAAATCCAACATCGAGGCCGAGTTGAAAAAGTTTGGCGCGAAGGAACTGACGTTGCCGGTGATGACTTCCATCACCCTGTTGGCCATCAAGCGCGCTGAGGCCAGAGCTGCCCGCAAATTGAGTTTTGTGGAAGTGGCGATTCCACAAGCCCCGCACTTGGAACCGATGCTGGCCGGTGAAGTGCAATGGGCGATGCAGCAGATGTTCCGGCAATATGACGCCATTGCCGGTTTGCTGGTGCCAGAGCAACAGGTGCCGGAGGTCACGTCGCAGCCGCAACCGGCGGCGAAACCCGCCCGCTCCAAACAGCCAATGTTCAACTTGGGAGAATGAGCATGGACTTGGACAAGGACGACTTGGCGTTGCTTTGCGCCGAGATGCCGTCGAATGAGGTTGATCGAGTTCACCGGCTCTTGCATGAATGGAATATCGGACCGGACAATAGTTTCCCGGTGCAACTGGCCTTGCTGACCAAGGCACAATGGCGCATCGCGGCCAATCTGCCCCGCTTGATGAATGATGCCCGGAAATTGATCGAATTGCATCTGGCCGAATACCGGCGTCAGAGTCAGGCGATGGCAGATGATTTTGCCGATACAATGGACGGCCAGAACAAGGAATTGAAAAGTGCGGTCGAAATTCATGTCCAGGCAACCCGGCAGGCTGCGGAACAAATCAAAGTGCAGCTTGCCGATGCGGAAGCGGTAGCAAAACGGGTCAAATCTCTAATGGAAAGTGCGGTGTCCGAATGGAAGGGAATCAAGGCCAGCACCACGGCTCAAGGTGAGCGATTGGAGCAGGTTTCCAATGACTTGCAAGATCGGTTCGCGTGGCGGGTGATTCTTCGGACGGCGATCTGGCTTTTACTGGCTCTCGGTATTGGCCTCTGCATCGGCCATTACGGAATTCACTGAAATTGGGTTATAGGTCGCAGTCGCGCCGGCAATTTATGCGCGAATCCGAATCTGATTTTATGTCGCCGGTCAGTTTGTCAAGGTTGTCCGCCCTTTTCCCCTGACGGCTCCACCGTTGACAAACCGCCCGTCTCCGGGGACTGGCTTTGTAGGATTCCGCGCACGGGAGACTTTTTTCGGCCAGACACCCTACTCGCCACCTTGCATATGGTAATACATCGTTTGGAGCGCAATCTTTCCCGGCCCGGTGAATCTGTTCCAGCAAATTTGTCCTGCGCTGGCAAATAGGCCCGTCGAAAGCTTTTGGAACATCGTCTGCATTTGCACCGCGCGATCCTTGTAAATCCAGCCGCCCGGTTCGATGTCAATCTCCTCGCCCGGCGCGAGCGTGACCTCGAACACATTCCCGAAACCGTGCAGCCAGAGAATGCCTTCCCGCGTCGGACACGAAAACGTATCAATGAAAACCCCCGTCCCGCCCAGTAGCATATTCGCCGCACCTTTCACGCGCGTAAATGTGTATTCCACGTTGTCCGTCGCAGCCAACCACTGATGTTCCCGCACATCCACACCCGTACCGGGTTTCAGGTGCAGGGCAAAGACATGGCCCGCACCGTCGCGGCTGAAGGCGATGCGCCCCGGCCCGGTTGCGCCAGTCAGCATAAACGGCATCCCGGCCAGCATCCGCTTGAACGCCCCTTTCATTGGGTGCAACGCGATTTGCACGGCTGGATCTTTCCAAAGCAAAATGTGATGCTCGAAATAAACACCGGTATTGCTTAATTCCAGATGCAACGCTGGCACCAGTTCGCCTTCGATGTGATAGGTAACCCCGCCGAAGGTTTCATTCTGCACGTTCGTGGTTAATTGGACGGGGACAGCCATAAATTTGATTTGTTGATGGTTGAGGTTTGGAAGAATTTGACTGAACCGAAGTCATGGCGTCAAGGTTTTAGGGCAAAAGTCACACGTGTTTCGCGTTAGTTGAATACGGCGAACCCCTCTCCATAATTTGGCTCACGCACGCCGTCATCATCGCATGACCGAGAATGGTAAAAAAAGTTAAGCCTGATCCGGGGCTTTTGCGTTTAGATTTCGCGCGCAGAAGACTGTTCCCGTAAAATTTTAACCTTAAACGATTTCACAGTTTACCTGCCAAGTCTTGCCGCCGGAAAGTCACCAATATCCAAATAAGTGCTGCGGCGAAAAAGCTAGGGCCGACCGGAGCCAACGCCAGTTCTTCAAGCCGGTCGGCCATCTCCTTCCAAAACGGTGTCAGCGTCACCAAAGAAAGCCGGGTGGACTCATTCCAGATGAAGATACCCAGCGTCAACAGAATGAAGACGTGAATCCACAGCAGCCCCCAGAATACTGCCCACAGCCGTCGCCGCCACGGAATGGGTGTGGCCAAAGTCAGGGACAGAAAGAACGCAGTTGGTACCCATCCCATCTGCCACGCATCCACCGCCAGCGTGAAGGTGCGCCCCCTGCTTTCATGATCAAGCAAGTCGCGGTTGGCCATGATAATCGAAGTGTCAAAGTTTGGCGGCCATGCACTGTCATGGTCATTGATGGGCTGAAAACGGAGTATTCGCCGGCTGCCGTTTTCGACAAAGATCGCTCGACCGAGAGTTCTAAAATAGCCGGCATAAATTCCTCTCGCTCCTGGCCAGGGAGCGATGAGGAGTCCGTAAATTACAATAAACCACAAGGCGAAAACCAGTATGGGTCTAAATTTTGGCATCGGTTTTCAATCGGTTGCCTTCCCCGGCCCATACCACCCATCCGCCCCAGATGATCATTGCCAACACGATGAATACCGCTGGAAACAACGTGAGGTGCAAGGTGTCGTAAAGTGAGGGATGATTGCGCACCACGAAAAATAGGCTAATCACGCGCAACAAATTGAGCACGAGCAATAGCAACGTTCCGGCCACCACCCCGAGCAACTTTCGCCATAGGGGTGCGGGAAAGGAAATCACAGCCGCCGCCAACAACCACGCCGGTTCGGTCGCATCACAACCCCGCTTGAGGATAAACGAATGCGTTCCAAATTTTATGGCATCTCCCGATACAACAGTATGTTGATTCAGCCCTTGCAGAATGAAATTGGAAATCCAAACATTGGCTTTCAAATTGGCGGGCCAGAACACCCTCTCACAAAATGGGGTCACCGAAAAAGCATAGAACAGGAGCATGAGCGCGCCAAATTTGGCCGCGAACTTAACAATGGGACTTTTGCTGTCGTACCAGGCAAAAACCTTTGCCCGAATCGTGCTTTTTTGAACTTCAGGCTTTCCGCCGCCAATAGTCGGGCGCTGTGGCTTGGAGATATTGGCAGGCCGCCGGGAATCATTAACCCCACGGTACCGATTTTTTTTCTTACCCTTCACCTGATTGAAGTTGCAGTCCCAAAAAGGATTTTAGTCATCCGACGATTGCTTTTGTCATTTTCAAACATTCTTCGCTTGATAAGGATTTTGGGGAAAGAGGCAAGCGGAAAAAACAAATCGGCGCAAGATCCCCGTCTGCACCCCGTTTCAACCGCGAGCCAGAAGACAACCCATGAGTGTTTCGTCTCCCAACGGTATCAAAAGTGCCAATCGCGTTACGAACCTGTGAATTTTGAGCATTCAATCGTTTTTTACTTGAACAGTTTTGTATGAATGAAACTGTTGCGATACTCATTGCTTGGAAGGCATAATTATAACCCTGCAAGAACCGAGTCAGTTGGCCGTATGGGAAAGGGTAGGAAGATGCAATTGCGACAATCTTTAAGACTTTTGGGGATGGCGGTCATTTTGGGAATACCCACGGCAGCGTTGGGCGGCCTGCCGGATTTGATCGGAACAAGCCTGTCGGTAACGCCGGTGTACTCGCCCGCGCATTGGGGGGATCCATTGTCTATTCTCGGTGAAGTTCAAAATGTCGGATCGAGCAATGCCGGCCCTTTCAACATTGGATTCTTTTTGGCCACCAACCAGGTATTTAGCAGTTCTGCCATCGTTTTCGGCAGCCAATATATTGGTGGTTTGAATCAAAACACCTTTGAAATCTTTTGGACCATTGATATTTTCGGCGATTTCACAGTCTATCTTCCCGATGTCAACCCCATGCCGGGGGTGACCAACTATTACATCGGCATGTATGTGAATACGGGCAACATCGTTCCCGAATCCAACACTAATAATAACGTCTATTTTTGTGCAACTCCCTTGATGCTGCCATCGGGATTGCCCCATATTCTGGCGACCAGTTCAACGCCGCCGTACACAAACACGACAGTGACGTTCAGCAATGTGGTCAACGACGGGGTGGGCGGCGATGTCGCCAGTCAAACCGTAACGATTGTGAACGACGGGAGCGCCTTGGCGGAAATCACCGGGGTCAGTCTTTCTGGCAGCACGAATTTCAGTATCACCTCCATTGCTGACAGTTTGCAAACCTCTTTTGTAAATCCCGCTAGATTGTCCCCGCAAAATCCTCACGCGCTCCAACCCTTCTCGCAGGAGGTCTGGGTAATTACCATCCAGTTTGACCCCACAACAAATGGCCCGCTCACCGGCACACTCTTGATCACCAGCAGTGACACAAATAATCCCACGACATCCATTGTGCTTTCAGGCACCGGCGCGCCCGTGCCGCAGATTGCCCTCACCACGCCAACGACGCTGGTCAATTTTGGCGGACAGGTGGTTGATGGAGCAGGCGGATTTGAGACCACCAAGGATATTCTAATCCAGAATAACGGTTCTGGTCCCCTGACGGTGAACCCAAATGGCATCTCCTTGCTGACGGGAACTCAATTCAGTATCGTTTCCATAACCAGCAGTACCCAAGGAATCATCACCCCGGCTGCCGGGGGAACCATCGCAGACAACGGCATGGAAACCTGGGACATTCAAGTGACCTTCGATCCTGGTGCCGTGGGCGTGTTCAACGACGCTTTGCAAATTCTATCCAATGATCCCAAGCAGCCAACCTTCATTGTTTCGCTGCAAGGACAGGGCTTGAATCCGGCACAGTTGATGGCTTCGGATTCAGCTGGCGTCATTGGCAGCCGCACAGAGGTGTTTCCCAGTCTCGACGCCAGCGGTCAGAAACAAGCCGTTACGAATATTCTGCTGCAAAACTACGGCGGTGTGCCGCTCATCATTCCCACGAACGGGTTAAGCTTCATTGGCACCACCAATTATGACATCAGCACAAACTACGGGCTAAACGTCAGCGGCGCGGGGACCACAACTGTTAACGGGAATTATGCCTATGCGGGGTCAGTTCCGTGGCTTGAGATTCGTTTGGATCCTGTCTTGGGAATTGTTATAACCGTGGTTTTTAGCAACTCCTATACGAACGCGGCTTATTCATTCTACTTCGACCCCCTGACCACTTCTGGCGGGTTGAAAAACACTAATGGATCAATGGTGTACACCACGACTGACCCATCCTATCTCACCGGCTGGTTAACTAATAATGCGAGTGGGATAAGCCCGGTTCCGACTGTCACGGTCAACTCGAACCTTATTACCCTCGTGACCAACAACATTTCGGTGACCTGCCCATTCTTTGTCAGCAACATCGTCAGCAGCACGGCGGGCGTCATCAATTTGCTCACCAACAGCGCGCAGATCGCACCGAACACCAACGAGACGTGGACTGTCACTCTGGTGTTTGACCCGGCGATGGCCGGAACTTTGACCAACACCCTTTCCATTTACGCTTCCAATCTGCTGACACAGACCACCTTTGTGGCCGCCTCGGTGTCGGTTTCGGGCCAGGGACTTGACCGGCCTTCGCTGGTGGTGTCCAATTCGCTGTCATCCGCGAATGGCTTGGTCATGAATTTTGGGAACGTGCTGAATGACGGTTCGGGCGGCACTATGGGCACGGCCACGCTCACGCTGTCGGATCAAGGCACCCGGCCGTTGGTCATCAGTCAGACCGGCTTGACACTTTCCGGCGGAGCTGGATTCAGTATTGGCACCATTTATTCCTCCCAGCGTGGTATCATCAATCTTTCCACGAATTCCAGCACCATCGCGCCAACCAACAGCGAAATCTGGACGGTGCCCATTACCTTAGACCCGACTGCCAATGGCATCAGTACAGCGACTTTGACCATCGCCTCAAACGACGCTCAAAGTCCTACCCAGGTTGCCCTCTCCGGCACGGGGATGACGCCCACCATCACGCTTAACACACCGGCCAATCAACTGAACGTCTCCGCTGGCGCGGTCTATAATTTCACTTGGCAGACAACTTACCCCATTGCCAGCGCGACTATTACACTCTACCTCGACACGGATTTAAATCCCACATCCGGCCTGATGCCCATTGCCACTGGCCTGCCGATTACTGCCGGAAGTTCTTATGCGTGGCATGTTGACCCCGCGTTTATCGGTACCAATTACCACGTCTATGCCACCATCACCGATGGTAGCGTGTCAAATGGCAGTTATGCACCCGGAAACCTTAAAATAGACCCGGTCACCGACTTTCAATTCCTCTCCAGCATCACCGTGACCAATGCCAGTTACGTTTATCAATATGTCTATAATGGCACAAGCTACACGGGCACCAATCAACTGGCTTTGGGGGCCAACGTGGTCAACATCACCAACGGCACGGCGATTAACCAAGTCATCATTACGCGCGTTCCTTCACTTTCGCAGGTGAACGCCGTCCAATACAACCAGTTAAGTCAGGTCACAACCACCACCAACGCCAATGGCATTGTCACCACGCTGACTTACGACCCGATGGGGCGGTTGGTGCGGCGGCAATCTAGTAACGGCGCGGTCGTCACCTACACCTACAATCCGCTAGGGCAGCGCACAAGTATGACCGATTACACCGGCACCACGTATTATGGCTGGGATGATCTTGGGCGGCTCACTGCCATAACCAATGGTGCCGGTCTTGTCTTAAGCTACGAATACGATTTGGCAGGACAGGAAACAGCCATCGTTTATCCCGGCGGCGAACGCATTCAATACACCTACGACAACGCCGGTCGGTTAAGCACCGTGACTAATGTTACTCACAATTTGGCCTTCCAGTATTCCTACGATCCCGCTACTGGTCAGATAACAAAACTCACCCGGCCCAATGGTATTGAGACGGATTACAGCTACGACGGCATGGGACGTTTGACGAACATCCTGCACAAAACAAGCACCGGCCTAGTGGCGCAATATGGTTATACGCTGGATGCAATGGGCAAGGCGACACTGCTCACCACCACGTTACCCGGTGTCACCAAACTGGAACAATACGGCTACGATTATTTTGACCGGCTGACCAATGTGATTTACGGCGACAACGGTGTGATCAACGCCAATGATTTGTCCATCAGCTACACCTACGACGGCAATGGGAACCGCCTGACGATGACCACCAGAACCAATAATGCTGTTACGGAGATACGCTATTACAACTATGGCAGTGAAAACCGGCTGCTGACCGTGACCAATCAGAACGGTGTGTCGCTGGATGCCTATACTTATGACCCCGCCGGCAATCGGATTCAGAAGGTCACTACCAACAGCGTTGTGCTTTACAACTATGACGAGCGCAATCTGATGACCAGCTATGTGGATACAACCAACCAGATTACCTACACCTGCAACGGCGATGCCCAGCGGGTGAGTCAGACGGTCAACGGCTCGCTGACGACCTACATTAATGATCCCAACCGAAGCCTGTTCGAGGTGGTGCAGGAACGAAATAGCCTTGGTACGGTAACGGCCAGCTACACCTTTGGCCTCACCCGGTTGGCAACTTGGAACGGCAGCACGGCGACGTTTGAGCTGACCGACCGGCTTGGCTCCGTGCGACTCGTGACGGATTCCAACGGGACTGTAATTCAGAGCTATAACTATTATACGTTTGGTACGCTAAGATAACCAATGAAAAACAACACTAACGAATTTAAAATTTCAAAGGCAAAACAGCGGCTACTATTTTTGTTGTGCCTTACCCCTTTGATTAGTTTTGCCATTATGAAGCCAGAGTGGGTTGCCAGGTTGGTGGCAGTGGCTGGCTGTACTGCAATGTTAAATGCGCTGATTTTTTGGTATGGTTTCAATCCAAAGACTGATTTTATATCCAGGTGGAGCAAATGGGCGCGCCAGACAGAATCAACGCAACAATTTGGTCAAACACTGTTAAGAGTATTGACTATTTTAATGGGTTGTTTCTTTATCTGGTTCCTTACTGTACCGATTGCTATTGATTGTATCAGAATTGCGCGAAACGGGGAAAATTCCCTTATTCATCTTCAAGGACAGGTTACTAGCGATGATCTCATATTTGGTACATTTTTTTTCCGGCAAAGCATAACGATATCCGAAAACGGACAGCCCACACAAGTGCCATACCAAGTCTTATTTTATCCAAGGTATCTGGGGCGAAACACGCAATTATATCAATTCCTAATCACGCCGAAAACCGAGATTGTGTTGGAATGCGATGTTGTTACCAACAATCAAAACCATTTTTGAAGCCTTCTTATGAAGCGTTGCTTCCTAGCAATAATCTTTGTCGGGTATTTTATAAACTCATTTGGCAGTGCGGCGACGGTTGAGTTGAGTGACCGATTGGGTTCCGTGCGGCTGGTAACAGATTCAAGTGGGATTGTGATTCAAAGTTATAACTATGATAGCTAAAGATGGTCACGCATACCATTTCATAATAGCGCCTAAAAGTAAAATAGTGTTGGAGTGGAATCCAAAGTAATGGAATGTCGTAAAATGCTACGGAAAAGAACAAAAGCAATGAACAAATATGTTTGTATTGTCTTGATCGCAATGTTCTTCATTTATCCGACGGCCCATGCTGCGCCTGGATTATCGGGGCAGGATGCTGATGCATATACAGGACAAATATTTGCGCAATCGATATTATGATCCAGAAACTGGTACATTTCTGACAAAACTATTCTTTAAAAAATGAGCAGCGAAACAAAAAAATCAGAAAGGGCCGATCCCGTGGATAAAGTGTCAAAGAAGCTAAAGCATTCAAGGATTAAATCCGCGGCAAATCTTATATGGGTTTGTTTACCACTTGTAAGCTTCGTCTTTATCAATCCGGAGTGGGAAGCAAGATTGATAGCAGTTACTGGTTCAATAGTAATTGGGAACATTCTGCTCTTTTACTATGGGTTTAAACCGAAATTCGATTTCGCAAAAGGGGGTGGAAAATTTATTTCACAAGAACGCGAACCATGGCAACGAGCCTTTCAGTGGCTATTAAGAGGAATCACAATATGTTTTGCCTGCTTCATGCTTTACTTCGTGACAACACCTGTTGTTACCGATTGTGCTGCGGGTATTCGCGAGGGGCGTACTTATCTCTTAGAAATAAAAGGGCAAGTACAAGACAACAGCTTCAATTTCGGTATGTTTTTCTTGCTTCAAGACCTGCGAATTGTAGACGGCCCTAGACTGGATAAAAAGTACATGGCTGTCTATTTCGGACATTTAGCGCGTGTAGGGGCATCCTATAAATTTCTGGTCGCGCCGAAAAGTGGAATTGTTTTGGATTGGGAAAAGAAGGACGAACTGTATGAGTAGGCAAAAACATTTTGAATTGCTTCTTTTAAGTTTGCTCTTTGTTTTTAGTTCTGTGGCATATGCCGCTCCGGGTTTTGTGGGGCAGGATAGTGGTGTGAATGGGCAAGTATTTCTGCGCGCCAGATATTACGATCCTGAAACTGGAACCTTCTTGTCGAAAGATCCCCTTGGAGTTAACGGGAGTATTAATGGTTATCAATATTGTTCATCCGACTCCATCAACCACTCTGACCCGAGTGGGAACAGCCCTCGGGCTCTTCTTAATCCACCTGTTCAACTTGCAATCCTTTTGGTCGGCATTTCGGCAGGTGTTATCAATCAAGGCTTTCATGATTTTGTTTCTAGACAACTCAGCGGATTCCAAAAATATGATAACAGTGCCATAGCTGGAGTGGTAACTACAGAAATAGCAGTAGGAGGGGAAGTAAAGAGTACTACATTATTAGGCGCAGTTTATGGGGGAACAAAAAATGCCATGGATCAGTTAACCGATGATACTGCGAATTCATTCAATTACACCGAGTTAGGCTTAAATACAGCGGGTGGAGCTGGATCGGGGAAACTTGCAAATATGCTGGGGGCGAAAGTTGAGTTGCCAGATTCTATTACTGGCAGCGGCAGTATTACTGCCGTCGGGGAATGGGCCCTGTCGTATTTGGGGAACAAACCTGACATGAATATCAGCTTGAGTACCGCTGGAAAGCTAACTTTGACTTTAGTGGCTAATCAAGCAGCAGATAATATCATTGGTGGTTCAATTGATGGCTTAAACGATGTTGGAACTTCGTTGTTAGGATTGAGTCCTGGTACGTCAACCGGTAGTAGCAGTACGCCCTCTGATGGCACTATTCCCGTGGGTGGAATTATCAACCAAAATACTCCTACCATGTTTCAGTTGCCCGTCGGCGGCGTCCTGCTAAACACCGCCGCCACGCTGGTGGGCCAGAATTTGAGCGACATCACGGGAGCCATGTATGACCCGGTCAGCGGCCAGTTTGTGATGCTGGGTACCAACAATCCCGCGCCCATCGAGGGCATCAATTTGGATTATCTCTACACTGCCCTGCAAGCCGTCTATGGCAGTGCCCAACCACCCTTCGTCACCCTGAATCCTTCCGCCTCCGCCTACACCCAATGGTCGGGCCAGTTCGCACCGGGCCAATCGGGCGGCTTCACCATCCTCTACAATCCCATCTGGCCCAACGAAGACACCACGGTGGACGTGCTTATCTTTGCCAGCCAGAACGGTACCCCTGTTCAATGGCGCGCCCGATACAACTGCGTGCCCGATCCGCTGGCGGTTTACTACTACCCCTGGGAAATCTTTCCGCCGATGGAAATGGTTTTTTCCAACTGGGTGACGGACACTTACGCCACCCCGCCGCCATCGGGCATCACTTTTCCAACCTACGAGCATGTGACCTATGCCGGGCTGGCTACTTACCAGCCATTTACCTTGATCAACGGCACGGCGAACACCTACACCATCAGCAGCGTCATGGTGGTGCCCGCACGGCAGCAGCGCTTGTTTGGCGGACGGGTGGAAAACACCCAGGTGGGCTGGGTGATGGAAGAAGCCGACCGGGTGATGAAGGGCCTGTCTGTCGGCGTGGACAATATAACCGAAGCCGCCTACAACAGCGGGACTACCACCCCCGCGCTCAACACGATTCCCGGCTACCAGAACATGGCGCAGCGGCTGGCGGCGGGCGGCGGGCAGAACGTCAACGTGCGCTTTTGGTTCACGCCCAACCAAATGACGCTGCAACAGTATATTGATCCCAACACGGGACTGGCGAGCGTCGTGTTTACCAATTCCACCGTGTCGCTCAACACCGAGTCTTTCATGTTGGGACTGCCCCAGTCGCCCCAAGCCAAGGCGTTTGCCGATAATATTACCACCAACTACGACAAGTTTGCCGCCCTGAAATTTCCCTGCTACGATCCCAACGATCCAACGGGGCATAACATCATCTACACGAACATTTTCGGGATGCTGCGGGACGTGATGAAGGCCGTGTCACTGGCGCGCTTTTTCCGGGATAACAACATTCCAGTGGACATGTGGTGGTTGAATTCGTGGCAGCCGCCGGTGGCTTATATCCCCAAGAGCGTGCCGACGGCGGCCAACATCACCGGCAACGGCGGCTTGGAAATCTATGGCGGAGTGCAAGTCAACCTGCCCAACACCTATATCCCGTCTGTTACCGCCAGCAATGTGGCGGCCACAGTGCAGTCGTCCCGGCCAGCCGTGGCGGGAAATCCCAATGGGGACATTCAACAACAACTTTGGACCAACAGCACATCGGTTGGCAGTTTGAAGGCGGTCTCGGTCAATTCGGCGGCCGAACCGCAGAACGGGAATCTTAACCTTTCGGAAGTGGATTTAAGTTTTGCTTCGCCGGGCGGAATGCCGTTGCAATTTGTCCGGTACTATCAAAGTTCATGGCTGGGGAATGATTTGTTGGGGCGGGGCTGGCGCTGGACGCCGGTTGAACTGGAATTTGGACGGCCCTCGTGGTATGATCAGAACTCGTTGATGCAGGATTCAACGGGGAAGGTTCTATACAAATTTTCCAACGGCGACACGGGTTTGCGCTCCGGCCCAATTCGGGTGGTGGATTTAAGCAGCGGCACAACGTTGGATTTCAACTCGTCCTTGGTCCTAGGCTATGCGGTGGACAACACCGGCAATCCAGTCATCACGGTCAGTGGCCTGACCAATGATGTGCCTCTTTTTACTCCCGGTTTGCGTCAAAACGGGTCCGCTTTGGTGCAAAATCCAAGTGATTTGACCTACCAATTCACCACGCCGGATGGTTATAGCTTCACGTTTGACCATGATGGGAATCTGCTCCAGGCACAGGGGCGCTATGGCCGGAGACAAACCTACAACTATGATGATGCGGAGCATTTGCTGAACATTAAGGATGACGCCTACCAATTGCTGTCATTCTCCTATGATGCGACCTCCAATTTCATCACCAGTGTCACCGGGCCGCAAAATGAGCAGGTGATTTATTCCTACACGAACGGAGTTTTGGTTGGCGCCACTCATGTCCGCAGTGGAGCGTATGTGAGTTATCAATACAACACCAACAACCAGCTTGTTGCGAAAACCCTGTTCAACGGGCAGACCATGGTTCAATCGCAACCCGACTTGAAAGGCCGCGCCATCACGCAAACAGATATGCGCGGCAATTCGCTGGTCAGTACTTTCACTCAGGATTCGGCCGGTTCGGTGCGAACCAACGAAATAACCGACCCGCTGGTTGCCGACTTGCGATTTGTTCCCCAGCAGCTTGAATATGATCGCTCCGGGCGTTTGCTGTCTTCGCGGGACACAACTGGCGCCCAGACCAGTTACGGTTATAACGCCGGGTCTTTGCTGCCCAACACAATCGCCTTGCCGATTGCCGGACGCCCGCCCATCGCCATTCAAAGGAACGCCTATGGCGAACCAAACCTCATTTCAGACCCGGGCAACATCGGTGCTCAGGACGTGACCGCCACGTATGACCCAAACACGTCGCAACTTCAACAGATGACGGACGAGGCAGGACACCCCACCACATTCCTCTATAATGGCAATCATAGCCTCAGTCATGTGCAACAGACGCACAATGGCCAAATCGTGGATGTCGGTTATGGTTATGATTCTTCCGGACAATTGTCCCAGATTACCAATCCGCTCGGAATTACCGCTGTCACCATGAATCACGATTCATTGGGTCGCGTCACCAACGTAGTGGATGCGACGGGAGTCACGGTGAGCTATCAGTATGATAACTTGGGACGGTTGTGGAAGCTGGCCGACCCGCGCCTTGCCACTCCGGTGACCTATGTTTATGACAATTTCGACCGGGTGACGGAAATCGATTTTCCCACTGGCACGAATTATTTCGCGTACGATCCCATCAAGGGCTGGCTCATCAGCCAGACCGACATGCTTGGTCGCGTGATCCGTTTTGATCGCGACCAAAACACAGGCGACATTTTGCAGACGGTTCAAATTGTCCCCGGTGGAACCAATCTGGTAACGGTTATGAGTTATGACCGCTTCGGAAATCTTGCCAGCATTACTCCTCCGCAGTCAGCCACCATCACCTACAATTACGACGCCATCGGACGGCAAATTGGTAGCACTTATTCGGGCGTAAGCATCCCGGGAGCGCCTGTCGGGCTGGTATGTAATCACGCCACCAACGGCTTACCCACATGGATTACAAACCTAGTATTCTCCTGGCAGCCTCCCGCCAGCAGCGCCGGTATAAATGGTTACAGTTATGCTTTGGATCAGATGCCCGACGACATCACCAACACCGTCGGCACCAACGTTGCCATCAATAACGTCACCCTCGGTACGCACCTGTTCCAGGTGAAGGCTCAGGACACCAATGGCATGTGGGGGCCGACTGCTGATTTCACGCTGATTGTTACCTGGGTTCCGGGGACCGAACCGCCAGGCGCGCCACCGAATCTCACCTGCAACGTAACTGCGGACGGCGTGCCCGTTTACACGACCAACAGTTCGATAACATACGTTGTTTTTAATTGGCAGGAGCCGACCAGCGAGAACGGGATAGCCGGTTACAGCTACGCCTTGACTGGGATGCCCACCAATGTTGTTAACACGACAGCCGCCACGGTGACCTTTGCCAGTGTTGCGGTTGGCACATATACTTTCCAAGTCAAGGCCCAAGGCAGCAACGGAGTCTGGGGCGCGGTTTCCATCTTCCACTTGAACATCGTACAACTACAGACTGGAAACTCCTCTGATGTTCCACTTCCCGAATGGAGCATCTGGGTTTTGATGCTGGGCGTCTTGACGGTTGGCGCATGGTTTATTCGCCGGCAAAATTCAGGCAGACTAAATGAGCACAAGAGGGTGTCTGAATAATAAACTTGTCTTGGATGTTAGCAAAAAAGTGCCAGCAGAAGTGCCAGCAAACTTCATTGGTGGAGAGTAAAATGGGGTTTAAAAAAGTTGGCTGAAGTCGGTTGAAGTTATGCTTGACATAAAACGTAACTACCTTATAGTCAAAGGATCAGCGATGCCATGGGCATTTGATTCTGAGGAGTTTTTGGACTTCGGGTTTGAGCAATCCCGACCATTGGCTCCATTTCCAAGTGGAGATTTTCCAACGGGTTGTGATGCGAAGGAGGTCAAGTGTCAGTGAAACTGTCAGTAAAATGGCATGGAGAATCACAATTCGCCACCCTTCGACAGAACTTTACTGGATACCTGCCTGCTACGAGCTAATGCAACGATGTCGGGCGGGTTGGTACCAACATCTTCCTGCGTAGGCTCCAGAACTTCGCCCTGGATATGGCGTGGCTGCCGTGGCCGGTTCTCGCCAAGAAGAGGTGGCTGCGATTCACTTCAAAGACAAGCGCGGCATCACCTTGGATGGCTCAACCTTGGCCTCCGCTTTTGAATTGGTGTCAGGGTCAGGTTGAGCTTTTGCTTCCGGCTTTGACCCGGCTGTGGCCGCTGGTTTGGTTTCAACTTTGGGTGCAGCCTTGGTGTGAGCTGCGCGAATCTCCTGCGAGGCTTGGTCCCAGTTTTGCACCGATTGGCCGTCCTGATGGCCCTGGCGCTCGTAGAGTTCATAGGCCCGGGCCGCGATCTGCGGCGTCAAGTCGGCCGCTGTCGGGGCTTGGATTTCCGGTTTTGGCTCAATAGCCTTCACTTCAGGTTTGGATTTTGATGCAGCTTTGACGGGATCAAAAATCCGGTAGGCGAGCAATTTGATGCGGTCGTTCACCAGGAACCACAGCAACGCATAACCCCACACCAAACCTGCCCACCCCCAGCCCAGCGGCGTCATGAACAATCCATAAACCGCGATCAATGTTGCCACCGCCTGGGTGCCGAACACCGCGATCATCAAAATCCGCGCCGGCCGGATGGACCAGAACGGGCCGCGGGTGCGGGTGAGGAAAATGGTCAGATGTCCCGCCACGGATAGTTTCAAATACATCAGTGTCTGAATATGTGCGCGGTCGAGATGAAAGACCCGCTCGCCGAGATAAAATAGTCCAAAGGCGGACACCACCCCGATGATTCCCAGCGCCGTGGACACGCCCAGCACCATGCGCATGTTCCACGCCTCCGGTTTGTCCTTGTAATGCACATTGTCATAGGCGATGGACAAAATCGCGCCGTCGTTGAGCAGCGCCAGCATCACGATCATCACCGCCGTCAACGGATAAAAATTAAAAACCAGGATCGCCAGGGTCATGAACAGCAGCACGCGCAGCGTCTCGGCGATGCGATAAATGGCGTAGCTGTTCATCCGCTGGAAAATCCGCCGGCTCTCCTTGATGGCGTCAATGATCACCGACAGGCCGGGCGTGAGCAGCACGATGGCCGCCGCCGCGCGCGCCGCGTCGGTCGCACTGGATACGGCGATGCCACAGTCGGCTTTCTTCAGCGCCGGCGCGTCATTCACGCCGTCGCCCGTCATGCCGACGATGTGGTTGCGCTTTTGCAGGACATCGACGATGTGAAATTTATGTTCGGGAAACACCTCGGCAAAACCGTCCGCCTGTTCGATGGACTCAATCACCTCCGCTGACTCTTGTTTTTTTGAGTCGCCCAGGGTTTTGGCATCAAGAATATTCGTGCCCATTCCCAAAGTCTTCGCCGTCTCCCTCGCAATCGCCAGTTGATCACCCGTCACCATCTTGATCTTCACGCCCATGGTCAGCGCGGTCGCAATCGTCGCCTTGGCATCCTCGCGCGGCGGGTCGAACATGGGCAACACGCCGAGAAATTGCCACGGTCCGTCGCCCTCGGCCCGCGCCACGCCTAACGAACGAAAACCGCGCGCGGCGAAATCATTGACCGCTTTTTCCGCCGCCGCTTTGACTTCACCAACATTGGCCGACAAAGCCAGAACCACTTGTGGGGCACCCTTCGTCACCTTGAACGTCTTTCCGTCCTTGCCCTTGACCGTCGCCTCGGTGCGTTTGTGCACCGGATCAAACGGCAGGAAATGGACAACCTGATATTCTTTCAGCGCATCTTTGTTTTTCAGGCCGCCCAAAACCGCCAGATCAATCGTATCATTGTTTTCTTCGCGCGATGCCAGCGCGGCGGACAGGATGATATGCCCGGCGGGAATATTGTTGACGCTGAACGGATCGCCCAGCGTCAGTTTGTTTTGAGTCAACGTGCCGGTCTTGTCGGCGCACAACACATCCACGCCCGCCAGTTCCTCAATCGCCACCAACCGGCTGACGATCGCCTGTTTTTTGGCGAGCAACCGTGCGCCGACTGCCATCGTCACCGACAACACCGTCGGCATGGCCACGGGAATCGCGGCCACCGTCAGTACTAGGGCGAACTGCAATGTGGTGAGAATCGCGTCGCCGCGATAGATTGCGAAACCAATGATGACCGCCACCAGCGCCACCGCGAGAATGATCAGGTAATTGCCGATTTTCAAAACCGCCTTTTGAAAATGGCTGACCGTGAGCGCCCCCTGCACCAGTTGCGCCGTCTTGCCAAAATAAGTTTTCCCGCCCGTCGCATAAACCAGCGCACCGATTTCGCCGCGCCGGAGGATCGAACCAGAAAACACGGCGTCACCGGACTTGCGTGTCGCCGGCAACGATTCGCCGGTCAGCGCGGATTGATCCACCGACACCTCGTCGCCCGCCAGCAAACGTGCGTCCGCCGGCACCACATCGCCCAATCGCAAGCGGATGACATCGCCCGGCACCAGCTCGCGCGCCGCTGGATTGATCCATTTGCCGTCGCGGATGACGCGGGCCTTGATCGCCAGTTTGGCTTTCAACGCGGCGATTTCATTGCCGGCCTGGCGTTCCTCCCAGAAGGCGACGACCGCATTGGTCACCAGCAACACGAGGATAATGAAAAAATCCGGCCAGTGCCGGACCACGCCCGAGAGAATCACCGCCATCTCGATCATCCACGGAATCGGCCCCCAAAAATAGCCGAGAAATTTCAGCAGCAGGTTTGTCTTCTTCTCAACCAGTTCATTCGGCCCGTATTGCGTGAGCCGCTTCTGCGCCTCGGCCTGGGTGAGGCCTTCCGATGACGAGCCCAATTTTTTCTCCACCTCCGCCAGGGGCAGTGTTTTTAAATCATCTTTAGGATCGGGTTTGACATCCGGCTTGGCATCAGGGTTCGCGCCCGGTTTTGGTTCGGGCACCTGGGGCTGGTTGGCGTTGGCTTTCATGATATATGTTCTTTCACGGTCTTAAATTTTCGAGCACGGGCGTGTTACGTACTGCTTCCGGCAGGTCAAGGCATGCCACGCCAATCCGTTTGCCGGCCATCCCGTAATACGCGTCGAAGCGGTCGGGGCAAGCCGAGATCGTCGTGCCGGTCGATGCCGGTGGCGAACACGACGTTGGCGATGATCCCGTGGCGTTCTTGTGACAACTCCGGAGTCAACCGCGGGATTCAGGACGCCTTCGACTTCATTGGGGTTGCCCGGCTCCGGCTCCATCAACATTCCCTGGCGCTGCAGTTGAAAGCCACTCATCCGGTCTTCTCCTCGCGGGGTTTTGCGGGTTGAACGCCACCCAGACAAGCGACGATGGCTTCAATCACCCGTTTTGACTCGTTGGGGTCCCGGACCCGGATGGACAGAACACCTGCTTCTTTCGCCGGATAATCGTTTCCGCCGGGAAACAACGCATCGCCGATAAAAATCATCTCATCAATCCCAATGCCAAGGATGTCCCGGAGTTTTCGAATCCCATAGGCTTTATCAATGCCCGGCTTGGTGACGTCAACGGAAGTCGTTCCTCCCAGGCGCACGGAAAATTCGGGGATCAGCTTATCCAGGAGTGCTTTTATCTTCTTCCGCTTGCTGAAATCAGGGTCCCATTTTTTCTTTTCTTCGATGGGCGCCTGCTGCCCCAAGGCGGAAAACGTGATCTGGCTTCCCCGGTCTTCAATGGTTTCTCCCCAGACCTTTTCGACCTTGAAGCCCGCTGATTCGAGAGCTTTTTTTAGAGAGCTGATGATTTTGGTTTTTTCAACCGCCGTAAAATCTTCCGAGTAGATCTTTTTCCAGTCCCCGGTGTATTGGTAGAACTTTGTGCCGCAGGTGGGAAGCAGGGACAGGTTCTTCAGGTGTTCGTCGTGGGGCAGATTGGAGAGCACTTGCTTCTCAAACTGCGGCCAATCGCCGCCGGAAATCACGGCCACCTTCACAATGCCCAGCAGAGCGGTAAGCAGTCTGGCCATCTCGGCATCAAGCGACGCTTTGCTTTCGGCCAGCGTGCCATCCAGATCGAAAACGATGAGTTTTTTCATGTGGTTATTTTCCTTCCGGCAATGAAATTTCCAACAAGCTGATGGCTCCGCGCGGCCGGCACAAACACGCTCCCACCTCGGCGGGCAGCAGCAACACGTCTCCCCTGCCAATGGCGTAACGGGCGTCAGCGTGTTCCACCTGACCGTCACCGGCCAGGCATACCAGCACCCGCGGGGTTCTTTCGGCGCCAACTCCAAATGGTGATTCTGCGCCGAACCGCCACAAACCGAAATGTTCACAATCAAAGAGCCGCTCGCGCAACACCGGCTTTACCTCATCCACCATGGGTGCCACCGGACCAATTGCACCTTGCGCAAAATCAATGCAGGCCATCGCCTGATCAACCTGGAGAGGCCGGGACTTGCCGGTCCTGGTGTCAATGTGGTTCCAGTCGAAAAGCCGAAATGTCACGTCACTGTTTTCCTGCACTTCAAAAACCACCACGTCGCCCAACGAATGAACGGTTCCGGCCGGTATCAAAACTCCGTCCCCGGTCTTCGGAGTGAAGGATGCGAGCTGGTCCGCCACCGTTCCGTTCGCGAGTGTCTGCCGCAGGGTGTCAGCCGTGGTGGCCGGCTTGAGGCCAGCGTAGATGCGGCTTTTTGTCCCCGCCTCCAGCACCACCCAGGCTTCGGTCTTTCCGGTCTCGCCGGCCGGAATATACCGGGCCTGCTGATCCGCTGGATGCACCTGAACGGAGAGCGTGTCGCGCACGTCGAGGAATTTCAGCAGCAGCGGGAACCGGCTGAAATGCCCGGCCAGGTTTCCCAGCATCGGTTCCGGCCACTGATGAAGCAATTGCGCGATGGTCCATCCCTTGAGCGGTCCATCGGCGACACTGCTCGGATGGTCTTCGCGGTCGCTCAACAGCCACGCTTCACCGATGGGGCCATCGCCGGGCAACGGCGTGCCGAGCCATTTGGCCAAACGTCGTCCACCCCAGAGCCGATACTGATAGATCGGTTCGAAGCGCAGTGGATACAGGGATATTTGATTCATGGAATTTCAATTTATATGTTGATTCACACCGGAAGTGTAACTTTTGGACGCCGAAAGATGTATGGGGTGAACACCGCATTGATGAGACCTGGATATTCATGTACCTATCAGCTTAAACGGATGTGGTGTTTTTTTGTTCCGTCTCTAACAAAAGGACATCGGACCCGGTTAAGCCGGATCTTGTCATGAAAGCAATTGATAAAACAGAGCACGATGCGGGTGTTCTCAATCATGCCGCGCGGATTGAGCAAGCGGAGCCGCAGGCGGAACGGGCCAAAGGCAGCGAGCGGGAGATGCGCGCCTCCGAACTGAGTTACCGGCGGTTGTTCGAAGCAGCGAAGGATGGCATCCTGATTCTGGAGGTTGACACGGGACGCATCACGGATGTGAATCCTTTTCTGATTGAACTGCTGGGTTTTTCCCGCAATGAAATGATCGGCAAAACAGTCGGCGAATTGAGTCCGTTCAAGGACATCGAGTCGAACCAGGTCATGCTGGAGCGGTTGCAAAAGGGCGGGTATGTCCGCTATGAAAATCTGCCACTGGAAACGCGGGACGGCCGCAAGATCGCCGTGGAGTTTGTCAGCAACGTGTATCAGGCCGGCGACAAAAACGTGATCCAATGCAACATCCGTGACATCACGGAACGCCGGCGGCTGGAGAGTGCCTTGATCCACTTGAGGTCCATTGTCGAATCCTCGGGCGACGCCATCATGGGCAAAGACCTGGATGGCATCATCACCAGTTGGAATAAAGGCGCGGAAAAGATTTTCGGCTACACCGCCAACGAAATGATGGGGGCTTCCATCCTGCGATTGATTCCCGACGACCGGCGCGATGAGGAGGGCAAAATCCTGGAGACGATTCGTCGCGGCGAAAGCCTGGATAATTTGGAGACGGTGAGACAAACCAAAGACGGGAAGCTGATCAGTGTTTCAATGACCATTTCCCCCATCAAGGATATCAATGGGAAGGTCATTGGGGTGTCAAAAGTGGTGCATGACATCACGGTGCGGAAGGAGCAGGAACGGGAAATTGAGCGCTTGTCCCGGCTCTACGCGGCATTGAGCCATGTCAACCAGACGATTGTCACCTTGAACAACCGCGACGAGCTTTTCGCCAGAATCTGCCGCGGGTTGGTTGAGATCGGGAAATTACGAATGGCCTGGGTCGGCTGGCTTGATGCCAAGACACGGCGGGTCATCCCGGTCGCACATTGTGGCGATAGCACGAACTATCTTTCACAAGTGACCATTTATGCGGATGACCGGCCGGAAGGCCAGGGACCCACCGGCACGGCGATTCGCGGGGGGCGGAATTATATCTGCAACGATTTCAGTCGCGACCCCCGCACCCTGCTCTGGCGCCAGGCGGCGGAGCAACGCAGGTTTCAATCCTCGGCGAGTCTCCTCATCCGGCAGGGAGGCGTGATTTGCGGCGCGATTACGGTTTACGCGGGTGAAAAGGATTTTTTTCAGGACAAGGAAATTGCGTTGCTTGAGGAAGCGGCTGCCGACACCTCGTTTGCCCTGGATAACTTGGTGCGTGAAGAAGCACGACGGCAGGCGGAGGAATCTTTGCGACTGGTTAATTCAGCCGTGCTGCAAGCCAAGGACTCCATCCTCATCACGGATGCGGAACTCAATTTGCCGGGGCCAAGAATTATTTTCGTCAATCCTGCCTTTACGACGATGACCGGCTACACCGCGGAGGAAGTCATCGGGAAAACACCCCGTATCTTGCAGGGGGCGCACACGGACAAAGCCGTATTGAGCCGGCTCCGGCAAAATCTCGAACGGGGGGAAGTTTTTGAAGGCGAAGGCATCAATTATCGCAAGGACGGAAAGGAATTTAACCTGGAATGGCAAATCACACCCCTTCGCAATGCCGATGGAACCATCACCCACTTTGTGGCCATCCAGAGAGACATCACCGACCGTAAAAAGCTGGAAACCCAATTCCGCCAGTCGCAAAAGATGGAGGCCATCGGCCAGTTGGCCGGCGGCGTGGCGCACGATTTCAACAACATCCTGACGGTCATTCAAATGCAGGCGGGCTTGCTGAAAAGCGAGGGCAATCTTTCCGCCGAGCAATCGGAACTGGCCGATGATATCCGGGGTGCCGTTCAACGCGCGGTCGGCCTCACCCGCCAGTTGCTGTTGTTCAGCCGGACGGAAGTGCTGCAACCGCGCGATTTGGATCTGAACCATAACGTCACGGAAATGACCAGGATGCTGAAGCGCATCCTCGGCGAAAACATCGCGGTGCAGCTCAACCTGGCGGTGCAACCCATGTTCCTCCATGCCGACGCGGGCATGATGGACCAGGTCATGATGAATCTCGCGGTGAACGCCCGCGACGCCATGCTCAACGGCGGCCAGTTGGTCATCGAGACGGCTGGCGTGGAATTCGACGAATCCACCGCCACGCAAACGGCCCAGGCGCGGCCAGGCTCCTTTGTGCGCCTCAGCGTGAGCGACAACGGCTGCGGGATTCCCCCGGAATACCTTCCCAAAATATTCGAGCCGTTCTTTACCACCAAAGGTGTCGGCAAAGGCACGGGCTTGGGACTGGCCACCGTCTTCGGCATCGCGCAACAACACCATGGCTGGGTCAATGTCCACAGCGAAGTCGGCCACGGAACGACGTTCACAGTTTATCTGCCCCGGCTGTCGAAATTGCACGATACAAAAATCATAAAAAAACTGCTGGCCACCGCCCCAACCGGCCATGAAACCATCCTGCTGGTGGAAGACGAGCCGGCGCTGCGCACCATGATCGGAAAGACGCTTACCCGCCTTGGCTACCTTGTGTTGGAAGCATCCACGGGCTTCAAAGCCTTGGAAGTCTGGAAGGAACACCGCGCCGAAATTCATTTGTTGCTCACCGATTTAATGATGCCCGATGGCATGACCGGAAAAGAGCTGGGGCAACGTCTGCTTCAGGAGAATCCAAAGCTAAAGGTGGTTTACATGAGTGGTTATAGTGCCGACATCGTCACCAAAGATGTTCCATTGCAAGAAGGCGTCAACTTTCTCACCAAGCCTTTCCAGTTGCAACAGCTCGCCCACACCCTCCGCCAGAGCCTGGACGAGGCCGCCGTCGGAACTTAAAATATAAAAACAGTTAACATTTCCGAAGACCGCCTTGCGCTTTCCTGAATTTGATTTTACGGCTTTGGTGTCGCCGGCAGCGGGGTCGGCGTTGTTCCTCGTTGCACGCCGCGTTCGATGTGCCTGGCGTTTGACGTTTCCATCGCCGCAGTGTATTCGCCGCGACGCGCGGCGCGGTTGCATCGGGCGCGTTGAAGCAAGGCTTGTTGCGCCGCTTTCACATTGGACTCCTTGCCTTGCCAAATCTCCAGGGCCGGTTGTTGAATGGCGCGGGCAAACGAAAACGACAGCGCCCAGGGCAGTCGCGAGTTGAATCGAAGATTCATGGTGTTCAAACGGGCGGAAGCCAGTTCACCGGATTGGCCGCCGGACAAAAACGCAATCCCCGGAACCGCAGCCGGGACGGTTCGCCATAGACTCTTCACCGTGAGGTTGGCCACTTCGTCCACGGATGTTTGCCTGGGGCAGGTCAATCCCGGCAGCACCATGTTGGGTTTCAAAATCATGCCTTCCAGCAACACGCGCTGGGAATTCAGCTGGTTGAATACCGTTCGCAAGACTTCTTCCGTCACCACGCGGCACCGGTCCAGTGAATGTTCGCCGTCCATCAGCACTTCGGGCTCGACGACGGGGACCAGTCCGGCTTCCTGGCACAACGCGGCGTAGCGCGCCAGCGCGTGGGCATTGGCCTCGATACAGCTCCGGCTCGGAAGGCCATTGCCGATGGCAATCACGGCCCGCCATTTGGCGAACCGCGCGCCCATTTGAAAGTATTCCTTGAGACGATCGCGCAAGCCGTCCAGACCTTCGGTGATTTTTTCCCCGGGATGCGCGGCCAGATCCTTGGCTCCGGTATCCACTTTGATGCCGGGAATGATGCCCGTGTCAGCGAGGACTTTAAGAAAGGGCGTGCCATCTTTTTTCGACTGACGAAGGGTCTCGTCATAAAGAATGACGCCGCTGATGCTTTCACCGAGACCGGGCGCGGTTACAATCAGTTCCCGATAGGCACGCCGGGCTTCCACCGTCTGCGGAATGTTGAGCCTGGCGAATCGTTGGTTGCAGGTGGGATTGCTTTCGTCCATCGCCAGCAGCCCCTTGTCGTCGGCGACCAGTTTTTTGGCGGTATCGATCAACAGTTCTGTGTTCATAACCAGGTTTTAGTTCAGGGAGTGGCGGCGGTTGTTTTGAGCGGAGCCTCCCAGCCGCCGCCCAGTGTTTTGATCAACTGGACGCTCGCCGTGAGCTGTTGCATCTGGAGGTTCAGCGCCGTTCGTTGATTGTTCAACAGCGCGGTTTGCGCAATGATCACATTGAGATAAATATCCATGCCCGATTGGTAGCGGACGTCGGCGAGCCTCAGGTAGCGTTGCGACGAGGCGACGGCGGCATCCTCTTGTTGCCGTTCCCGCGACAGGATTCGCAGTGCTGATAAATTGTCTTCGACTTCCTGAAAGGCGGTGAGCACGGTCTGACGGTAATTCGCGACGGTTCCCTGGTAGAGCGCGCGGGACTGTTCGGTGACGGCCTTGCGCAAGCCGCCGTCAAACAGGGTTTGCGCCAGCGTCGCGCCGACGGACCAGACCAGACCCGGCGCGGAAAACAGATTTTGTATGGAGGTGCCCTGGTAGCCCGCCGCAGCGCCCAAGGTAATGGTCGGAAAACAGGCCGCCCGCGCCACGCCAATTTGCGCGTTGGCCTCCGCGACGCGGCGTTCGGCGGCGGCGATGTCCGGCCGGCGTTCGAGCAATTGCGACGGAACGCCGAAGGGAATGGCGATGGGTTGTGCGGTCAGCGAACGAGGTGCGATGGCAAAGGTTGAAGCCGGCTGGCCGAGCAGCGTTGCGATGGCGTGTTCCAGTTGCGCGCGCTGGATGCCGAGATCGGTGGCCTGTGCGAGCGCGGTGTTGAGTTGTGTTTCGGCCTGCGCGACGTCCTGATCGGATGCCAGACCCGTGTCAGACTGATCCTGGGTCAGCTTGAGCGATTCCTGAAAAGCGGTCACCGTCGCAGCCAAAAGCTGTTTCTGCGCGTCCAGCACGCGCAGCTGAAAATAGTCCACCGCCACTTCCGCCTGAATGGTCAGACGCACGTTTTCCAAATCAGCCAGCGTGGCCTGCGCTTCCAGCGAATTAGCCCTCACCGTGTTACGAATGCGGCCCCAGAAATCCGGCTCCCAGGCGGCGTCGAAGGGCAGCGAATATTCGGTGAACGTGGAGGAGGTCGGCGAAGAACTTGATGAATTGATCTGTTGCCGGGACTCCGTGACGGAAGGGCTGGCGGTCACGGTTGGGAAATACTGTGAACGGGCTTGTTTCACCACGGCTCGCGCCGCGAGGAAATTGTCCAGCGCAACGGCAACCGTCTGGTTGGAAACGTTCACCTGGCATTCAAGGGCATTCAGCTCCGGCTCATCAAACATTTTCCACCACTGGCCGCGAAGCCGGTCGTCGTCCGGCTGGGCGGTTTTCCAGCCATCCGTTTCCGATGCTTGCGCCGGTGTCATTTCTTTGAAAGCAGCCGGCGTTTGAACCGATGGTTCCGAATATTTTGGCGCGAAGCTGCAGCCGGCAAACAGAACCACGCCTGCCAGCAGGACGTTGGCCGGTCCGATTGCGGTTTTGAGCTGGAAGATCAAGGTTCTCATGGAATGGTTCATGGCTACCCCCGAAAGATGTCGAATGGCTCGATCTTGAGAACCTTGCGTACGCCAATATAGCTTGAGATTCCGGCAATGAGCAGGACCATGCCGAAGGCCAGTCCCAGGTTTCCGAAGGTGATCATCGCCGCATAGTTGGGCAGCCGGTAGCGGGCGATCGAAATCATCAGCGTCACCAGACCGATGCCCAGTCCGTAGCCGATCATGGCCGTGAAGAACGCCATGAACAGGATCATGTAAATCAGCTCACGCCCCTTGGCGCCGATGGCTTTCAGCGCGCCAAATTTCTCCAGGTTTTCGAGGATGAAGGTGTAAAAAGTCTGGCCGGAGATGGACAGTCCGACAATAAACGCGATGATGGTCATCAACAGGATGTTGGTGCCAATCCCGGTCTGGTAGGTGTAGTAGTGGGTGATCCGGTTGTTGAATTCATCCTTGGTGAAGGCGACATAGCCGAGTTTGGCGACTTGTTGCTTGATGCCGGGCACCGCCGCGTCATTTTTCGGCTGCACCAGAACATAGGACATGGTGAAACGCGTCGAAGGCAGATATTCAATCGCGCGATTGTAAGTGGTGTACAGGGTGGGAACACCATTCAGTCCGTTGGCGGCGACCCGGGCGATGCCTACTATCCGGCCACGGTGATCATTGAGTTCGAAGGTCGTGCCGATTTTCGGGTTCCCCAGCTTGGAGAATTCAGCGTCATCCACCACGAAGAAGGTGTTGTCGGCATAGATGTCCTGAATATTGCCCTGTTCCAGTTCGGGCCGGCCAAACAGACTGCTGTCATCCAGACCGACCACATTGACCCCCTGATAGGTGCCATTGGCCAGTTTGACCAGCGCGCCGCCCATAAACAGCGGCACCGCATAGCTGACCCCGTCCATGCTGCGCGCCGCGTCGAGCACATATCCTGGCAGGGGGATTGGACTGGTGGCCGTATTGACCGCCGGATCCATGATCCACATCGCGGCACCGATATTGGTGACCGGCGAAAAGGCCCGGTTGAGGATGCCGGCGAACATGGCGGTCATTTCCATCATCAGGAACACGGCAAAGGTAATCCCGATCAACAGGGCAAAGAACTTGCCCCGATCGTTGACCAGCAGCTTGAAGCCGATCCGCAGGATGCCGCTGTATTTCATATGCGAGAATGGTTCAGGATGTTTGCTCCGGCTATTTCTGCCCGATAAAGACATCCACCATCTGGCCGGGATAGACCGGGAAGTCCTTTTTTTCGAATCGAAAAATCACCGGCAACACCCGCAGGTCCACCTGCTCCTGTTTCTCGTTCGACAGCTCGATTTTGGGCGAGATATAAGGTTGCACCCGGACAAACTCCAGCGGCACCTTGATGTCCGTCCCGGTGATCTGCATCTGCGCCTGGATGTGCCACTTGGACGGCAAGCGTGAGACCAGTATCTCGTCCACATAACAACGCACGTCCATATAATCCTGCGGCCCGCTCATGACGACGAGCGGATCGAACAATTCCGTGTAGGTGTCATAATCACCCTGTGACGACACATAGCCTCCGACCGTCGCGTTGACGGCCAGCACGACTCCGGCTACCGGTGCTCTGACCGAATAATATTGCAGCAGCGCGTTGGCTGCCTTCAGTGCGGCGGTCGCTTGAATGAAGGTGTCTTCCGCTGTATCCAGCACGTCCTTGCTGACCGATTTCGGGTCAATGTCGTAGGCGGCGCGGCGCTTGTCGTATTGGTCGCGGGCTGCTTTCAGGTTGGCTTCGGCCAGTTCCATATTTGCTCGCGGCACGGAATCATCGATGTTGAACATCGGTGTGCCGGCCGACACTGACTGGCCCTCGTGCACGAACACCTGGGTGATCGGGCCGAAAACCTCCGGAAAAATATTGATATTTTCACCGCTCGGCAGGTCGCTCTCAATCATGCCATTGGCATAGATGGCTGACTCAAAGGGATTGCTGACCGGTTTAAACACGGGCGGCTGGGCTTTCCGCTCCAGGCCAAAAATGTAAGCGGCAACCAGTCCGGCCAGAATGCCGATGATGGCGATGGTAAAAATGAGCTTGTTTCCGACTGCCATCCTGGGCGTGGCGGATTTGGTTTCCGTCCGGGTCTCGCCGGCTTTGACTTCAGTTTTCGGTTTGGTCCCGACTTTGGCCTCGGGCTTGACTTCAGGTTTGGGTTGAGCTTTTATTTCAGGCGGGGATTCCGCCGCTTTGTTATCGTGGGTAAGTTCGATCGCTTTGGGATCGGGCTTGGGCGCGGCTGCTTCCGGCCTGGGTGCGGTCGCTTTTGCCTCTGGTTTGGGTTCGTCGGTATTCATTCGGTTCCCTTGTCTTCGGCGGTGAGATGCCCATCTTCCATGTGGAGGATCCGGTCCGCATATTCGTTGATGCGCGCATCGTGGGTGACAATCATGATGCAGCGCTTGTCATTCAGAATCTTCTCTTTGACGAAAGCGATGATCATCCGGCCCGTGTCACCATCCAGGGAGGCCGTCGGTTCGTCGAGAATCAGAATCTCCGGCTGACTGATGATGGCCCGCGCAATTGCCACGCGCTGCTGCTCGCCGCCCGAGAGCTTCACCGGCAACATTTCGCCCCGGTCTTTCAGGCCGACGATTTCGAGGTATTGCGTGGCTTGGGAGATGGATTCATCCCAGTTGCGCTGCTTCAGAATGAGCGGGATCGCGACATTCTCGGCCGTGGTCAATCGTGGAAACAGATGGTAATCCTGAAAGACGAAGCCAATCGTGTTCAGACGGAAGTCCGCCAGTTGGTCATTATTCAGCGTCCAGATATCGGCTCCCTTGACTTTGACATTGCCGGTGTTGGGCCGCAGGATGCCGGAAATCATGCTCAACATGGTGGTCTTGCCGCTGCCGGAGGGGCCGACGATAAACAGCATCTCGCCGAAATGAGCGACCAACCCGACATTATTTACGGCTGTCACCCGGGCTTCACCCTCGCCAAACCATTTGGTCAGGCCGGTTGCAACAATTGCCTCATTCTCATTCGGTTCAAGTTTCACTGGGTCGAAGTCCAGGTGTCATCAGGGTCATAAGTGGTCATGGCCCTGGCGATCTTTTCGGTCCTGGATCCGAGGTTTTTTTGACAGACGTTGCCTTGTTGATTGACGATGAAGGTCATCACGCCTGTATTGCCCCATTCTGCTGGCCAGGCGACCAAGGCAAAACCGGCGATCATGTGGCCGTTGATGATATAATCATACTTTCCACCGGGTGTGTGCTTGCCCTGACGCGTCAGGATTTTGAAATAATAACCGTGATACGGCGCCAGTTCATCATTGAGCATTTTGGCTGGGCGCTGATAACCGTCCACGCGGGCCTGCGCGACCAGCGGACCCAAGGGACTCGAGATTTCCCCCGGCTGATTCGTCGGCCAGAACAGTCCGTCGTGTGTGCCGGGTGAACTGCGCAGGAACTGTGCATAGGCCAGCACGCCGTCCCCCAGACGATCCTGACCGGCGTATTCGCGCTGGGCCTCCACATAGGCATGGCCAACATTGATCGCGCCAATTTCATCCCGGCCTATGCGCCGCGCGAGTATTTCTTCACGGCCGGCAGCAGTATCGAACAACCACCGGCCATTTTGTTTCACCAGCGGAATGGGAAACGGCCAGCCATTCGTCCCAACTTCCAACGTGATGTTTGAATCTGAATTGGTGGTCAACCCGGTCTTTTCCGCCAGTTGCTGGACGAACATTTTGTATTCTTCGGTGGCTTGGACCACATCGGGTGAAATCAAGGATTGTCCGGCCAGCCCGAAAATCGAATGCAGGGCATTCGTATCATGATTTATGGCTGCCGCCACCAAGGCATTGACGGCGTCGTTTGGTGAAGTAAAAGCCTGCTCCTCTTCTGCCGAAACACAAACGGGAAAGGCCACGCATAGTCCAACTCCCATCAGAAATATACTTTTGAAAATCATAGGAATAAAAATTAATGCCTGGCTCCACCACCATGGCCACCACCGCTGACATGACCACCGCCACCAACAGATTGTTGTGGCCGTGACACCGGCGCAGAATGGGTGACCGGGTGCATGCTTTGCTGGCCACGGTTGCTATAGGTTCTCGTCTCGCTCGAACTTTGTACGCCAATGAAAGCCCCGTTTGATTCCGGCCGGCTGATGCGTGTGGTACGTTCATCGGGAGCGGATGTGGGTCGGGATATGCCGGTTGAACGTTCAACCTTTTGCGGAACCGGGTGGGCCAGTTCCTGGCGTATGACCGCCGGAGAGGTCGAACGTGAAATCGCGTTCCCGCCATAACCCCGGTCGCCTCGGTTGGCCGCGACTGCGCCGGGATGACGGTCCGACCGCCAGACGCCCGTATGACTCATGTCCCGCTGACGTGATGTCTCATGCCACCAATTGGACGGACGCGAATAGCCATTGCCCCAAAAAATGAGGTTGCCTCCTCCCCAATTACAATCGTAATCCAGCCACGCGCCTATTGGCCAGCCGATGCCAAAGGTGATGAAAGGCGGCCCATACGCGGCGTCATAATAAACCTGGTCCGGCTGATAGACCGGCACATAAATCACCTGTGGATCCGCTGGAACTATTTCAATGTCACCGCCGTCAGCAATCACCTGTTGTTGTGGAGACGATTGCAAGTTGCCCAGTTTGGAGGCCGTGGCCCGCAGGCGTTGGATGGAGTTCATCACGTCCGACTGTTGATTGAGAAAAGCCTGTCCCGCCTGTGTCGTCCAATTCAAGTTGTCATCCATCCATTTCAACACACTGGGATAACGGGCCAGTGCCTGGACGCTGGCGTCCCAGGGCTGCTGTCCAATCTGGGTGGGATCGCCACCCCCGGTGATATAACGGTCGGCCAGCACGATTTGCGTGGGCAAGGTGGAAGCCGGCAGGATTTCGGCAATCAACGGGTCGGGATAAAGCGCAATGGATCCCAGCAACTGATCCAATTGCGCGTCGGTAAGCGCTTCATAAGCTGGCATTGGGGGCGGAACCGCCACTTGTGCCCGCACCGACATGGTCGTGCCGGCGAGCAGGCACAGCAGAACAGGGATCTTGGTCAATAAATTCATCACGATATCAGGAATTGAACCAGCCAATGTTTCTTATCACGCGTAACTATAAATCGAACCCTTGGACGGCACTATGGGGTGTTCACCCCATCGCAACGGTTCGGACTAACTGATTCAATCTCATCAGCTTGGGACAGCCTCGCTCACACCCCGGCGCAATTGGGTGACGGCTGATTATAGGTCGCGGGTACCAAACCGGCTAGTGCCCGCTGCAAAGACCGGCGCGGGCACCGTCGACACCGGTCTCGTCCTTGATGCCGCCATCAACCTGATGCGATGGGATAAATTCATTTGGCGCCCCGAAGTTGCGGACGGCTGAATCCCTGGCAAGCCGTCACGGATGAATTCCTGTCCGCCAGGGCCGGGTTTGACGGTCACCACCAGCAGCAGATCAATCGGGTCGAGATATGGCTCGACCGCGGTTTTTCAGCCAGCGATTGGAACCATCGGCTGTGGCTGGGCGTTAATCGGCCAACGCAAGTCGCCGGTCATCAAATAGACCGCCATCGCCGCGAGCATCAAAATCACGCAGAACCAGATGCGCCAGTCCCGATGGGCGCGTTTCCAATAAGGACCATGACCATGATGAAGTTCCTCGCCATTGGGATTTTCAAACCGGTGATGTTCTTTTTTAATGGGTTCGTTCATACATTTCTTCGCCTTCGTTCATCACCGGCGCCTTCATTTATCTGAATCGCCATTTTTCAGACCTTTGATTCGATTCAGTTCGGGAACCAGCTTGGGGTCGTCCGTCGCATTTTTAGCCGGCGATTTGCCGGTGGCAGTCGCGCCCCATTTCCAATTTCGGATCTCCGGCAAATCCTGGCCGTGCTTGTCAATGTAGCGTTTGTGCTCGATGAGTTTGTCCTGCATCTGCTGCTTCAGGTAGGCGCCCTTGGAACCCAGATTCGGCACCCGATCCACCACGTCTTGCACCAGGTGAAAGCGGTCCAGGTCGTTCTGCACCCGCATGTCGAAGGCGGTTGTAATGGTTCCTTCTTCCTTGTAGCCGCGGACATGCAGGTTGCGATTGGTCCGGCGATAGGTCAGCCGGTGAACCAACCATGGATAGCCATGGAACCCGAAAACGATGTGCTTGTCTTTGGTGAACAATGAATCGTAATCCGCTTCGCTCAATCCGTGCGGATGTTCGCTCGCCGACTGCAGTTTCATGAGGTCAACCACATTGAGCACGCGAATCTTCAGATCGGGCAGGTGTTCGCGCAGAATGGAAACGGCGGCCAGAATCTCGAGCGTGGGCGTGTCGCCGCAGCAGGCCATTACCACATCCGGCTCCGAGCCCTGGTCGTTGCTCGCCCATTGCCAGATGCCAATGCCCTCGGTGCAATGCACCACAGCGGCGTCCATGGTCAGCCACTGGGGCAGCGGGTGTTTGCCGGCCACGACCACGTTCACGTAGTGCCGGCTGCGCAGACAATGATCAAACACGGACAGCAGGCAGTTCGCATCCGGCGGCAAATAAACGCGCACAATGTCGGCCTTCTTGTTGATGACGTGGTCGAGGAAGCCGGGGTCCTGATGGGTGAACCCGTTGTGATCCTGCTGCCAGACGTGCGAGGCGAGCAGATAGTTCAGCGACGCGATTTTCCGGCGCCAGGGCAGTTCCGAGGTTACCTTCAGCCATTTGGCGTGCTGACTGAACATCGAGTCCACGATGCGAATGAACGCCTCGTAGCTGTTGAACAGCCCGTGCCGTCCGGTCAGCAAATAACCTTCCAACCAACCTTCGCACTGATGTTCGCTGAGCATCGAGTCCAGCACGCGGCCGGCGGGTGCGAGAAATTCATCTGTCCTTACTTCCTGTGCGTCCCATTGACGGTTCGTGGTTTCAAAGACCGCGCCCAAAAGATTGGAGAGGGTTTCATCCGGGCCGAAGACGCGAAAATTGCCCGCATTGAGTTTGACCACGTCGCGCAGGAATTTGCCCAGCACCAGCGTATCCTGTCCCTCCACCGCCCCGGGGGCAGGCACCTTTACTGCGTGTTCGTGAAAGTCCGGCATCCGCAGGTCGCGCAGCAGAATGCCGCCGTTGGCGTGCGGATTGGCGCCCATCCGCCGGTCACCCTTTGGTGCCAGCCCGGCCAGCTCAGGAATGAGCCGGCCAGCGGCATCGAATAATTCTTCGGCCTTGTAGCTTTTCATCCACTTTTCAAGTTGTTTGACGTGCTGGGGATGTCCGGCATCCACCAGAAGTGGCACCTGGTGCGCGCGGAAGGTGCCTTCCACTTTTAAACCATCCACTTCTTTTGGTCCGGTCCAGCCTTTTGGCGACTTGAGAACAATCATCGGCCAGCGCGGCCGGGTGGTGTCCTGGTTGTCCCGCGCATTCTTTTGAATGTGCCGGATGTCCTCGATGGCTTTATCCAGGGTCGCGGCCATGAATTCATGCATCTTTTCCGGCTCGTCGCCTTCCACAAAGTAAGGCGTCCAGCCGCAACCGTGGAAAAATTGCTCCAATTCCTCATGCTCAATGCGGGCCAGGACAGTCGGGTTGGAAATTTTGTAGCCGTTGAGATGCAAGATGGGGAGCACGGCTCCGTCGGTGATGGGATCGAGAAACTTGTTGGATTGCCAGGCGGTCGCCAGCGGGCCGGTTTCCGCTTCACCATCGCCGACCACGCAGGCGACGATCAATCCGGGATTATCGAACGCTGCGCCGAAAGCGTGCGAAAGCGAATAGCCCAGTTCGCCGCCTTCGTGAATGGATCCCGGCGTGGTCGGCGCCACATGGCTGGAAATCCCGCCGGGAAACGAGAATTGCGTGAACAGCTTTTTCAGCCCGGCTTCGTCCTGGGTGACATTCGGATAAACTTCGCTCCAGGTGCCTTCCAGATAGACATTGCCCACAATGGCCGGGCCGCCGTGACCGGGACCGGCGACGTAGAACATGTTCAGGTCGTACTTCTGGATGACCCGGTTCAAATGCACATAGATAAAATTCTGGCCGGGCGTCGTACCCCAGTGTCCGACCACCAGCGGCTTTACGTCAGAGAGTTTTAGCGGCCGCTTGAGCAACGGATTGTCGTAGAGATAGATCTGGCCGACCGACAGATAGTTGGCGGCACGCCAGTAGGCATCCATCTGGTGAAGCAGTTCCGCGGAGAGAGTCTTTGTATCTGTCTTCAAGCTTTGCATAAATTACAGCGTTGCCTTTCGTAGCCGAATGGCGTCCTGATTGATCCGGTTGGAAGGCTAGCTGTTTACCAGTTCGTCCACCCAGTAACCTTTGTGATGATAATGACGATGCAGGCCAATCTCATAATCGCGGGTCAACAGAGATTCCTCCGTGTATGCCGGTGACTGCTTGATGGTTTCGCGATCGAGGTTGACGAAGACCGTCCGCTCGCCCCAACTCACGCGCTCAATCCATTGGGGTGAGATCAGGACCTTTTTGCCCGGCCACCAGTTATGGGTGTCGACGATGAGGTAACGAATCGCCCACGACTCGTCATCGATGATAAAATCCTGGACGTGGCCGATCTCGCCGTCCAGGGCCTGGATGTGATGGCCGCTGACTCCGTAAGTGCTGCGCAAATGGGGATCCCACCCCCTTTTGTCCTGAGGGGGTGTTTTCCATTGCTCGGGGTCACGCACCAGGTAAGGATTATATCCCCAGCTGAACGGGCCGCTCCAATACTCCGGGTAGCCGTAATGCCCGTAATAGGCCTGCTCGAATTGGTGGGAGACCGGCTTGTGAGTGTCCAGGGAGGGACTGTCCTCAATCTGCTTTCTGGTTAAATCAACGGCGATGTTACGTTCCTCTTTGTTCACGCTGGCCAGCGCATACGGAGAAATCAGCACCTGCCGGTCCGCCAGCCAGGTTCCGGTTTCTGCCACCAGATAACGGACGGTCCAGTGCCGGTCATCGAAGTAAAATTCTTTGACCTTCCCGATTTCCCCGTCGAGGCTGTCCAATTTGTAACCCTCCAGTGTTTTGGCTTTGCTTAACATAATGGCTCCTTCGTTTTTTGCATTTCGCTTTGTTCGTTGTCGGCATGCGGCTGACAGCAGTTTGTAAAATCAGTTGTGCCGCGTTCGTCGCGGCTGCCAGTACCCACTCAATTTGTGCCGGCGGGGGCGGCTTCGCCATGGGGTAAAACCCTACCCCGGCTGATGGGATGGGATGGGGGACAGCTCCCGCTGAGAAAGCATCCAGCGAAAGATGCGTTTTGGTGTCGCCAAAGTTTGTCTTAAACGGCGGAGGCGAGCCCAAGCCGGCGGCACACCAACTTCGCAATCATGAGTTCTTCATTCGTGCGGATGACGCGCACGGTGACACGATGGGTTTGCGAGGAAATCACTGGCGCGGTTTCCGCATTACGCGCCACGTTCAACTCAATGCCGAGGACGCCCAACCCTTCGCAGATGCGGGCGCGGACGGCGGGCGCATTTTCACCAATGCCGCCGGCAAAGACGAGCGTGTCCAAGCCGCCGAGCACGGCGGCGAAGGAGCCGATCCACTTTTTCGCCTGATAACAAAACAGCGCCACGGCTTCCGCCGCCCGCACGTCCTGCTTTTCACGGTCAAGCAAATCGCGCATGTCGGAGCTGGTCTCCGAAACGCCAAGCAGCCCGGATTCGTGGTTGACCATTTTGTAAAACTGGCTGGTGGTCATCTGCTCGGTGCGCGCCAGATACGGCGCGAGGCCGGGATCCAGATCGCCCGAGCGGGTGCTCATCACCAATCCCGCCGTCGGCGTGAAGCCCATGCTGGTGTCCATGCTCCTGCCGTCGCGCACCGCGGCCAGGCTGGCGCCGTTGCCGAGATGCGCGAGGATCACGCGACCCTTCGTCGCTGCCGGGTCGCCGAGCCGCGCGAGTTCTTCCATCAGATACGCATAGGACAAGCCGTGGAAACCATAACGTTGGATGCCTTTGGCGTCGAAGCGGCGCGGGAGCGGCAGCAATTTGGCCACGCGCGGCATGGTCTGGTGAAACGCCGTGTCAAAGCAGGCCACCTGGGGCAGTTTCGGATGGCGCTGGCGGAACGTCTCAATCAGTTCAATCTCACGGGGCAGATGATCCGGGTCGTAGGGACTGATGCGATGCAGTTCATCCAGCAATTTCTGTGTGACAATTTCGGGCTCGGTATGATTCATGCCATGAACCACCCGATGTCCGACCGCCTTTACTGATTTGAAATCATTCTGCTGTTCGAGCCAGTCGATCAGGGAATTCGCCGCCGATTTATGGTCGGTGGCGGTCAGGTTGCGGCTCTCCGGCTGTTTTTGGGCCGGGTCACGAAACGCCAGATTCGTTCCGCTCAGGCCGATGCGGTCCACCTTTCCGTACAGCCCTGGCTTCAGTGGTTCCTCAACCTGGTAGAGAACGAATCTGATGCTCGACGAGCCGCCGTTCATGGTCAGGATGAGCGGGTCAGTTCGTTTCATGGGTGGCTCCTGCGTCATTCCGCAATCCGAATGCCGCCAGTTTCGCGCACGTGGATTTGTAATCCGTGTGAAGAATACTTCGAATTCCGAAACCTTCCGCGACTTCGATGAACATCGGGGTGTTTTCAATATAGACGACCTGATGGACGGGGGTTTGGGCGATGTCCAACGCCAGTTGGAAGATTGCCGCATCAGGCTTGCGGAGGTGGACAAAGCAGGAGGAAATAAAGGCATCCACAAATCCGGCCAGCTTGAAGGTGCTGATGCGATGTGCGTTCAATTCGCGCGACTCGTTGCTGACGACGATAATCTTCAATCCGAATCTGGCTTTCAGGCTGCGAACCAGTTCCATCATCCCGGCGACCGGTTTCGATTGCGCGAACATGAAGTGCCGAAACTCGGCGCGGGTGAACGGGCGCTTTTTGTAGAAGACCACGCGGTCCAGATATTCATTGAAAGCCAGCTTGTCTTCCTCGTGGGTTTCAAAGTTCAAGCCATGCCGCTGTTCCATCTCGGCCCGGTTTAGTTTGAAGTGTTTCGCCGCCCGCCGGCGCGCCAGGTGATCCCAGCCGTTGTTTAGCAGGACACCGCCGATGTCCAGGAACAGGGTTGTGACCGGCATGGTCTTTTTCATCAGGTCGTTGCTTGGGAAGTCTGGTAAATGGGTTTCGTCAGGGCCTGATACATCATTTCCTCGCTGAGAATGGGTCCGCCCAGCAGTTCGTAACCGGCGGTCAGTTTGTCATTCACTTTTCGCGCCAGCTGGTCATGGGTTGCGGCATCGGCGTGAAACGGCACCGCCACGATGATGTATTCGATCGAGGTTCTCATATGATTGACTCAATTAAAATTACCGTTGCCATAAGATTCGCGTGGCTTCCAACGGAATGGCTGCTCCGTCGCAGCGCGGCATCACCCGCACGGTGTAGTCCGCCGGCGGCCGGGCCGACGGCACGGTGGCGCTGTAAATATCGCCGCCGGATTGGTCGGCGGGCGGACGCAGGCGGGTCATCTCCTGCCGCACGGCCAGACCCTCTTTGATTCCGTCGGCGTATAACTCCACCCGGACGGTTTTTGGGTCGAGACCGTCGTGACCGAATTCAATCTCAAACACATGAGTCCCGTTGCGGGTCGCCAGCTTCATTTTGCCAAGGTACAGCGACGCCCATTTCTGATCCAGACCGTTCCGCCAGTCCACCATTTGTTTGCCGCCGGCGCCCCGGTTGGCCACGCGCAATTGGCAGGCGGCCGCCGCCGGGAGATAATGTTGTTCGGTGTATTCACACACGGCCCGCGTCGCGGAGAAGCGCGGAGTCAGTTGCGCCATGCTTTCACGCATTCGCGCCACCCAGGCCGTGGGTATGCCTTTTTCGTTTCGCGTATAAAATTCCGGAATCACCTCATGCTCGAGCCGATCGTACAGCGCTTCGGCTTCGGCCGCGTCCCAGGAGGGGTCGGTGCCATGTTCCTGTCCGTCGCCCAGGGCCCAGCCCAGGTCGGGGGCAAAGGCTTCCGCCCACCAGCCGTCCAGTTCCGATAGATTGATGCCGCCGTTGACCAGCACCTTCATGCCGCTCGTGCCGCACGCCTCCCATGGTCGCCGGGGGGTGTTGATCCAGACGTCCACGCCTTGCACCAGGCGTCCGGTCAGATGCATGTCGTAATCGCTGAGGAAAATCGCATGGGGACGGACCTCCGGCCGGCGAATGAACTGTATCCATTTCTGAATGAGGGCTTGTCCCGCCAGGTCGGCCGGATGCGCCTTGCCCGCAATGATGAGTTGCACCGGGCGTTGCGGATTGGATAACAGGCGCAACAGCCGTTCCGGGTCGTGCAGCAGCAGATTGGGTCTTTTGTAGGTCGCAAAGCGCCGCGCAAAGCCCAGGGTCAATGCGTTGGGATTAAACAAATGTTTTGCCTGCTCAACTGTTTCGGGCGACGCTCCGGCCACGGCATAGTGCCGGGCCAGACGTTCGCGGGCGTATTCCACGAGCGATTTGCTGGTGGCGAGGCGAAATTGCCAGAGGGTGTCGTCGGAGACGTGGCGAATGTCCTGCTCCAAATTTTCCGGGTTCCCCAGCCAGCGATCTTTGCCACAAGCCTTGGTCCAAAGATCATCCGCGGCGGCCGAATCCCAGGTCGGCATATGAACTCCGTTGGTCACATGGCCGATCGGCACTTCGTCCACCGGCCAGCGTGGAAACAGCGGCGAAAACAAATGCCGGCTGACTTGCCCATGCAAGCGGCTCACGCCATTGACCGACCCGCTGCCCCGGACGGCCAGATAAGCCATGTTGAAACTCTCCGCGTCGTCGTCCGGGTTCTGGCGGCCCAGGGCCAGCAAATCACGGAGGGGGATGCCAAGCTTCTGCGTGGCATAACGACCGAGATATTGTTCGATGAGTGCCGGAGTGAACCGGTCAAACCCGGCGGCCACGGCGGTGTGGGTGGTGAAGAGATTCCCCACCCGCGTGGCGGCCAGCGCGACTGAAAAAGGCTGTGCATTATCCTGCATGAAGCCGCGGGCACGCTCCAACACGGCCAGCGCGGCATGACCTTCATTCAAGTGACAGACATCCGGCTTGATGCCCAGGGCGGCGAGCAGCCGCCAGCCGCCGATGCCCAGCACCATTTCCTGCACCAGTCGCAACTCCGGTCCGCCACCATACAACTCGCTGGTAATGCCGCGATGCGCGGGAAAGTTCGCCGCGTCATTGCTGTCCAGCAGATAAAGCTTCACCCGGCCGACCTGCACCTCCCAGGCGCGCAACCAGACCGAATAGCCGGGCAGCGTGATTTCCAAGCGCAACCACTCGCCATTCGCCTGGCGCAACGGTGTGATGGGCAACTGCCCCGGGTCGTTATACGGATAGAGCGCCTGTTGCGCCCCGTCCTTGTCAATCACCTGGCGAAAATAGCCTTGCTGGTAGAGCAGTCCCACGCCGACCACCGGCACGCCCAGGTCGCTGGCGGCCTTGAGTTGATCGCCGGCCACATTGCCCAGCCCGCCCGAGTAAATGGGCAGCGCCTCGCTTAACATGTATTCCATGCTGAAATAGGCGACACACTTCAAGGGCGACTGCGGATGGTTTTTCTGAAACCATGCGGGGGTCTCCGCCGCCTGATGCTTGGCCTGCAGCAGGTCATCAATCTTCTTGCGAAACGTGGGATTGGCCAACACGCCTTTAAGTTTGTCCTTCGAGACGGTCTGCAGCACCACCCAGGGGTTTTGGGTAAAATCCCACAGGGTGGGATCCAGCTGCCGCCACACCTCATCGGTGGCATGGTTCCACGACCAGCGCAGATCCAGGGCCAGCTCCGCCAGGGAATCGTAGCCTTCGATTTCCGTTTGCAGAAAATTACAGTTCGGGTTTCGGGCCGGTGGTGGTTGGTTTGTCGTCATGGTATTTTTGTGTTCAAAGCTTGTTTTCCAAATCCGCCACCTTCGCCAGGCGGCGACGAAAACGCGCCTCGCCGGTGAATCGCGCCGCGAGAAATGTCTGCACCAAATCCCAGGCGAGGGCGTGACCGATCACGAGGCCGCCAAAACAGATCAGGTTTAAATTGTCGTCCTCGACACCTTGATGCGCCGAAAAGTTTTCGTGAATCAAACAGGCCCGGACGCCCGCCACTTTGTTGGCGCAAACGGATGCCCCAACCCCGCTGCCACAAATGCCCACGCCGCGATCCACCGTCACCGCGGCCACCGCGCGCGCCAGCGGCACGATGAAATCCGGGTAGTCATCCTCCTCCTTCGGCTGTCCGTCGCCGAAGTCAACCACTTCATGACCGGCTTCGCGCAATTTCCCGGCCAGATATTCCTTCAACTCGTAACCGCCATGGTCGGCGGCGATGCCGATGCGCTGGAGCTTTTCCGGCAATTCGGCCAGCAGTTCATCGCTGACGCGCTGATGGCTGCCGCGCTCCTGCCTCCGGTTGGGTGCGGTTGTGGTTTTTTTGGGATTTGCCTCGTGAAAATTCATCCCCAGAGCTCCAGTCGTTCGCGCATGGCCCGCACGCCGTATTGCTCCGTCAGTTTTTTGTGGTGCTCCACCTTCACCCGGGCAACGTTGACGGGGACGGCAGGGTCTTCGGCGGCGGATGCAAGCCTCGGGGTCATGGTCTTGCACGGGTCGGACCAACCCGCCCAAAACCCGACCAGCACGGGTTGCGTGGCATGGAGCACTTCCTGGTCGAAGTTCGCTTCGTTCAAATCAATGGCGCTCTGGTTCACGATAATTATTTTTGGCGGATGCTGAAGTCTCGAATCCACGACAACTCCGCGTACGCGGCAGCCGGATCACGTCTTAGAGGCAAAATTCGACGGATTCGAGATGACTCATGACGTGTCTCAATCGTTGAGACCCCAATGCCTCCAATGTAGAATGTCATCGCGCACCGGCTGCTCCGGGATGTGCTGGAGTGTCGGGATCAAGGAAACCTCCTGTTTTTGCGGGTCGCTCGGAACCAACGAAGATTTGTTCCCGACCAGTGCGTTGTCGTCAAATACGATGCTCAAGCCATGGCGCAAGGCAAACTGCGACAACTCGGGTGTGGATCGCGCCAGGCGGGTGTCCGTGCTTCCACCATCCCATACGGCCAGGGTAGCCTGCTGGATCTGCCGGCGCGCGGCCCACCGCTCCAGCCAGTCCACCAGCCAGGGCAAAAAAGACTGAATCCGGCGCACGGCGAGCATGATCAGGTGCGCTTCCACCGCTTCCGCGAGCGCCGCTTCGGCCGTGGGCGGCAGTTTCAGCAAGTCCGCGCGCCACAGTTTCACGCTCCAATCCGCGGTCTCGTCCGTCCGATGCGTCGCACGTTCCAGCATCGCGTTCACCTTCGCCGCGAAATCAAATTTGTCGTAAATAATCACAATATTCATAAGCTTCAGCTCCGGTGTTATCAGCGGCTCATCGCTGGTGCGTTCATGATGTAGAGATTATTCGGGCTTCCGCGCGGGCGCCATGGGGTGTTTACCCCATGAAACACCAGGACGATATTTTGTTCAGGCGGCCTGCCGCGGATTAAAGCTGGATGCGGCTGCCATTTCTTTCCACAAACGCTCTTCCGTTTTGCCGATGTGGGGCGGAGTCTGGATGGCGATGGCGAGGTAAATGTCTCCGCGCCTGGCTGCACCATCGGGCAGTCCTTTGCCACGAACCCGCAATTGTTGTCCCGCCTGAAAGCCGGCGGGTATTTTCACTGAAATGCTGCCTTCCAATGTCCTCACGGGAACGGTTGCTCCCAAAACCGCCTCCCACGGAGCCAGCTCCAGATGGCCCACCAGATCGGCACCTCGCACCAGCCAATCCGGATGCTGGGCATACCGGACGCGCAAATAGATGTCCCCGGCCGCGCCTCCGCCCAGGCCCTCCCCCCCCTTGCCGGGCACCCGGATGGACTGGCCGGCCCGGACTCCTTTGGGAATTCGCACCTGGTAGGTTTCCGTCTCTTCCTGACCCGTGCGGGCATTGGTTCGCCTTACCGAAATGGCGCGCATCGCCCCCTTGAGCACCTCATCGAGCGTGATAAGAATGTCGCCTTGAATATCCTGACCTCGAAACGCCGGCTCGGTTTGCTCGTGCCCGTTCGCACCGCCGAAAGAGTCAAAAGGCGGGCCACCCCGCGACCGGCCGGCGCGTCCGCCAAAGAACTGTTCAAAAAAATCACTGAAACCGGTGCCCTCAAATCGAAACTCATCTTCCTGTCCGTGATTGTCCCGGCCCGCGGCCCGGCCTCCAGGGTAACCCGGCGGTGGACGTGACTGACCGCCCGTCTTCCAATCCGCGCCCAGCTGGTCGTACTTCCGACGGCTCTCCGGATTGCTCAAGACCTCATGGGCCTCATTGATCTCCTTGAATTTTGCCTCCGCCGACTTCTTGTCTTTGGCGACATCGGGATGAAACTTGCGGGCCAGTGTACGGAAGGCCTTCTTGATTTCCTCGTCCGTCGCCCTGGGCGTCAGCCCAAGCATGCGGTAGTAGTCTTTAAATTCAACGGCCATGGCGGGCGGGCTTGGGAAGCGTCAGGTCATTCACCACCACTTTGGCCGGTCGCACGACCCTGGCCCCTCGCTGATACCCGCGCTGAACCACTTCGAGCACGGCCTGGTCGGGTTGAGCCGGGTCATGGCCCTGCGCCAGCGCTTCGTGCCGGCGCGGGTCGAACGGTTTGCCGACGATCTCCTCGCTCTCGACGCCGTGCCGGTGGAGCAATTGTTGCATTTGTTTCAAAGTCATCTCCACCCCCTGATGAAACTGCGCGGGATCTTGCAATGCTCCGGCGGCCAACGCCCGTTCGAGATTGTCAATGACCGGCAACAACTCAACGATGAACGATTCCTTTTGCGCGGCCGCCCGGGCCTCGCTTTCCTGCCGGCTGCGCTTCTTGAAATTCTCAAAGTCGGCGGCCAGGCGCAGATGCAAATCCTTTTGTTCGGCGAGATCCTTGAGGAGCGCGTCCGACTCGCTGGCAGCGGCCTCGACCCCAGAGGCATCAGGCTCGGGTACAAGTGACGATGGGCTTTGGAATTCATTTTTCATAAACGTTTATTCTCTTGTGATCTGGGTTGGTCCAATGGGCGGACATCAAGTAATGTCATTTTGTGGTGCATCATTGATCAGCCCACGGAAACGCCGAGGATTCGGCCGATGAGGGCGGTTACGGCCATGGCCAGGGTGCCACCGAGGGTGACTCGTAACCCGGCCCGACCGGGCGGCGCGCCGCCGAGGTGACCGCCAAACGCACCCAACGCCGCGAGACTCGCCAGCGAGAAGGCTGCGATCATGGGAATGCGCAGAGCCGCGGGCGCAATCAGCAGGGCCAGAATCGGAACCACGGCGAAGCCTGCAAAGCTGACAGCCGATATCCATGCCGCTTGCATCGGACGCGCAAGCGATGCCTGATCAATCCCCAGCTCATCGCGCATATGGGCGCCGAGCCGGTCATGCGCGCTAAGTTGCTCCGCAACTTTCATGGCGAACTCCGGTTCCAGGCCTCGTTTGACATAAATCATCGCCAGCTCCTGCAATTCGGCTTGCGGTTCCGTTGCCAGCTCCTGGCTTTCCAGTCCGATGTCGGCCTGCTCCGCGTCGCGCTGCGAGCTGACTGAAACATATTCGCCCACAGCCATGGACATCGCTCCGGCAACCAGTCCCGCCACGCCGGCGACCAAAATGGCCGTCTTGGGAGCGGAGGCCGCCGCGACCCCGATCATGAGGCTCGCGGTCGAAACAATCGCATCGTCCGATCCGAGCACGGCGGCGCGTAACCACCCGGCCCGCCCGCTCCGGTGCCTTTCCGCCTGGCTGATGCTAATGAGCGGTTTCGATTTCATGCGCCATCGCGAGTTTTTTGGTCTTCGGCCTGGCTGGGGATTGGATGGTTGGTCCTTTCGGAGTCGGCGGTGTGGTGGCGGGCGATGTGGTCATAATTGTTCCTGAACATACGCCGCACCCCTGGCGGATGAAATGGGGTGTTAACCCCATAGCCAGGGCCCGGCGACGGCCTAAAATGGCATCGGTAATAAAAGCAAAAACGGAACAACCTGGACACGGAAGCGGCATGAACGCTGCGTTCCATATCCGGAACAGGTTTGATGCTTAAGTTTGCCGGATTAAATCTCATGAATAAAAAAACAACCCTGCGCCATGGTTTTGGCGGGCATGGGAAAAAATCCACGAAGCGAGGCGCATCATGATCTGGTCCGACCTCGGCCAGCTCACCGGCGCCATCCTGCTGATCGTCGGCGCTTTGCTGCCCGTGGTCAATCCACTCGGTGACGCCCCGATTTTCCTCAGAATGACACCCGGTTGCGACGAATTGACCCGTGTCTTTCTGGCGAAGCGCATCGCCTTTTACTCGTTCTTCATGGTGTTGGGGTCTTTGTTGCTTGGCTCGTTCGTCCTGCTTTTGTTCGGTCTTTCAATACCGGTGGTGCAGGTGGCGGGTGGGGCCGTGGTTTGCGCGCTGGGCTGGAAACTGCTGTCCGACATTCCCAAACCGGCCGATGTGATCCTGGACCCGGTTCACGCCAAGCTCATCGCGCTGGGGCGGGCCTTCTCCCCGTTGACGTTGCCGATGACGATTGATGCCGGGGTCATCTCCGTCGCAATCACCGTCGGCGCCAGTCGCGCGCACACATTCGAGCACGCGGTGATTCAGCTTCTGGCCGCCGTCATCGGTGCCGGCATCATCGCGCTGTCCATTCTGCTGACGTATCGCTACGCCCAGCGGGTCGGCAAACGGATCGGGCATACGGGCATGGTCGTGGTGGTGCGCCTTACGGCGTTTATCATGCTTTGTATCGGGGTGGGAATCACCTGGAACGGCGTCAAGTCATTGCTGGCAGAAATTGGCGTGCCGGGCTGAGCGGCGATGGCGGGCGTTGGTTTCAAGCATGCGCCGCCTTGAAATTTACTTTCGCCGGAAATGATTCCGTGCGCCCGGCAACGGTTTCGTTACGTCGCCAGACGGGGATACAATCGCGCGCCGATAATGACCAGGATGGTCGTGGTCAGGAGGATGATCGCATAGTCAAAACCCAGACCGAAGGTGCTGGTGCTGCCGGCCAGCATGAACGTGCGCAGAGCATCCACGACGTAGGTCAACGGATTCAGATGCGAAATGGTCTTCAGCCAGCCGGGCATGATGTCGGTGGGATAAATCGCGTTGCTCGCAAAAAACAGGGGCATGGTCAGCACCTGGCCGACGCCCATGAACCGTTCGCGCGTCTTCACAATGCACGCGATGATAAGCGAAAATGTGGAGAACAGCGTCGCGGCCAGGACCACGATGATCAGCACGTTGAGGAGCGCGAGCGGGCTCCAATTCAGCTTCACCCCGAGCAACAGGGAGAGGCCGTAAACGATGGCCGCCTGCGAGAGCGTGCGGAAGCCGGCGGAGAAGCCCTTGCCGAGCACCAGCGCCGCGCGCGGAGTTGGGCTGGCGAGGAATTTTTGCACAATGCCGAGGTCGCGCTCCCAGATGACGTTGATGCCATAAAAAATGGCCACGAAGAGAACGCTTTGCGCCAGGATGCCGGGAGCAATGAAGTCCAGATAGGGAATGTTGCCCGTGTGCATCATCCCGCTGCGCGAGAACACCTGTCCGAAGATAAGCAGCCAAAGCGCGGGTTGAAGCGCGCGGGTGACCAGTTCCGTGAAATCGTGGCGCAGCTTGCGCAATTCAAATTCGGTGATGACCAGCGTCTTCTCGATGAAGCCGGTAAACGGGTGGATGAACGTGGCGGTCATAGGTCAACCCAGGCGCTCGGCGGTGGCGCGCTCGGCGGCGACGGCGCGGAAGTTATTGCCGCTATCCAGCGCACTGCCGGCATAGTGGACAAAGACGTCATTCAATGTATGACCGGTGCCCAGCGAGGCTTCGAGTTCCTGGCATGTGCCGAGCGCCGCCACCTTGCCCAGGTGCATGATTGCGATGCGGTCACAATGGCTCTCCGCCTCCTCCAGATAATGGGTGGTAAAAAAGAGCGTCGTGCCGTAATTGGCCCGCATATCCACGAGATGTTTCCAGACCGCGTCGCGCGCAATGGGGTCCAGCCCGACAGTCGGTTCATCGAGGAAAAGCACCTTGGGGCGATGCAAGGTGGACTGGGCGATTTCCAGGCGGCGGACCATGCCACCGGAGTATTCACTCACCAGTCGTCCGGCGTCGGCAGTCAGGTTCATGAACTCCAAGGCCTCCTTGATGCGTGCGGGCTGTTCGCGATGCGGCAGATCATAAAGTTTGGCAAAAATGAGCAGGTTTTCGTAACCGGTGAGCGAACCGTCCACCGAGACCGCCTGCGGGACATAACCGATGGCGCGGCGGACACCGACCGCCTGGGTGGTGATGGAGAAGCCGGCCACACACGCCTCGCCCGACGTGGGCGGCAACAGCGTGGTGAGCATCTTGATGGTGGTGGTCTTGCCCGCCCCGTTGGAGCCGAGCAGTCCGAAAACCTCGCCGGCGTTGACCGAAAGCGTCAGCGCATCCACTGCCGTGAACGCGCCAAAGCGGCGGGTCAGGTTTTTGATTTCAAGAACAACGTCGCCCATGGCATCAGGACTATGAAAGAGTGGCGAGAGCTTCTTTGCTGAACCCGATCAATTCGGAGGATCGCCCCTCGTGAATTTCCCGTGCCCACCTCGCGTCGGCGAGCAGGGCGCGGCCTACCGCCACCAAATCAAAATCTCCCCGGTCGAAACGTCGAAGCAGTTCATCCAAGGAGCTGGGCGTCGAGGCTTCTCCCTTGAAGGCGGCCAGAAAGTCTCCGGAAAGCCCGATTGAACCCACCGTGATGGCTGGTTTACCGGTCAGCTTTTTAGCCCACCCGGCAAAGTTCAAATCCGAGCCGGTGAACTCGGTCTCCCAGAAGCGGCGCTGCGAACAGTGAAAGATGTCAACCCCTGCTTCCGCCAATGGAACCAGCCAGGCCGCCATCGCTTGCGGCGTCGTCGCCAGCTTGGCGGTGTAATCCTGAAGTTTCCATTGCGAGATGCGCAAACAGATCGGAAAGTCCGGGCCGACGGCGGTGCGGACGGCCCGAACCAGTTCCGCGGCGAATCGGGAGCGCTCCGCCAGACTCTGGCCGCCGTAACGGTCGGTGCGTTGATTGGTGGGATGCCAGAAGAACTGGTCAATCAGATACCCATGGGCTCCATGAATCTCGACCGCATCAAATCCCAGCGCCTTGGCGGCCACGGCCGCCTGCGCGAACGCCCCGATCGTCCCGGCGATATCGTGTTCCGTCATCGCAATGCCGCCGATTTTTCCGGGTGCGACGAAGCCCGACGGGCCTTCAAACGGGGCCGACGGCCGCCAGCCGGAATCCTTGGGAGCCACCACGCCCATATGCCAGAGTTGCGGGGCCATGACGCCACCGGCGGCATGCACCTTGTCAATCACGGCCTTCCATCCACGGAGCGGCTGCTCGCCATAAAAACGGGGGATGTTCGGATCATTGGAGGACGCGGGGCGATTGACCACCGTGCCTTCGGACACGATCAGGCCGACCTCGCCTTCCGCGCGGCGCGCATAATAATCCGCCACATTTGCCGCGGGCACGCCGCCGGGAGAAAACGAGCGCGTCATGGGAGCCATGACAATCCGGTTCTTGAGTTCCAGCGATTTAAACCGGAATGGCTGAAAGAGTTGTTGAGCAGGCATAAATGATTTCAATCCGGTTCAGGCGCCTTTTTTCAACGAAGCCATGTCAATGACGAAGCGGTATTTCACGTCGTCCTTCACGACGCGGTCGTAGGCTTCGTTGATTTTCTGGATGGGGATGAGCTCGATGTCGGCGGTGATATTATGCTGGCCGCAGAAATCCAGCAGCTCCTGGGTTTCCTTGATGCCGCCGATGAGCGAGCCGTTGAAATTGCGCCGGACATGGATGAGGTTGCTGACCTGAACCGCCAGCGGCTTGGGGGGCAAACCGACCTGGGTGAGGGTGCCGTCGCGTTTCAAGAGCATGAGATACGCGTTGATGTCATGTTGCGCGGCGACTGCGTCGAGAATGAAATGAAAACTTTTAAGATGTTTCTTCATCTCTTCGGGTTTATTGGAATTGACGACCTCATCCGCGCCCAGCCGGAAGGCATCCTTGACCTTGTCCGGCGTGTGGGTGAAGACCACGACCTGCGCGCCCATGGCCTTGGCAAGTTTAACGCCCATGTGGCCGAGTCCGCCGAGTCCCACAATGCCGACTTTCTGGCCATTGCGGACTTGGTTGTGGCGCAACGGGGAATACGTGGTGATGCCGGCGCAAAGGAGCGGAGCGGCGGCGGCGAGATTCAAATTCTTCGGGACGTGCAGCACAAAGGCTTCATCCACGACCACGCTCCCGGAGTACCCGCCGTAAGTCACGCCGCCGCTGTGTTTATCCGGGCTGTTGAAGGTAAAAATCGGACCCTGGGCGCAAAATTGTTCGAGGTCTTCCTTGCAGCTTTCACAAACGCGGCAGGAATCCACCAGGCAACCCACGCCGGCGAGGTCGCCTTCCTTGAACTTCCTGACGTGGGCGCCGGTTTTCGTGACGCGTCCGATGATTTCATGGCCGGGCACACAGGGATAAGTGGTGCCCTGCCATTCATTGCGGGCGGTATGCACGTCCGAGTGACAGACGCCGCAATAGAGAATCTCGATTTGCACGTCGTGCTCGCCGGGATCGCGGCGTTGAAGGTTGAACGGCGCGAGCGGCGCCGTGGCGCTTTGGACTGCGTAAGCATTGGTTTTCATGTATTGATGTACCCAGGCAACCGTATCAGTTGGACGCAAAGAAACGAATGGGGTAAACACCCCATGGCGCCGCAAGACATTTCGTCTTAATTGTAGTACCATGAAAAAGAGCAGCCGCTTGCAAACCGGGGAACCGGCCGGCACACCACACAAACACAAACCGAACCCTCCCCAACTTCTGTTGGTTTTTTCATCCCGACGGCTGTTGACCGAGAAATCTTCGGTCCCGGTCCATCCGTTTTTATTGGAGGGGGAGAAGGAAATCCTCACGATTCGCGCCACCGTGATGACCGTAATTATGAAAAATATTCAGGGTTACGATTACCCGGGGTTTGATGCCTAGAATTCATTCATGGCCGGGTCAGGGGGCGCTCACCCGGCATCCTTTAATTCGGCTGATGCTTTTGGGCAAAAAGGCACGCCGAATATCTCAAGTCGCCGGCTTTGCCGGAGGTCGTTGACCAACCGGAACGGGTGCGACCCGACCCGTCGGCGGAACGTTGACCGCCGCTGGACTCATAAATCCTTTTTGGCAGCAGCTTTGGTGGCTCGGAAACTTTGCTCAACCTCTGCTTCGGTCATGCCGCCTTCGACGAGCCTTTCCTGATCGCTGCGGCCTTCGTCATCCTCGTCAGCACTGGGGGCAGCCGGCACTTTGTGGCCGGTTGAGCCCGGCAGCGGGTCCCAGCGTTCGGATTCGGGCGCGGATTCGAGGGCGGCCGCCTTCGGGTCCACATCCGGCTCACCCGTCAATTCCCGTTTGGCCTGTTCCCAGTCGGATTGTGATGTTTGATGCGCGGTACGGCCGTTGATGACCGCCAGTTCAACCGCGCGCTCCCGCACCATCTTGCGGGTCACTGTGCCGATGCCGGCGGAATTCTCCGTCAAGGCGCCTTCCTTAAGTGGATTTGTTTTCATAATTTTGATTCACCGCACATGCGGAACAATATTTGTGTATTATGCGTCGTCTTCATTTGCCGCGTGCCACGGTCCTCCCGCGTGTCGCGGGATTTGGAAAAAACGTTGTCCCGCTTTTGAGATTTTAACCCAAGGGTGGGTGCTTTGGGATTCTGCCGCAAGCGATGAAGTATTTTTGGGAAAGCCGGAGTCTGAAATCTTTTCGCCGGTTGGGTCACAGATGTTTTGGTTTTCAAGAGCAACAACATCACCCGGCAACCTGGCCGGCGCCATGGGGTGTAACCCTACCCCGCTTCCGTGAATCCGGTTCCGTCGGGCCGGCGGGAATGATCAAAATATTCGGATGGGGAGTTTCAGGCTGGCCAGCGCCGGGGGCACGGCGAAGATTCTGCGCAAGGCCAGGTAGGTTGGGAGGTAGGCAACGAGCCACAATACGCCGAACCACAGCACGACATAGAGGTTTTGGTTTGCCCACGTTTGCGGCTGCTGATCATTGAATCCGTAAACATAATTAATGTTGATGGGAATGTTGGTGTTGACCCGGTGGGCGCCGGCCGGCGGAGTAAAAAAATAGCAGACGAGCAACAACCCGGCAGCCAGGACGGTCCAGGCCGCCAGGGCGCGTTTGTCAAAGCCCAGGCGGACCAGCAGCCAGATGAGCAGCAAGGGCAGCCAGCCATGAAAAAGTGAAAGGCCGCGGGTGAAAAGCGACAGCTGCGGATCAAACATGTAGCTGGTCAGGCTCAGAAAGTGAAACCCCAGGAAGTTGCTGCCGAAGTCCACGAGCCAGAGGCATTGCGGAAGCAGAATGCCCACGGCGCACATGCTGATGAGCAGGGAACTTTCCAACCACATGCCCGCCACCGTGAAAATGAGGGCGGCATCGCAGAACCATAAAAAGTTCGTGGGCCCGTACGTATGCAAATAAATGGGAACGAGGACGGCGAGGAAGGCGGTGCCGGCCACTTTGGCGGCCAATGGAATTTTGTGCTGGTGCCGGTTCAAACCGCTGGACGCATCGCAAAAGCCCCGGCCCCGGTGACGGAGTGCCTGATTATCAACGAATGCATTCATTGGATCGAAACCAGTCGCCCATGCTGCGCTGGTTGGAACATCGTGTTGGCCGAGTTCATGGCTGGCTCACACCGAGCCGGTTTTTAACCGGGTTGCCGCTCCTCATCACGACCGCAAGTTAACGCACGATGACTTCCGGCGGGCGCACAACCACTGCCGGAGGTCCCACCACGACTGCGTCATGACGTTCGTATCGTGCATGCCCGCGCCCTCCGCCCTCCGGGAAAATGCATCCCGTGGTGGAGAGGAGTGCGAGCATGCCGGTTATGAGCAGGATTTTTTTCATATTTGTTTTTTTTCGCCTTTTGCAGGACTTTACAGAATAGGCAGGGACTTCTCTATGGGGTAAAACCCTACGTCCTGGCGGAGGCGACGGGTGCCGGAGCTTCCGGCCTCACGGGTGTAAATTTTTCACTGGCGCCTCCGGTTTGGGATCGGGCGGCCTCATGGGTGTAAGCGCCGCCAGAATGGCCTTTTGCACCATCGGATTGGAGAGATTTCCCAGGTGACCGCCTTGTGGAAAAACCGTCAATTGTTCCGGGCCAAAAGTAGCATGGAGCCAGGCCAGGTCTTGATCTGCCAGGAGAAAATCGTTTTCATTGACGATGACGCGGATGTCGGGGTTGGCGCGCAGACCGGCGTCATACGTCCGTAAATCACCGGCCGTTTCCAGCGTTTCCGCCACCGGCGAGGCCAGTCCCCGGTTCTGATAATACGGAACCGCAAACTTCTCAAAATAATCCTCGTAGGAATATTGAAGTATCTCCTGATACACCGGGTCGCGCCGCCAATGCCGGATGGGGTGGTGCAGGACTTCCTGATTATCCCGCCGCTGACTGCTGTAAATGACATCCCGCAGCATGAATCGAAACGTCAGGCCGATGAGAAACTTGGATTCGATGGCATCGAAGGGCAGGGAGGTTTGCGGTGTGAGAGTGCGCTGGCTCAGCGCGGCCACCTTCAAAAACGTGTTTTCGATGTTGTCGGTCCGGTTGGTTTCCGGCCACTTCAATGGCGCCCGGTAAAATTCGTCCAGCTTGGAAATCCCATACGCCAGGCGAACGGGGGTGTTGATGGCGACGTAACGGTCAAATTTAATCAACGGCAACTGATTCGTGACCGGGGCGATATTTACCACTTTGACGCCCTGCCTCCCCTCCCGAAAGCGCAGAACCCTTCCCCGCGTCACGACGCAATACTGATTCGTTGGTCCGGTGGCCGCGATAAACAAGGATTGGAATGCGCCCATGGAATAACCCATCAGCGCCCGGTTGCCCAACCGGTTCGGATACGACACATGCAGGCGGCGGTCAATTTCCATCAACGCAACGTGCACATCGTGACCGTCCACCGGCAGATACCCCGGCATCGCCGCGGTCGAGGCGTTTTCCATGAACTCGAAGTTGAACGGGCTGCTGACGACCACGGCGGAGAACCCGTGGTCATAAACCAGTTCAGCCAGGGCGATGGAGGTCTCGGCCAGCCGGTGTGAGCCCAGCCCGGGAACGATGTAAACCACGTTCGCCTTGCCCGGTTGCAACCAGAAGGTGAACTTTAATTTCCTGCCCGTGGCCGGAATCAGCACGGACCGGGTTTTGCCATGGCCGGGGAATTCAGGATCCTTGAAGGTGAAGAAAACCGATTCCACGGTCTCCAGCGAGGCCGGGTCTTGTTTCCCTTTCACCTGGAAATTCGCCACCCGGTTCGCGCGCACGAACGTCCAGGCGTATTGAATCTCGGAATAGGGATCCATTTCAGTCCGGCTGAAGCGCACATATTCGTCCACGGAGTCGGCGAGATTGTTATACATCACGGCGTAGGCGAAGTAAGAGTAGGGACCGAGATAGGTAAGCGGATTTGCCACAACTAATTTATAAGGAGCGATATAGATCAACGGATTGGCCGCCGTATCGGCGGCCAGACCGACGGTATCCCGTTCGTTGCTTGGGCCATAAAGCGGCAACATTAAAAAAAGCTGCGGCTTCCAGCCCCATTGGCCGAAGGTCTGGCCAAAGTCCGCGTCCGATTTCCCAATCTTCCACCGGGTGGCCACATCCCAGAACCCGGCGACGCCGACGGTGGTGTTGCAAGCAAACCGATAGGATTCATCGCGTGCGCCGCTCCACTTTGCCTGCAGCAGATTGTTGATCAATCGTCCCGGGTAAGTGAGGTTCCGGCCAAAATTACCGATCCCGGTTCGAACCGGTTTCACGACAACCAACCGATACACCTTGCTCGTCGGCTTGATGACATCCTTCATCAGCCCCACGTTGAAGGCCCACAGCACCCGATTCAACGGTTCGATGGGATCGGGGACGGATTGGGGCAGAACCACCGTTTCCGCCACCGTCTGATTATGGCGCGACCAGTCTGTCGCCGGCGAATTCGTAAGGCCAACGGCGGTCGCCTGCCCGCAGGCGAACAAGGGGAACCACGACAACACGGCCACCAGAGCCAAAGTCTGAGTTTTCCGGTGGGATTCGACACTCATGAGGCGAAACGGCTTTGGTTTGGGGTGGAAAGCAAAAGGGATTACGCGGGCATGCGGCGGAAGCTCGTGCGGTCATCGGCTTCAAGCCAGTCAAACGTGGTATTCATCTGCGGGTTCAGCCCAAGCCGGGAGCAGTCCTCAATGAAGTAGGCGCGCTTTTCCGGGTCCTTCATCAGGCTGCCGGCTTCCGTTGCATCGGACCAGGCCTTGATTTCAACCGGCGTTTTGGCCGTGCCATTGGCCTGCAGCCAGACGCCGACGTCTTCATAATCTTTCGCGGTCTGAACGGCGGCTTTGAATTCATCGCCCGTGATGCCCTTGAAACCAAAGAGCAGGTTGTCCAGCGGACAATCGTAATGATATTCGCCGGGTGTTCCTGCCAGACTGGCGCGGCATTTGTCAACGGCGCGGCGGGCGATCACGAATCCGGCGATGCGATCGCGCGGACTGTGCGGGGCTTGTTTGGCCAGGTCTCGGGCGATGATGGGGGTGTTCATAATGTTTAACTGGGCGTTTTGGCTTGGAATCTAGGTTGTCCACGACTCTAAAAGTTTGGAGAAGACCACATCGCATTGCCGGGCCAGGGAGAAATCTTTTTCGGTGACTCCCCCTTCATCATGCGTGGTGAGCGTCAATTTCACCCGGTCAAAGCGAATATCAATATCCGGATGATGATTGGTTTTTTGAGCTTGTTTGGCGATTCGACGCACAAAAGCCATGCTCATCAGGAATCCCTCAAACTTGAATACGCGACAAATGGTTTGCGCGCGCTTCGACCAATCCGGAACGACTTTCAGGTGCAGGCTGATTTCCTGGGTGGTCAAGGCGGGCATGATTTTAAACTGCGGTTTTTTCTGTGGCGTCCGTGCTATCACGGTGGTCATGATTCAATTCGCCGAAGGATCGTTCGCGGCATGAGCATGATTTTCGTGCCACTGGTTTTTCGGATCCTCCAAAATGGTGAGTTGATCGGGTGTCAGCAGCGGTTTGATTCGATTGACGGCGGTCACCCGGTACGGTTGAAGACCGGCCCAGACTTCCTGCATTTGTCTGCGCGCTGTCTGAATTTGCGCACTGTCCTTCGATGCGCGCGCCAGGCGATTCGCCTCCAGGGCGGCATCAATCCGGGCCTGATTGGCGGTCTGATATTGCTTGCTGACGCCGGCGAAGTCGTCTTCGATTGGCTTTAACTCGGCTTTCTGCTCGCCCGTAAGATTCAACTTCCACTCGACATTGGGCGGAAGGAGATGCCGTTCGCCCGAAAACCGGTCATTTTCCAATGCGCCCAATTGTTTCGAGGCTGGAATGCCGGTGTCTTGCGCCCACAATGCGGGCGCGGCCTGCAGCAGTGAGCTGCTGATTAACAGCAGGATGAGTTTGGTTTTCATATGTTTCTCCCTTTTGACCTGGTTCATTTCGGGGCCTGGGAATGGGCTTCCACAAACCAAAGCCACTTGTCGATGCCGCGCGAAACCTCGGTGAACAGATCCGCCGTGTCGGCGTCATCCAGTTCGCCCGCTTCGTTGATCGTGCGGCGGGCTTCCTGTCCGAAGGTGGAAAGCGCCCGGGCAACGGCTTCGACATGAGCCGGGCCATCCGCGATCATGAGCGGATACTCTTCCAGTTGCGAGCGGGATGCGGCCACACGCGCCGTGCCCTCGGCGATGCCGCCCAGTTGCACGATGCGTTCGGCAATCATGTCCACGTACGACTCCACGGCTTCGTTCACCCTGTCAAAGAGTTCGTGCAAGCCGATAAAGCTGGGACCTTTCACGTTCCAATGCGCCTGCTTCATCTGCGTCTGTAAATCCACCGCCGACGCCAGCCGCTGGTTCATGAGCGCGTTCAGTTCCGACCGGCGCTTGAGCGAGATGTCGTTTTCGGTTTCATATATTTTGGGGGCTTCCGCGAGTGTGCTGTTCAAGGCTTTCATAAAATGGTAATTCGGTTTTTGTTCGGGATTGGTTTGTTTAAGTCTGGTTATGAAACCCATGCACCCGGGTGAGCTTGCGTTCCGCGAGCAATTGGGCCTCGGCCTCCAGCCAATGCTGCACTTCATGCCCGGGCAGCGAACCTTGGTTGACATAACTGAAGTAGGCCTTTCGGGCGACTTCATCCGGCGAGGGTACAAAATTGACTTCGCCTGGGCTTAAGTTCACAAGCGGGGCTGGCCGGGATGCGCCGGGAGGTTGTTCGTTTTGGCCGGGGGATGTTCTTTTGTGTCTCATACGGATAGGGTAGACTGCGCCACAACGTGTCCGCTATGGGGTGTTTGCCCCATTCTCCGGATCCACGGTGCCGGGACCGGCGGCATTGCCAGGCAGGACACTTTCGTCCGGCGGATTGGTTTTCCGGCAATAAATAATCAGTTGGCGGCAATTTCTTTCCGCCCGGTTCCAACGCCGTCCGCTTGCAGGTTTCTGGCGCGCGGGAAGGTGAACGCCGGAGCTTCCGACGCGAGAGCGAGACCAAAATCGAGCATCGCTGTGTTGCCGGCGGGTTCCACGGCGATCGGCTTGAGAAACAGGTTCGCCGTCGTTGCCCTCAGGCCACCCATGAGGTTTTGCCAGAAATTGTCGCCGCCGTCCTTCCGTTTCACCGACGCCACCGTGATATCCATTTTGGCCGGACCAGGCTGCCTTCGAAAAATCAGGGTGTTGACACGGGCAACTTTTCCATTGCGGAACCGGATGGCGCCGTCGAGATACCGGATGTCGTAGAGACCGATGGTCACAAGGCTCGGCCGTCCGCGGCCATTGAATCGCAGCCGGACTTCCGTGACGGTTGGAAGGCGACCGGTCATCGTGCCCTCCACCTCGATGCGGACGCCGCCGGCCCCTGCGACGTTGATGGAATCGAGCTGATGATCGAGCACCACGCCTTGCTTGAGATCCTGCTCGCGCCGCCGGACTTTGTCCGAGTGGTCAAAAACGTCCTGTTGGTTGCCTTCACCGACGAACTCAAATTCGCAGGTCACCAGGAAGGCGGTGTCGGTGAATGATCGCGTGGCGGACACCATCCGCGCGCGTTGCGTGTTGTTGGAACTCTTGATGACGGAAACCGGCTCCAGTGAGATCAGCGGCACGAAATACATGAATTCGGCAACCGAATTGCCGGGAGATTCGGCGTGACCAAAATCCAGGTGAAGGGTTGGCCCGGCGGATTCGGGTGCCGGGCTGGACTCGCGCTCTGGTGCGGGCAGAGGCAAAGGCGCACCGGCCAGACGCGAGGGGGGTGTGAAACATCCGGCTAGCAACAGCAAGCCGAGCAGGGTCGCGGCAAAGCCCGGTGGCCTTGAGCCACCTCCCACCCGGCGAGCCTCCGGGTGGGTTGGAGGTCGCTGGCAGGAGGGTTTCATCAGGTGGTTCTGCTTATATCGGTTGCCGGCGAATCGGATTGTTTGGCGGTGTCAAACGACCGCACCGGCCGGAGCCAGATGGTGCAGCGGGCTTAGCTCGACGGCTTCCCTGGTTAAATTCACGAACACCTTGGATTCATCCCAACTGATCCGGTCAACCGCGCGCGTCGGTACTTGCACTTCCTTGCCGGAAAACCGGTGCCCGGTTTTGATGACCAGCTGACAAATTGCCCAGCTCTGATCATCCATCATGAAATCATAGACGTGTCCGGTGATTCCGTCGCTCGTCTGGAGGTGGTAGCCATTTACGGCTTGCGTGCTGCGCAGATGAGCTTCGGCTGGTTCATGGGCCCGGCCATTTTCGGTGGCGGATCCGCCCGGGAGCGGTTTGGGTGGCAGTTCCAAAATCGGAAACCCGCTCATGCCCCACAACCCGTTACCCTGCCAGTAGTACGGCCAGCCGTAATAGCGGTAATACTCGTCTTCGTATTGGCGCGACACCGGCTTGTGCGACTCAATCGGAGGGCTGTTCTCAATTTGTGCCCGGGTCAGATTCACGCGCAGGAGTTTCCCGGCCTGATGGAAACCATTGAAGGCATGGGGTGAGATGAGCACCTGGCGTCCCGGCAACCACGAACCCGTGTCCGCGACCACATAACGAACCGCCCAGGTTTGATCATCAAAAAGGAAGTCCTTCACGTGGCCGATGTCACCATCGGACGCCCCGAGTTTGTCTCCATACAACTGTTTAACGCTTCTTAACATAAATTTGCCTTTCACGTAAATCAGATGGGCCGCCACCCGGGAAGATTGCCGGCCCGACACTCGATCCATTCAACTGCCATTCCCTGGCGCCGGTCGGAGCCGTTTCCATCCGGCTCAAATTCTGCCCAGCAAAACGAGGGCGAGCAAAACAATGACCAGCAAGCCCAGTCCGCCGCTCGGGTAATAACCCCAGTTTCGGCTGTGCGGCCACGTGGGGAGTGATCCGAGCAACATGCAAATGACTACAATCAATAGAATGGTACCTAACATAATGTTCCTTTTAATGTGCGGATGCGGTCCGCCTGGTTATCTTCCGTTATTGCCATCGTGCTGGTCGTCCTTCTGATTTGTTTTCTGGCCCGGATGCGGGCCGGACGGTGCCCAGTTTTTGGGATACTTTTGTACCACGGCCGAATGGTGATTGGCTGGCGAGTCGTGAAAATCCATCTTCACGGAGGGCGAGGATTGCAGCCGGTCGGCCGATACCCCCCGGGGTGCCCGGTGCGCCACCCACGAAGAACCCTCCCGATCATACCATTGGTGCGAACGGCTGCCGTAATACATCTCATAACCGGGGTAATACACGTAATCATCCTGACCGACAAAACCGGCATCCACCGGTACGGCTGGCTCCGCATACACCCCGGCGCGCGGACCCTCAACGTAACCCACGCATCCGGTCAGCGTTGTCAGGAGCATGGCCCCCAACACGCATCCGGCGGCGTCAGCTTTGAAGAAGCGGTTTTGGTTGTTCATGAAAGGAGCATAATCCAACAACGTGCGGGCGCCATGGGGTGTTACCCTACCCGCGGACATTATGAATCAATTTCCGTCCTGGCCCTGGCCTCGTGAGCGGAACGCCTGCCAGAGGGTGGAGATCAGTTCCGCGCCTTTGAAGGTGGCTTGCAGCCAGGAAGGTTTTTCGGCGATAGGCGGGGACTCTTTGCGACGGAAGGACGCAAGGCCGGCAACCAGCGCCGCGGCAACGGAAGCGACGGAACCGAGGGTTTTGGCCCGATCGACGACCGAGTGAACTCCGTCCGCCACCGCCCGCCATTCCTGCACCAGTTGGACGCGATTAAGTTCGCTTTCTGCGATCAACAATTGTTTCCGCGACTCCAATGGATTCAAGCGAGGTTTTTTTCCAGACATGCCCGGTCCTTTCGGAGTTGGTCGAGTGAGGCGGCCAGCGTCTGCCAGTCCCGCAGCAATCCGGTGAGTCGCCAGTAAAGAAAAATCCCGGCGGCAGCGTAAAGGCCGGTCAATGCCAGAAGGACCGCCGCCGGTGAGCAGGCCCACAACCAAACCACGATGGCCGCCGTGAGGGTGATGCCGGCGAGCAGGCCGAATGCCGCCACGCCGAGGGCCAGAAGGAACGCGCTCCGGAATTGCTCGCGCTCCTCCTGCACTTCCACGATCAACAATTCGAGCCGGTTTTCCCCGATGGTGAACAGTCGCCGCACGAAGCGTTGCGACGTCTCAGCGAGTTGCCCGACCCCGGTGGCGGCTGGTTCCATAACGGTATCAATCGTTATTGCGGGTGCCCCGGCGGGAGACGAGATAACCGACGATGGCCCCGACACCGAAGGCGACCGCCACGGCTTGATAAGGATGTTCGCGCACGGCTTCGTCGGTGGCTTTGGCGCCCTCGACCGCCTTGTCCTTGACCCGGCCAAGGATCTGCTTGCCGCTTGCCAGCGCGGCGGCGAGACGCTTGCGGGCTTCGCTGACTTTTTCTCCGGCCACATCCGCTGTGGCCGCCATCAAGGCGCGTGCGTCTTCGGCGAGCGTGCCCATGTCGTTGCTGGTTGCTGGTGTTGGTTTGTCCATAGGATTCTATTCTTTCTATTGGTTGGTGTTTTTCAGAGGTGAATGTTCAGCGTTGGCGAGATGGGCGGCTTGAGGCGAGCTGGCCACCGTCAGAATCGAGTTTCTGCCGCCATACGGATTGGGCACGGCTTCTTTGGCCAGCGGATCAGGCATCCATTGGCCGTCCACCACAAAGCAGTATTCGTAGGTGCCGGGTGCCAGCGCCGTTTCCTTCCACCAATGACCGACGCCGGAGGAATGCAGGGTTTTGGCTTCAGGCTGCCATTGATTGAAGGTTCCCGCGACGCAAACGGTGGTGGCCGTGGGATGGGTGAATTCAAAGCGAACGGGCACCAGTTCCGAACCGGCATTGTCGTGATGATGATTGTGTTTCATGGTTGGTGATTCAGCGGGACGGTTGACCTTCAATTTCGGGAAAATACTTCGTTGCGCATCATTGCAAAGTACCGGGAAACCGGGCCGGTGCCATGGGGTGTTACCCTACCAGAGGACACTTCGAATTAATTTCCGGCGTGCCAGCCTTTCGGTGGCGCGGGGACGCCTGAACCCTCGCTCGTTGAACTCATGTTCGATTACCGGCTCTCGCTTCCAAATCCAAACCAAGGGTTTTCCCAGTGGCAGCAAGGAACACCCTAGTCGCGGTCGCTTCACATGAGACGTAACGATACTTATGCGAATTATCTGCGAACAGAACGTGTGCCGCTGTCTGGCCATATGTGTCATGCTCTGGTCAGCCCTGATTTCAGGGCAGGCCGCGAGTTATTACGTGACGCAGTCCGGGGCCGGTTCCGGCAACGGCACGAGCCTCAGTAATGCCTGGTCGGTTTCAACCTTCAATGCCAGCAGCACCCCGGCTGCCGGCGACACCGTGATATTCTCCGGCACCGTGACTTCGACCGTTTCGCCAAAAAAAGGCGGTTCCAGTGGCAACCCGATTACCCTGAATTTTTCGGCGGCAACGCTCAACAGCGCCAGTCCGCGGATTCAAATCACCCAAAACTATCTGAATGTAATGGGCGGCCAGATGGGCGCTGGAAACATGTTCGGCATGATCAACTTCAACGCATCGGTCGTACATGACATTTTGATCGCCAACTGGGGTTGCACCAACACCGATGGCAGCACGACCACGTTCATTGACGGGCGGTACGCCTACAATCTGACGGTGAGCAACTGCTGGTCCTGGGGGAATGAGTGTTTTATTTATTCGGCCACCACCAATTGTCATAACTGGACCATCGTGAACAATTATCACATGGGTTCGACGAACATCGTGGACCAGACGGATTGTTACAGTCTGGCCGACGTGCGCAACATCGTCATCCAGGGCAATTTCATCGAGAACCGCGCCCCGGGCAATCAAGGTGCCGGGCGGCACAATGACTGCATCCAGACATTTGCGGGTGGCGAGTCGGGTGGCGGCGCGCCCTACGGCTGGGTGGTCAGATATAACCGGGTGGTGCAGGGGGAACAGGCGGGCGACGGCTCAACCTCGTTTATGATGATGGAGACCATGGCGCAAAACGGGTCGGTGGACGCCTGTGATATTTATGGAAATGTGTTTGTGTTCGGCGCGGGCACCGTTTTCAGCGGGAACGGGGTTACCTTCGACAGCAACGACAGCGGGTCCGTGGTTCGATTCTACAACAATACCGTGATCAATTACGCTTCCGCCGGCGGCGGCCTGCCGGGCGGCCCGACACGGTTTCAAAACTCCGGCAATCTTTACGCCGAGAACAATCTGTTTGAGGCCGCCAGTTCGGAATCGGGATTGGTCGTTTGGAGTTGGACAATTCAGAAGTCTGATTACAACCGCTATTACAACTGCGCGTCGCCGTCCTCGACTTACACCGGATCGCATGGCTCGGCCAACTCGGATCCGAAGTTCAGCAATTTCGCCGGCGGCGATTACAGCCTCCAATCTTCCAGCCCGGCCATCGGCACGGGCGACAATTCGATTGGCGCCACCTACAACCAGGGCATCGCGTCGGGGGCGACCTGGCCGAACCCGGCCCTGGCAACCCGGACGGGAACGTGGGACGTGGGCGCGTATGTCTATGCCGGTGGCAGCACCAACTCCCAGATTTTGGTTTCACCGGGCAGGCTCGATTTCGGCTCGGTGCCGGTGGGAACAACCAGCAATCTGAGTTTCACGGTGCAGAATGTGGGGGGCGGGATGTTGAACGGGGCGGCGAGTGTGGCCGGGTTGCCCTTCAGCGTCGTATCCGGCGGAAGCTATAATTTGGGGGCCAATCAAAGTCAGACGGTGACGGTGCTGTTCAGTCCGATGGTGGCGAGCAATTACAATCAGAGCGTGACGCTCACAGGCGGCGGGGGGACGAATGCGACCGTGTCTGGAAGTGTGTTGACGGCACTTCCCGGAGTTCAGTTCCGGGTCACGACTGCGAATCAATTCATTCTGACGGTGGCCGGCCAGACCGGCCACACCTATAACATCCAGGCAACGCAGGATTTCAAGACCTGGACCGTCATCGGCACCGTGACGATGGGAGCCGGCGGTTCATTGGATTTCACCGACACCAACGCGGCGAATTTTTCGAGTCGATTCTATCGCACCCAAGAATAGTCGTGAGATGTTTTGCCGGTCAGGCATTAACTGAAATTAAAATATGTCGCTCTATCTCAGCCAAAGATGTTGGGGCCGATCCTGCCTGCATTTGGCGGCGGCGATATGCGCCGGCCACTGGCGCTGGCATTTCGCCGGCATCGGCCGGGAGGTTCATTTCACGGGCCGGCCGGCCGGCAAGGCTGGGGCTGGCGTTGGATTATGAAAGCCGGCCTGCCGCCAGTTTTTCCTGCGGGAGCAATCCGGCCCGCAAAGCAAAACGCACGAGGCCCGGAACGTCATGCACGTTCAGGCGGTCCATCAACTTCATGCGGTGATATTCAATGGTCTTGGGACTGACCTTCAGGACTTCGGCAATGCCTTTGGTGTTCTGGCCTTCAGCAATCAGTTGGAGAATCTCGCGCTGCCGGCCGGTCAATTGTTCCAGCGGGCTTTTTCGTTTCGCGATTCCGTCCAACAGGAAGCTCTGGGGCAGCTGGCTGGAGATTTCCTGGCTGAGATAGATCTCCCCGTGCGCCACGTGTTGCAGGGCGGTGGCCAGTTCCGCCGTCGCCGCTTTTTTGAGCAGGTAGCCGGCTGCGCCCGCCTTGAGCGCGCGCCAGACGTATTCTTCGTTGTGGTGCATGGAAAGGATGATGACCCGCACGTCGGGAAATTCCTTTGCCATGCGCGCCGCCGCTTCGAGCCCATTCAGGCCGGGCATGGCGATATCCATCAAAACCACATCCGGCTGGTGCAGCTTGACCAGTTTCAGCACCGCGCGGCCATCGCCGGCTTCACCCACCACTTCCACTCCCGGCAACTTTTCCAGCAGCGCGCGGATGCCCGCCCGCACCAGCGTGTGGTCATCTGCCAGGATGAGGCGAACCGGTTTGACGGAGTTGTTCATGGCGATTCAGATTCGGGCGGTGGAGTCTGCCACCTCAACGGGAACCAGGCGTGAACTTCGGTGCCTTCTTCCAAGGTGGACTTGAATTCCAGTCCGCCACCCGCCAACAGCGCGCGCTCCTCCATGCTTAACAAACCCAGACTCGCGCCGCGCACGGCCCTTTCCCGGACGGCGGCCACCTCAAACCCAACCCCGTCATCGCGCACGCGCAGGTGGAGCTGTCCCGCTTCCTGGCGTAACTCAACCGTCACAGCTTTTGCCCGGGCGTGGCGCACCACATTGGTCAAGGCTTCCTGGGCCACGCGGAAACATTCGGTTTCAATCACCGGATCCAGGCGTTGCTCCAGCGGGTCGGCGTGAAACCCGACTTTCAACCCGACCAGCGCCGCCTGCCGATCGGTGTACCAACGCAAGGCGGGTTCCAATCCCAGATCATCCAGGATGGAGGGACGCAAATCCAACGAGATATCCTGCACTTGTTCCAGCACGCGCTCGACCACCTCGAGGCTCTCGTGCAAGCGCAACGACACGGCTTCCGTGCCGGGCGACGGCAACATGGCTTGCAGGTTCAATTGGATGACCGTGAGGGCCTGGCCGATTTCGTCGTGCAGTTCGCGCGCGATGTTCCGGCGTTCGGTCTCCTGCGCCTCCACCAGCCGGCGGGACAGCACCTGAAGTTTGAGGCTGTATTCCTTGCGTTTGGCCTCAGCCTGCTTGCGCTCGGTTATGTTGCGAATGTTGCATTGAATGACCTTGCTGCCATCAACCTGATAGACATTGCTGACAAACTCCACGTTGATGGACTTGCCGGCGCGGGTTTCCAGCGGCAGATCTTCGTAACGGACATAGGCCTCACGCTGCAATTCCCGGAACGACGCCTGGGATGCCTGGGTGTCTTTGAACGGGCCAATCTCCCAAAGTTTGTTTCCCAGCAGTTGCTCGCGACTGTAACCCAACATGTCGGTCAGGAACGGGTTGACATCATCAATCTGCCCGGTGTCCGCGTTGAGAATCAGAATCCCGTCCTGGGCGGCTTCAAACAGCCGGCGGTAGCGCATTTCGGAAGCTTTCAGCGCGTGCTCCGTTGACTGGCGTTCCACTTCGCGATGTTCCAGGGCCTGGGCCATTTGATCGAAGGTGCGGGTCAGCTGGCCCAATTCATCTCCCCGGTCGGCCAGTCCCGTGCGCGTGCTCAGATCGCCCGTCGCCAGCCGGGCGCTGGATTTCACCAGGGTCCGAACCGGGCGCAGGACCAGCAGGTAGCTGCCGATGCAACCAAGGAGGAAAGCAAAGCCCGCGGCAATCCCCAACCCGGCCAGGTTTTCGGTCAGCCGGCGGTTTGCGGCGGCAAAGAGCGCCTGCCTGGGGATGCTGCTAAGAATGGTGACGACATCTTCAGGAACGAGCTGGCTGTGCATGGCGGCGTACGCAAAATAGCCCGGGATTCCGTCCGCCGACATCGCCTCCACCACGCCGTGATCCTGACCAAAGATAGTTTTCAGCAGTGATGGTTCCGGGAAAGGCCGGCCGATCCATTTTTCCGGCGAGGGATAACGAGCCAGAATTTTCCCGGTGCGGTCAATCTCGGTCCACGTTGCTCCTTTCGGTAATTGCGTCGGCAGCGCGGACTCGAAATGGCCGACCCAATCCAGATCCAGCGTGGCAAAGACCACCGCCTTGACCTGCCCGGTATCATCAAAAACCGGATAACCAAAATCGACGGTGGACTTGTCAGCTGCCTGTCTGTCCGGAAAATCGCCAATCGCCAGGGCGCGCGTGGCGAGTGCGCGGCGGAAAAACGGACGGTTCGTTTGACTGGCCGGTTCCACCACCGGGTACGCGCTGGCCAGGATCGTTCCATTGGTCCCGACCACTCCCAAATTGGCATAACGCGGGTAGCTGCCGAGGAGTTCGTCCAGCAATTTCTTGCAGTCCCGCCGGCTGCCCGAGCGCACGGGTGAAGACTCCGCCAGGGCGATCAGCAGTTGGCGCGTCTGGCCAACCACCCGGCCTTCCTCCCGCGTGGCCAATTCCATCATCGCCTGGGTGAGCTGATTCCATTCCTTCACCTGTCGCCGATGCTCTTCCGACGCCGTGTGCAGTATCAATCCCACCAACGGGGCGCACGCCAGCAACACCAGCAATAGCAGGCGCAACCGCAAATCAGAATAAAGCTGACGAATGGTCTTTCGCATACTGCCTTGCCTGAGGGATGAGTTTGTTTGGCCGCCGCACCGGTGGCCTTGAATCCAACGCCCTCGCTATAACCGGAAAACTGGACGCGCCGGCGACCTGCCCGGTGGCGACTCAGGGAGAATGACTTCGAATACTTGTAACTTCACGATTTGTATCCATGCACAACTCGTTTAGCCCGCGACGGACGCTCCAGGAGCGGGTTTGTTTTAAAGTGGGCAGGTTCATTGTCATTAACCATGAGAAGGCGCTGGCACGGATTCGCCCGGCCCCGGGTTGAAGCGGTCGCGATGGGTCGCCAGCTTCAACGGGGGTGTTCATGATTTTGGACCGGTGTCTGGCGGTGGCGGGTTACCCGACCTGCGGCACGCGAATGTCGCCGGTGTGATGGAGAATGCCGAAGGCAAACAACAGCCACACGACCACGCAAATCACCACGACCACGTTGAGGATGTTTTTGATCTTTCCGTCCATCGGGATGTAGCTGTTGACCAGCCAGAGCAGCACGCCGATGACGATCAAGGTGACCGCGAGAGAAATCAGTGACATGGCTTGCCTCCGATCTGGATGAGTGATTTATGATTCATGCGCTGAGACTAAGCCGGAATGCGGCCGGGCGCTATGGGGTGTTACCCTAAGCTGGAAAATGTCTTCCAGGCTCCAAAGGTGAGGCCATGCCCGCTCTCCTGGCTGGCGTGACGCGTAACGAATGATGGATGCGCCCGAAATGGCAATGCCGGGGGTGAATCGAAACCGGATGTTCGTGATTTTCCACCGTTTTTTGCCAGGCATTGGTCAGCCGCATGAGCCGGCGCCGGGACCCGCCAGCTGGATGCTGGCATCCAGGTTTTGGCGCACGGTTTGCACGAGCTTATCCGCCATGAATGGTTTGGCCAGATAGTTGATGCCATCCTCCAATGGAAAAGTTTCGTCGGGGATTTTGGCGCTGTAGCCGCTGGTATAAATCACTTTCAACCGGGGGTTCTCCTTCAACAGCCGTTTGCCCAAATCTTTCCCGGTCATTTCGCCGGGCATGATCAAATCGGTCAGCAACAATTGGATTTGGTCGCGATTCAATTTCCAGACTTCCAGAGCTGCAATGCTGTTGCTGGCTTCGAGCACGTGATAGCCAAGTTGCGACAGGGTTTTGCGCATGGAAGCGCGCAGGGACGCATCGTCTTCAACCAGCAGGATGGTTTCATGGCCGGTGCCCGGGCGGGTCAATGCGGGTGGCCCTGGTTTTTGCGCGGACATCCGGGCCAGTCGCGGCAGGTAAACCCGGATGGTCGTGCCCAGGCCAACTTCGCTGTGCACCATAATCCAGCCTTGATGTTGTTGGACGATGCCATAGACGGTGGCCAGACCGAGGCCGGTGCCCTTGCCGATTTCCTTGGTGGTGAAGAATGGTTCAAAGATTCGCGGCAGGATTTCCGGCGGAATGCCGCAGCCGGTGTCGCCCACGCTCAAGCAGACGAATGAACCGGGCCGGGCCGGGGGAGTTTGTGCCGCCGTGACTTCGTCCAAGTCCACGACGGAAGTCTCAATGGCCAGTTGTCCGCCCCGGGGCATGGCGTCGCGGGCGTTCACCGCGAGATTCATCAGCACTTGATCCATCATGCCCGCGTCGGCGTGGATGAACAGCGGCTGGATGGCAAACTTGAACTGCAACTGGATGTCTTCGCCGAGGGTGCGCCGCAGCATTTTGGTCATCTCGTTGATGGATTGGTTCAAATCCAGATCGCGCGCCTGCATCGTCTGCCGCCGGCTGAACATCAGCAACTGGCGGGTGAGATTGGCCGCCCGTTCCGCAGCCTTTTCAATCTCACTGGCGGATTCCAGTTGTTCCGGAGAGAGGTCTTCCTTGGCCTTCATCAGGCCGGCCTGCAACTGGATCACGGCCAGGACGTTGTTGAAATCATGCGCCACGCCGCCGGCGAGCTGGCCGACGGCCTCCATTTTTTGCGCCTGACGGAACTGCGCCTCCAGCTGCATTTCATGCGTCACGTCGCGCTTGACGGCCACGAAGTTGACCACCGTGCCGGCGGCGTCCCGCACGGGCGAGATGGTGGCTTCTTCCTCGTAAAACACGCCGTCCTTGCGCCGGTTGACAAGATGCCCGGACCAGGTTTCCCCGCGCCCGAGGGACTGCCACATCCGGTGATAAAAACCGGCATCTTGCCTGCCGCTCTTGAGGATGCGGGGGTTCTGGCCAAGGGCTTCCGCGCACGAGTAGCCGGAGGTCTTTGCAAACGCCGGGTTGGTATAGAGAATTGTGCCGTTGATGTCGGTGATCACGACGGTTTCGGCCGCCTGCTCGACGGCCATGGCGAGCCGCGCATAAGATTGCTCGGCGCTCTTGAGTTTGGTGATGTCCACGTACGTTCCGAGCATGCCGATGATTTCCTGCTCGGAATCGCGCAGGGGTATCTTGCTCGAAAGCAGCGTGATGGTGTTGCCTTGGGGAGTCGTCTGGGATTCTTCGATGAGCAGTTTGGCGCAGCCGCTTTCAATGACCTGACGGTCATCGCTGCGATACGCTTCCGCCTGCGCCCGCCACCCCATCTGGAAATCATCCTTCCCGATGATGTCCTTTGGATCGGCAAATCCCGCATCGCGCGCGAAGGCCAGGTTACAACCCAGGTAAATGAGATTCTTGTCCTTCCAGAACACCCTCGCGGGCAGGGCATTGATGATTTCTCCGAGCATCTGCTGGGATGTGCGCAACATCTCTTCCTTCCGCTTGCGGTCCGTGATTTCGCGGATGTTGCATTGAATCACTTTTTGGTCACCGGCCTGATACGCATTGCTGACAAACTCGACGGCAATTTTGCGGCCATCCCTCGTTTCCAGCGGCAGGTCGTGATAACGGACATACCCATCCTTTTGGAGCCGCCCCAGCATGGCATGATTGGACGCAAGGTCCTTGAATGGACTGAGTTCGCCGACGGTTTGGCCGACCATTTCGTGGCGGGAAAACCCCAGCAGCGTGATCAGGAATGGATTCACGTCGGTGATGCGGCCCGTGTCAAAGTCCAGAATCAGAATGCCATCCTGCGCCGTTTCGAACAACCGGCGATAATTAAGTTCGGAGACACGGAGCGCTTGCTCGGATCGCCCGCCATCGCCGGTCACCTTCCCATTTTGATGATTGATCATCATAACCCGCAACTCCACCAGCAAGAAGTTTTGGCTTGAAAAGCAAAATTTCTGGTTGAGTTGTGTCCGATATTAAGCCGGAAAAACGCAGGGACGCCATGGGGTGTTTACCCCATGGCCGCTTTGCTGAAGCCGACCCGAAACCGCAGATCGGAAGCGGGGCGGCAACGCCAATCGAGGCCGGTCCAATCGAGTGACGGAGTCCGGCTTTCAGCCCGCTTCAGGGTGATTCAAGGTTGGGCAATCGCTGTCGCTCGGGTTTTGTCGGATCGAAGCGGAATGAATTCCGCGTTCCGCCGGGTTGCGCAGCTGGTGACTGTATGGTGCCGGCCAGGAAATATTTATCGGTCCAGCACTTCTCTCACTTTGAAAGCCAGGGCACCCAGGGTGAATGGCTTTTGGAGAAAAGCGGTTTCGGACTCCAGCACGCCGTGACGCAGCACGGCCTTGGCCGTGTACCCCGACATATACAACAGCTTGATGCCCGGTTTCAAAGCGAGCATGCGTTCTGCCAGCCGGCGTCCGTTGATTCCCGGCAACCCCAGATCCGATACGAGCAGGTGGATGGCGCCTTGGCGCTTCTGGACCAATTGGATTGCCTCCTCGCCGTTGGCAGACTCCATCACCGTGTAGCCACAATTTTGGAGGCCGCGCCAGATCAGTTCCCGCAACCAGCTCGCGTCCTCCACCAGGATGATCGTTTCGCCGCCGCGCGGCATGTCCGCCGATTTTTTGCCAGGCGCTTCCGCTGCCTCGAACAGCCGCCGGTAAATGAGTTCGGTGGCACCCGGTGTCCTCGTCGTTGGGGCGCTGGCGGGCTCTATATATTGCAGCTTTTCTTTAAGAGTCATTCCCGGGTGTCCTTCGTGTCAACGACATGGTTTGGCCCACCAGTTCCGGTCGGCTGGAATGAAGTTTACCCGCTTTTGACAGTGGAGCGTCATGCTTTCCGGCTCCCGGGCTTGCGGGTGGTCACCGGATTTGAATTTCTCCGCCGTCATTTTGCCCTCGTTTTTTGATTTGATGGGAAACCCCCACCTTGACCGCGATGTAAGCATCGGTAACGGGTGGCAGGTCCAAAATGGTGATAAACTGCTCTCGTTCGGCATGCCTCCAGGCATAGCAGTGTTTGGCCTTGGGGTGGCCGGTCAGGTCGAAAACTTCAACCTTGCCGCTCCAGACCACTTCACCGTGAGATACTTCCTCCACATAGACGGATTTGCGCCAGGTCGCGCTGCAATCGTGTAATTGCATTATCGCCACTTGGAGGCGGGAAAGGTAATCAGTTTTCGCCACAGCGTTTAATCAGTTGTTGAATCGTCCACGCGCAGCTTTCGATGCCTCCGGCCCGCGCCGGCGTCATGCGGAGTGCGCGCTTGTGTTTTTTCAGGGCTTCCCAAACCTAAGCTGGCAGACCTGGTGGGCGCAATGGGGTGTTCACCCCAGGTGCTTATTGGGGAGTCAGCCCCGGTCACACCCGTGTCGGGGCTGGAGAATCGTCAACGAGATGGTGAATATTGAAACGGAATCATCCGGGCTGCAAGCCACCGGCGGATGGTTGGTTTCGCCAGTTTGGCAGCGAATCGAGTTGCTCGCGGGGACTGACGGTCGCGCGCAGGACCGTTCTGACGGTTTCCAACAATTGGCTGATATAAAATGGTTTGGCCAGCACGGCCACCGGTTGCAGCAACGGGTTTCGAGCCAGTTCCTCAGTGGGCAATCTGGCTGCCGCCATGATGACCGGCAGGGGCATGCGGGCGGCGCGCAACGTCTTGACCAGTTCAACGCCGGTCAACGTCGGCAGGCTGTGCTCGGTGATCAGGAGTTGGTAGTTGTTGCCCCGAAGCGCTTTCAAGGCGGCGGCGCCGTCTTCAGCGACGTCCACCTGGTAACCGGGACGGGCCAAGGCTTCGGTGTACAACCGGCACAGGTCACTGTCTTCGTCCACCACCAGAATGCGTGGGGGAGAGAGAAGCTTCGGGCGTGGCAGAGGTGCGCCAGCCAGCCCGACCACTGGCAATAGTTCATTACCTTTCATGGCATTATGAGCTTTCATATCAGCATAAGACTAGAATCGAACGCTGGCGGGTGCTATGGGGTGTTTTACCCATCTGCCATGTCTGACAATCCGACGTTTTTTCGCCCGGCAGAGGGTCAGGTCGTGGGCCGAGGTTGGAGCTCAAGGAAACCGGCCGGGCCGGTCGGGATGATCGCCGATCCACTGAACACCAAACTGCGAGGCAGAATCATCACCGCTGCAGATCATCGGCTGAGGACTGGCTTCGCCAGTCTGGCAGGGACTCGATGTGTCCGAAGGACATTGACGGTCGCGCGCAGGACTTTTGTGACGGTTCCCAACAACTCATCGACAGAGAAAGGCTTGGGCAGGATGGCCGCCAGTTGGAGTGACGGGTTTTTGGCCAGGTCCTCCGTGGGTAATCTTCCCGTGGACAGGATGACCGGCAGCGCCATGCGCGCTGAACGCAGCTTCCGGACCAGTTCAACGCCGGTCAGCTTGGGCATGTTGTGGTCGGTGATCAGCAGGTTGAAATCCTTGATCTGAAGGGCCTCCCAGGCGGCCGCGCCATCAGCCGCGGCGTCCACCTCGTAGCCGGAGTGAATCAGCACTTCAGCGTTGAGCTGGCAGATGTCACTGTCATCATCCACCACGAGAATGCGACCCAGTGGCTTCGTCAGGAATGGGGGCGGCAGGCTGGCCGGCCCTCCCGTCTGTAAAATCTTGATTGCTTTCATGGTATGAGACTTATAGGCCGGATTAGGTTGCCGCGCTATGGGGTGTTTCCCTGCCGGAGATTTCCCAGATGACTGAAACCCACCAGCCGGTGCCGCTCCTCATCCCACAGCCGGAAGGTGAAGGATTTGAGACTGGAGAGCAGGGTGACGGGCGGCACGGTTTGAAACAACGGTTCCGCCTGGTGGCACCGCTCCAGGTTGTAATTGGGTATCCGCGGGCTTAAATGATGAATGTGATGAAACCCGATGTTGCCCGAAAACCACTGGAGTATTTTGGGCAGTTTGTAGAACGAACTCCCGTGCAGCGCTGCCGCGAGATAATCCCACTGCTCGTGTCGCTGCCAGTAAACCCCCTCGAACTGGTGCTGCACATAGAACAGCCATACCCCGGTTGAGCCGGCCACCAGGATCATTGTCAACTGGATGGCCAGATACGCCTTGAGGCCGAAAACCTGGCTCAACCCGATGGCCATTCCTAATATCGCCAGATTGGTCCAATGCACCGACTGACGCTCGCGCCGGCTCGCTGGTTTTGGGCAAAACCGGTGCTTGATGACAAACAGGAAGAACGGCGCAATCACGAAAAGCACGAACGGGTTTCGCGCCAGCCGGTAGGCGAACCGTTTCCCGCGGGACGCTTCCAGATATTCCCGCACGGTCAATGTCCACACCGAACCCGGGCCGCGCCGGTCCAGGTCGCCCGACGCCGAATGGTGGATGGCATGTTCCCGGCGCCAGAGTTGATACGGGGTGAAGGTCAGCACGCCGGTGATGAATCCCCAGAAATCATTGGCCTTCCGGGATTTGAAAAACGAACCGTGGCCGCAATCGTGGTGAATGATGAACAACCGCACCAGAAATCCTCCGGCCAGGATCGCCAGCGGCAAAACCAGCCACCAGGACACCGCCAGGCTGAGGTAAATCAGATACCAGAGTGCGGCGTAAGGAGCGAGTGAGTTGACGACCTGCCAGACGCCGCGCCACCGGGAAGGTTGCTGGTATCGGACGACGATTTTCCGCCAGCCCGCAGTGTCGTTCGGGCCTTCCTCTGGCATGGGGCCTCGGATGTTTCCGGTTTGGAAGGACCTCTTCACGACAACAGAATAGGCCGATAAACACGCACCGGCCATGGGGTGTTCTCCCCATGTAAGATTTCCGGCGCTTACTCGCGACCAAGGCGGTCAAACCCGCAGTTGAAGGCTATGCCCGACCATCACTACTGCTCTGGGGTGAACACCCCATGGTTATTTCCAGGGTGCGGCTTCATAGTATTCCTGTCTTTATGTCCACGCATGAACTTGTGAAAACAGTTTTCGGCAAGGAAAGCCGGAGCGGCTTTCACAATTTCTTGACGGCGAAGCTCCCGGCTAGTCGCGCACCGGAGGCTGGCTTTGATGTTCTGGGCACAATCCTGGTGGTCGGTCTGTTAATGGGGATGGTGTTGATGATGCGTCTCATTCTGACCAATTGATTTATTCAGGAATCATGAGCGCCAACGTTCAAACCTCCAAGCCGGATATTCCATCGGACGATCCCTTGCCGCCCATTGGGGAACAGGTGCTGGTTCAAGCGGAAGGATTCAGATGCCTCGCGTTCCGGGACCGGGATGGCAAATGGCGAAATGCTTTCAGCCGGGATGAGCTGCAGGGCTCCATCCGGGTGATTCAATTCGACTGACCATTTCTTTCCCGGCCGCGGGATGCTAAATAATGGTCAACTGAACGCTGCTCTCGATGATGCCCGCGCTGATGGCGTAGCGCGTGAGACCGGCGGTGTCATGAATGTCGAGCTTCTGCATCAGATGCTCGCGATGTTTTTCGACGGTCTTCATGCCGATGCCCAGTTCCGCCGCCGTTTCCTTGTTGGCCTTGCCTTCCGCAATCAGTTGGAGCACTTCCATCTCGCGCGAAGTCAATTGGGCCGCCTTGGGGTTGAGTTTTCCGGCGCGGTCGGACGATTGCGGATTAAGACGATTGCGGCGTTTGGAAATGGAGGGGCTGAAAAACGTGTTCCCCTTTTGGATTTCCCGAATCGCCAGGCACACGTCATGAGAGGAGGTTTGTTTGAGCAGAAATCCCACGGCGCCGGACTCGGTGGCATTTTTGACATACGCGTCATCACTGTGCGCGGAGAGAATGAGCACTTTGGTGGCGGGAAGAACCTTGAGCAGTTGGCGGGTGGCTTCCAGGCCGTTGAGCCGGGGCATGGCAATGTCCATCAATACCACATCGGGCCGGAGTTTTTTGGCCATGGCGATCGCCTGGCGGCCGTCTTGCGCCTCGCCGGCCACTTCCATGTCAGCTTCCAATTCCAGCATCTTGCGAAATCCCTCGCGCACAATCGTATGATCTTCGGCCAGCAGAACAGTGATTCGTTTCATAGCTATTCAAAATTTGGTTTCGCGAAATTCATTGGCGCCCCCCCTGCGGTCCTTGCCGAAGGGAATCTGCGCCTGAATGGTGGTGCCCTTGCCGGGGGAGGATGCAACGTTGAATCTGCCACCGACCATCTCCAACCGTTCCCTCATGCCCAGCAGCCCGAGGTGTTTGCCGTCGTGGGCGTACAAGGCGCGCTCCACGTTGAAGGATTTCCCGTCGTCTTTTATCTTCATGCAAACGTGGTCCGGCAGTTTCTGGATGCTCACTTCCACCCGGCTGGCTTGCGCATGGCGGCCCACATTGGCGAGCGCTTCCTGCGCGACGCGAAAGAGCACCGTACGCTCGGCCGTGTCCAATTGTTCCACTGCCGCAAAGGCCGTCAAATGAGCACGCACGCCCGTGCGCTTGGAAAAGCCTTTCATGAACGAATGCAGGGCGGGAATCAACCCCAGGTCGTCCAACACCGTCGGGCGCAATTCCCGGGCAAACCGATGCACGATGTCCACCGATTTTTCCACCAGTCTTTGGGTGCTGGAAATTTTTTTCTGGAGGCCCGTGGTATTGCGCATGGACTCGGTTTTCAAGGAAGCCAGCCGGACATTGATGCCCGTCAAGGTCTGGGCGATCTGGTCATGCAGTTCGCGGCTGATCATCTTGCGCTCTTCCTCCTGGGCCGACAGCAGCTGGCGGGACAGCAGCCGCATTTGTTCCTGCATGTGATGCGACTGCTCCAGCAATTGGCTGTAGTGTTGCTCGCTTTTCCGGAGGGATTTCTCCACCAGCTTGCGCTGGATGATTTCCTTCTGTAACTCCCGGTTGGACGCGGCCAGATCCACACTGCGCTGGTTGAGCGTCCGGATCATCCGATTCAAATGGGCATTGGCCTCCTGTGCCGTGCGATGCGTTTTCTCGATCGGGGTGATGGCCTCGGCAAAGAATTTTCCCGCGCGCCGGATCATTTCCGCCCGGGTGCCGGGGGAGTAGCCCGGCAACACCAGCGTGATTAAGGCCTGTTCATGAAACAGGGCCAGGTCCAGCGTCTCCAGCCCCAGGGCCATCGCCCGGCGTCCCAGCGCCTGCGCCGGTTGCAGGTCCGAGTGTGGACCTTGCTTCAGGTTTTGGCGCAGCGCCACGACATATCGTTGCGACAGCCCGTATAATTTACGTCCCATGTTACGTCCTGTTGTGAATATCAAATTCACGAGCAAACCGTTTTATGCTCCTCACTGATTTATCCACCAGCCGTTGCGTGTTGACAATCTCTTTTTTGAAGCCGCCGGCGTTGATGGCAGCCTCCTTTTTCAATGTCAACAGCCGGACGTTGATGCCCAGCAACGTCTGGGCAATCTCGTCTTGCAGCTCGCGGCTGATCTGCTTTCGCTTGTCCTCCTGCGCGGATATAATCTGGTGGGTCAGGCGCTGCAGATGCTTCTGCAGGCGGCACGATTCCTCCAAAAGTTTCCGGGAATGTTCTGCGCTTTTCTTGAGGGCCTGCTCCACGGTCTTGCGCTGGACAATGCCCTGTTTGAGGGATCGGTGGGATGCCGTCAGGTCCACCGAGCGTCGCTCCAGCGTCTGGCTCAATCTGCTCAGGCGGACGTTGGTCTTGAGCGCAGCGCGATGTGTTTCCTCGATCGGGGTGATGGCCTCGGCAAAAAAAACCTGCGCCCGTTTGACGACCCCGTCCCGGCTGCGTGAGGCTTCCAGGGTGGCGAGGGCGTCCTCATGAATCCGGGCCACGTCCAGCGTCTCCAA